>Ga0209109_10000562_pt1 | contig 20009 bp, 19 predicted proteins | sample Rifsed10ft2_FD_184004 | JGI IMG/M metagenome (GOLD analysis project Ga0209109, IMG submission 184004) | Soil microbial communities from Rifle, Colorado, USA - sediment 10ft 2 (version 2) | ecosystem: Environmental > Terrestrial > Deep subsurface > Rock core/Sediment | place: Rifle, Colorado... | reverse complement strand
TTCGTTTGGCTTTCGATGACCAGCACCTGCGGGAACCCGGCGCGCACCATCGCCGCCGAGCCGTCGCCGGAGGCATTGTCCACCACGCAAACCTGAAACGTGAAGTCGCCGCGCGAAGCGTACACCGAGCGCAGGCACTCGCGCAGCAGGTCACGCGTATTCCAGTTGACGATCACAATGCCGAGGTCGAGCACAGAAGCCAGTCGCCAGTCATCAGCAGCCGGATGATTGCCGCGATTCTAGCATGAAACATCCGGTCGCGAGGTGGGCAGGCGTGGTATTGGGGGGCCGGGAAATCCCAACAAATCAGCCAACGCGGCGCGCATGGCGGTGCGGTCGTCCCACGGAAACTCGACCGTTCCGAAGCACATGGATTGCTCGTGGCCTTTGCCGCAGGCGAGGACGATGTCGCCGGGGCGGGCGAGGCGCACCGCGAGCCGGATGGCCTCACCCCGGTCGGGGACGCGGAAGAAAGTCTGGCCCTCCACACCGCCCTTGCTTTTTGCGCCCCATGCCATCATTTCCAAAATCGCGTCGAGCGACTCGGTGCGCGGGTCTTCGGCGGTGAGGAGGGTGAGGTCTGCCAGTTCGGCGGAGGTCTCGGCCATCACTCTGCGTTTCTCAATATCACGCAGGCCGGCGGAACCGAAGACAGCGATCACCCGACCGGAGCGAGCATCCTGAGCGGAGCGCAGCGAAGTCGAAGGAGCGAGCGGCGTGGTGAGCATCTGCCGGGCGCTTTCGAGCGCGCGACGCAGCGCGTTGGGCGTGTGCGCGAAGTCCACGATGGCGGTGAACGGCTGGCCCATATCAATTCGTTCCATCCGCCCCGGCACGCCCTTGAGCGCGGCGATGCCGCGCTGCGCCGCTTCGGGTGAAACGCCCAGCGCCATCACGGTGGCCGCAATCGCGGCAAGACAATTAGAGGCGTTGTACTCGCCGACGAGTGTGGTCTCCACCGGAATATCGAACCCGGCGCCCACAGCCCGGAACTGCATGTGGCCCGGTGTGTGGTGGATGGCTTGCGCCCGGACCTCCGCGCCTGACTTCAGGCCATAGCCAATCCGCTTCACCTTCAACACCGAACTCAGATACGCATATGAACTATCGTCGCAATTGAGCACGCCCGTTTTTTCCACGCCGGGTTTGGGCGCGGCGGCGCTCAGGCCGGAGAACAGCAGCGCTTTTGCAGCGCGGTAGTTCTCGTAGGTCTTGTGATAGTCCAGATGCTCGTGCGTGATGTTGGTGACGACGGCGACGTCGAAGTCGCAGCCCGTCACGCGGCGCTGGGCGAGGCCGTGCGAGGTGACCTCGAGGACGCAGTGAGTGAGGCCCGCGGCGGCCATGCGGGCGAGGTAGCCCTGCACCTCGGGCGCGTCGGGCGTGGTGACGTGGAAGCCGGTGTCGAGCGTCTCATCCCCAATCACGGCGCTCACGGTGGAGATCAATCCGGCCTTCAGCCTGGCGGCCAGCAGGATCGAATGAATCAAACTCGCTGTGGTCGTCTTGCCGTCCGTGCCCGTCACGCCGATGAGCACCAATTTGCGCGACGGGAAGCCGTGCCACGCGGCGGAGAGCCAGCCCAGGGCGATGCGAGAATCGGGGACCACTATCCCCCTCACCCCCACCCCCTCTCCCCTGCCAAGGGCGGGAGAGAGGGGCGCAGGGGTGAGGGGGTGTTCGGCGACGATGGCGACTGCCCCACGCGCAATGGCATCCGGAATGAACTGGTGGCCGTCGAAGTTGTCGCCGCGCAGGGCGACGAAGAGCGCACCGGGCATCACGCGGCGCGAGTCGGCGGTGACGGCGGTGATATTCGGGTCGGCATCGTGGCTGCGGGTGCGGACTTCGGGGAGAGCGGAGAGTAAGGCTGAGAGCAACATGGCGGAATAAAAAGCCCCGGTCATGACCGGGGCTTTGCATCGTCGAGGGAACTATTCTCCCTGAGATAGGAGCTCCAAATCAGCCACTCTCAAGCGGGCAACCGATTCGACGGGCAGGGGGCTGATGGCTTCTATTCTGCGCCCTCAACACATTGGCGACAAGAGATTACTTCAGGCTGACGCGCAGGCCTTCGAGCCGGCCCGCGACCGAGCCGTCCACAATCTTGTCGCCGACGCGGACGACCAGGCCGCCCAGGATGCCGGGGTCCACTTTGAAGACCACGGAGGCTGTCCCTCCGATCTTGGCCGCGATGTCCTGCTTGACCGTGTCCTGCTCGGCGGTGGTGAGGGGCAGGGCGCTGGTCACTTCGGCCGTCGCCCCGCTCAGGGGCTCGCCTTCCAGAACGGTGACCTTGCCCGCCTTGATGCCGCTGAAGAATTCTTCGATCAGCATGCGCTGGCGTTTCTCGTCGAGCGCCTCGCCGATGACCTTGTTGGCGGCGGCGATGGCGAGGGCCGCCACCTGCCCGCGCAGGTCCCCGAGGATGCGGTTGCGCTCGAACGCGGCTTCCTCCTGCGCGGTCTTCAGGATGCGGGCGCGCTCCCCCTCGGCGGCGGCGCGCACATCGGCGGCGGCCTTTTCCGCCCGCCCGGCGGCCTCGGCCACGCGCTTGTTGGCCTCGGTCTGCGCCTCGGCGACGATCTTGGCCGCTTCTTTTTCAGCATTGGCGCGGGCGTCGGCGGCGACGCGCGCGTCTTCCAGGCCCTGCGCGATCTTCTTCTTGCGGTCCTCCAGCATCTTCACGATCGGCTCGAGCGCCCAGACTTTCAGGACGATCGCGACGATGATGAAGTTGAGCAGCTGGACGAGGAAAAAGCCCAGATTGAAACCCAGTTTTTCCATGGGGCGCTCCTTAGGCGGCGAACAGGATGATCAGCGCGACCGCCAACGCATAGATGGCCGTGGCTTCCGAGAAGGCGAGGCCCAGGATCATGTTGGTCTGGATGGTGGGGGTGGCGTCCGGGTTGCGGCCCATGGCCTCCACCGCGCCGCCCGCCACGATGCCGATGCCGATGCCGCCGCCGAGCACGCCGATGGCGGCGAGGCCTGCGCCGATGTACTTGAAGCCGAGAACGAGAGCTTCTGCTGCTGCCTGGTCCATGGTGTGTGATCTCCTTAGATAACTGAATGAGTGAGTTTGAGTTTGTGCCTAATGCGCGGCGGCATGCTCGCCGCCGCTTGCGCTCCGCTCAGCGGAGTGGTCGTCGCCGTGATGGCTGACCGTGGCCTGGCTCATGAACACCAGCGTGAGCATGGCGAACACGTAGGCCTGAATGATGCCGACGAAGAACTCCAGCCCGTACAGCGCGCTCGGCACCACCACCGCGGTCAGTGCGCCGAGGATGGACAGGAGCAGCGCGCCCGCGAAGATGTTGCCGAACAAGCGGAAGCCGAACGAGAGGATTTTGGCGAATTCCGAAATCAGCTCCAGCAGGCCCACGGCGAAGTCAATCACGCCGAACAGGGGCTTGCTGATCATGGTGCCGGTGTTGATGAACTTGCCAAAATACTTCATCCCAAGCGCCCACACGCCGAAGACCTGGGTCATGACGACGGACGACACGGCCAGCGCGAAGGTGAAGTTGATGTCCGTGGCCGTGGCGCGCAAGAACGGCACGACCTCGCAGGCCTCGGTGCAGAACTCTTCCGCCTCCGCGCCCGCCGGAGCTGCTTCGCCGCTGTGTTCAGCCGTGGCCGCCGCTTCGCCCTCGCCGCCATGCTCGGCTGTTTTATCCACCGGCTTGGAGGCGTCCAGCGCGTACAGACCGCCGAACAGCGGAACGGCTTCGTAGCCCTTCGCGTGCGCTTCCTTCATCCAGCCAAAGCTCTCGAAGCCGGGCAGGAGCTTGACCATGTTGGCGGTGAAGACGAGCAGGAAGATCGCCGCCATGATGGGGAATATGCGCCTGGCCCACTTGCCCGCGGCGGACTCCGTCATGTTCCACAGGAACTCGACCAGCCACTCGAAGAAGTTGTAGAGGCCGCGCGGCACCAAGTTGCCGCTCTTCGAGAAGCGCCACGCCCCGAACGCGAACCCGAGCAGAACCACGTCCGCGAGCAGGGTGGCGAGGAAAGTGTTGCTCAGCGGGATTGAGGTGAAGGGAATATTCAGTCCCGGCCACACCGGCTCGGGGGGCAGCACCACCACCGGGCTGAGGGGCTTGAAGATGCCGCCCACGCCGAAGGCGAGAACGCCGCCCACGATCATGAGGGCAATCACAATCCAGCGTTTGAAACCGATCCTACGCGGATGAGTTGTCGTCACTCTGCATTTCCTCCTTTGCGCGCGGCGGCTGACTCGCCGCCGGTTTTATTCTTCCGACCGCGTTCAGCGCGATGCGGTAGATAATGTAATACGAGATGGGGAAACTCGCCAACATCAGGAGCACGGTGAAGAGCGGCTTGGTGGATAACAGCCGGTCCAGCCACAGCCCGCCGACCAGCGCGACGATGATCACCCCCATGGTCAGCAGGCCCACCTGCCCCAGCACTGAAAACGCTAATTGTAGAGAGGCCCGCGCGTTTTTCACCTGATCAGACTGAGGACTCTCGGCGGGCATAGTATGTGAATTGTATCACGGGCGAAAAAGAGTCGTCAATTTGCAGGTGCGACGCACTCGCTCCGCGGAAGTGCGTCGCACCTCGAACTCAGAATAGATTCCCCGCCGCCCGCGTCGCCCAGTCAATCCACGGCGTGGACCACGTCCCGAGCAGGAGGATGCCACCCACGCACGCGGCCAACGCAAAGGCGTAGGCGCGCGGCGTCGGGATTTTTTCGTTCTCGTGCTCGGAGCGATACAGGTACACGACCTTGAGCACCGTGAGGTAGTAGTACAGCCCCACAATCGCGTTGATCACGCCGACGAAGGCCAGCCAGATCAAATCCTGCTGGACGGCGGCGGCGAAGACGAAGAACTTGCCGAAGAACCCCGCGAACGGCGGCATCCCGCCGAGCGAGAGAAAGGCGACCATGAAGGCGAGCGCCAGCCCCGGCGACCGGCGCGAGAGGCCCGCGTAATCTTTGATCTCGTCCGAGCCGACGATGCGTGAAGTCAGGATGATGACGCCGAACGCGACGAGGTTCGTGAGCGTGTACGTCGCCAGATAGAAGATCGTGGCGGCCAGCCCCTCTTTGGAATTTGCGGCCAGCCCGATGAGCGCATACCCCGCCTGCGCAATGGACGAATAGGCGAGCAGGCGTTTGATGTTCTTCTGCGCGAGCGCGAGCGAGTTGCCGAGCGTCATCGTCGCCGTGGAGATCGCCGCCATCAGCGGAACCCAGTAACTCTCCGCGCCGGGGAACACGGCCAGCATGACGCGCAGCAGGACGGCGAACCCGGCGGCCTTCGACGCCACCGAGATGAACGCGGTGATGGGGGTCGGCGCGCCCTCGTACACGTCCGGCGACCAGAAGTGGAACGGAACCGCCGCCACTTTGAACCCGAAGCCGACGAGCACGAGCATGGACGCCGCCACGACCGCGAGGGTGGGGACGCTCGCGAGCGCGCCGCCCAATTCGTACAGGTTGGTCTTGCCCGTGAACCCGTACAGCAGGCTGAAGCCGTACAGCATCACGGTCGAGGTGAACGCGCCGAAGAGAAAATACTTCAGGCCGGACTCGGCGCTCTTGTCCTCGTCGCGCAGATAACCCGCGAGCAGATACAGCGCGATGGACGTCGTCTCGATAGACAGGTAGAGCATGATGAGGTCCGCCGCCGCGGCCATGAAGTTCATGCCCAGCACCGCGCTCACGAGGATCGCGTAATACTCGCCTTTGCGCCCCACGCCGGGCGAGTCCAGCGAGAGGAGCGCGACGACCGCGCCGGAGAACAGGAACATGATCCGGAAGAAGAAGGCCGCAAAGTCATCGCGGATCATCCCGCCGAAGATCAGCGGGTTGCCCGCAGGGGCCGCCGGGCGCGAGAAGATGAGCGCCACGACGAGAATCACGCCGAAGCCAACAGAGGTCAGGAGGCCGAGGCCGCGCTTGCGGCTCTCCGGCCACACGAGGTCGCTGAGCATGATCAACCCGGCCAGCCCGACGAGCAGGATCTCGGGCAGGATCGAGAGGAACATTGCAGGGGTGTAGGGTTCAATCATCATTACGCCACTCCGAGCAGTTTCAAAATCGCGGCCACACCCGTGTCAATGAGTGGCGCCATGATCGCCGGGTAGACGCCGATGCCGATCATCAGGCCGCACAGAATCGTCAGCGCGGTCTTGTCGAGCACGGTCACGTCGCCGACGTGATGGTCGTGCTCGTGGGAGATTTCGCCGAAGAAGACTTTCTGCACGGCGCGCAGGACATAGGCCGCCGTCACCACGATCGAGATGGCCGAGATCAACGCGATGGCGGGGAAATACCACGGCTGTTGCGCGAGGTTCGCCAGCCACTGCAGCCAGCCCGGGTAGCCGCGGACGACGCTGGCCGCCTTCGCATTCCACACCCCGAGGAAGATCGGGAGTTCGGCGGCGAAGCCGGAAAGGCCCGGCATGCCCATCGAGGTGAACCCGCCGATGATGAACGCCACCGCGACGAACGGCATCTTCTTCACCATCCCGCCCAGTTCGGGCATCATGCGGGTGTGCGCGCGGTCGTAGATCATGCCGACGCAGGCAAAGAAGAGGGCCGTCATCACGCCGTGCGAGAACATCTGCATCCCCGCGCCGACGTAGCCGGTGCGGTTGAGCGTCATGAGCGCCATGGCCACCAGCCCCATGTGCGAGACGGACGAGAAGCCGATCATGTACTTCATATCCTTCTGCACCATGGCGATGAACGAGCCGTAGACGACGTTGACCACCGTGAGCAGCACGATCCACGGCGCATGGAACTTCGCGCCCTCGGGCAGCAGCATGATGCCCACCCGCAGCGCCGCGAACGCGCCCAGCTTCATCAGCACCCCCGCGTGGAACATCGAGACCGCGGTGGGTGCGGCCACGTGGCCGTCCGGCGACCAGTTGTGGAAGGGGAAGATGCCGCCCAGCACCGCGAACCCGAAGAATACGAACGGGAACCAGAACCGCTGGAAGCCGACCGAGAAGTTGGCACGTTCCAGCGCGAGCATGTCGAACGTGCCGAGGCCGGAGGTGAAGTACATCGCCAGCGCGCCGACGAGCGCAATCACCGAGCCGATGAACAGGTACAGCGTCAGTTTCATCGCCGCGTATTCGCGCGTCACCTGCCAGCCCCAGATGGCGATGAGCAGGTACATGGGGAACACGGCGATTTCGTACAGGAAGAACAACTGAAAGAGGTCGAGCGAGACGAACACGCCGAATACGCCGGTGGCGAGGATGAACAGGAAGGCGAAGAACTCGCGCGGGCGGTCGTCAATGCCCCACGAGATGAGCACGCCCGTGAGCATGACGACGGCGGTGAGCAGCACCAGCGGCAGGCTCATCCCGTCCACGCCCACGTGATAGGCGATGCCGAACTGCGGCACCCACTCGAACTTCTCGACGAACTGGTAGCCGCCCAGCGTTTTGTCGTACGCGAAGTACGTGTAGACGGACAGGATGGTGGCGAAGACCGCCGCCGCCAGCGCCGTGACGCGCACCTCGGTCTTGCGCTCCGCCGGGAGCAGCAGGATGAGCAACCCGGCCGTGATGGGGGTGAAAGTGATGACGGAAAGGAAGGGAAAGTTCATAAGGTCTCTCGTTATCGTGATGCGTAGTGCGTAATGCGCAAACGGATTGCGCACTCCGCATTACGTTTTACGCTTATCCCATCATGCGTGTGACCGCTTCATTGATCACATTCACCAGCCACCCCGGCCACACGCCGATGACGAGCATCAGCACGAGGAGCGGGGCGATCGCGACGACCTCGCGCGGCGAAATCTCCAACTTGTGCCCGACCCACTTCGTGTTCAACGGCCCGTGCAGCACCTTGCCGATTCCTTTGAGGATGTACGCGCCCGTCATCAGCAGGCCGATCATCGCCAGCGCGGTGATGAGCGTAAACACCGGCCACGCGCCGCGCACGACCATGAACTCGGAGACGAAGCCGCCGAGGCCCGGCAGCCCGAGCGAGGCCATGCTGGTGAAGAGCAGGATGCCGCCGTAGACCGGCGCGAGCGGGAACAGCCCGCCGAAGTCGTTCAGGTTGCGCGTGTGCGTGCGGTCGTAGATCACGCCCACGAGGAGGAACATCCCGGCGGAGCTGAGGCCGTGGTTGAACATCTGCAGGACCGCGCCGTTCGCAGCCATGATAGCATCGCCCGTGAAAGCGCGCCCGGCTTCCGCGCCGCGCGCCCACGCCGCCACTGCGATCCCCAGCACCACGAAGCCCATGTGGTTCACCGAGGAATAGGCGACCAGCCGCTTGAAATCGTTCTGCCCGAAGGAGGCGAGCGCGCCCATCACAATCGCCAGCAGCGCCAGCACGGCGAGCACAATCGCAAACTGCCCGGCCTCGGCGGGGTAGAGCGGGAGCACCAGCCGCAGGAACCCGTACGCGCCGAGTTTCAGCAGGACGCCCGCGAGGATCATCGAGCCGGCGGTGGGCGCTTCGGTGTGCGCGTCCGGCAGCCACGTGTGGAACGGGAAGATGGGGACTTTGATGGCGAACGCAATCGTGAACGCCCAGAAGGCCACCGTGCGGATCGTCGCGGCCGGGAGGCCGTAGATCGTCCCCGAGAGCGCGGGCCACTTCGCCATCGCGTTCAGCATGTCGAACGAGCCGAGCGTGATGCCGATGGTCTGGATCGCCAGCAGCAGGCCGAGCGACCCGGCCATGGTGTAGATGAAGAACTTGAACGAGGCGTACTGGCGGTTGGCGGAGCCCCAGATGTTGATGAGGAAGTACATCGGGATCAGCCCGACTTCCCAGAAGAGGAAGAAGAGGATCAGGTCGAGCGCCATGAACACGCCGAGCATGCCTGTCTCCAGCAGGAGGAACAGGACCATGTACGCCTTGACGCGCTCCTTGATGCTGAAGGAGAACAGCACGGCCAGCGGCATCAAGATGGCGGTCAGCAGAACCATCGGCAGGCTGATGCCGTCCACGCCGAGGTGGTAGTTCGAGTTGATGACCGTGAACCAGAGGTAGTTCTCTTCGAACTGGTAGCCGGCCGCGCCCGCGTTGAAGTTCACCCACAGCACCAGCGCCAGCCCCAGCGGGAAGAGCGTGGCGACGAAGGCCACCCAGCGGATGAGGTTTTCCTCATCCTTGGGGACGAACAACAGGATCACCGCGCCCGCGACGGGGGTGAAGAGGATCAGGGTGAGGAGGTGTTGGAGGATAAAGTCCATGGTCTATTTCCCAAATTCCCTGAGTTCCTGCAGTTCCTTGAATTCCTGTGGAACGGAAGGAACTCAGGGAAATCAAGGAACTCCTGATTTCAACTTGCTACCGCCCCAGCCCCGGCACAAACAGCACCGCGCCGAGCACGAGCATGATCACCATCACGACCAGCAGATACTGCTGCACCTTGCCGGTCTGGATGACGCGGAACGTGCGGCCAAACCACTTGACGATGTTCGCGACCAGGTCGCCGGAGCCGTTGACCACGGGCGCGTCGAAGTAGTTGCGGAACGCATTGCCGATGGGGATGGCCGTCCGCGCGACGAGGTGCAGGGTCCCGTCAATCACGCCGCGATCCACCCACGCCGAGACAAACGTCTCGGAAAGCCAGATGGCCGGGCGGACGAAAGCGAACGCGTACATCTCGTCGAAGTAATACTTGTTCTTGAGCAGCGTGTGAATAGGGCCGAGCGGGGCCTTGAGTGGATCGTCCGCGCCCGCCGGGACGTTGCGGTAAGTGAGCCAACCGAGCAGGAGGCCGCCGAGGGCGACGACGAGCGAGGTCGCCAGCGGGACGACGTTGAACGCTTCCGCCTCGGGGCGTTCGAGCAGCGTGCCGCCGACGAACTCGTGGAACCAGTTCGGGAGCAGCCCCCCGAGGCCGGGGAAGCTCTCCGGGATGCCCGCCCATCCGGCGGTGATGGCGAAGAACGCCAGCACGACGAGCGCGAACAGTATTGTGCGGAAAATGGGATCGGACTCGCTGGCGTGCTCTGCGGCTTTGGTGCGCGGCTCGCCCAGGAAGGTCAGGCTGATCTGCCGCATGGTGTAGAACGCGGTCAGGAACGCGGAGAGCGCGAGCACGACGAAGACGACGACGTAGCCGCCCTCCCACGCCCCGCCGAGGATCGCGTCCTTCGACCAGAAGCCCGCCGTCACGAGCGGGAAGCCGGAGAGCGCGAACCCGCCGATGAGGAACGTCCAGAACGTGACGGGCATCCGCTTCCGCAGGCCGCCCATGTTCATCATGTTCTGCGGGTCAATCTGTTGGGGCGAAGCATCGTGACCACGGGCGTCTTTAGCATGCGCTGAGGGCGATGCTTCGCCCGTACTATGGTGCATCCCGTGCTCGACGCCGTGGATGACCGAGCCGGAGCCGAGGAACAGGAGGGCCTTGAAAAAGGCGTGCGTGACGAGGTGGAACGCCGCCGCGACGTACGCGCCGATTCCGAGCGCGGCGATCATGTAGGCCAATTGCGAAATCGTCGAGTAGGCCAGCACCTTCTTCACGTCGTTCTGCGCGACCGCAATCGTCGCCGCGAACAGGGCGCTGAACGAGCCGATGACGGCCAGCGCCAGCATGGGCGGGGTGAGCGGCTCGCCGTGGTGCCAGCCCGCCGAGAGCAGCGGGAACAGGCGCACCATTGCGTACACACCCGCCGACACCATCGTCGCCGCGTGGATCATCGCGCTGACGGGCGTGGGGCCTTCCATCGCGTCCGGCAGCCAGACGTGCAGCGGGAACTGCGCGCTCTTGCCGACCGTGCCTGCGAACAACAGCAGGCCTGCCAACCCTGCCACCGACAATCCGGCGATGTAAGAGGGCGTGGCGGCAAGATGATTCAGGACTTCCTCGCTGTGCAGAATTTCGCGGAACGAGAGCGTGCCGGTCTGCGAATATAGATAGACGATGCCGAGGAGCATGAACACGTCGCCGACGCGCGTGGTCATGAAGGCTTTGACGCCGGCCTGGCGCGGGGTGATCTGGTTGGGGTCTTCGTACTTGCGCGCGTACCAGAAACCGATGAGCAGGTACGAGCACAGGCCCATGATCTCCCAGCCGATGAACATGAGCAGGACGTTGTCGGCGACGACGAGCGTGAGCATCCCGAAGGCAAACAGGGAGAGAAAAGCGAAGAAGCGCGAGTAGAGCGGCTCGATGCCGCCGTGCGGCGGGTTGCCGGGCGCGTCGTGCGGGTCGCGCGGCTTGCCCCAGTTGCTGTAGCCCACGCTGTAGACGAAGATCATCAGACAGGTGAGCGAGACGAAGAACAGCATCACCGCCGTGAGCGGGTCCACGAGCACGCCCATTTGGAGCGTGCCTGTCCCGGCCACCGCCGCCGAGCCGAAGGGCAGCCAGTCCACCACGCCCCGGATCGGGTCTTCGCCCAGGTTCTCGCTGCGGAAGACGTTGAAGAAGACGAGCCAACTGACGGCCCACGAGAGCGCCATCATCCCAACGGCGACGGTGTGGCTGAGTCCCTTGCTGCGGTTGGTGAACAGGACGATCAAGAAGAACGCCAGCAGGGGCGGGACGGGCACAAGCCACGTGAGTTGAGCGAGGAGGTCATGATCAAGTTGCATGGTCACTCCAGATTGCGTATCGCTGATCGCATAGCGCGTATCGCGAGGACGATAAGCGATACGCCATACGCGATATGCGATTTACCATTTCATCAAGTCCATCTCTTCGGCCACCACGCTCTGGCGGCGGCGGTAGATGGAGATAATCAGCGCCAGGCCCACGGCGGCTTCGGCGGCGGCCACGGCGAAGACGACGATGGCGAACATCTGGCCGGACGAGACAGCCGGCGTCAAGTAATGCCAGAAGGCCACCAGGTTGATGTTGACGGCGTTGAGCATCAACTCGATGCCCATCAGGATGGCGACCGCGTTCTTGCGCGCCAGAACGCCGTACAGCCCCACGCAAAACAGCGCGGCAGCGAGGGTGAGATACCAGGAGAGTGGGATCATAGATAACTCCGAGAGTCGGCAGACTGCTTTCTGCCTCCTGCCTTCTACTTCTTGTCCCCCGCCACCGCAATCGCGCCGATCATTGCGGCCAGCAGCAGCACCGAGGCCAGCTCGAACGGCAGCATGTACTGGTTGGGGTCCACAAACGAATTCCCCAGCGCCTTGAGGCTGTCTGGCGGGATGGCCGTGGTCACTTCGGGGTAGACCACCTGCTGCAGGACCACAAACAGCGCGGCGAACAGCGCCACGGCGATGATCGCGCCTACCCACCACTGCTGGTTGGTCTGCGGGCCGGTGTCCTGCATCACGCGCCGGGTGAGCATGATGGCGAAGATGATCAGGATCGCAATCGCGCCGATATAGAGTACGACTTGCACGGCGGCCAGGAAGCCGGCCTCCAGCAAAACGAACAGGATCGCCACCGAGAACAGGGCGGCGATGAGCCACAGCGCGGCGTGCACGAGGTTGCGCGCCGTCACCACCATGAGGCCGGAGATGAGCGTGGCCGCCGCGGCGATGAGGAAGATGATTTGTAGAGCAGTCATGTTAATTCCCGTAAGACACTACAGCGAATGTGGAAAGCAACGAATTCGTTTCATTCCGGATTCGTTGTAACCCAGGCTAGTGCGCCGGGGCCGTATGCGCCTCGCCGTGCGCCGGAGCGGCAGGCGCTTCTTCGTGGTGCTCGTCGTGATGCCCCGCGCCGTCGCCGCCGCTTGCGCCCCGCTCAGCGGCTCGCCGCATCCGCCGCGCTGAATTCGAGAGCAGCAGGTAAGTCACCAGCACCAGCAGCAGGTTGGCGAGGAGCAGGACGCCGCCGCGCGCCCACGGGGCGATGCCCGGCTGGAGGGTCTGGAGCCACGGCTCCATCGCCTTGTCCGCCAGGGCTATGACCACAATCGCGCCGAGCGCCAACGGCGTGAGGAACTTCCAGTTCAGGTCGAGCATGTGGTCAATGCGGATGCGCGGCAGCGCCGCGCGCATCAGGATGACGAAGAAATAGCCCCCGAAGGCCTTGATCATGAAATAGACCACGCCCAGCAGCGGGTATGTCTCCGCGCCGGGGCCGCGCCAGCCGCCGAGGAACAGCACCGCGGTGAGCGCGCCGACGGTGAAGGCGTGCAGGAATTCAGCCACGAAGAACATGCCGAACTTCATCCCCGAATATTCAATGTGGAACCCGGCCACAATCTCCGACTCGGCCTCCAGCAGGTCGAACGGCGTGCGGCCCACTTCCGCCACCGAGGTCGTGAAGAAGATGAACGCCGCCACCGGAGCCAAAAAGATGAACCACACGTCCTGCGCTTTCACAATGTCGTTCAGCCCCATGCTCCGCGCCAGCAGCACCGGCACGAGCAGGCTGAGGATCATCGGCACTTCGTACGACACCAACTGCGCCACGGTGCGGAACGCCCCCAGCAGCGCGTACTTGTTGTTGGACGCCCAGCCGCCGAGCATGATCGCCAGCGTGCCGAGCGACCCCACGCTCACGATGTACAGCGCGCCCACGTTGAGGTCGGTGCCGATGATGTTGTGGGCAAAGGGGACCACCGCCCACATGCTGATGACGGCGATCACCGCGAGGACGGGCGAGATGTTGTACACCACCTTGTCCGCGCCGTACGGCGTGATGTCTTCTTTGATCATCAATTTGATCGCGTCCGCGATCGTCTGCAGCAGGCCTTCCGGCCCCACCCGGTTCGGCCCGAGGCGGTCCTGCATGTACCCTACCACCCGGCGCTCGAACCAGATCAGGAACAGCGGCAGCACCAGGCTGAAGGAGGCCACCACCACCACGCCGACGATCAACAGCAGCACGCTCACCACCGGCGCGGGCAGGAACGCGGCCAACAGGTCGCTCAGCACTTTAGCGATGAAGGCGACAGGGTCTTTGAGGAAATCCATGAGGCGTCACTCCGGCGTCAGACAACAAAACGCCTACCGTGAAAACGATAGGCGGTTGCGAGAATCAGATGATGTGGTTACACCCACTCCAGCGCGCCCTTGCGCCAGACGTACACCAGCCCGGCGACCAGGATGAGGATGAAGAGCGTCACCTCGAACACGGCGAACAGCGACACCGCGTTGAAGGCCACCGCGAACGGGAAGAGGAACACGGTCTCCACGTCGAAGACCACGAACACCAGCGCGAAGATGTAATACTGGACTTTGAACTGCACCCACGTGTCGCCTACGGTCTCGATCCCGCATTCGTACACGCTGTTCTTGACGGGATTGCTCTTCTTGGGGCCGAGGATCAGACTCTGCAGGATGATCGGCACGCCGGGGAAGATGGCGGCCATCAACAGGAACAGTCCGATGAACGTCCAGTTATCCAGCATGGGTGCTCCGCGAATTTAGGGGGACTTGGGTAACCTTTGTGAAGAACGGCGCGGATAATAGCACGAGTCAAATCAAATGTAAACCCGGCAAAAGAACGTCGGCTATAATCTCCCCGATGCCCCTCACCGCTGCCGAATGGGACGACTTCGTCCGCGCCAATCCGCACGGCCACATCCTGCAGACCTCTGCGTGGGGGCAGCTCAAATCCGCCTTCGGGTGGCGAGCCGAACCCGTGCGCGTCGGCGACTCCGGCGCGCTCGTCCTCTTCCGAAGGATGCCTCTTCCTTTGGGATGGTCTCTCGCCTACGTCCCGCGCGGCCCCCTCGCGGATTGGAATTATCCTGAAACCCTCGGCGGCCTCGTGGCCGCGCTCGACCGCGCCTGCCGCGCCCGCCGCGCCATCTGCCTCAAGTGGGAACCCGACCTCCCCGATTCTCCTGCCTGCGCGGCCGCGCTGACCTCGCTCGGCTTTCGCCCCTCGCCGCAGGCCGTCCAGCCGCGCCGCACCCTCGTGGTGGACCTCAGCGGCGGCGAGGCCGACCTCCTCGCCCGCATGAAACAGAAGACGCGCTACAACATCGGCCTCGCCGCTAAGAAGGAGGTCACGGTTCGGGCCGCGCAATCGGCGGCGGACGAGGAAGCGTTCGTCGGGCTGATGCGCGTCACCGGGGAACGCGACCGTTTCGGCGTCCACACCGAAGACTACTATCGCCTGGCCTACGGTCTCTTTCATCCCGCCGGCCTGTGCGAGATGTTCCTCGCCGAATACCGCGGCGAGCCTTTGGCCGGAGTGATGGCCTTCGCGCTTGGCCGGCGGGCGTGGTATTTCTACGGCGCGTCCTCCGACCGCGAACGCAGCCGTATGGCCCCGTACCTCGCGCAGTGGGCGGCGATGCGCTGGGCCAGAGAGCGCGGCGCGCTGACCTACGACCTGTGGGGCGTGCCGGACGAAAACGAAGAGGTCCTAGAAGCGGGCTTCGAGACGCGGCGCGACGGGTTGTGGGGCGTGTACCGCTTCAAGCGCGGCTTTGGCGGCAGGCTGGTGCGCACCGTGGGCGCGTGGGATAGAGTTTACAATCCGGCGCTGTACCAGGCCTACGTGACGTACCTGCGGATGCGGGGACAGTCTATAGGGTGAATACCCGGCCTGTTTTACCCATAGGAACGGGCCGCCACATACCCCGGCATGAGGCTGGCGGTGGTGTCGGTCACGATTTGCATAGCGCTCATTTCTTGCCGCCGATCCACCGGATTTGAACTTCCTTTTCCACATGCTTGAACTCCGGGTCGCCCGTGACGAGCATGGCACCCCAGTGCTTGGCGAGAGCCGCAGCATAACAATCCGCGAAAGAAAGACCGCCCAGTTTTTTGTACGCTGCGGCTCGCCGGGTCAGCGCCCAGTCCACCTCTATCACTTCCACTTCAAGCGCTTTGAGCTTGTGAACCGCTTGATCCGCTTTCAGGTCGGAGTGAAGACGGGCAAACCGATACCACACCTCCCCCAGGTTTACGACGGTGATGCCCACCCGCAACTCACCCTCCGAGGATTGCCGCAGAAGCCCGGCGACTTCCTGTTCGCCCGGCTCCTGTTTTAGAAAAGCCAGTAACGCGAAACTATCGAGGACGGCGGAGGTCGGCATCTTCGCGCCCGATTTCCCTGGCTTTCTCAGCCAGGTATTCCTGCATCGTGCCCGATCCCGCCATCGAGCCGCGCAATTGCTCGATCAGTTCACGCGTCGTCACGGGCTTCAATACAATCCCCTCGCCGTCGTCAAAGATCAGAATGCGTGTCTTAGGCGTGATGCCGTATTTGCGCCGCAGCGCTGCCGGAATCACGATTTGCCCTTTAGAGGTAATGTTAGTCCGGTAGGTTTCGTGAGTTAATGCAGGCGCGGTGGCATAGACCGGAGTCGCCTCTTTGACTTTCCGGGTTTTGCGCGTGGGTTTCTTGGCCATTCTTACTCCTTGCCCGCTACTCTAACATACTACAGAATGTAAGTCAAACATGGGAATGTAAGTCCTTATTAATTCCGTAAGCCACACTCACAGCATAATCGTCACAAGCTTTGCGCGCATGAAAAGACCTCGCAGTCTCCAAGACCTGCGAGGTCTACCCATCACTTCCCCTCAATCCTCCTCCTAACCCTCACTTCAACATCTGCTACAATCTCTTTGTCTTCACCCGCTGAGAATATAGCACGATGAGGGGCAACAATGGCCGATCAACCTGAACCCACCTCCCCGCTCTCAGCCAATCAGCAGGGCGACCTGACCATTGCCTCAGGCGGCGATACCACTGTTGGCGGTGATGTTGTGGCGGGCGACAAGAATGTTACCAACATCACAAACATCATCCCTGCTGCCCCCGGCGCTCCGATCAAATACGCCACGCGCACCGACTACCTCGCCCAAATCATTGACCGCCATCAAGACCTCGAGTTCGTCGGCATCCCCGAGCTGAAAGACCGACAGGCGTTGCATATCGAGGATGTGTTTATTCACTTACAGGCTGAAGTCGAAAAGAGCCTGGTTGCAACCACTCTTAAGGACCTTGGAGGGGAAATCGTTGAGTTCGACGCTGTGACTAAGACTCATATTCCGGTTGATCCATTCATCCGCCATTTCTCTATGAACGAAGTCCTTCGCGAACATCAACGGCTAGTCATCCTCGGTGACCCCGGCGCGGGCAAGACGACACTTCTAAAGTACATCACAACTGTTTTCGCGGAGGCGCAAAGCAGCAAGCTGGGTTTGAACGAAGACCGCCTGCCCATCTTCATCCGGTTGTATGACTACATTGCCAAACGACCTGAGCGTAGTGAAAAGGGTTTTTCACTTGTGGATTACCTGTACGTTCAGGCCCACGAGAACTGGCATCTTGTGCTCGAACCCGGCTTCTTTGAGTCCGAATTGGAGCGGGGCCATTGCTGTGTATCCCTAGATGGGTTGGATGAATTGGGGGGGGCCGGACTGCGACGCGAGGTGACGAACGCTGTCGCTTCGCTTGCCAACCACTATCCGCGCAATCGATTCATTGTCACTTCGCGTCTTGTGGGCTATGAAGAAGCCCCTCTCGATCGGCGCGAATTTGTTCATCATACCATTCTCCCCTTCGCTGACGACGACATCCGCGAGTTTGTGAAGAAGTGGTACGCTGCGCGAGAGAAAGACCCGGCCTCGGCGCGCGAACGGGCCGAACACCTGACGAAGACGATCATGGGCGAGCCGCGTATTAAGTCGCTGGCAGCCAACCCGCTCATGCTCACCATCATCGCGCTCGTCCATCGCATCGAGGCCGAACTGCCGAACGAGCGGGTGAAACTGTATGACAAGTGTGTCACCGCACTTGTGGAAACATGGGAAAAGGTGAAGGGCCTGACGGTCGAAGGTCGTGAACGACCCTATTACAAGTATCGCCGCCGCCTGCTAGAACAGCTTGCCTTCTGGATGCATTCACAGCCCGGCGATCCTTCGACAGGCTCAGGAGGCCGCGCCCGCGAGGTGAAGGAAGGCGACCTCGAACTGCAATTAACTCGATTCTTGCAAGAAAACCCTAAACTGCGATTGGGGGATGACGAGAGCGCACGGCAGGAAGCCCATGAGCTCATTGCGCTTGCCAAATCACGTACCGGCCTTCTCATTGAGCGGGGCGAGGGCGTCTACACTTTTGCTCATCTGACCTTCCAAGAATACCTAGCCGCTGGTGATATCGAGCACCGCTATGCCCATAGTATTGACAGAATTTGGACAGTGATACAGCCACGGCTGCACGACCCTCATTGGCGTGAGGTAATCTTGCTACTGCTGGGCAGTCTGAATAAATTTGAGAGGCACCCAACCGAACTGGTGCGCCGTATCTTTGAAAGCGCAGACCAGTATGAAGAGGTCTTACATCGGCATGTGCTCCTCGCCGGCCGCGCGCTAGCTGATCATGTCGAGGTGGATGCTACACTTCATGCAGCAATTGTGAGTAGGTTGTTACAGATCATACGTTCCGATTGGTTGGGAGGCGAGGATGCTCTTGCCGTACTTGGCCTCATGCAAGGTGACGTGAATGTGGCGGAAGGCCTACTGGACCTGGCATGCGACAAACAGATAGATATTGGCTTGAGGAGCGCCGCTGCCGCAATCCTGGGGCAGTTGGGTTATTCAAGAGATGAGGTGGTACTCAGTCTACTCGACTTATCCTGTGACAAACAAGTGGACATTGGGGTAAGGAGTGCTGCAGTGCAAGCTTTGGGACACTTGGGTCACGTTAGTGATAAAGTGACTTTCAGTCTGATCGATTTGACCTACGACAAAGAGGAAGACGTACTTGTGCGGAGCGCCGCTGTGCGCGCTCTCGGGCAGTTAAGCCAAACCGCTGCCCCTCTCAATTTCCTAACTGCCGTAGCCAGCGATAGAAGCTTGAGCGATTTGATCAGGGGTACTGCTGTACAAGCCTTAGGGGAACTGAGACATGCTACTGGCGAGGTACTGTCTGTCATACTGGAACTCGCACAAGATAAACAGGTGACTGAATGGCTGAGGCGTACCGCTGCCCTTGCCTTACAGCAATTGGGCTTAACAGATGAGGCGACTGCAGTTCTCCGGGAACTATCAAAAGATGAGTGGGAAGGATCCCATGTGCAACATGAGACTCCCCAACCTCCGGTTCAGTTGGATGAGGCCACTGAAACAGCAACATCCACCTTGCTGGAATTGATCCGCAACCAAGCGGCAAGTGTCAGTACGCGGCTTGACGCAGTACGAGTGCTCGCGCGTTTGGCGCAGCATAGTGATATAGCTGTATCTGGCTTGGTAGATTTGATCTACGACGGACAGTTAGGCGATTGGGTTCGACGCGATGCTGCCCAAGCCCTGGGACAAATAGGCCGCGCTACGGATAATGTGCTCTCTGCCCTTGTCGCCATCGTCCGCGATAATGATGCACGGATTGATGTGCGCTCTGGCGCCTATAGAAGCCTCAAGGCATTGCTTGGGGGGGTGAGAGAGTGAGAGCCGCTGAAGCGCTGAGGGGCAGCCATTCGTTCAAAACGAACGGCTGATATTGCGGGAAAAGCCCGCTTCGCGGGCTTCGGGGGACGTAGCCGTCGGCTTCCAGCCGATGGCGGCTCTCAGTGCTACTGGCGTTTTAATGATCCCCCTCTCCCCCACACAAGACGACCCGCCGGGTCGCCCCTACTTCCCTCCCTCCAACTCCTCCTTCACCGTCTGATACAAACTCTCCGCCTTCAGCTCGCGCAGGGTGTAGCAGGGCGAGCCGAGGCGCTCGGCCAAGATGCATTCAGCCTTTGGCAGAGTTGGCCTTCGGAAAATGGTGGACGCCATACTCGTCCACCGTCACGCCCAATTCCTTCAGAATCCTTTCCTTCTCCGCCTCATCTTCCTCTTCAAACTCCCTGCACCCCTGATGCTCAAACGTAAGCAGGCCGACGCGCGGGCTATTCGGGTTGGCGCACACGCCCCAGTCAAACCGGAGGTCGCCTTCGAGCGGCACGAAATACCTACACCCGCAGGAGCAATCCGGCCCCCAATCTTCATCCCGACTCCGCTTGCCATACGGCTCGAAGTCGGAGTCGAGATGCTTGACAATTTTGTGAAGGTCTTCGTGAGTTATCATGTCGCCACCTTTGTTGGGTCTTCCCCCCTGCTCCCCTGCCCCCTTGCGGACAATCTAGCAGATTGTCCTACTTCCCCCCTCCAACTCCTCCTTCAC
>Ga0209109_10000561_pt1 | contig 20025 bp, 25 predicted proteins | sample Rifsed10ft2_FD_184004 | JGI IMG/M metagenome (GOLD analysis project Ga0209109, IMG submission 184004) | Soil microbial communities from Rifle, Colorado, USA - sediment 10ft 2 (version 2) | ecosystem: Environmental > Terrestrial > Deep subsurface > Rock core/Sediment | place: Rifle, Colorado... | reverse complement strand
TGGTCATTTCATCAACCTTATTAGTAGATTCCACTTCTTATTAAACCAAAACCAGTCAGCCCAATCAATATCCTCCTTGGTTAGTTTGCGGTATCTCATTGAAAAGAATGAATCTCCCAACTAAGTTTAAGCTTATCATCCTTATTGCCTTCAAGCAAATTAGCAATAATAGCGCCAACCCTCCCATTACCATCACCAAAAGGATGGATTTCCTCAAAAGCAATAAACCACTTTTCGGGCGTTAGTTTCCCCTCTTTAAGAGCGTCACCCAAATGACGCATTAAACGACTAATCATAGGCCACTGTGGAGGAAGATATTCACCAATCCGAACTTGATATTGACGAAACCCGTTCTTGTTTATTTCAGGTTCCACAAGCCTACCAATTTCCTGTATGGTTACAAAACTCCACCAGTTCCTATATCTTTCAGCATGAAGAAAAGCTTTATACAAGTCAGGGACACGATCAATTTTAGTGCCTTGAACTTCACATTCTTTAACACACCAGTGGGCTAATTGTGTTCTCATTTTATGTCCCATTCTTTTGCAAAAAGTTTAACCTTATTTTATTTCAAATCATCATATTTATCAGTAGAAATAAAAAAGACCAAACCCAAACCAAGCAAAGACAAACCAATAATTAAAAGAAGAATCATTTCTAATCCTCTTTTTTGGCTATTTGTGAAGACTTTAAACGCACATAAAGACGCCTAAGCGAAGCACTAATTTTAGACCTGTCTTTAACAGTGTAGATGCGCAAACGATATTCAAGATTATTCATGTCTTGGTGCCTCAAAATGCGCCATTGCTTCCCGCACTCGCTCCTCTTGCATTACCTCAGCAGCATCAAACTCATCAAAGAAAGTAGGATACCTCTCATCAAGCCACTCATAATAGGTGAAATACACACCTACAGGAGTAGCAACATAAAAGTCAAGTTTTTCCAACATAACTATTCCTATCTCTAAGACACGAAACACTTTGTTTCGTTCTGCTACCAACTCTAAAAAGAGTGGTGCTAAGGCTATTGGGGTTCAATAGCAGAGTAGAGAGTACGTTTCTGACCCAAGCTAGGTCATTAGCCACATAAGTCATACGTCATAACGTACTCTCTACGCTACTATCAAATACCCTTGATCTCCCTGGTGAACCCATTCACCCTGCCTACTCGACTTCGGAGACTTCCGCCTCAATAGCGTTAGTCTCATCGGCTTGCACGATCTCCACAATTGGCGGCCGAGCCTTAAAGGTGAACATAAAATCTTTCTTAGACCTGTCACCTTCAACCTTACGGTAGGCTGCAGCATACGCTGTATCCTCTACAGCATTCGCAAGAGCCGCTTTAGCCCCACCAATAGTACCCGACCAATCAGAACCTCCAACTGCCAGAACCATTGGCGAACCAAGTGCTACCAAATGCTCGGCAGCCTGCTCAACCGTTTCCACTCCCACAACTTGCAGAAGGTTATCGAAGTTGAAAGTGCTATTGCTAGACCCTCTACCTCGGCCTTCGCCAAGCTTGCGCTCGTTTGCTAGTAACTCCATATTGATCCTTTCAGACGCTTCGGTAATCATTTCTGGTGACCATGCCTCAACTCGTTTGAGGATTACAGGAAAACTGTATTTCCTGGTCAAATGGGTTCCAGTAATTTCCATTGCTCTAACAAGGCTATGGGTTCACTAGGGAAACCAAAGGTATTAAGTTGTCAAATTGCCGAGATTCAAAAGGGCGTCAACCGCTACCACACACACTTCGCAGAAGTATCCGACTCCTGCTCGGAAAGCTGTGGCGTTGTGGTCGCCGCACTCGTTGCATCTCATGGGTTCAGTATGACGGAAACCAATTGTGAGCGCTAGGGCCGAAAGACCCTACCACTAGGGCCGAAAGACCCTATTTTTGCAAGCGGCCTAGCAAGCGCCATGCTAGCTACAGCAAGCGGGCAGCTGGCTTGAAACAGAAGGTTGCACAAAAGGCTCGACAAGACCAAGAGCAAACAAACACCATCAACGTAGTTACAACTAAGTAATCACAAACCTGGTATTTCAAAGCATCCTGACCCCCCCCACCCCCCGTCGAGGGGTAAATACATTGTTGTTGTACAATTTTCTTAGGTTTTGCCTAGGTTTTTTACGTAATGTTCTGCCCTCGAAATTTTTTGTAACATTTTCGGGTCAGAAATTACTTGTGCGCACGAATCGTTTTGTGTGCGCATATGTTTTGGGGATTCTTCTTCTTGTCGAAGTAATTGTTGTGAGCGCCAATTAATATGAGCTAAATGCGAAGTTAATTGATGTGCGAATAAAGAAAAGCCCACGTCAACATATAGTTTGCCTGTGGGCTGAGGGGAGGAACCCCCTGCGCTGCCAGCTTTTTTGCTGGTGCGCTTGGGGTGGACTATGCAAATCTGCATTTTTGGATAGACTTCCCCGACGAGTATTTCACACTTAATGTAGCGCTTGGGGGAGTGGTCTAAGGCTTTTGGGCTTACTCCCCCTGCGCTTGTTGTGTGGCCTAGGTTTGTGTGGAGGTGTCTCTCCGCTCTCCTTCCACTGACTTCCTAGGTCTTGTGTAGCGGTCTACCACTATATAGGTATTAATGTACTAAATTATAGTCTATATAATATATTAGGGTGCGCAAAACACTGAAAATACTGCGACCCCGCCGCTCCACAAGTTCGAGTATGTTGCTCTAAAATAGCTGCCCGAGGTCCTTTCGGTATCCCACGTCCAACTCACTCCATCATGTTCACCAGTTCGGCTTCGATAGTAGTTTATTCCATTTGATGTAATCCCAAATTGGGTTGTCCCCGTGGAATCAAACCATAAGAAATCGAACGTGTATGATCGTAGATGAAGAGTATACCCACCTGTACACCACACGTTGCCTCCTGGGTTCCAGGCTATAGTTCCGCTTGTACTGCCACTACCCGACCAGGCTTGTGCTGGTAGGGCTAGTCCCATAAAGAGGCCGAACGCTAGGAGTAGAATAGTTATTTTCTTTTTCATGTCACCTCCTTTACACTTATAGGTGTAAATGTACTAACTGATTTAATACGTTTTTACCTATACAATGATGAACGGCCACGACATTCTACCTAACTGTAATGGTTGTAGGAATGCCCTGCAAAAGACAGACGTGTTTAAAACGTTTGTCCCCCCAAACGTGCCTTCGCACCTTATTTTAGTGTATCGTTGTAGTTTTTGCGGGTGGGTTGATAAAATAGTTTCTACCATCCAAGAATGGGAGAATATTGAAAGCTTTGATGAGGCGTTAACTGTGAGGAAGGAAAACATTATGCGCGCCGCTGCATGGGATTTAGAACATATTGACAGTGTTGACGAACTGCTTGACATTTGGCATTCGTTTAAGGACCCACCCTTTATTGAAGATGTGGTTGGTTTATGTAAGTGTGCTAATTGTGAAAGAAGGTTGAAAGTATGAGAGCAATAAACCCTGAAATAAAGCGGCAATATTTGGAGTGGATTATGGTTCCGCCTGGTCTGCGTGAACCTAAAACGAAGAAAGAACTTGCTGAACTACTTGGTGTGAGTGATAGGTCTTTTTATAATTGGGAGGCTTCTGAAGAATTCCAGGCTGAATTGCGGTCTATTAAGCTTAAAATGGGGGCTAGGTGGTATGCTGACTTGCTGGGGGGGCTTTACGACTTGGCCGTGAATGGCCCTGCCCCTCAGCGGGTGGCTGCCACTAAACTGCTTTTGGATCATTTGGATGTTTCGCCCAAGGAGGAAACGAAGGAGGACTTGGCTGAGGACGTTAAGCTGGCTATTAAGAAGGCGTTGGAAGAGGACGGCTGGCAAGTAGTGGCCCATGACTCCTGAACTTAAAGCTTTTGTTGACGCTCTTAGAGCAAAATTTCCTCAATATTTTTCGTCAGGTGAAATCTATTCTCTAGGTGTAACTAATTGTCGCACCAAGAACAATAAAGTAGACGGCCCTTGGTCGGAACATTCTTGGTCTAATGCTGTAGATATTATGTTGCGCACCGTTGATGGTGTACCAGGCGACAAGATTGCTGCTTGGGCCAGGTCCCGTCCCGACCTTGCCAGCGAAGTTTTTTGGAAGATTTTTGCCCACCACAATCACGTACACGTAACGGCTAATCCTAGACGTAACTATGACAATAAGCAAATACCACCCTGTGCGGGTGGAGAAGAGAATGAAGGAGAAGAAGACATGGAACAAGTACTAAGACTGTTTGTGACAGAAGCTATTGCTAAAGGCTGGTTGGGTTGGCCCGTTGAGGGCACGTTCTGGCTGAATTTATGCAAACTGCCGAACGACCCACAGTGGCGCAATGATTTTGAGCCTGCTTGGAACAGGTGGAAAGCTCAAGAAGGCATTGACATTGCTAATGGCCTTATTTTGCCTGTCCCCGCTACAACGAGCATTGACCTTGAGGCTCGTGGTGGTATAGCCAATATCAGAACCAAATTACACGAAGCATAAGATATGCCTAGCAATGCTGAACTTGTTGAGGCTTGTAGACAGTCTAAACAGTTCTTTTTTGAACACTACTATAAGATTCCTATTGTGGGTAAGGGTTCGCAGCCTTTTGTCATGTACGATTGTCAGAAGTTTATTTCTGACCAGATTGATAAGAACCCTCTTATTATAGGGCTGAAAGCCCGTCAGATTGGGTGGACAACAATAGGTGTTGCCAACTCCGTGTGGGATGCTTTATTCCACGTCGAGCATCCTTGGCTTTATGTTAGCCGCAACGAGGACGCTGCACAGAAAATGTTGGAGAAGGCAGCATACGCCTACTATCATCTACCCGAATGGATGAAAAGGGTCCTTCCTCGCATCAAATCGCAAACACAGTCTTCACTGGTTTTCGATAATGGTTCACGTATTGAGAGCGTTCCTGCTACTGGTTCGACTGGACGAGGCGACTCGGTTTACGGTGCCCTCATGGACGAATGTGCGTTCATGGAGTATGCTGAAGAGATTTGGGGTGCCGTTGAACCGCTCGTCTATGGGCCTGCCATGCTGTTTTCGACTGCTAACGGTATGGGAAACTTTTTTCATGAAGTCTGGTTAGACTCTCAGAGAGAAGATTCGGTGTGGACAGGCATCTTTTTCCCTTGGGACGTTATTGAGAAAAGGCACGCTGACGGTTGGTATGACCTTACGAAACGGGCGTATCGAGGCCGAGAATGGTTGTTTTATCAGGAGTACCCGAAGACCCCTCAGGAGGCGTTCGCCAAATCGGGTCGGGTGGCTTTCGCCTCCGACGTAGTGTTGGATTGCTACGAACCTATGGACCCTGAACGGCGTTTAGAGTGGGTTATTGGTGGGACCCCGAAGGACATTGGTTTGGCTGATGATCCTGATATTGTTATTGATATTTGGCGTGAGCCTACAGTCATTCGTGACGACCAGGGGCGTCCCATTTGGAAGCCGAACTATGTGGTGGGGGCTGACATTGCTGAAGGTTTGGAGCACGGTGACTTTACATACGTCACGGTTTTTGACGTGAACACGGGCGAGCAGGTGGCTTCCTCCACTTCGTCGATTCCTGTCTCCTATTTGAACGATCTGCTTGACTGGCTGGGGCGATACTATATGACGGCACTCATGATTCCTGAACGGAACAATGCAGGGATTCTTCCCATTGATAGACTGTACAGGGATAATTGGTATCCTCGCATGTACCGTATGGAGCGGTTTGCGGCCATGCATTTAACTGACCGTACCCCCGAATATGGATGGAAGACAACTCCTGGCACCAAGCCTAAGATGGTGCTCGACTTCCAATATGCCCTTGCTGAAAAACTAGTTATCCTCCACGACCCTTTGTTCGTGGTGGAGGCGCAGACGTTTATCGCTGACGGCAGGGGCTCTTATTCGGCTACGTCGAACAACCATGACGACGCGATCATGGGTACGCTTGTAGCCTACCAGGGCGTGTTGGATTCGTATAAGTATGAGATCGTGTGGCGGGATGAGGTTAGACTTCCGCCCACACACGATGAGGTTGACGCCCTCATTTTTAATACGAAAAAGACTAATAATGAGGACCGTTTAGAATTGCCGCTTGGCAAGGAAGTTAAGGACGAGTCTTCTAGGAAGAGTATTGTATTGTTTGACCAGAACTTTGTGAAGGGCGGATTATAATACAATCATGACTATATATTGGAGGATATTTTATGGCTCAATTTGGTAGACCATCTACTGATACAACTATTGGTACTTATGTTGACAACGCTGACGGTGTTACAAACATTTTTCAGGCCATTGACGAGGCAACTGCCAGCGACACAGATTATATTAAGTCGGTTTCGGCGCCTTCGTCGGCAGTATACGTAACCAAGCTTACAACCCTTGAGGACCCTGTTATTAGCACTGGTCATGTTGTAAGGTGGCGGATTGGCAAAAATACGGCTGGTGGTGCTACGCTTAACCTGACTGTCGAGTTGCGGCAGGGTTACACGAATGAGGGAGCGCAGGGAACGCTTATTGCAAGTAACGGCCCCGAAGCCGTTCCCGACGCTTTTACTGACGATTCTATGACTTTGAGCGGCGGGCAAGCTGATAGCATTACTGACTATACCAGTCTTTATTTACGTTTTATAGTGACGCAGGTTTAAGATGAGCAAGGGTTTCGCCCGACCTGGCTTGTTCCGTGGCAATGAGTTCATCACTGTTGGCACTCTCACCGCTTCTGCCACTCCCCACACCAAGGGGACGTGGGTCCAGGTCGATGCTTCCGCAGCGAGAGATGTGTGCGGGATGATCTTCCGAACAACAACCGCAGTCGGCGCTTCGGGAGTTAATACTTCGATGCTCTTAGATGTTGGTGTCGGAGCTAACCCCAACGAGTTGGCGGTCGTGGCGGACATTCCTGTCGGCTACCATGCGAACGACAGGGCGGAAACGTTCCTGCCTATCCACATTCCCGCTGGCTCTCGGATCTCTATGCGCATTCAGGCCGCGGTCGTTTCTGACACGTATGTTCCCAATGTTAACCTCCTGTTTGCTGATGGCCGTCCTGGGTCGTGGCGAGGCTATTCGATAGCCGATACAATCGGCGTGAACACGGCCACGTCTGCGCCGACGACTGGCGACCTGACCGACAACGCCTGGGATCAGGCGGTCGCTTCGACCATCAACCCGTATCGGGCAATCACTTTCCATCCGTGCGGTTTCGGTACAGCAATGGCTACGGCGGTACTTCTCACCGATGTAGGGGTAGGTGCTTCAGGGTTTGAACAGGTACTCGGCACTTGGAGGCCGCAGACTACCAACGGCGAAATTATTATTGACAACACGGGTCCACCGTTCATCGAAGTTGATATTCCCGCTGGGTCGAGGCTGGCGATTCGCAAGAACGGCACAGGCGACATGTCTGGTGCCCTTATCGGTTGGAGATAAGAAATGGCTGTCACCACTCATGCCTCTGGTACGCAGGCCACTACAGCAACCGTGGAACACACCCTCACCGCCAACCCTGAAACCACGGCGGGCGCCTACCAGTTGATGCTTGACTTGAACCCGCTTACAGCGGCATCCACCCTCCACGTCCGCATCAAGGAGAAGACGATCTCTGGCGGAACTCAGCGTGTTGTCTGGTATGACGACCTGGTTGGACTGGTGGGCGAGGACAAGATTTGGGTCAGCCCTGTACTCATGCTCATCAACGGATGGGACATGAGTATCACCTGTTCAGCAGCCCTGTCGATCCCCTGGTCGATTCGTAAGGCTTAACCGTGTTCTGGTTCGACGGTCCCGTTCACCAGGACGCTGAAACCAACGACCGCCAAGCCCGTATTTCTTGGGCTGAGGCCGAGGCGCCCAATGCCCCTCGCCGCTTATATGTGGCCTGGGCGGAAGTTGAGGTTCCAACCGCTCCTAGGCGACTTTATGCGTCTTGGGCGGAGATGGAGGTTCCGACCGCTCCACGTCGTTTATATGCTTCCTGGGCGGAACTAGAATTACCAGACGCTCCCCGCAGACTTTATGTCTCGTGGGGCGAATTAGAGGCTCCCGCAGGACCTCGGAGGCTGTTGGCTTCATGGGCTGAAATGGAGATAGCCGATGCTCCGAGAAGACTATACGCTTCCTTTAGCGAGTTGGAAATACCTACTGCTCCCCGAAGACTTTACGCCTCGTGGGGCGAGTTGGAAGTCCCCAATGCCCCACGGCGCCTTCTGGCTGCCTGGGCAGAAATGGAAATTGGTGACGCCCCACGGCGGCTCCTAGCCTCTTGGACTGAATTTGAAATCCCTAGCCTGTCAGCAGATAGGCGACTTTATGCGTCATGGACTGAACTTGAAGTGCCTGAGTACTCGACGGGCACTGACGTTCCTAGCGGGTGGTTGTTGTTTAGTCTTCCCCCACGACCAGCCCGTAAAATCGTAAGGAAATTGTCGAAAACGAACAAACTTGTTCGTGCTCCGCAGCGTAAACAAGACCTTGACGATGAAGATTAATACGTTTGAACACATATAATGAAGGAGAAATAAATGGCAAACCAACATCCAGCCGTAAGCACTCACAAGACAGGTGACCATCTGGCGCAGCATCCTGCTGTTAAAGTCAAGTCTTCTGGCTCCCATCTTGACCAGAATCCCAATGTTGGGGTTAAGTCGAGCGGGTCCCACCTAGACCAGCATCCTGCCGTGCAGCCTGGGAACAAGTCTGGTTCTAACCTGGACCAGCATCCTGCGGTTGCTACTGATTCTAGCGGTCAGAAGGGAACTACGATCAAGGGCACTCCCAAGCGTCCTGCTACTAGTTCTTCGCCTAAATTTGTAGCTGACCGAGTTCTGTAATGACCATTCATCAGCGGAAGGTTCATCCTTCTTTTGTTGAAGACTGTTTCGGCTGCAAGCTGACAACTATCCAAATGTCGTCGGCCGATTTTACTATGGAACGGGAAGGGAAAGACGTGACTGGCGGGGAAGGTACAAGCGCATATGTTAAGAGAATGTATGAATCAGCACGTGCTAACGGGAAAGCTGATCCTGTTCCCATGAACGATGAGGCAGCCAAGTATGCCCCTGCTGCAGGTGTACTAGGCAATACTAAGAAATATAAGGCAGCGAATAACGGATTATAAATGCCCGCAACTATTGGATATAATTCTAACGATAAGCTTCGCAAAGCCCTGTCCAAGGGAATGCAAGACAAGCTTAAGTCTGCTATTGACCGCCTCTACCAGGGGCAACAGTACAGGCAGAAGACTCGCGAAGAGGCTTGGCGGCAATCCCACGAAATGTACATGGGCGAAGGCCGCTGGGCGTACTCGCCCGACGACCCGACCGCAGACGTTGTAAACGTTAACATTGCCTTCTCCACAATTAACACTCTCGTCCCCTTCGTGGCCGACGAGGACCCCAAGTTTTTGATTACCCCCGAAAGCGGGGATGCTTCCCCTGACAGGGGAATGCTCTTGCAGGCTTACATTAACCGCATGTGGCGGTCACAGGAGCTGCAGGGGCAAACGTTTGTGTCAGAATCCACGTTCGACTACCTGCTGTACGGTGACGGTTATCAGAAGGTCGGATACGAAATCGTTTCCCAACCCGTCTACGATGATCGTGGCAAAGATGTCTCTAACGACCGCATCAAGGTAGCCAAGTTTAGTGTTTCCCGCCCCTCCCCGTGGGACATTTGGATTGACCCGTACTCTGACGGATTACATAACGCCCGCTGGGTTTGCCAGCGTATTATTCTTCCCGCTGCTGAACTGCGTGCTGACAACCGCTACACGCTTACCAAGGACATTACCGATGAGCAGGTTGATACTGACGGTCAGGCTGCAGAAGACCGCAGCCGTCTGGACGACACTCAGGGTTATGTAACAATTTACGAATTTTACGATCTTCACGAGGACTGGATGCTAACTTTCCTTCCTGGCGGAGAGCGTGCTATACGCTTCATTGAGCGCATTGTTTGTCCTATCGTCCAGTTGCACAACTACCGCATTCCTAACTCACCCTACCATATGGGTGAGCTTGAAATGGTGAAGTGGTTGCAGGACGAACTGAACAAGACTCGTTCTCAAATGATTACACACCGTCGTCGTAACGTTGTGAAATGGCTATACCGTGAGAACGCTATAGACGAGGAAGGTCTTGAAGCGCTCAAGAGCGGCAAAATCAATGATGCTGCAGCTATTAAGGGTACAGAGCCTTTCGATTTTCTTGTTACCCAGGTTGCTCCTGTGCCTCTTACTGCTGACTCATATCAGATTGAGGCGCAAATCAGGGCAGATATAAACGAGATCACGGGAGTAAACGAGTACTTGCGTGGTATGCCTCAGGGTATTTCCCGAACCGCTACTGAGGCTACCATCCTTGAAGGTGCTACGAACATTAGGACTCGCCACAAGCTAGTTCAGATCGAGACAGCTGTGCGGCGTAGCGGCCAACTGCTCCTAAACATTATTCAGGACGTTCTGCCTCTAACAGACTTTCAAGAAATGAGCATGTATGTTACGGGCCGTGAGGCCGACAGGCTTAATAGGGCGCAAGGCACGGAGCCTGGTACTGACATGATTATGACCCCCACTCCTGAAATTTTCCAAGGCAAATACACTGTGGAAGTGGAACGTGGTTCTACTGAACTTCGGAACCCTACCGTTAAAGCGCAGAAATATCGGGAAATGGTGTCTATCATGTTGGGTGCCCTCCCGCTTCTGGCACAGTTCGGTGTTCCTTTTAATATTTCTGAACTGCTCATTTTATGGTTTGAGAGCGAAGGCATCGAAGACATTGATGCGCTGTTCTCGCAAGACGAGAACCAGGCTATGATGCAGCAAATTGCTATGGCGCAGCAGGCGCAGGCGCTTATGGGCGACGGGTCGCAGGGCGCTCCTGCTGGCCCTGGTGGGGGTGGCACACCTACGGGTGAGCCTAGACCGCAGACTTCGCAGCCGCCTGCTGACCTGATAGCGCCCGAGAATTCTGGTATGATGGGACCATCGTACTAGGAAAATAATACGTTTATGACGTATATAATGAAGGAGTATAGAAATATATGACAGATAATGTAGGAATCAGCTTCAAGGATGCACTCCAAGAAGCGTTAGTGGAGGTAGACTCGGTAGAGTCAGACCTTCCTTCGACTACCGTTGAAATTGCTGACGTTTCAGAGGTTCCAATAGCCGATCAACCTGTTGTCGAGAGTAACGAGGATGCTGGCCTTTTTGATGGTATTTTCGTTGAGAAAGAGGTTAATGATCCACCTCCTGGTGAGGAATCGTTGAGCTTTATGGTTAATGGGCGGCTAATGTCGATCCCTGAAATCGAAGCCGAGGTTATGATGAAGGCCGATTATACTCGGAAAACGCAAGAGTTGGCTGAGCTTCGTCGAGAAGCTGACAAGGCTTTAGTGTTATGGCGTGCGTTAGAAGATAAGCCGCAGGAGACCGTTAGGGCACTTTGGCAGCGTGTTGCTGCAGGGCAATCACCATCGCAGGAGGCTACGGTCACACCGCAGGCTCCCACCGATATTGAGGCTCTGGTAGTGCAGAAGCTGCAGGAAGTGTTACATAATGATCCTAGACTGCAGCGTATCGAAGCGGAGGCTGCTTGGAACGAAGTGAATGTGATTCTCAGCCAGGTGGAGAAAGACAATAATGTCACTCTGTCTAACGGGGATAAGCAGGCTATCCTGCTTAAAGCGCAGGAGCTTGGGACCGACAATATTCCTGCCGCGTTCGACGTGTTAATGGCTCAGAAGATGAGGTTGGATCGGGAGCGTTCTAACGCTCAGGCTAATTCGTCTTCTAGTGGTCGTAACTCGTCGGAGTCTGATGATTCACCACCCACTAAAACTTTTGGTTCTTGGCGGGAAGCTATGAACGACTCTTTGCGTGAGGAAAACGCTTTAGACACTGTGTTTAACTTTGCGTAATCCTCGACAATAAAGTTGAAAGGAGCGATAACATATGGCTGGTAACCCCGATTTTAACAGGCTGACTACTGCTACAATGCAGAAGTACCTGTCAACTTTCGAGGACGTGATTTTCACGTCGAAACCTTGGCTGTATATTGTCACAAACTTCGGCAATGTTGAGACTCTCGACGGAGGCACTCAGATTAACCAACCGCTAATGTATGCGGAATTGGGTAATCAGGGTTCCTATTCTGGTGCGGATACTTTCCTCACTGAGGACGACGAGGGCCTTACAATGGCGACGTACAACTGGAAGAACTATTACGCTGCGATTAAACTGAACAACGATGAGTTGGCTCAGAACGCAGGCGTTAACGCTGTTCTAAGGATTGTGGAGAATGAAGTGAAGCGTGCTGAGCTTTCTATCTCTGAGTCTTTGGATGCGATATGGCTTCTGGATGGTACTGGCAATAGCGGCAAGGACTTTTCTGGTCTGGCGGCAATCGTTTCAGCAACAAGTACATATGGCGGAATTAACCCTGCGACGAACCCCTGGTGGGAATCGACGATGGATTCTGGTGCCTATGACTTGTCGTCTGAAGGGTTTAGCCAACTCCGTACCATGTATCTGACACTCGCTGAGGGCAACGATTTTCCAACGAACATCTTGACCACTCAGACGTTGTATGCATCTATTGATGCACTCTTCGAGCAGCGTCAGCGTTTCATGGACCCGAGCGTTGCAAACCAAGGGTTTGTGACGATTCAGTTTGAGAATGCACCTGTCATGTATGACCGTAATCTAACCGCTGGTTTCATTTACGTGTTGAACATGAAGTACATTACTCTGTATAAGCTGGGTTCAGACTGGTTTAAGATGAGTGACTGGCTGGAGCCTGTCAACCAGGACGTGCGTGTTAAGAAGATTATTCTTCGTGGCGAGCTTGCTTGCTCTAACCGTAAGCGTCAGGGTCTGATTAGTGCTGCAGTAGCATAAAGATAATTCCTAAGGCGGGGGGCTTTGCGCCTCCCGCTATGGAAAGAGGATTGAGTTGAGAGATAGAAACGCGTTTATAGAGAATAGAGTGGAGCGAGGCGTAGACCCTGATACTGCGAAGAACCCTCGCCTTTTTGGTGTGCCCGCAGGCTCCCACCCTGGCCTTGTGCCTGTGGAGAGTTCTTTCCAGGGTATCACCGAAAACGAAGTCAGGGGAAATGTGCTTAGGTCTGATTACTATGTAATGCCTAAGAAGAAACTGCCACCTGCCTGTCAGGGGATTAATAAGAAAGGTTTGGCCTGCGGAGCCCACCCCGTTAAGGGTGGAGAGTTTTGCGTAGGCCACAAGCGTAGTGAACAAGCAAGAAATTCGGAGTAGTGTTCGGTCTCAAACTCTTATTGAGGACACGAATGTTACTGACGGTTACATTGATACGCTTATAGATTTGGCTTTATCTGAGATTGAGGTCGCATTCGCGTGGCCTTTCTTGGAGACAAGCGTTGACATCACCTTGGAGGAAGGCTTTGGCGCTGTTGCTGTGCCTTCCGACTACTCTTATGGTGCTGTTATTATTGATGATGATATTGATGCTCGCTTAGAATACGTATCACCTTCATTGTTTTTCACTCTGTTCGGTAATGATACTGACGAGACAGGCTCGAACCCGATTTGTTTCACTATTTGGAATGACGAGTTTCTTTTCCACCCCATTCCTTCCGCTGATGATGCGGACAGATTAACCCTATACTACTATCGTACCATTATTGAACTGGAAACTGACGGGGAGAGTCCTGAGTTTCACAAAGCTTTCCATTGGGGTATAGTCGAATATTGTAAGTGGAAGCTATGGGATCGGGAAGAGTATTTCGACCAGGGAGAGCGGGCTAGGATCATCTATGCTTCTTATTTGAACGACATGGTGTCCTACTATCAGGATAGAATCAAAAGGTCGCCGTGGACGGCTGGCGACGGCTTCAACCTTGGTGTCACTAACTTCGATAACCTTCGCTGGCTAAGAGAAATCTAATGCCGAGCACGAGGAATATCGGGGGTCTTGTCCCGAACAGTCTGCTGCGCAGAACACCCATTGAAACTTTCTTTCTTCGTGGCTGGCCTGGCGGTTGGCAGCCTGGGATTCCCCAATCCCAGCTAACCCCCGACTCGATCCCCGACTTGTTGAATGTTCAGTATGGTATTGCGGGTAGTATTGAGAAGCGGAAAGGGTTTACCATCGTTACTGATACTAACCCTGATGCTGCAGGTGACCATTTGTGGCTTCACCAAACCAATGCCGTGATAGGTTCCCCCACCCTTGTTGACCCATCACAGGTAGCAGTATATTCTACTGAAGCCGATGGGAGTATATGGTATCAGACTGTGGCGAAGCTGCTCGCCGTAGCCAACACCGATCTAGTTGATTCCACTTCGAGCATGGGTTCCGTGAAGGGTATTGCATCTAACCTTAACCCTGAAGAAGAATATGTGTTACAGTCTTTCGTGTTCGAGGACATTATTTATATTACTGGTCACCGTTTTGGCGGCGACGATGCTGGTGCGTACACTCTTTCCACCGAGGACGCGACAAGCACAGGTGCCACCAAACCCCTCAAATTTGGTATTGTGGCTGGCACATGGTCTAGGGCGACTGTTCCTAACCTGACCGCTGCAGGCTCTCAGACTGGCACTCCCCGCTCTACTGCCGTGTGCGTGCTACACGACAGGGTGTTTTATGCTAATGTAGCCTCCCAGGATGTTTATGACTTTGGTAATCGTGTCTACTGGTCGGAGCCTGGGACTGCTGAAACAATCGAATCTAACAATTATGTGACTGTTGGTTCTGATGATGGTACGCAAATACGCAAGCTACAGCCCCTCGGCTCGCAAATCATTATTTTCAAGGAGGAAGGTATCTGGTCTATGGTGGGTACCGACGAAGATACTTTCGCCCTCTACAACCTTACACAAAAGTATGGTTCTCATGCTCCGCACGCTGTTGCCACCTACCAGAACAAGCTTTACTTTTTGGATTCGTATGCGGGAGTCATGTCATATGATGGGGCCGAATTTGAGAATATTAGTACCCCAATTAATATTGAACTTCTCGCTGATCTTAACCGTTCTCTCATCTATAAGAGTGTCATGTATGTAGACGATGCCGACGACAAGCTCTATATGAGTATCGTGACTGGTTCTAGTGGGACGCTCACACAGAACCCTGGGCGTACATATGTTTACGACTTTCTTTTAAGGGCGTGGACTAAGTGGGATTATGGTTTTTCTGCTGCGGCAAGGGTTAATGCTACGTTTTCGGCGTCAGCCCCTGTTGCTACTGACGGTCCCATCTGGACCGTGAATAACGATTCTACGATAGGAATTTTTGAGATCAACGACTCTTACGGCGATAACGGTGTTGCTTATGACTGTTACTTTCAGACTGCCTGGTTTAACCCTGGCGAAGTAGGGGATGTCCACCGCATTCGTCGCATAGAAATCTTGACCGACCCTGATGGGGATGATATTGTTGCTGACGTGTATCGCAACTTTTATGATACTGCCGTGTGGTCTACTGCCACGTTTAATCCTGCTGGTGCTCTTGACCAGTGGCACGAGCAGGATCAGGAGCATGATATTGGTTTGTGGACTTGGATCAAGTTTAAGTTCACGAATAACACGCTCAACGAGTTCTTCCATGTTAACGGTGTTGGACTGACCTATTCTGACAGGAAACTGTTGCGCGGGAAGCGGACTGGTTTGAATGCTGTAAATAGTGGAGGGTCTCTGTAATGGCGACACGTAACGACAGGGGCTTCAGGTTCCCTAAAGATAAGTATGATGAGAAGATTGCGCTATACGAGAACTTTCGCTATCTTGAAACGTATTTGAACTATATCCGCAAAAAGGACTTTCATTCTGCCCAGCTTATTGTTGCTGCAAGCAACACTGAGAACCCTCATGCCGCGCACATAGTGTGCGATGGCACAGCAGATGAGGTTACTGTTCAAGCAGGAGTAGACGCATTGGATGCCACCGAAATAGAAGTGGTATTTCTTGATGGAGACTATGCGTTCGCGGCCGAGGGCGTTGACTTCGGTGCGAAACACGTTAATGTGCGAGGCACGGGCTGGCCTCTCATAACATATGTTAACTCTGGTTTTACTGGTACAGGAGACTCCCTTTACGAAGGTTTAAGGTTTGCTGGTGGTGTCACCAATCAGGATGGTGCTATTAACTCTCGTGGAGATACTAACCTGTTCGTTGTGCGTAACTGTCGTTTCGACACAATTACTGGTAGAGTAATCATTTCTCCTAATGATGGTGCTTCCGCTGATTCTGAAAACTTTTTTGCTATTTATGGCAACACGTTTGCCGACATTACATTGTCGGGCGGAGGCGGTGCTTCTCCTAGAGGGCTTATTTGGATGGATGCTGCTTCGTCCCAAACTTTTAATGGTGCAGTCTTTGGTAACAGGTTTGAGGATGTTGCTGGCGGCAACATTTTTGAGTCGAACAGTACTAAGCGAGTCATGATTTATGGTAACGTGTTCCAGTCGTGTACGCTTGACACTGGCGAAGCCACTTATTTTCACAATTGGGTTGATGGTGTGTTTACCGCTGGGGAACATTCTATTGCATTAGGTGATTTATCAGATGTCGGAGATGGAGCGCCCACCCTAGGAGACATTATTGTTGGTGATGGAGATTCGTGGGAGGCTACTCCTGCTGCAGAATATATTGCCGATGTTGTTGGGACAATGGTTACGGGTAATACTGAAACTCGTATTGCTGTCACTTATGATGATGCTGATAATACGCTTGATTTCGTTGTGAACCTGACGCTTGGCGAGTTAAGCAACGTAGGAGATGGTGACCCTTCTGTTGACGACTTGCTTTTAGGCGATGGTGGCACTTGGGAAGCAACACCCGTAGGTTCTTTTGATGTTGCTAAGTTTGGTTCTAGCACAGCTACTGACGGTTTTGTTTTGACCGCTGACGGTGCTGGCGGCTCCGCTTTTGAAGCTGCTTCTTCGGGTACTTTAGATGGCCTTACTGATGTGGTTATCACCACTCCTGCTGACAACGAACTTCTGGCCTATAATACTGGCACTTCTCAGTGGATTAATCAGACTCCCGCTGAAGCGGCGCTCGTTGCGGTAGCAGATTTGGCCTGGACTACGTGGTCTCCTTCTTATACAAATATAACGGTTGGAAACGGTACTGTAGTTGCCAGATACGTGCAGATTGGAAAGACTGTTATCGCCAGATTTGAATTTATTTTAGGTTCGACCTCGACAGTGGGTAGTAATCCAACTGTCAGCACTCCCGTTACTGGCTCGTCGTCAGGCTACTCGGCCTCGAATAATTCGCTTGGTGACTTTGTTATTTTGGATTCTGGAAACACCCGCTTCTTCGGAACGGTAACCTTTGGTACTACTACGACATTCGGTTTCCTTATCCACAACACGTCGGGTACGTACGCATTTCAAGATTTTATTTCCTCCACCGTGCCTATGACCTGGACTACGGGTGATGTTTTCGGGTTTCAGGCCATTTATGAGGCAGCATAATACGATCATGACTATAATAGAAGGACAATTTTATGGCAACAGCAGACGCATACACTAATAATCCTAGTATTCCTAGACCAACTCAACCAAAGCCTAAACCAAACGTTTATACTCAACCGCCAGTTAACCCTTGGCAGGGAGCAATAGACCAGTTCCAGGACATTACCTCTGTCGGCGGTGGCGGAGGTCTTGGTGGTGCCGACAAGACTGCTGCACTAGCTGATATTGATTTGGAGCGGCGCAAGCTGGCTTTCCAAGAGACTACTGGTATGCGCGACATTGGGCAAGCCCGTGAATCGGGTCTGCAACGTGCTATTAATAATGCCCTGCAACGTGGTATCTACCGTTCGGGTATTAGGGTGGACAACGAGAATCTTGTTAACCGTGAAAGCGATGAGGCTGGTAGTGATTTGAAACAGCAAATTGCGTTTGCTTTGGAAGCTTTGAAGAACCGTGAGACCGCCGTGAAAGCTGGCGGCGGGGGCGGTGGCGGCAGCGGCGGCGTAAACCTAAGTGATCTTTTGCAGATTTACTCTAGGTTCATGGGTGCAGGCGGCGAGTTTGGTTGGTATACTGCTCCGCCTGACCCGTCAGGTTCAGGGCAATTCGGTAACCCTGGGTTTGGAACGCGCTTCGGTCAGGGGACCAGGTTCTAATGGCTACTGGTGGGCCTAGACCCAACCCTCGGGAACCGTCAATTTTCCCACAATCATCTCAGGCTGCTACTACTCCTATTCCTCGTAATGGCAGGAAACGGGATGTGGGGTTTGTTGGTGAGCTTGGTAATGTTCTTGGTAACTGGTTGCACCAGGTCCGCACTAGCCCTGTTGGGCAGAGGGCGTGGTGGGCAACTGGTGTTCCTGCTCTTGTCGAAACTGGTGAGTATGTTGCTGGCAATATTGGTCGCATGGCCGAAGATGTGGGGACTGCTAAAGAATTCTTGTTTGGCGGCCCGCCACCGCCGCCTGTCAATGTTTCGGGCGGTCCTGACGACAGGGGCCAGGCAGCAGCACAAAGACTGCTACAACAGTCTGCTCAAATAATGCCACAGTTTGAAGCCATTCAAGCTTTGGAGGGTGCTCCACTTGATGCTTCGTCGAAAATTGCTGTGGAACAATTACGTGCAACCCTAGAGCAGCAGGCTGCTGATCTTCAAACACAATTAGAGGCAGCTCAAACTAACCTTGCCATGCAAAACCAATTCTTTAACGCTTACGAAACTGCAGCATTCGGAGAACAGGGACTCATTCCTGGTGTTGACCCACTAGAGGCTGGAAGACTCAATACCGCACTAGATACGGGCGGCGAAAAGACTGGCCTGCAGCCTGAAGTGTTAGAAGCCATTAACTCGATTATGGGTTCTGATCTGAGCGGCGACGCCAAAATGCAAAGAGTAGATTTTATTTTAGACCAGCAGGGCGTGCAGCAGGAAGCCAGGGTTGGTATTAACGACTTCACCCAAAACCTGGCCGACATTGAAAACTTGGAAGAATCCACTGATGTTGAGCTTCTCATAAACCAGGGCCTTGAACCTGGCTATGTGCAGCCTTCATTCGGTCTTGACCTTTCTGCCGACCCGCTACTGCGTAGCGTTTCGACCATCATGCCTTTCGTCGATAACGTATTCGACCAGGCAGGAGTTGTGCTGTCTGAAGACGAACTTGGCTTGGTGTCAGAGTTCGTTGCTGGCATTGGACCGACTCCTGACTTTGCCAACCCTGCTATTGCCAACCAAATTGATACGATTTCACAACAGTTTGGTGTTGATCCTACAGCCTTGCAGGATGCTTTGAAGAACGGTGCTAACGCTGCTGCTGGCCGTGAGGACATGTGGAATAATGCTGTTACTAAGAGTAGGTTGGAACCTGGCTCAGAAGAACTTGCTATTGCTATTTTCCAGACCGCACTTGACAAGGGCTTGCCCGAAGAGATGGCTCTACTCATCGCTGAAAGCGTTCAGCTACATGCTCTTATCAAGGCTAAGTCTGATGGTAAGGCTGGCAGTACTCGTGGCGGCAGCCAAATGGGTATTGGCGGTCTCAGCGAGGAAGCATATACTGCACTAGGTTACGACGTAAAGGCAACTAAGGGTAACATGCAAATGGAAATCTCTGCTCTCATTGATTATATTGTCCAAAACTTTGGTGGTGATCCTCGTCAGGCTCTCGCTTACTATTATGGTACTGGTGAATGGGGTAACTAAACATGGGTCAGCTTACTGACTACCTGAAAAGGCAGCGTCAGCAACAGCAGGCGGGTGGCTTCGGGCTTCAAACCCAGCCTGGTAATCCTGATTTTTCGTTGGCTACTTCGCCTAGCTCGCAGGCTCAATTCCCTGCAGCAGCCGCAGAACAACGTATTCAGGATACTCAAGGCCGTGCAACTAACCGTCTAGGCGACGCCTTCACGCAGGGCTTCGACACGTCAGCCCCCGAGTTCGACCCTCTCAATGAGGCTTCCCAGCAGGGCTTTACTGAACGTGCTCTCACGTTGGGAGAGTCTCTGCTTGGTTGGGTTGACGGCCCCCGTCAGGCCGTGAACCTGCTTATCCAAGACCTTGCTGGCGGGCAAGCTGAGGAAGGTAGTCGCAACCCTA
>Ga0209109_10000560_pt1 | contig 20029 bp, 17 predicted proteins | sample Rifsed10ft2_FD_184004 | JGI IMG/M metagenome (GOLD analysis project Ga0209109, IMG submission 184004) | Soil microbial communities from Rifle, Colorado, USA - sediment 10ft 2 (version 2) | ecosystem: Environmental > Terrestrial > Deep subsurface > Rock core/Sediment | place: Rifle, Colorado... | reverse complement strand
CCCCCTCCGCCCGCGACTGGCTCGCCACCACGACCGCGGCCCGCGTCCTCAACACCTTTGATCGCGCGTGCAACCTGATCAATCAGGATGAGGCCATCCTTGCCCTCGTCACCTCGGAGCGCGGCTTAAATCCCTTTGCGATGGTCGTCGCGTCTGCGGGCCCGACGCTCTTTCAGGTTGTGTCAGCGACGAGCGCGGTGAGCGTGGAGGCTGACCGGTTATTCATCGGCCCTCTGCAAATCAATGTCGCGTCGGCGAGCGTGTGGAACCCGATCCCGGACTGGCCCGCGCTGCGGCGCATGTTCGCGGCAGATCCAGCGCGACTGGAAGGGCTGGCGGCGACGGTCATGGAGCTCTCAACTGGCGGGAGCCTGCTCGATCTGTATGGCCCCCACCCGTCGCTTCGCGACACCCTCCCCCGCACAGCGGCGCGCAAGCGGGGCTGGGGTGGGGGCCTGCTCGACCGCGCCCGGCGCGGGGCAGCCGAATTGGTTCGTGGGCTGCGCGCCGGGTCAACAGAACACTGCCTCGCCGGCGCACAGGCGCTGGCCGGCTTGGGGAACGGGCTGACCCCGGCGGGCGACGATTTCATCGTGGGCGCGCTGTTGGCGGTGTGGGCCGGGCTGTACGGTTCGGGCGCAGAAGCACTGTGCCAGCTCATCGTCGAGGCGGCGGCGCCGTTGACCACAACTTTGTCGGCGGCCTATTTGCGCGCGGCGGCGAGAGGAGAATGCCTGGCGCACTGGCACACGCTGTTCGAAGCGCTGCTCCGCGCGGAGGCAGAGGCGATGCGGGCGGCGGCCCAATCTCTGATGAATATCGGCCACACCTCGGGCGCGGACGCGCTGGCGGGGTTCCTCGCCGCGCATCGCGGTCATCGGCTCCACCCCATCACAGGCTGAGTCGCGCAACTGGGCGGATCAGCCAGAATCATTTACAATCCCCATCCCAAGGAGAACCCCTATGGCAGATAACAATGGAAAGAAGCTGGCCGTTGTCGCCGTCGGCGGCAATGCGCTCATCAAAGACTCCAAACGTAAAAGCGTCCCCGACCAATATGCGGCGGCGAGCGAGATGATGGCGCGCGTGGCCGATATGCTGGAAACGGGCTGGAACGTGATCGTCACGCACGGCAACGGGCCGCAGGTCGGCTTCATCCTGCGGCGGTCGGAGCTTTCGCGGCACGAGCTGCACCCCGTCCCGCTCGACTTCTGCGGCGCGGACACGCAGGGCGCGATCGGCTACATGTTCCAGATGGCGCTGCACAACGAGTTCCAGCGGCGCGGGATGCAGAAGCACGCCGCCACGGTCGTCACGCAAGTGCTGGTGGACCGGAATGACCCGGCTTTCCAGAATCCCACCAAGCCCATCGGCTCGTTCATGGACGAGGCGGCGGCGCAGAAGCACAAGCAGGAAAACGACTGGTCGGTGATCGAAGATGCCGGGCGCGGGTGGCGGCGGGTGGTCGCCTCCCCAACCCCGGTGCAGATCGTCGAGCAGGGGGCCATCATGGCGCTGGTGAACGCGGGCTTCGTGGTGATCGGGGTCGGCGGCGGCGGCATCCCGGTGATGAAAGACGCGCAGGGGAATCTGGCCGGCGTGGAGGCGGTGATTGACAAGGATCTGGCCTCCGCACTGCTGGCTGCCAGCATCAACGCCGACCTCTTCCTGATTTCGACGGAAGTGGAAAAGGTGGCGCTCAACTTCAACAAGCCCAACCAGCGCTGGCTGGATCGCATGACGCTCGCCGAGGCCAGGCAATATCTGGCTGAGGGGCATTTTGGCAAAGGCAGCATGGAGCCGAAGATCAAAGCCATCGCCGGCTACCTCGAGCGCGGCGGGAAAGAGGCCCTCGTGACCAACCCCGAACACATCGTGCCCGCGCTGCGCGGGGAGACCGGCACACGCATCACGCCGAAATGAACCCCATCCCCAGCCCTTCTCCCGTCGGGAAGTTCGCCAACAGGGGAAGGGAGGCTCCTATTCCCTCCCCTGTTGCGAGCAGTTTCGCAACGGGGGAGGGATGGGGTGGGGCCGACGTTGGATCAGAATGAATGCATGACATCAACTTCTGCATGCGCTGTGGGCACTCGCTGGAAACTCGTGAAGCATTTGGGAAGGTGCGCCCGGTCTGTCCGCAGTGCGGCCGGGTGCACTTCATGGATCCCAAGGTGGCCGTGGCGCTCGTCGTCGAGCGCGATCGCAAGCTCCTGCTCGTCCGGCGCGCGAATGACCCGGAGCGCGGCAAGTGGTCCATGCCTGCCGGGTTTGTGGATCGCGGCGAGGATCCGGCAGAGGCCGCGGCGCGCGAAGGATTGGAAGAGACCGGCCTGACTGTGCGCATCACGCAGCTGATGGAGGTGTTGGGAAAGGGGGACGATACGGAAGGGGCAGACATTCTGATTGTGTATCGGGCGGAGGCGGTGGCGGGCGAACTCACTCCCGGGGACGACGCCTCCGAGGCGGACTACTTCGGGCCAGACGAACTGCCGGCGCTGGCGTTCGCGTCCACACGCAAGGTGATTGCACGATGGAAAGCGGGTGACAGGTGACGGAGGCTTCTCTACTTGTCGCGCGCCACCCAATCGTTGCTTATCCTCCCGTGTTGGCGTATAATCTCGCCGTGACGTTTTGCCCCGGGTTTCCCCGCATTTGAGGGAGGTTAGTCTCAGCATGCCAACTGGTACGCCGCCCGTGCTCGGCAAACAAGTCGGCGACCTCAGCAAGCTCGCCGCCGACGTGAAAGCGCTCCTGGGCAGTCAGAAGGAAGTTCTGACCAAGGCCGGGTTGAACTTTCCGCCGGGGGTGATGGATGGACTCTCCCAACTGCGCGACACGCTGGACAAGCTGCAGCCTCTGATCACCGCGCAGGAGGCCGAGAACGCGCGTCTGCGCGCGCTGGCCGACACGGCCGCCGTCGTCAACTCCTCGCTCGACCTCACCACCGTGCTCAACGAGGTGATGGACACCATCATCCGCCTGACCAGCGCGGAGCGCGGTTTCCTCATGCTCAAGAACGACAAGGGCGAGCTCGAGTTCCGCATCGGGCGCGGCGCCGACCGCGAGTCGCTGGACAACAAATCCGAGTTCCACGTCAGCCGCACCATCGTCCGCACCGTGGCCGACAGCGGCGAAGCCGTGGTGACGACCAACGCGCAGGCCGACCCGCGCTTCTCGGCGCAGGAAAGCGTGGTCGGTTACAACCTGCGCTCCATCGTCGCCGTGCCGCTGAAAGTGAAGGGCGTGGTCACGGGCGTAATCTACGTGGACAACCGCATCCGCACCGGCCTGTTCGGCGAGCGGGAGCGCGACCTGCTCTCGGCGTTCGCGAACCAGGCCGCCATCGCCATCGAGAACGCCCGGCAGTTCCAGCAGGTCAACGAACTCAAGACGCTGCTGGACAACGTGTTCGCCTCCATCGCCTCGGGCGTGATCACCACCGACGTGCAGGACATCATTGTGTTGTGCAACCGGGCGGCCACCGGCATCCTGGGCCGCTCCGAAGAGCAGTTGAAAGGCCAGCCGCTCACGGAGGCGTTGCCGGCGATGGGCGACACCTTCACTTTGATGCTGAACAAGGTCAAGGGCGAACAGCGGCCCGTAGTGGGACACGAAGTCCGGCCGGTGTTCTCCGACCGCGGCGCGCTGAACTGGAGCCTGAACGTAGCCCCGCTCGTCAACGCCGGCCCCATGAAAAAAGACGGCGATCAGGGATCGCACGGTCTGACCATCGTCGTGGACGACCTGACCGAGAAGAAGCGCCTGCAGGGCAAGTTCGAGGTCTTCAAGCGCATGGTTCCCCCGGCGGTGGTCGAGCGGTTGAACCCGGAGACGCTCGCGCTCGGCGGCATCCGCCGCGAGCTCAGCATCGTCTTCTCCGACATTCAGGGCTTCACCGAGCTGAGCGAGAGGTTGCCCGCGGAAGTCGTGGTGAAGGTCTTGAACCGCTACGTGGGGACGGCGGCGGAAGCGATGCTCCTGCACGAAGGCACCGTAGACAAGTACATCGGCGACGCAGTCATGGCGTTCTTCAACGCCCCCGACGATCAGCCCGACCATCCCATGATGGCGATCCGCGCCGCCCTCCGCATGCGTGACGACATCTATGCGCTGCACGAGGTGATGGAGCTGGAGTTCCGCCTACGGTTCCGCATCGCGGTGCACCTGGGCGAGGCGGTGGTAGGGCTGGTGGGCACCAAAGACCGCCTGGACTACACCATCATCGGGGACACGGTGAACACGGCCAAACGCCTCCAGGAGAACGGCATCCCTGGCAAGGTGATCCTGAGTGAAGCCGTGTACGCGCGGGTGAAAGACCACGTCATCGTCAGCCCGCTGGAGGCCATGAAAGTCAAGGGCAAGGTGCAACCGGTTCAGGTTTACGAGCTTGTGAATCTCAAGTAGGCTCAACCCGACCTGCTTTCAAGGGCCCGCGCCGGACTCGGTCGCGGGCTTTTCCTTGTCTATCGGTTTCGTGGTCTCGGGTCTTGCCGAAGGCCACCGCCCACGCCCACCAGGGGCCGGGCTACGCCTCGCAGGCTCCGGAGTTATCGAATGCTTCTGCTGAGTTGGATCTACACGGCAACGCTCGCCGGCCTCGCCGTCTTTGGATACAACATGCTGCTCATGCTTGGGCTGGCGGCGTGGCACCGCCGCCAGCCCAAGCCGCCGAGGCCGCCCGCGGTCTGGCCGCCCGTCGTCGTGCAGCTGCCCATCTTCAACGAGCGCTACGTCGTCGAGCGCTTGATTGACGCTGCCGCCGCGCTCGACTATCCCCCGGAGCGCCTCGTCATTCAGGTGCTCGACGACTCGACGGACGACACGGCCGCCATCGCGAAAGCGCGCGTGGCCCATCACCGCGCGCGCGGGCGGAAGATCACATACCATCACCGCGCCGACCGCCGGGGCTTCAAAGCCGGGGCGCTGGCCACAGGGCTGCGCGCCGCGCCCGTGCCGGTCGAGTTCGTCGCGATCTTCGATGCGGACTTCGTCCCGCCCCCGGATTTCCTGCGCCGCACGCTTCCGGCGTTTCAAGCCGATCCGCGCCTGGGGATGGCGCAGGCCCGCTGGGATCATCTGAACGCCGAACAGAGTGTGCTCACCCGTGCGCAGGCGTTGGCGCTGGATGGTTACTTCACCGTGGATCAAGTCGCGCGCAGCCGGGCGGGTTTACTGATGAACTTCAACGGCAGCGCGGGCGTGTGGCGGCGGGCCTGCATCGAGGACGCGGGGGGCTGGCAGGGCGACACGCTCGCCGAGGACCTCGACCTCTCGTATCGCGCGCAGCTCAAGGGTTGGCGTCTGGGGTATCTGCCCGACGTGGCCGCGCCCGCCGAACTGCCGGATTCCATTCTCGCGCTTAAGCGCCAGCAGTTTCGCTGGGCCGCCGGGTCGTATCAGGTTCTGCGCAAGCTCGGATCGCAATTGCTCACGGCGCGTATGTCACCCTTCCACAAAGCGCAGGGCTTTCTGCACCTCGCCGGATACGCCGTTCAGCCGCTCATGCTGATCGCCTTGCTGCTCAGTCTGCCCGTCGTGCTGATGCGCGGGCAGTCGCCGCTCAACCTGAGCTGGCTGGGGTGGGCCGGACTGGGGCCGGTGCTCGTGGGCGCGTGGGGACAAATTACGCTGCGCCGGGACTGGCCGAAGCGGGTACGCTACTATCCGATCTTGGTGATGATTGGGATTGGCTCGTCGTTGTCCGGCACACATGCCATGTGGGAAGCGTTCACAGGACGCCATCACGAGTTCGCGCGCACGCCCAAGTTCTCGTCTGCGAGTCAACGAGAGTCCGCGTACGCGCTCCCACTCGACTGGACGACGTGGGGCGAGCTTGTCCTCGCGCTCTACGCGCTGGCGACGAGTCTGCTCGCCATCGAGCTGGCCCCCGACCTCGCGCCGTTCATCTTGTTGTATGCGCTCGGCTTTGGGTACACAGCGGCGCTGGGGTTTTGGCAGGCAGCGGGGCTGAGGCGCGTGGAGTGGGCGCTGGCAGACTTCAGAAAGATTCGCGGTTTTCGCAAGTAACGTCTGCTTCCCGCGACGATTCGAATGCCAGCGCTTTTCCATCCGCGCCTCTGGCCTGAGGCCCACCCCATCAGAAAATCACAAACCCTTCCCCATATACAACTCCCCCGTCTCAAACCCCTGCTTCCGATAGTATTCCCGCGTCCCAATCGCTGAGATCACAACCAGACGTTGGTATCCCGCCTCGCGCGCGCGGCGTTCGGCCTCGCGGATCAACTGGGCGCCCAGCCCCAGATGCTGGGCCTCGCCCCGATCAGCTTCCTCGCCGATCCGCACCACCGGCCCATAGACGTGCACTTCGCGGATGATGGCCGCCCCGCGCAACTCCTCGATCCCGGTCAGCGCCGTGGCCTCCGGGGTCGGCAGCGAGAGCCGCAGGAAACCTGCAAGTTTTCCGGTCTCTGTCACAAAACTCAGAAAACACTCTTGCCCTCCGGTCGTCGCATAACTCTCAATCTCTAATCTCCAATCTCCATTCACCTTTTCTCCCCTCACCTCCCGGCACCGAATACACTGGCATGGCCTCCCCTCCGCCGTCAGCTTACGCTCCACCACTTCGCGCAGGTTTGAGGCCGTGCTCCCGGCGACAACGTGCCCCGCCGGGATGTCGCGGATGACGCGGTTGAGACGCACGTATTTCGGGGTGTGCGCCATGCACTCAGCCAGCAGCCAGATCAGTTCGTCGTCGGCGTAGGGGCGGTACTCGCGGCGCTCCCACCACTTCACCAACTCGGCCTCGCGCACGAGCGAACACGGGTAGATTTTGAGTTCGTCGGGGCGCAGGCCGGGGTCGCTCCACAACTTCTCGAAGTCGGCGAGGTCGCTTTCCGGCGTCGCGCCGAGCAGGTTGGGCATCCAGTGCAGGTGGAGTTTGAATCCGGCGGCGCGCAGCAGCTTCACCGCCTGCCGTGTCTGCTCAACCGTGTGCCCACGCTTGTTGAGGTCGAGGATGTGGTCGTCGAGGCTCTGCGCGCCGAGCTGCACCTTGGTCACGCCGTACCGCCGCAGCCGCCGCGCCTCCGCCGCGTCCACGTAATCGGGCCGGGTCTCGACGACCAGCCCCACGTTGCGGCGCGCTGCCGTCTCGTTGAGGCGCTGGGACTCTTCCAGCGAGTCCGAGTCCACACCGTTCATGGCATCCAGACAGCGGCGGATGAACCACTCTTGATAATCCAGCGGGTAATACGACCATGTCCCGCCGAGGATCAACAGCTCAATCTTGTCCGTCGCATGGCCGATGTTCTCCAGCGCGCGAACGCGGCTGGCGGCGGTCTCGTAGGGATCGAACTTGTGGTACTCCGCGCGGATCGCGCCTGGCTCGTCGGCGAGATAGCTCTTGGGCATGCGCACGTCGGTGGGGCAGAAGATGCACTCGCCGGGGCACGGGAACGGCTTGGTCAGCACCGTCACCGTCGCCACGCCGGAGATCGTGCGCGTGGGTTTCATCTGCAAGCGGCGCAGCGTCTCGCGGTCGAACGTCAGCCGCCCGTCGTCGCAGAACCGGCGGTACGCGGCGACGATTTGATCTTTGGCGAACTGACCCGCCGCGCGCGGATACTTGCGCAGCAGCCGCGCCATGTCCGTCGCGCTAAAGGGCGACAGCCCCGCCGCCTCCTGAATCAGCCGCAGCAGTTGCGCTTCATCGTCGGACGTGAGCGTTTTGGTGTGCTTCGCGTACCAGGCTTCTGTTCTCATCTCTGTAGTTTCAAATATAATCGTCTATGATGGAATTGACAACCGCCCAACGGCTCGCCGACCTCAACCGCCGCTTCTACGAACAGCACGCCGAGGCCTTCGCCGACGCGCGCCCGCGCCTCCACCCCGGCGTCAAGCGCGTCCTCGCTTCGATCCCGCCCGGCGCGCGCGTGCTCGAACTCGGCTGCGGGGACGGCAAGGTGGGGCGCTGGCTCGCCGCGAATGCAAACGTGGCCTCGTATCTTGGAATGGATTCGAGCGCGGAGATGCTGGAGCGGGCGCGACGAACCCCCACCCCCGACCCCCGCTTGCGCGCCGTCGGGAAGTTCTCCGACGGGAGAGGGGAGTCGTCGCCTTCCTTCTCCCTTCATCCTTTATCCTTCATCCTTACTGACCTCACCTCCCCCGACTGGCCCCGCGCCCTCCCCTCTCATCCCTTAGATTGGATTCTTGCCTTCGCCGTCTTCCACCATCTCCCCGGCTTCGACGCGCGCACCCGGATTCTCCGCATCCTCGCCGGTCACCTCGCCCCCGGCGGCATGTTCGTCATGTCCAACTGGCAGTTCACGCGCAGTGAGCGCCTGAAGCGGCGCATCGTCCCGTGGGCGACGCTTAATCTCGACGAGACCGAGGTCGAGCCGGGCGACTACCTCCTCTCGTGGGAGCGCGGGGGGCAGCGCGGACTCCGCTACGTCCACGTCCTCGACGAAGCCGAGGCGCGGCGGATGGCTGAAGCCGCCGGACTCGCGGTGATTGAAGTCTTTCGGTCTGATGGCGTGACGGGCGATCTCTCTGATTACGTGCAAATGCGAAAGTCGGGGTAAACTAGAGGTGGGAGGTCAGAGGTCGGAAGTCGGAAGTTCGCTTATTGATTACCTCGTCCTTCCAGAATCCAGGCCCTGACATCTGACCTCCGACCTCTGACTTCTAACTTCCAACAACCAGGAGCAACCCATGTCCAAATACATCGAATTCCCCCTCGAAGGCGGCGGCGCGATCCTGATCGAGTCTCCCGACGAACCGTCGAAAGCCCCGACCGGCCTCGTCCCGGCCACGCGCGGCGAGGCGCTCAAGGAGATGGCCGAGCAGGCCAGGCAGTCCTTCGACGCCTCCGTCGAGAACGTGCGCAAGTCCGCCGACCTGCTGGTGAATAAGCTGCGCGCGCTCAGCGACCCGCCCGACGAGATGGAAGTGAGCTTCAGCCTGAAGGCGAGCGGCGAGCTGGGCAACATCGCCATCGGCAAGGCCGGGGCCGAGGCCAATTACACCGTGATGCTCAGGTGGCGTAAGGAAGAAAAGAAGGAAGAAGGAAGCGGGAAGAAGGAAGAAGAGAAGTGATTCAAGTCTTCAAATGCCCCTCCTGCGGCGCGAGCACCTCTTACGAAGGCGGCTCTGCGCCAACCACCACCTGCCAGTTCTGCGGCTCCACCGTCATCGTCCCGGAAGAACTGCACGCGAAAGCCGAAGCGGCCCCTGCCTCTGCGCCCGGCGCTGACCTCGGCGAGACGGCCCTCGGCCTGCCGCTCGACAAACTGGCCGAGCTGAAACAATTGGTGCAAAGCGGCCAGAAGATCGAAGCCATCAAACTCTTCCGCGAAACCTTCGGGGTCGGGCTGAAAGAGGCCAAAGACGCGGTGGAGGCGCTGGAAGCGGGCCAGCCGATCGTCTTCACCTCGATGACGGTTGAGTCCTTGGGCGCGGCGGATGCCAACCAGTCTGCCCGCCTCGCCGAGGTGCTGGAGTTGGCGCGCGCGGGTCAGAAGATCGAAGCGATCAAACTGTTCCGCGAGATCACCGGGATGGGGCTGAAGGAATCCAAAGATGCGGTGGAAGCGATGGAGGCCGGGCAATCGGTAGACGTTTCTCCATTCGCGGTTCAATCTCTGCGCGCGAGTACAGACAGGGCCACCCGCCTCATGGATGTGATGGAACTCGCGCACGCGGGCCGGAAGATCGAAGCCATCAAGCTCTACCGCGAGATTTACGGGGTCGGGCTGAAAGAGGCCAAAGACGCGGTGGAGGCGATGGGGACGGGCGCCGGCCAGCCCGTGACCGCCGGGCAGGCCCAACGCGCGGTTCGGACAGTGGGATGCGTCACCACCGTGTTGATATTGCTATTCGGGGTGGGCATCGCCGCCTTCGTGATGGCGATGGTGTTCGGCGTCACGTTCCGCATGTCCGGCTCGTACCGGCAGGCTCTCGCGGCTGCCCAATCCGATCCTGCCGTCGTCGAGGCGCTCGGCGCGCCCGTGGCGGCGAGTTTCGGCGTCATCACTGGCGAACTCTCCTGCGGCGGCGGCGCGTGCCGCGCCAACTACTTCGTCCCCATTCACGGCTCGAAGAGAGGCGGCCAGCTCCGGGTCTATTCGCGCTCGGAGGGCGCGACGCTCGGCAACGAGGGGACGTGGCATCTGGACGCCATCGTCGCGGTGGACGGCGGCGAGATCATCGAACTGAACTCGTCGTCGCCTCCCGTCGCCGAAGCGACTCCCGCCCCGACTCTCAGCCCGGCGCAGATTGACGCGACCGCCGGGGCCGTGGCGCGCGCGACCAACATCGCGCAGGCCACGCGGGACGCGGAGGCCGCCGCCGCAACCGCGACCGCAGAGGCCGAGGCCGCCGTGGCCGCCACGGCCACCGCCGAGGCGCAGGCCATCGCCGACTCCATCATCGCCGCACAGGCGTCGTGGCCGTCTGCCATCGCCGAATCGTTCGCCGACAATCACCTCGGCTGGCCCGTTGGGCTGAGCGAGGACGAATTCATCGCCGTGGACACGGCGATCACGGGTGGAAAATACGCCTGGACGGTCAACCCCAAGAAAGGTGGATCGTACGAGAACCTGATCCCCGAGGCCGGAGGGGAGTTCACGGATTTCTATGCGAGTGTGGATATTCAGTTCGTGCGAGGCAAGGACGACGACGGCTATGCCTACGGTCTGGTGTTCCGTCGCGTGGAGGACGATTACGGCTTTTTTGGCGTCGAGCGTGACGGGCGCTTCCGGGTGATGGTGGTGCACGACAGCGGCATCTACACGTTGATTGACTACGATGCTCCGGCCCTCCTGCCCGGCCAGCCCAACCGCCTCACCGTCCGCGCCATCGGCTCCGATTTCGTCTTCCAGATCAACGATCAGGTCGTGTGGTATCTGAGCGATGACAGCCTGGACCCCGGCGAGATCGGCCTCGGCGTTGACGCACTGAGCAAAGGGGGCGAGGCGCAAGTCGAGTTCACTGACTTTGAAGTGCACGCGCTCAAGTAGTGTCAGCGGATGGAACGGAGCAAACGGATGAGGTTCATTCCACCCGATCGATCCGTGCCATTCGTTTCATCCGTTGACCCAGGATAACCTCATGCCTAAACCCTCTTTCCTCTTTGGCACCGTCGGCTCTCCCATCTCCACGCCCAAGAATCCGGGCGGCACGGTCGGCGGCATCGCGCGCACGGCGGCGCTTGGCCTCGGCGCGCTCGAGCTCGCGTGGGTGCAATCCGTCCGCGTAAGCGAAGAGAAATGCGCGGAGATCAAGGCGACTGCAAAACAGCACCACATCGCCCTCTCGGTGCACGCGCCGTACTTCATCAACCTCAACGCGAACGACGCCGAGTGGCCGCGCAGCCGCAAGCGCTTGATGGACGCCGCGCACTACGGCAACCTCGCGGGCGCGACCGACATCGTCTTTCATCCCGGCTCGTACTTTGGCCGTGACCCGCAGGAAGTGCTGGAAGTAGCGCTCCCTCGCCTGCGCGATTGCGTGAAGGAGATTCGCGGCGCGGGCAACCCCGTCACCCTCCGCCCGGAGACGATGGGCAAGAGCGCGATGCTCGGCTCGCTCGAAGACACAGTAGTGATGGCGTCCGAGATCGAGGGCGTGTTGCCGTGCATTGACTTCGCCCACCTGCATGCGCGCCCCGGCGACGGGTCGGCGAACTCCTACGACGAGTGGATGACGATGCTCAAACTGGTGAAAAAGCACCTCGGGGCCGCCGCGCTCAAAAAGATTCACATCCACCTCTCCGGCATCGAGTACGGCCCAAAGGGCGAGAAGCACCATCTCGCGCTCGCGGAGGCCGACCTCAAGTACAAAGACCTCTTCAAAGCGCTCCGCGACTCCGGGGCCTCGGGCCGCCTCCTCTGCGAAAGCCCGAAGATGGAAGACGACGCGCTGACGATGCAGAAGGCGTGGACGAGAATAGCGAAGTAGATTTACCCCCAAGACACGAAGGCACACAGTCCCTTGAATCTTCGTGTCCGGGTGTCTTCGTGGTGAACCTGAGCGCTCACAATGAACAGGGTTTATTTCGGCGACAACCTCCCCATTCTCGCCTCGCTGCCCTCGGCATCCGTCGCGCTGATTTACATTGATCCGCCCTTCAATACCGGCAAGGCGCAGGTGCGGACGCAGATCAAAACGGTGCGGAGCGACGACGGCGACCGGACAGGCTTCAAGGGCCAGCGGTACAAAACGGTTCGCATCGGCCAGCGCGCGTTTGCCGACACTTTCAGTTCGTCGGAAGAATTTCTCGCGTTCCTCGAACCTCGATTGCAGGAAGCCAAACGCCTCCTCACCCCGAATGGCTCGCTCTACTTCCATATTGACTACCGCGAAGTCCACTACTGCAAAATCCTGCTCGACCAGATCTTTGGGCGCGAGAATTTTCTGAACGAGATCATCTGGGCCTACGACTACGGCGCGCGGACGAAAAAGAAGTGGCCGCCCAAGCACGACAACATCCTGTGGTACGCCAAAGATCCGAGCAATTACGTTTTCAATTACGACGAGAGCGAGCGCATCCCCTATATGGCTCCCGGCCTCGTCGGGCCGGAGAAGGCGGCGCGGGGCAAGACCCCTACAGACGTGTGGTGGCACACCATCGTCAGTCCGACCGGGAAAGAGAAGACGGGATACCCAACACAAAAACCATTGGGTATCCTTAAGCGCATCGTGCAGGCCTCCTCACTCCCTGGCGATACCGTGCTCGACTTTTTCGCCGGAAGCGGCACGACGGGGGAGGCTGCGCACCAACTCGGGCGCGAGTTCATCCTGATTGACAACAACCCGGAAGCGTTGGAAGTGATGGCTAAGCGCTTTGCCAAAATGCCAGGGATAGAGTTCGTGAACCTTGACCGGAAGCTCTTTCACGAGAAGAGCTGACATGCTTCACATCCAGTTGTATTTTGACCAACCATGACACAACCCACATCCTTAGGCAAGACCCATCTCCAATCTTTAATCTCTGCTTCCCGTTTCCTGCCCTACCTGGCCCTCGTCTTCGGAATCGTGGGGCTTGGCTTCTCGGCCATATTCGTGAAGTGGGCCAACGCCCCCGGCGCGGTCAGCGGCTTCTATCGCGTGGCGATTGCGGCGGGCGTGATGGCGCTCCCGGCGGGCGTGCAGGCGCAACGTCGCGCGCCGCTCTCGCGCCGCCACCTCGCGTTGGCCGTGCTGGCCGGGCTGTTCTTCGCGGGCGACCTCGCGACATGGAACACCGCCGTGCTGGTCACCTCCGCCGCCACGGCCACCCTGCTGGGGAATACTTCTCCGCTCTGGGTAAGCCTCGGCGCGCTCGTGCTGTTCAAGGAAAAACTAAGGCCTGCGTTCTGGGCCGGACTGCTGCTCGCCATGCTTGGAGCGATGGCGATCCTCGGTCGTGACTTCCTCACGCACCCCACCCTCGGCGTGGCCGATCTGCTCGCGCTGCTCGCCGGGCTTTTCTACGGCGCTTTTTTCCTCGCCACCGAGCGCGCGCGGGACAATCTGAGTTCACTCGTCACGTGGTGGGTGGCGGCCGTCTCCAGCGCGGTGGCGCTGTTGGCGTTTAGCCTGATTCTTCGGCAGCCGCTGTGGGGCTACTCCCTGACGACGTATGCGAGCCTGATTGCACTCGCGCTGGTGACGCAGGTCGGCGGCTACATTTCGATCAACTACGCCCTCGGCCATCTCCCGGCCTCGGTCGTCTCTCCAACGCTCCTCGGCCAGCCCGTGCTCACCGCGCTGCTCGCCGTGCCGCTCCTCGGCGAGGCGCTCACCGCCGCGCAGATTGTGGGCGGGCTGGCGGTGCTCGCCGGGATCGCCATCGTCCACCGCGCAAAGGAAAACCATGCCGCGTAAAGCCGCTGCGCTCGCCGCGCTCCACGCTCAAATCCGCGCCTGCCGCAAATGCCTGGAGTCGGGCTACTGGATCGCCCCCGGCGCGGTGGTGCATGGCGCTCACACCGCAAAAGTGATGACTATCGGGCAGGCCCCCGGCCCGACTGAGGCAGTGGTCAAGCGCCCGTTCAATGCGGGAGCGGGCAAACGGCTGTTCGAGTGGCTGGGCGAAGCCGGTTTCGACGAGGCGACCTTCCGCGCCACGCAGTCCATGACCGCCGTGACCAAATGCTATCCCGGCCAAAGCGCGAGCGGCCACGGCGACCGCGTCCCGTCGAAAGAAGAACAGGCTTTGTGCCGTCCGTGGCTCGATCAAGAAGTCAAATTGATCAATCCTAAACTCGTCATCCCCATTGGGCGCCTCGCGATTGGCCTGTTCTTCGACGCGAAACTGCCGCTGGAAAAAATCATCGGCACGCAGATCGAGCAGGATGGGCGCGTGATCGTTCCCCTGCCGCATCCCTCCGGCGCGAGCACGTGGCATCAGAAACCGGAGAACCGGGCGCGGGTGAAGAAAGCCATCCGCCTGATCCGGAAGCAGCGAGAACGGTTGGGTCTATGACCACCACGCCGCTCGAAGCCGCGCTCGAGGCTGCCGCCGCCGCCGGGGACATCCTCCGCCGCAAATTCCCGCACGCGCGCGAAGTCAAAAGCAAAGGCTGGCGCGACATCGTCACCGACGCCGACTTCGCCGCGCAGCAGGCCATCACTGACATTCTCGTCCCGCGCTTCCCGGATTTCGCCCTCCTCTCCGAGGAGGGCCGGCTCGATGTGGACGTGAGCGCACCCGTTCCGACGTGGGTGATTGACCCGCTCGACGGCACGACCAACTACGCGCGCCAGTTTCCGTCGTTCGGCGTGTCTATCGGGCTGGCGCATCGCCGCGAGATTCAACTCGGCGTGATCCACGACCCGCTGCGCCGCGAGACTTACTATGCAGAAAAAGGGAAAGGCGCTTTCGTGCGCCGGGAGAATGGGCGGCGGTCGCCGCGCCCGCTGCACGTCAGCGCGCTCACGGACTTCGAGGATGCGCTCGTGGGCGTAGACTGGGCGCGCGATCCCGCCTTGCGCCAGCGCGTCGTGGACGCCCTCGGGCGCGTCGCCGCCGAATGCCGCACCGTGCGCGCCGTCGGCAGCGCAGCCCTCGGTTTAGCGTACGTCGCCGCGGGCTGGCTCGACGGCTACTATCACCTCGCGCTGCAGCCGTGGGACGTGGCCGCCGGTGCGTTGATCGTGACCGAAGCCGGGGGCCAAATCTCCGCGCCGGACGGGAGCGCGTGGCAACTGGGCCTCGGGCAAGCCGTGGCCAGCAACGCAGTGCTGCACGAAGAATTCTTGCGCACATTGGGGCTTGGATAAACGCTGTTCATTTTCGTCTGGAAGCCGTCCCTCTGAAGGAGATGCTATGCCTCGCCGTTCACCCTCTCGCCGCACGGTCGTTCCTCTCGGCGCCATCGCCGTAGTCCTGGCTTTGCTCGGAGCCGTCTATGCCTGTCAGAGCAACGGGGTTGACGCGACCGACACTCCGCCCACCGTCGCCGGCCAAAACCCAACCCTCACGTGGTATCAGTTGTATTTCACTGATCCCGACACAACCTCCAATCTGGATAACCCCACCGGCGGCATCCCGGATAAGGTTGCAGCCAGCTTCGCAACAGCGCAGAAGACGCTTGACGTGGCCATATACGAATTTGATTTGCCCGTCCTGTCCGACGCCCTCATCCGGGCGTCCCAGCGCGGCGTGCGCGTACGGCTCGTCATCGACACCGATTCGCTGGAAGAAGAAGCCGTTCAATCCCTGATCGAGGCGGGCATCCCCGTGGTGGACGATCAGCGCAGCGCGATCATGCACGACAAGTTCGCGGTGATTGACGGCGTGACCGTATGGACCGGCTCGATGAACTTCACCGAAAACGACGCCTACAAAAACAATAACAGTTTCATGGAGATCACCTCCACCCGGCTGGCGCAGAACTACACCGCCGAGTTCGAAGAGATGTTCACTCAGCGCGAGTTCGGGCCGGGGCCGAGTTCGCCCACCCCCAACGCTGCGCTCACCATCAATGAAACCGTTGTCGAGAACTACTTCTCGCCGGATGACGGCGTGGCCGCACATATCCTCGACGCGCTCAACTCGGCCAAGTCCAGCGTTTACTTCATGGCCTTCTCCTTCACGCGCACGGACTTCGCCGACGCGCTGGTTCAAAGGGCTGCATCCGGCGTGACCGTGCAGGGCGTGTTCGAGACCCGGCAGATCGCCGCGGGCGGCGACGCGGCCTGGAACGCGCTTACCGCCGCCGGGCTCGCCAACTTGCGCGTGCGGCAGGACGGGAACAAATACAACCTGCACAGCAAAGTCTTCATCATTGACCAGCAGATCGTCGTGATGGGGTCGTACAACTTCTCCCGCAACGCCGAGGAGAGCAACGACGAGAATGTGTTGATCATCCACAACCCGGAGATTGCGGCGGCGTATTACGCGGAGTGGCAGAAAGTGTGGGAGGAGGCAAGGAGGTAAAAGATTCAAGATTCAAAGTTCAAGCTTCAAAGCCGGTCACATACCCGGGTATGAACAAAGGAGGCCAAGGTGGCTGAAAAGAGGATGGCGCCCGGCAAAAAAGATGTGCCTTATGATATCCGGGAGCGCACATTTTTGTTTTCGGTGCGGATTATCAAGTGGGTTAGGACGCTGCCACGCGACATGGGAACACAAATTGCCGCCCGGCAACTGGTTGAGTCCGCCACCTCCGTGGGTGCCAACATAGAAGAGGCGACCGGCGCAGATACGCCCAAAGACCGTGTGTCTAAGTGGGCCATCGCCCGAAAAGAAGCGCGTGAGGCCCGCTACTGGATTCGCGTGATCTGCGCTGCCAGTGTAGACTCTGCCGGAGGCCGCGCCCTTGAGCAGGAAAGCACCGAGCTAGTCAACATCTTGAGCACGCTCATCAACAAGGGCAAAGCCTCTCTCGGCTCCAAGTAACGGCTTCCGAATGCAGACGCCTTTCGACGTTTGGGTTTTGAAATTTGAGTCTTGAATCTTTGAACTTTCCATGTTTACCCTCGGCAAACTTCTTGACCCACACACTCACACGCTGACCAACGATCCCCTCCTCTACGACCCCGCTGACCTCACCACGCACGCGGTCTGCGTGGGCATGACCGGGAGCGGCAAGACCGGCCTGTGCATTGACCTGCTGGAAGAAGCCGCGCTCTCCGGCCTCCCGGCCATCCTGATTGACCCCAAAGGCGACATTGCCAACCTCCTGCTTCAGTTTCCTGATCTGAAGCCCGAAGACTTTCAGCCGTGGGTGAACGTGGACGACGCCCGCCGCGCCAAACTGTCGGTGGAAGAATACGCCCGGCGGAAAGCAGAGGAGTGGCAGACGGGCCTCGCGCAGTGGGGATTGGGACCGGAGGACCTTCAGAAGCTGAAAGACGCCGTCGAGTGGGCCGTGTACACTCCCGGCTCGGACGCGGGCCGCCCGGTGAGCATCCTCAAATCGCTCGAAGCGCCGGAGATTGCGTGGGACGAGAATCAGGAAATCCTGCGCGAGCGCATCGCGGGCATCTGCGCCGCGCTCCTCGGCCTCGTCGGCGTCGAGGCCGACCCGGTTAAGTCGCGCGAGCACATCCTGCTCGCCAACATCTTCGAGAACGCGTGGAAGTCCGGCCAGCCGCTCGACCTCGCCGGGCTGATCACGCAGGTGCAGACGCCGCCCTTCCCCAAGCTCGGCGTGTTCGAGGTGGACCGCTTCTATCCCGAGAAGGATCGCATGGACCTCGCGCTCGCGCTGAATGCCATTGTGGCCGCGCCCTCGTTCCAGTCGTGGATCAGCGGCGAGCCGCTCGACATCCCGGCGCTCCTCCGCACGCCCGAGGGCAAGCCGCGTATCTCCATTATGTACGTCGCGCACCTCACCGAGACCGAGCGCATGTTCTTCATCACGCTGCTGCTCGAGCAAATAGGCGCGTGGCTGCGCGGGCAGTCCGGCACGACCTCATTGCGCGCGTTACTATACTTCGACGAAGTCTACGGCTACTTCCCGCCGCACCCCTACAACCCGCCGAGCAAAGTCCCGCTCCTGCGTTTGCTCAAACAGGCGCGCGCCTTCGGCCTCGGCGTCGTGCTCGTCACGCAGAACCCTAGCGACCTCGACTACAAGGGCCTGACCAACACCGGCACGTGGTTCATCGGCAAACTGCAAACCGAGCGCGACAAGGCCCGCCTGCTCGAAGGCCTCGAGACCATCTCGGCGCAGTCCCGGGCCGTCCTCGACATCGCCACGCTCGACACGCTCATCTCGTCGCTCGCGCCGCGCACATTCCTGCTGCACAACGTCCACGCGCCCGCGCCCGTCGTCTTCCAGACGCGCTGGGCCATGTCCTACCTCGCCGGGCCGCTCACCCGCGAACAAATCCGTATTCTCAGTCCGAAGCCGGAAGTCGAAAGCCAGAAAGCAGAAGGTAGTAAGCAGAAGGCAGCCATCATTGGCCCTCAACTGCCGACTGCCTCCCGCCTACTGCCGACTACCGTTCCAACCTCTACTCCTCAATACTTCCTCCCTTCCACTCGCACCCTAGAAGACTCCGTCGCCGCGTGGCGCGAAGAGACGGGCAACAAGCGCGCGCAGTTCGGCGAGAACGTCGAGCTGGTCTATCATCCGGCGCTCCTCGCGCAGGCGGTGGTGCGTTTCATCTTGCCGAAAGCCAACGTGAACGAAGACCGGCGGTTTACGTTTTTGGTGGCCGCCCCCGGGGCAGACGTTGCCCCCCCGTGGCGCGAGTCGGCGGCCCCCTCCGTCTCGCCCGCCACGCTCGACCAGACCGCGCCTGTGGAGCAAGTTGGCAACTTGCCCCACGACTTGCCGCCTGGCCTCACCGACCCGAAGAAACTCGCCGCCTGGCAAAAAGACCTGCTCAGTTACCTCTACCGCACCGCCGACCTCACCCTCCGCCACAACCCCACGCTGAAGCTGTATTCGCGGCCCGGCCAGTCGTACGAAGAATTCCGCGCCGCGTGCCAGCAGGCCGCCAACGCGCGGCGTGACGAAGAGGTTGAGAAGGTGCGCGTCCGTTACGACAAGAAACTGGACGCGCTCGAAGACAAGCTCGCCGCCGAGCAGCGGGAGATGAAAGACGATCAGGAACAGCTCCGGGCGCGCGAGGACGAGTCCCGCTGGACGGGCATCGAAAACATCCTCGGGCTGGCGTTGGGCCACAGCCCGCGCCGCATGTTCTCCACGTCGGCCTCCAAAGAGCGCCTGAAGCAGAGAGCCAAAGCCGACGTCGCCGAGTCCGCGCAGACCGTCGCCACTCTCCAATCTCAAATCTCTGCTCTCAAGGATGAGGCCCAGGCTACGTTCAAATCCATCATTGACAAATGGAACGCCGCCGCGCAGGACGTTGACGACCTGCGCGTCACGCCCAAACGCTCGGACATCCTCGTCGAGCTTTTCGGGCTGGGCTGGCTGCCCCACTGGCAAATTGAAGCGGACGGGAAGAAGGTGGAGATACCGGCATTCGGGGCGTAAAAACGAGGGCCTCTGCGGTCGCGTTGCTCTTCGCAACCGGAGGAGGCCCGCCGGCTACTTCGAGGCAGATTGTTGCCGCAGCAACGCGGCATACGCCGTGCTGAGCAGCACGGCGAGTGCAAGCAGGGGCAGGGTATTCGAGAAGAACTGGGGCGAGAGCGCGGCCGCCGTGAGATCATCGGAGAGATGATTCAGCACATGCAGCCAGCCGCCCGCGAGGGCAACGCCGATCAATCCCAGGTGCCGCGCCGGGTCACGCGCCGCCCACAGCAGGCCGATCCCCAGCGGGAGCAGGAACGTGCCGAGGTCGCCGGAGTAGTGGCGGTTGAACGGCGGGAAGTTGCCGATGTTGTCAAAGAACCATTGAGGGGCAAAGATCAGGGCCAGGCCGACAAGAAGGTAATTCAGCGCGTTCAACAGGATCGCGGCCCGGATAAAGAGAAGGCGGGAGGAAGATGCATTCATTTGTACTTCCTCCGTACCCACTCCGCCCACGTGATCTTGCCGTATTTCTGCTCCGGGCAGGTGAGATAACCACGGCGCACGGCATTCACAAAGCCGCCGGGCCACGGCAAATGAAGGACCGGACGCCGCATCCCTCGCGCCGCGAGCCAGACTCTTGCCATTTC
>Ga0209109_10000559_pt1 | contig 20030 bp, 16 predicted proteins | sample Rifsed10ft2_FD_184004 | JGI IMG/M metagenome (GOLD analysis project Ga0209109, IMG submission 184004) | Soil microbial communities from Rifle, Colorado, USA - sediment 10ft 2 (version 2) | ecosystem: Environmental > Terrestrial > Deep subsurface > Rock core/Sediment | place: Rifle, Colorado... | reverse complement strand
CCAAACCGCTCGAGTAGCTCATGGTGCCGTTGGAATCGACGAACACGGCCTCGTAGCCTTCGAACGTCGCAATCACCTTAAGCCCCCGCTCGACGCCCAGCACGAACAACGTAGTCGATAATCCATCCGTCGCCGTCGCATCGGGGCCGACGACCGTCACGCTCAGAATCCCTTCCGTCGGCCGACCTGTCGCGGGATTGATGATGTGGTGGTAGCGCTTGCCGTCTTGCTCGAAGAAGCGCTCGTAGTCGCCGGAAGTCGAGATCGCCTCGTCGACTACGGCCAATCGTGTAACGACGGCATCGTCCGCGCGCGGATGCCGGATACCGACGATCCACGGCTGGCCTCGCCGGTCGCCGATCACGCGCGTGTCGCCGCCGGCATTGAGGAGCGCATGCTCGACTTGGGCAGCGCGCAAGATTTCGGCACCGCGCTCGACGGCGTAGCCTTTCGCAATCCCCCCGAGATTGATGCGCACGCCCGGAACACGGAAGCGGATCGTCCCCACCGCAGGGTCGAGAACGATGTGGCGGTAGTCGATGCGCGCGAGGCCGCCTTCGATCTCGTTGTCGCTGGGACGCCGGTGCGCGCGAAAGTCGTACAAGTATCCGACGCTCTCGTACGTGATGTCGAATGCGCCGCCGCTCGCCGCCGACAGTTGCCCTGCCCGCTCGACGAGCGCGAACAACTCGGCACTGATCGGCAGCGGTGCATCCGCCGCGTGCGCGTTGACACGCGAAACCTCGCTGTCGGGCCGATAGGTGCTCATGGCGGCATCGATGCGCCGGTATTCGTCGAGCACGCGCTCGACGAGCGCGCGCGCCGCGGCTTCCTGCTCGTGCCAAAGCTCGACCGAGACGCGGGTTCCCATGAGGTCGATCGCGTCGCCGTACCACTCGGCCTGAGCTGCGCTGCTTGCGAGCCCGAGGAGCGCGGCGACGGCGCCGCACCATAACCGGCCGCATTGCTGCGCATCCGTGCTACGGCGTATCCTCCCGCTACCCGATTCTTGGAGGAGATTGCGCATGGTGACGCTCGTCGTGGTGCTCGTCATATTGCTGGCCATCGTGTTTTGGCTCATCAACATGTACAACAACCTCGTGAACCTGCGCAACCGTGTGCGTAACGGTTTCTCGCAGATCGACGTGCAGCTCACGCGCCGTTACGATCTCATCCCGAATCTCATCGAGGCCGTCAAAGGCTACATGAGCCACGAGCGCGGCACACTCGAGGCCGTCGTCAACGCGCGCAACTCGGCCGTTGCGGGCCTCAAGCAGGCCGCGGCCGATCCCGCCAACGCCCAAGCGATCAAAGCCTTGGCGGCCGCGGATGCGACACTGGGCGGCACGCTCGGCCGCTTGTTCGCGCTCGCCGAAGCCTACCCCGATCTCAAGGCCAGCCAGAACATGATGCAATTCCAAGAGGAGCTCGCATCCACGGAGAATAAAGTCGCGTTCGCGCGCCAGGCGTTCAACGATGCCGTCATGGGCTACAACAACGCGGTGCAGAATTTTCCGAGCAACGTCGTCGCGAGCAACTTCGGCTTCAAGAACGCCGAGTTTCTCGAGATCGGCGAGGAGAAGAAGCGCGAGGTGCCGAAGGTCGCGTTCTCTTAAGCCAAAGCGGCGACGTGGATTTCTTCTCCCGGCAGGAGCAGTCGCGTCGCACGACGCGCCGCCTCGTCGTTTTGTTCGCGCTTGCGTTTCTCGCCGTCGCGCTCGCCACTACCGTCATCGCCGCGGCGGCGCTGAGCCTTTTCTTGGAATACGACCCGTTCACCTTCGGCGCGCGCAGCTCCGTGCAATGGGCCGCCGACAACACCTGGAGGCTCGTGGGCTTCGTCGCAGCGATCATCGGCGTCATGATGCTCGCGAGCCTCTACCGGACGGCGACGTTGTCGCGCGGCGGCGGTCAAGTCGCGCGCATGCTGGGCGCCACGGAAATCCGCGGCGACGATCCCGATCCCTTGCGGCGACGGCTCATCAACGTCGTCGAGGAAATAGCGATCGCGTCGGGCGTTCCAGTACCCCAAATATTCGTGCTCGAGCAGGAACCCGGCATCAATGCATTCGCGGCAGGCTTGACACACGGCGACGCCGCGATCGCCGTGACGCGCGGCAGTCTCGAGCGTCTCAATCGTGCCGAGCTGCAGGGAGTCGTTGCGCATGAGTTCAGCCACATATTGAACGGCGACATGCGCTTGAACCTGCGCTTGATCGGCTTCAGCTTCGGCATTCTCGTGTTGTGGCTCGTGGGGCGCTGGCTGCTCCGCAGCTCGCGATTCGCGATGCGCGCGCGCAATCGCGGCACGAGCGCAGCGGTTTTTATCGGCTTCGGATTGGCGACGATCGGCGGGATCGGCGTGCTGTTGAGCCGCCTCATCAAAGCGGCCGTCGCGCGGCAGCGCGAAAGGTTGGCCGACGCGTCGGCCGTGCAGTTCACGCGCGATCCGCAAGGTCTTGCGGGCGCGCTCAAGAAGATCGGCGGCTTCACGGCACATCTGTCCTCCGTCGAAACGGAGGAAGTCGCGCACATGCTGTTTGGGCGCGGCGCACCGAGCTTCCGGGGCCTGTTCGCGACGCACCCGCCGTTGCTCGAGCGCATCCGCGCGCTCGAGCCTTCGTTTACCGGCGACTACCCCACCGCGGGCGACGCGCTGCCGAGCGCGCCCGAAGACGCGCGCGCGGTCCTCGCGGGGCTCGCAGCGGGCCCCGCACCGGCCGATCTCGAATCGACGGGCCGCATCGAAGCGCCCGAGGTCGGGGCGGCCTTGCGCGCGGCGATTCCGGAGGAGCTCCATCACGCCGCCCACAGCCGGGAAACGAGCTTCCTGCTCGTGCTCGCGCTCGCGTTATCCGACGACGACCGCACGCGCCGCCGGCAAGCCCCGTTACTCGAGCACCGCCTCGGCGGCGAGCGCGCACGGCGCTGCCTGCGCTTGCGCACCGAGCTTGCGGAGTTGGACCGGCGCTTGTGGCTGCCGCTGCTCGAGCTTGCCGCGCCGGCGCTCCGACAGCGGCCGGACGAACAACTCGAATTCTTGTTCGAGCTCGTCGAGAAGCTCGCTGCCGCCGACGAGCAATTGGACGTGTTCGAGTACGCGCTGCTGCGCATGCTCGCAACCTATTTTCCGGGCCGTGCCGGGCTTAAACGCCTGGCTGCGCCCCGCGAGCCGCGGCTCGGCACCGATGACGCCTTGTGCACGCTGCTCGCGACCGCGGCCGCGTTCGGCCACGCGGATACGGGCGCCGCGCGGGCCGCGTGCATGGCGGGGCTCGCCGCTATCGGCAAGAGCGACGCGCCCGGCGCAGAGCGCACGATCGATCAGTGTCTCGCCGACCGCACTCTCACGCGGCTCGACGCAGCGCTCATCGTTCTCGCGGCCCTGCCGGAACGCACCAGGCGTCTCGTGTTGACGGCGCTGCTTGCGGCGATTCGCCACGATCGTCGGATCGAGAGCGCCGAAATAGAATTGTTCCGCGCCATCGCCGCCGTGCTCGGTTGTCCCATGCCGCCGACGGCGACAATCCGGTAACATCGAGCCCATGGGCAAGGACAGCGACATGAAACGTACGGCCTCGGCGACGCGCAGTCTCAAGATCGGCCTCCTCGTGACTGGCGCGGCGCTCTTCGCTCCGACGTCGCTACTCGCGCAAAAGGCGCCGGAGTCGCAGCTCGCCGACGCAGCCGCGGTTTTGCGGGCATTTACGGCCGATGACGACAACGCGATTCCGCTCGACCTGCTACAGCGCGCTCGCGGCATCGCCGTCGTGCCGAACGTGATTCGCGGCGGGTTCATATTCGGCGCGCGCCGCGGACGCGGCGTGTTGGTCGTCCGCACCGAGAGCGGCGAATGGAGCAATCCCGCGTTCGTCACGCTGACCGGCGGCAGCGCCGGATTGCAGATCGGCGCCGAGTCGACCGATCTCGTGCTCGTCTTTGCCAATGACAATGCCGTCAAGAACTTGCGCAGCGGCAAATTCACATTGGGCGGCGATGCGTCCGCCGTCGCCGGCCCCTTGGGCCGCCACGCGACCATGGCCGTGACGTTTCGCGCTGAAGTCTACGGTTATGTTCGCAGCCGCGGGTTGTTCGCCGGCGCCGCATTCCAAGGCGCGCGCCTCGCCATCGATGACAAGGCTGCTGGACTCTTTTATGGATCGGGCGGCGGCGCGCGCGCTCTCGACATGCAGAACGCGGCGACGCCGGAAAGCGCGCGGCAATTCCTGCGCACGCTCACGCAGGTCGCGGCAGCGCCCGCTCGGCAATCGAACGAGCCGGAGCGTCAGGAAGAAGCCGTCACTTTTCCGTTGGAGTAAGCGTCACTCAGCGTCGACGTCCGAGTCGGGCTCGCGGAAGGGACGCGGGATCTGCGGCGTGGGTTCCGCCGCGGATACGGGTTCGCCCGCGATCGGTGGCACGCCCACAACCGCCTGCACGTCGGCGTTCCGTGGCGCGCCGCCGATCGGTGCCGCATCGCCGCCATTCACCGCAATGGGCGCGCTCGGCGTGTCGACGACGGCGGCCGCGAGCTCCGAGATGACGTCCGTGGGAGTCGCGCCGCCATTGCGCCACTGGGCTTCGTAGGCCGCTTGTCGCGCCGCTTCGGCGGCCGCGAGCGCCTCGCGTTCGGCGCGCTCCCGCCTCTCGAGCTCGGCGCGCAGCTCCGCGAGCTTGCGCTCGGATTCGCGCTCCAAAGTCTCGCGCCGATCGCGCTCGATGACCAACGCGATTGCCGAGGCGGCACGGCGCGCATTGGCGCACTCGAGGTCGTTGAGTGTGCCCTCGCGATCTTCGTTGCAGCGGGCAAGCGTGCCCTCCATGGCCATCTTGTCCTCCATGAAATCCGCGAACGTTCGCGGCTGAGGCTCGCTACAGCCTGCCGTCAACAGGCTCGAAGTCGCGACGGCCGCCGGCGCGACCCACGCGCGCAGGCGCCACCGTCGTTGTGTTGCTCGTTTGTTTGGCATTCGGCCTCGACCGCTTCCTTCGCTGGGCGATCCGCCCTGACCGCGTACCATAGCGCGCGGGGCCGGCGAGGCGCCGACCGTAGTTCACAGATTTCCGAGAAAGCCGATCCGTCAGCGTGCGATCCGGACCGTCCCGGTGCTGCGATCGAGCTCGAGCCCCAGGATTGCGGGCCAGTCGCGGGCGAGCAGCGGCGAATCGGCCGGCAGAGGCGCGATGCGTGGCTCGGAGATGGTCAGATCCACGCGCCCCGGCTCGCCAAAGGCCGGGCCCGTCAGGAAGCGAAGCGTGCCATCGGCCATGACGACGGGCACTGCGTCCGGCCCGACGCGCATCGGCAACAGTCTCGACGCGACGACGGCGAATCCATCCGTGTTGATCTTGAGCTCGTGCGCCCACGCGCCGCTGCGTGCGTACACGGTGTCACCGTCGACGCCGAAGTCGACCCACGAGACGGCATCCGGGAAAAGATACGTCGCGCGGCCCGTATCCGCCGTTGCCGTATCCCAGAGCTCCAGGTTGCCGGCCGCGTCGCCGCTCGCCATGAGCGTGCCGTCCGCCGAAATCGCAAGCGCCAGCACCGCCGCGTGCGCACGCGCCGACAGCATCGATTGGGGTTCTCGCAGCGGCCCGAAGAAGACATTGCCGGCCGTGTCTCCGACGGCGACGAAGCCGCCGTCCTCCGATAACGCGGCGGCGAGCGCCGCACCGTCGACCGGGATCTCGCCGCGTAGATCACCCGTTTGTGTCTCCCATACGCGTGCCGAATACTCGGCCGCGCTGACGACGAGATTGCCGTCGTTACTCAACGTCAGCGCACGAATCGGCCCCATGGGATGGCGCAGAAATTGCGGGCTCGGCGCACCGGTCGTCAGATCCCAAATGCGCACCACGCCGTCGCTGCCGCCGCTCGCGATGATGTTGCGTGCGGCGTTCACGGCGAGACTCGTGACCATGCCGCGATGGCCGATGTAGTTCACGCTGTCGAGTCGCGCCGGCGTTTGATCGAGCTCGCTCACGCGCGCCGCCTGCACGTATCCGCCGCGAAAGCCGAAGGCCGCGACCTCGCCGCCGCCGTCAAGCGCGACGGCGGACAGGTCTCGATCGATGCTCGCGAGCGCCGGGCTCGGCTCGACGCTCCACAACCTGAACAGTGCGCCGCTCGCGGTGAGGAGCCGGTCGGCGCGCGGCGCAATACGAGTCACGGGCGTCGCGGCGCCGGCGGCACGAAAATACTGCGGCTGCCGCGCGCCATGCAGGTCCTGAACGACGACGAGCCCGTCGTCGAGCGAATACGCGACACCGTCGGCGGCGGCCGAGACGCTGACGCTCGCCGGATCCGTCGTCGTACCGATGAGCCAGTTGTCACTGACGATTGCGCCATCTTCGGTGAATTCGACTTGCCAGTCGTGCACGGCCCCATCGGCATCGACAGTGACGAGGTTTCCGTCGCTCGCGGTCGGCAAGAGGCGAATCACGTCTTGATAGTGCCTGAGCTCCGTGCGCACTGAATCGGCGCGTGGATCGAGCACGAGGGCACGGCCGGCGCCGTCGACGACCGCGAGAAATCCGGCGCCCGGACCGAGCACCCATTGACGCACCGCTGCGACACCCTCGAAGCTCGCGAGCAACTCGCCGGTTTCGACGTCGAGCAAGCTGAAGAGCGGCGCCTCGTCCTCGATCGTCTCCGCGATGACGACGAATGCCCCGTCGCTGCTCATGGCGGGCGGCAACGCGAATTCGGTATCCGTCGTCAAGCGGGCGACCGGGGCCTCACCGCCGAAGTCCCAAATCGCCACCTCGTTGCCCGTCACGGCGAGAACGCGATGGGTGGCGGCGCTGATCACGACTTGCTCGGGGGGGGCGGATTGGCCCTGCAGATCTGCCACGAGCTCGCCGCTTCTCAAGTCCCAGACGGCCAGCGAGCCGGCGGCTCCGGCGCGTGTCGGCTGCGCGATCGCAATGCGCCCGGCGGGGCTCAACGCGATGTCGACTTGCTCCGTTCGGACCGGATCCGGCAGCGGGGCGCCCTGCTCCGGCGTGTCTTGCCACGGCAACCGATCGGCGCCGAATTGCAGGCCCCAGCTCGCCAAGACCCCGGTTTCGCCGGACCGACGATCGACGAGCGTGAGCTGCCAACGCCCGAGCACCTGCTCGTCGGCGAGCGCCTCGAGCGCGGAGTCCCTGGCGCTGAAAATGAGCTCGTGCTGGTCGACGCGCGGTTGCGGGACCGGGAGCGTCGCTTGCGCGCCGCTCGGCGCAGTCAGCGTGAGCTGGAGATCGCTCGCGCGTGCGTGTTGCACGGTGAGAAACAAGTTGAAGGCATCGGCCGTCCCTTCGTCGTCGACGACGAGCTCACGCGACACAGGCACGTGTTGCACGGCCGTGAGCCGCTCGGAAACCGTGCTGTCGAGGTTGCCGCGCGCGTTCGAGGCATCGACGGGCGCCAGCGGCAAACGCTCGACGCGATGCGCTTGATCGACGACCACGAGCTCGTTGCGCTCCCAGTCGACGTCCCAGCTGATCGGCGCTTGCGGCAGCCGGAAAGTGCGCTGCAAGTGTACGTAGTCCGAACCGATGAGCTCCGTCGCGGTCTGCACGGGGATGTCCGGCGCATCGCGGCGTGCCTCCATGGCATAGAGCAACGCCTCGTCGCGGTCGCCGCGGTGCATGGCTGCCGCGGATCGGCGTAACCAGTACTTCCCGATCATCTCGTCGGCGAGCTCCGGCATGCCGAGCGACTCTCTGATGACGGCGTCGGCGGCGAGCGCGCCCGTGATCGTCGAGGTGCGCTCACTGCGGCGAACCATGACGTCCGCGAGCAGACGGTCGGCGCGCGCTGCGAATCCCGGCAAGCGGTGCAGACGGCGGTAGGCGTCTTCCGCGACGGCGTAATCCTCGGTTACGACCGACAAGGTATTGATGTACGGGCGCGGCAAAACCTGCGTGTACCAATACGGCAGCAAAACGGCGACAACCAAGCCCGCCACGGCGGCCGCGCGCATGCGCCAGTCCGGCGGCATCTCGGCCTTGGCCCAGCGCTCGCCGAAGACGCGCGCGAAGATTTGGTTGCGAAAAGCGAGCTTACCGGTCCCGTCGACGGTGACGATGCCCGCGAGCTCCAAGAGCTCGCGCCAGTCGGAGCCGGGCTCCGCGGGAACCTCGACGCCCTGAGCCAGCTTGACGAGACGTGCGAGCGCATGCCGCGCTTTCGGCGCGCCTTCGGCGAGCAGCACCCGAATGTGGTTGAGCAGCGGCTCTTCCTGCGATGTGCCGGGCGCGAGAAACTGCTCCTGGACGACGCGATCGACGTCCGCAAGCCGGCCGCCTTTGCGCGCGACGCCGCGTGCGATCTTTTGCGTCAAATAGGGTTGGCCGCTCGTCCACGTATAAATGCGCTCGATCAACGAGCGCCCCACGGTCGCGTCGAGACCGAAACCCGCCGCGAGCTGATAGCACTCCGTCAACGTGAAGTCCTTAAGCTCGATCGCCTGGCCGTCGATGAATGGGGAAACGCCGGCATTCGGGCAGAGCTGCGCGGCCGTAGCCACTCCCATGACGACGAAATTCAGGCGCGCGTAGTCGGGCTCGGTGACGCGTTGCTGGTAGCAGCTGCGAATCGCCGAGAAGAGCTCGAGGGAGAAAGGCAAGTCGGTGGCGCGCTCCGCTTCGTCGATGAAAATCGTGATCGGCGCCGTCGTATGCGTCAGCACGATTTCCCAGAAGAACTCGACGAGCCGCTGATCCCCGAGCAACGCACTCTTCTCTTGCCACCAGTACTGTAGATCCACTTTGAGGCGCAGATCCCGCACGATGCGGTAGGCGATGCTGTAGTACCAGCGGCCCGCGTCGGTGCCTTCGCCGCGCGCGCCGATTTGGGTCAGGTCGACGACGGCCGCGAGTTGTCCCTCGCGCCGCAAGCGGCGGATCGTACGCGCCATGAGGCTCGATTTGCCCGTGGCACGCGGGCTCAAGACATAGGAGAAACGCTGGTCCGCGATGCTCGAAAGCAGCTCGCCGTCGGCGCTGCGCTCGATGTAGCAGGGGCGATCCGATTGCACCGGTCCGCCGACGACAAAAAATTCACCTGCCTGGACTACTCTCGGCACAAAGGTACGTCTCTAATAGTGGGCGAAGCGCCCGATCGGCCCGATATTAAATCCCCGGCTTGCGGCATGGCTACCCGACGCATACTCAAACAAGACCCTTTCGGCACGGTACTGCTCGAATCCGCCGGGGCGGCCACCGTCGTGACGCGCGATACGGGGGCGGCGCGCTGGTGGCTGCGCGGGCTCGCCCGCGCCATGGCGCGGCGCGAGGCCGCGGCGCTCGAGCGCATGGGCGCTCTCTGCCGCGTGCCGCGGCTCATTGCCTTCGACGGTGTGCGGCTCACGCGCAGCTACCTCGCCGGAGAGGTCATGTTCCGGGCGCGACCGGATTCACGCGAATACTTTCGCGCCGCGCTCAAGCTCGTCGTGCGCATGCATCGCTGCAACGTCGCCCATAACGATTTGGCCAAAGAAGCCAATTGGCTGCGTCTTGCGGACGGCGGGCCGGGAATCATCGATTTTCAGGTGGCGAGCGTCGCACCGCACCGCGGCAAGTTGTTTCGCGTGCTCGCGCGCGAGGATTTGCGTCACCTTTACAAGCACAAGCAGCATTACTTGCCGAACGACGTGACCGCGCGGCAACGGCGGTTGCTTTCAACGCCTTCGGTCGCGGCGCGCTGCTGGCGCGCTCTCGTCAAGCCGCCGTATCGCTGGATCACGCGCGCGCTGCTCGGCTGGCCCGAGCGCAGCGGCCCGGAAGAGCGCCAAGGCCGCTGAGGACCGCCTCGTGCCGCGATTCGGCGGTATCATTGAAAGTCCATGGATATTTGTCACGCGCACAATCTCAATCTCACGCCGGCGACCACGAAGCGGTACGGCATCCGCGTGAGCTTGCCGCCTCGCGATACGTTCACGCGCTTGATCGGCTCCGATTGGGAGCGCTTTCACTGGTATGCGACGGCGGAAGAGCGCGACCGCGCGCTGCGTGACATGGCGAGCGAGCACTTGTATTCGCGGCGCGGGGACCGGCCCTCGCCGCGCTTCGAGCCCGTCGACCGGCCCGCCGGGGCATAGCGTCGACGTCTTCGAGCCGAACCTCGGCGCGCCCGGGCATTCTTGAGCTTTCTCCATGGAGCCGCCCCCCTTGCACGCCGCAATATTGCGTTGTTCGTTCATGTTATCGGAGCAATGCAATGAAACTCAGAATCGTTTGCGGCATGGGTGTGCTTGCCGCCGCGCTATCGGCCGCGGCGTTTGCGAGCGAGCCGCGCGTCTCGCCGATCATCGACGAATTCATCGTCACCGCGAAACGTCCGCAGATCGAAGAGATCATCGTGACGGCGCGCAGGCCCAAGGAGCTCTTCTCCGCGGACTCGGAGCACGAGCGTCCGGCCGCCGAGGGCGCGGAAGAGCGCCCGCGGGAGCGCGCCGAGAGACCGCAGCGGCTGTTCTGAAGCGCGGCGTCAGAAATCGTAGGTGACGGTCTGCTCGACGATGCGCATCGGTACTGCTTCCGCGCCGCGGAAGCCCGGAATGAACTCGACCGCGCCGAAACCCTCGAGCGGGTCGGCGCCGCCCGGTGCGCGGGGGCCGAAACCGGCAGGGCCGTCGGCATCTCCAAGTGGAATCGACTCGACGCCGCTCACGGTGCCGTCCGCGGCGACCTCGGCCGAAAGCGACGCGCCGAGCGGCAGCGTCGACACGCCCGCGCCTCGGGACGGGCTACCGCGAGCCTGGCGTAAACGATTAATCTCGCCCATCGTCGGCATGCCGGCGCGGGTCCACGCGAGCTTTTGCTCGAATCCTGCGTACCACATATCCTCGGGAAGAATCGGCTGCGGCGCGAAATAGGCGATCCCGTATTCCTCGACATACTCGCCGTGGTTGCGCACGGGTATCGCTTGGCAGGCTTGATTCGCGCAGATGAAGAAAACCGCGAAACTCATATAGACGCGCACCGGCTCGCCAACGACGCGCGCCGGCGTGAACGACTGATCCGGAACGGTATCGAGCACGGCCGCGACGTATTTGACGTGCTCGCCGGGCGCGGAGCTCATGCAGCTGACGTCGTCGACGTTGCCCTCGGTCCCCACGAAGGCTTGGCAGCGGATCAGCACTTGGTGGTTCTCGGGAGCGACATCGCGGCGGTCGAGCGTGATCTTCACGAGCTCGTTTGGCATCGCAAAATCCGCGGGCGCGAATGCCGGCGGCTGCGGCAGAAGCTGCGGCGGCTGCGAGAACGCGGGACTCGTGCCGGCGATCAATGCCAAGAGGCCGCAACGCGCCGCACGACGTGCTGCGGCACACAGGCCGAATTCGACGCCTACGTGCGAACCCATGCGTTCCCCCCACGCTTGCTGAGCGGAAGCACTATCATAGCAACGTCGCGCGCGCTCGCGAACTCGCGGCAAGCGGACAGCGCCTCAAGCCGCGGGGCGGTCGAAGCGCCGCACGTGCACGCGATACTCGCCGAGCTCCCGCTCCGCGCGGGCCTTGTCCCAGATGCCGAGACGCACGAGCCACTGCGCGACGCCCGGCGCCGTCTTGATCCCCCGGTCGGCGTCGAGCCCGGCCATGCAACGACGTAGCAAGATGTCGGCCAGCGACGTCGCCCACTCTTCGTCGACGGCATGCACGAGCTCGGCGACCAGTACTTTCGAACCCGGGCCGACGACCATCTTGAGCTCCGCCTGCGCCCGCGCGGCAATCGTGCGGGCTTCGCCACCGTAGATGCGCCAGAGCCGATCGGCCTGATCCGCCCCGAGCTTTGCCCCGATCTCGGCGCGCAAGTCGCGGCTCGCCGCGTCCCCCAAGGCACCGGGCAGGGGGCGCTCCCGCGAGGCGCTCTCTCCGCCGACGCCCAAGCGGCGCCGCAGCCGCCGCAGCACGTCTTCGGCAAGCGCGCGGTGCGTCGTCAGCTTGCCGCCGATGATCGAATAGAGGCCTTGCGCATTGCGGTGCTCGTGGATGATATGACTGCGGGTGATGGCGCCCGTCCGGCGCTTGGAAGTCTGCGGCAACGGCCGCACGCCCGCCTGCGTGTAGCACACGTGGCGCTCGAGGGGTGCCGCGGATGGAAAGAGCCGCTCCGCGGCGGCGATCAGATAACGGTACTCCGCCATGCTCGTGCGGGCTTCGCCCGGATCGTCCACGTAACGCTCGTCCGTGGTCCCGATCAAGTACAAGCCGTTCCACGGCACGACGAAAAACGGCCGCGCGTCGCCGGCCGCTTCCGCGTAGACGGCGTGCGCCGGCGCGCCTGGAAACGGGGTGCAGATCACGTGACTGCCTTTGGTTCCGCCGATGAGCTTTCGTGTAGCGAGGTCGCCGACCACGCGATCGACCCAAGGGCCGCTCGCGTTGACGATGATGTCGGCGTCGGCGCGCCCCCGCGTTCCGTCGCGCCGCCGCCACTCGATGCCGCGCGCGCGGCCGTCAACCGCGATGATCTGCGTCGCACGCGTGTACGTCCGAAGCTCGGTCCCGTGGGCAACGGCGTCAAGCACGTTCTCGAGCACAAGCCGCTCGGGAAACGCGACCTGGGCGTCGTGGTACTCAGCGCCGCCGCGCAATGATGCGGCGGCCAAGCCCGGCAGCTCCTCGAGCAACTCGTCGCGGCCGAGCATGCGGTGGCGCGGGACGGACTTGCCGGCCGACAGGAGGTCGTAAAGGCACATGCCGGCCCGAATCTGCCACGCCTTGCGCGCACCGCCGCGATAGATCGGCAAGCACAACTTGAGCGGCGTCACGAGATGCGGCGCGAGACGCAGCAATCGCTCACGCTCGTGCAAAGACTCCCGCACCAGACCGATCTCGGCGTGCTCGAGATAACGCAATCCGCCGTGTATCAGGCGCGTCGACGCGGCGCTGGTTCCCCCGCCGACGTCGCCCTGCTCGACGAGGAGCACCTTTCGCCCCAAGAGCGCGGCTTCCCTCGCAACGGCGGCGCCGTTGATTCCCGCGCCGATGACGATGAGGTCGTAGCGGCCGGCGCTCAAGCGCGCGTCTGACCGCTACCGCGCACGACGTATTTGTAGCTCGTGAGCTCGGCGGCACCGACGGGCCCGCGCGCATGCACGCGCCCCGTCGCAATGCCGATCTCCGCGCCCATGCCGAACTCGCCGCCGTCGGCGAATTGCGTGGACGTGTTGTGCATGAGGATCGCGCTGTCGAGCTCGGTGAGAAATCGTTCGGCGGCGCGCGCATCGTCGGTGACGATGGCATCGGTGTGCGCGGAGCCGAAGCGGCGCACGTGGTCGAGCGCCGCATCGAGACCGTCGATGACCTTGACGGCCACGATCGCGTCGAGAAACTCCTTGCCAAAATCGGCGGCACTCGCGGATTTCACGCGACCATCGACGTTTTGCGTCGCCGCATCGCCGCGCACTTCGCATCCTGCATCGAGCAAGTCCTTGACGATCGGCGCAAGGTGGGTGGCTGCGCAGGCGCGGTCGACGAGCACGGTCTCCGTGGCTCCGCAGATGCCGGTCCTGCGCATCTTCGCGTTGAGCACGATGCGCCGCGCCATTGTAAGATCGGCGGCGCCGTGGACGAAGGTATGGCAAATGCCTTCGAGGTGGCCCATGACGGGCACACGTGCATCCTGTTGCACGCGCGCGATCAGGCTCTTGCCGCCGCGCGGCACGATCACGTCGATGTATTGCCCCATGTCGCGCAACAGGATGCCGACGGCCTCGCGATCCTGAGTGGGCACCATTTGCACGGCTTTCGCGGGGAGACCTTGCGAAACGAGCCCGCGCACGAGACAGGCGTGAATCGCGGCGCTCGACAGGGCGCTCTCCGACCCGCCGCGCAGAATGACGGCGTTGCCGCTCTTCAAACACAGTCCGCCCGCATCGGCCGTCACGTTCGGCCGGCTCTCGTAGATGATGCCGATGACCCCGAGCGGCACGCGGACGCGCTGAATCTTCAGGCCGTTGGGCCGCTGCCATTCGCCGATGATTTCGCCGACCGGATCGGGCAGCGACGCGATGTCCTCGAGACCGCGCGCCATCGCCTCGATGCGCGAGTCGTTGAGCGCCAGACGATCGAGCAGCGCCCCGCTCAAGCCACGCTCTTTCGCTGCCGCGAAATCTTGCTCATTGGCGCGCAGTATCGTCGCCGCCGACTTGCGCAGCTCCTTCGCGGCGTCATTGAGCGCCGCATCGCGCGCCGCGGTCGGAGAGCGCGCGAGCTCGGCGGCCGCCGCTTTCGCCGCGCGGCCGATCTCCATCATTTGCTCGTATATGCTCGAGGCGACGGCGCGCTCGGCGGTGCTCATGACTGCTCCCTCTTGTGCGTCAGGACAAGATCGTCGCGGTGAATCATCTCATCCCTGCCGCGATAGCCCAAGATCTCCTCGAACCGCTCCGACTTATTGCCCGCAATCGCCGTCGCCTCCTCCGACGAGTAAGCGATGAGCCCCCGGCCGATTTCCGTGCCGTCGCCCGCGGCCACTCGGACCGCGTCGCCGCGCTCGAAATAGCCCTCGACACCCGTGACGCCCGCGGGAAGGAGGCTGCGCCCGCCCGTAAGGGCGCGCTCGGCGCCGGCGTCGACCAGAATCGTGCCCTTCGGCTGCAGAGTCCCGGCGATCCATTGCTTGCGTGCCGCGCGCGGCGTCGCGGTCGGCAGGAACCAGGTCGCACGCGCGCCATTGAGCAACGCGCTCACGGGGCGACTCACGCGGCCGCTCGTTATCGCCATGCGGCACCCGGCGCCGATCGCAATGCGCGCCGCGTCGAGCTTCGTGCGCATGCCGCCCGAGCCGTGCTGCGATTTCGGCCCGCCCGCCATGTTCCAAATCTGCGCGCTGATCTCGCTGACTTCCGGCACGTGACGCGCCGACGGGTCGCGCTGCGGGTCGCCCGTATAGAGCCCGTCGACGTCCGACAGCAAGACGAGGCACTCGGCGCTGATCATCTGCGCCACACGCGCGGCGAGACGGTCGTTGTCTCCGTAGCGCAGCTCTTGCGTCGCGACGGTATCGTTCTCGTTGACGACGGGAACCACGCCGCCGCGCAACAGCGTCAGCAGTGTGCGGCTCGCATTGAGGTAGCGCCGGCGGCTTTCGCTGTCGTCGAGCGTGAGCAGCACTTGAGCGGCCTTGATTCCGAGCTGCCCGAGCGTCTCGTGGTAGGCATGCGCGAGCAGGATCTGCCCGGCGGCCGCGGCGGCCTGTTTATCCTCGAGCTGCGCGCGCCGCGGATCGAGATCGAGCTCGCGCGCACCGAGCGCAACTGCGCCCGAAGACACGATCACGACTTGCGCTTTGTTGCGCTTGAGCTCGGCGACGTCCTCACACAACCCTGCGAGCCAACCCCGATCGAGCGTGCCCGTCTCTTGATCCACGAACAACGCCGAGCCGATCTTGATGACGACCCGCTCGGCACCGCGCAAACGCTCGGCATTGGTATCGATGGATGGCGCGCTCACGATGCTTCATCTCGTGCCGCGGCCGAAAACCGGCGCACCCCGGGCGACCGCCATCGCGCCACCGCGTACGACCGTCGTGAGCCTGCCGGTAGCGGCAACGCGTTCCATGAATCGATCGACCTCTTGGCTCCCGCCGATGAATTCGATCGTGTAGTGTCCTTGATGATCGTCGAGAATACGAGCATTCGATTGAGCGACGATGCGCGTGAGCTCCTCGACGCGGCCGTTGACCATGTGCACCTTGAACAACGCGAGCTCCCGTTCGATGTGATCGAAGCTCGTGAGGTCCGTGATCGCCACGACATCGATGAGCTTGCCGAGTTGCTTGGTAATCTGCTCGATGACCGGGTCGGAACCGCGCGTCACGAGAGTCACGCGCGACACTTTCGTGTCCGCCGTCGGCGCGACGTTCAAGCTCTCGATGTTGTAGCCGCGCGAGGAAAACAGGTTGGAAACGCGCGACAAGACGCCCGCTTCGTTCTGCACCAGGATGGAAATAATGTGTCGCATGGCCGCTTGCTGAGGAGCCGTCCTTAGCCGATCAATGTTGGCGCAGAACAACGGCTATTGCAATGCAATACCTTTTCGTCAACACTCAGGACGATCGGCACGCCCGAAAGGCCCGCATTTGGCCACCTGAGCAACCATGGAAACGCAGACACAGCCGCGCGTCGAAAGCACTCACCCGCTTGCGGGGACGCGCTTGAACGGCGCCGACATGATCATTCAGGTGCTCGCGGACGAAGGCGTCGATACGATCTTCGGCTACAGCGGCGGCGCGATTCTGCCGACCTACGACGCCGTCTTTCGCTTCAATCAATCCCACTCGCGCAACGGTGTCGAGCCGATGCCGTTGATCGTGCCGGCGAACGAACAAGGCGCAGGCTTCATGGCCGCAGGCTACGCGCGCGCAAGCGGCCGGCCAGGCGTCGTCATGGTGACCTCGGGGCCGGGTGCAACGAATTGCGTGACGCCCGTGCGCGACTGCATGGCCGACTCGGTGCCGATTGTCGTGATTTGCGGCCAGGTGCCCACGTCCTCGATCGGCACGGATGCATTTCAGGAAGCCCCCGTCAGCGCCATCATGGGCGCCGTCGCGAAACATATCTTTCTCGTCACGGATCCGGAGCGTCTCGAGGCAACGGTGCGCACGGCCTTCGAGATCGCCTCCACGGGCCGGCCCGGACCCGTCGTCATCGACGTTCCCAAGGACGTGCAGAATTGGGAAGGCGCCTTTCACGGCGCCAGCCGCTTGCCGATCCCCGGTTACAGGTCGCGGCTCGCGGAGATCGAAAACAACGAGATCGACGAAGCGAAGTGCCAGCAGTTCTTCGAGATGCTTGCCGAGAGCCGGCGCCCCATGATCTATGCCGGCGGCGGCGTGATCAACGCCAACGCAAGCGGGTCGCTGCGCGCGCTCGCCACCGCGTACCAGATTCCAGTGACGACGACGTTGATGGGCTTGGGCAGCTTCGACACGAAGCATCCTCTCGCCATGCAGATGCTCGGCATGCACGGCCTCGCGAGCGCGAATTACGCGATCGACGACTGCGACCTTCTGATATGCGTGGGCGCGCGCTTCGACGATCGCGTCGCCGGCAATCCGGCCAAGTTTGCGGTGAAGGCGCGGCGCATTCTGCATTTCGACATCGATCCGTCCGAAATCCACAAGGTGAAAACCGCGCACTGGCACCATGTCGGACTTCTCGGCGCTGCTCTCGAGCGACTGCTGGCATACGGCCGGCGCAACGGCTTTGCCGCGGATTTCAGCGTGTGGCACGCGGAGATCGAGGCGCTGAAATCGACCTATGGTCTCAATTATGATCGCGACAGCGCGAAGATTCAGCCGAATTACGTCATCGAGACCATGAATCGCATCACCAAGGGGGAAGCAATCATCTCGACCGGCGTCGGCCAGCATCAGATGTGGGCGGCGCAGTATTTCGACTTTCGCGAGCCGCGGCTGTGGCTCACGTCGGGCAGCATGGGCACGATGGGCTTCGGATTGCCGGCCGCGATCGGCGCTCAATTCGCGCGTCGCGACAAGCTCGTCATCGACGTCGACGGGGATGCGAGCATCCGCATGAATCTCGGCGAGCTCGAGACCGTCACGAGCTACGACCTGCCGCTCAAAATCGTCGTGCTCAACAACTACGGCGACGGCATGGTCATGCAGTGGCAACGGCTGTTTTTCAAAGGACGCTTGTCCGCGAGCGACAAGTCGCTGCGCAAGAAGGATTTCGTCAAAGCGGCCGAGGCCGACGGGTTCCGCTATGCGAAACGCTTGAGCGAGAAGAAGAACGTGCCGCAAATTCTCGACGAGTTCCTGCACCACGACGGCCCGGCATTCCTCGAGGTCATCATCGATCCCGAGGCGGGCGTCTATCCGATGGTGGCCCCGGGGCTTTCGTATCGCGAGATGGTGACCGGCGATTTCATCCCGAACCGGTACGACGGCGCGGATGAGGTCGAGCCCGACGCCTCGGAGATGTTCTGATTGTAGGAGCGAGCTCCGCTCGCGATTGAAGAATCGCGAGCGAAGCTCGCTCCTACGACGCTAGCTCCGCGACGACGTCGACGACCGCGTCGATGAGCACCTCGAGCTCGCCGGAGGCGATCGTGAGCGCCGGCATCAAGTAGACGACATCACCGAGCGGTCTCACCCAAACGCCCGCTGCGATGAAACGCGTCCGCAACGCATCGAGATCGCACCGACGTGCGAGTTGCACCACACCGATCGCGCCCTTGACGCGGACGTCGGCGACGCCGGCCATGCCTCGACAGCGCCGCAATCCCTCGTCGAGTTGCGCCGCGATGTCTGCGACCTGCGTGAGTCGCGGCTCCGTCGCGAACAACTCGAGCGATGCGTTGGCCGCCGCACACGCCAACGCGTTCCCCGAGAACGTCGGACCGTGCATGAGAGCTTTGCCCGCGTCCGCGGAGAGAAACGCCTCGTAGACGTGACGCCGGGCCGCGGTCGCTGCGAGCGGCAGCGCCCCCCCCGTGAGCGCCTTCGAGAGCGTCATGATGTCCGGCACCACGCCCGCTTGCTCAGCGGCGAACATCGTCCCGGTACGCCCGAAGCCCGTGGCAATCTCATCGAAGATCACGAGCAAATCACGGCGCCGCGCGCAATCCACGATGCGGGCGAGCATGGCGGGCTCGTGAAACTTCATACCGCCGGCCGCTTGTACTAAAGGCTCGATGATGAGCCCCGCGAGCCCGGCGGCGCGCTCGTCGAGAGTGCGCTCGAGCTCCGCGAGCCCCCGATCATTCGCCGGTAGCTCGACGATGCATTGCGGCGCCAAGAGCCCCGCGAACAACGCATGCATGCCGTCCTCGGGGTCGCACACCGACATCGCGGCAAACGTATCGCCGTGATAGGCGTTGCGGAAAGCCACGAACTGCTTGCGCCGACGTGTGCCGCGATTGATCCAGTATTGCAGCGCCATTTTCATCGCGACTTCGACGGCCACCGACCCGGATTCGGAAAAGAAGACGTGCTTAAGATCGCCGGGCAGAATCGTCGCCAAACGGTCGGCAAGCTCGAGCACGGGCTCGTGCACGAGCCCGCCGAGCATGACGTGCGGCATCTTGGCGAGTTGCGTATCGATGGCTTTGCGTATGTGCGGATGATTGTAGCCATGGCACGCAGTCCACCAGGACGCGTTGCCGTCGACCAGCCGACGGCCGTCGGCAAGCTCGATATAGACGCCGTCGGTGCGTGCGACGCGCAGCGGCGGCGGCGCGGTCGCCATTTGGCAGTAGGGCATCCAAACGGACGATGTCATGCACTCCCTCCGACGGCCGCGGGCATCCAAACGATACTACGCCAAACAATCGCGCCGGCGTTTCTCGGTATACTGGATTCATGAAAATCAACTGCTTCAAGGCTTACGACGTCCGCGGTCGCGTGCCCGAGGATCTCGATGCCGAGATCGTCCATCGCATCGGCCGCGCATACGCCGAGTTCGTGGCACCGCGGAAGATCGCCGTCGGTCAAGACATTCGCTTGTCGAGCCCCAAGCTCGTCGCCGCGCTCGTACGCGGGCTCACCGAGTCCGGCGTCGACGTCGTCGACATCGGCGTGTGCGGCACGGAGATGGTCTACTTTGCGACGTTTCACTTGGGCTTAGACGGCGGGATCATGGTCACGGCGAGCCACAACCCGCCGAACTACAACGGCATGAAGATGGTGCGCGAGCAATCCCGGCCGATCAGTGGCGACACGGGGCTCGAGGACATACGCGCAATCGCCGAGCGGGGGGAGTTCGCGCCTGCCACCCGCAAAGGCACGGTCCGCGACATCGACGTGCGCAAGGAGTATGTCGACCATCTGCTGTCCTACGTCGATGTCGCGGCGTTGCGGCCGCTCAGGATCGTCGTCAATGCCGGCAACGGCGGCGCCGGCGTCGTGATCGATGCGCTGGAACCGCACCTGCCGTTCAAGTTCATCAAGGTCCACCACGAACCGGACGGCAATTTCCCGAACCTGTACGAAAAATGCGTGCTGCGCCGCTAGCCCGGATATTTCGGCTGGTTTCTCCGCATCCCGTTTATCGCTAGAATCATCCGGGT
>Ga0209109_10000557_pt1 | contig 20050 bp, 15 predicted proteins | sample Rifsed10ft2_FD_184004 | JGI IMG/M metagenome (GOLD analysis project Ga0209109, IMG submission 184004) | Soil microbial communities from Rifle, Colorado, USA - sediment 10ft 2 (version 2) | ecosystem: Environmental > Terrestrial > Deep subsurface > Rock core/Sediment | place: Rifle, Colorado... | reverse complement strand
TAGGTCCGAACGTCGTGCCCCGAAAATCGCGAGCGAAGCTCGCTCCTACTCGAAGACGGCGCGCAGTATCATAGGTGGTTCTTGGTCGGCAAAATGCGGCTGCACGACATAGACGTCGTCACCGACTGCTGCAGCCGTCGTGGCCTGACCTTCGAAGCGCGCGACGCCTGCGACTTGTGCCGACGCCCAGTCATCGTTGCTCATGAGCGCGACGACGCTGCTCGTCGAGTTCGAGACGGCGGCCAAGCGGCCATCGGCCATCCACACGAGCCCATCGACGCCTGCAACGGGCTCGGCGAGCATGACTTGGCTCGTCGCCGCGGGATCGGCGACCGGCACCTTATATATGTTGCCGCTGCCGAGATCGGCGACGAGCAAATAGCCGTCTGCATGATGCACGAGGCCGTTGAGCGCAAGACCTTCGCGAGGCGCGAAGCGATAGAACACGGACGGCTGATAATTGCTGTCGACACCGTAGATCACGTTCTGGCGCGTATCGGTCGCGTAAACCGTGCCGTCGTCCGCGACGGTGACGTCGTTGCAGAAGAACGCGGCGTCTGCATCCGCGTTGAGCGTCGCGCCGAGATCGACCATTGCCAGACGTTCGCCCGTCGTCAGATTGTAGACGCCGAGCTTCGCCTGACCGTTGCCCTGTCCCTGAAAAACCGCGCTGTCCGAGTTCGCGACGAGCAAGCGATTGCGTGGCTCGTCGACTTCGATTCCCACCGAGGAGACGAGCTCGGCGTCGGTTACGACGGCCGTGAGTGTGCCATCGTTGTGCCACTCGAAAATCGAGCCTTCGGACAACGATCCCGTGAGCAGACGCCCGTTCAGCTGATCGTACTCGATGCCTTCGGGAATGAATCCGCCGCGTTCGGCGACGATGCTGTCGGGAATGCCGGTATCCCCGGCCGCAGGCGCGCGAGCAGCGGGCTGAGCCGCCGGCGCGGGCGCCGCTTCGGGCGCGGGCGTTGTGGGCGGCTCGGGCTCGGGCGTGCAGCCGGCGAGGAGAATGGCGACACCGAGAGCAGATCCCAGATTGCGCTTCGTCATGGCTCAACCTCCTTTTTGAATTCTTGCGCCGCGGAGAGCGGTCTACCGATGGTACCGCAGCGTCGGCCGCGTCTACAGCGCGGCCCCGAGCTCTCCGCAGCCGAGGGATTTCGGCCTTGGCGCGCGAATTTCTTGACGGATCGCACGACAAACCCACGGCTTTTCATTGATAATCGGACACAATTGGGACCCGGGAGATCGCCCGTGCCTTTCGTGGCGCGACACGTATGTTTGCCATTTTTGGCCATTGGATGGGCCGGAGCGGCAGCCGACGACGTGCCCGCGCGCGTGGATGCCGAAGTCATCGAGAGCCTCTTCGAGGTGACGGCGCAGCCGATTTCGGTCGTCGATCCCACCAACCGTTACCTGCTGCTCGTCCATGAGCGCAAGCTGCTCGAGCTCGACCAACTTGCGGCTCCGGCCGTCCCCGTGGCCGGCCGTACGATCAACCCGTCGACTCATGCCCCGCATGCGCCGCTCGATTATTTCGGGCTGACCTTGGTCGACTTTGCGACCGGAGAGAGCACGCCGATCTTGTTGCCGCGCGGCGCCACGCTAGGCTTCCCCGCTTGGGCGCCCGACGGATCGCGGTTCGCCTTCACGCTGACCAGGTCCGCGGGTACGGAGCTCTGGATCGGCGAGCCCGCCGAAGCGCGGGCGCGGCGCCTCGTCGGCGGGTTGAACGCGAGCTTGGGCCCGCCGTGCACCTTCATGCCGGACAGTCGCCGTCTCCTCTGCCGGCGAATTGCGCATTCGAGGTCGGCGCTGCTCGACTACGCGGCGCAAGCCGATCGCTATGCGCGCACGCTCGCGGAGCTGCCGTTCACGCCGGGCCAGCCGACGATTCTCGACGAGAGTCTCGTCCGCAGCCTCATCGAGTCGCGCTTGGAGCTCATCGACGCGATGTCGGGACAGCGCCACGCGATCGGCGCCGTCGCCGCGTTTGAATCCGTCGATCCCGCACCGAGCTCGGCGTTCTTGCTCGTCACGCGCGCGACCGAGCCTTACCCGCGTGTCAGCGGCGTCGACGAGCTCAACCGCAGCGTCGAGATTTGGGACAAGACCGGGCGGCTCGTCAAACGCTTGCCCGCGAGCGCTCGCGCTCCGCAATGGCACGCGTCGAATCCGGCGACGCTCGTGTGGGTCGAGCGCCGAGACGGCGCCGACCGCGTTATGCTTCAGGAGCCCCCGTTCTCGGCGCCGGCAGTCGAGATCTTTCGCACCGGACAACGATTCAGCGGGCTCGAATGGGTGGAAGGCGCCGATGCCGCGCTCATTCGCGAGTACAGCGAAAGCGAGCGGACCGCGCGCGTATGGTACGTCGATGCGGCAACACCCACTGCGCCGCCGCGACTCCTCCAGAGCGGCAGAGTCGACGTCGCTCACGTCGGCGCGCCAGTGACGAAGATGAACCGCTGGGGCAAGGCCGTCGTGGCCGTCAATGGTGACGGTTTCTATACTCGCGGCGAGAGTGCGGGCGATAGCGGGGCCCGCCCGTCCCTGATTCACGTGAACATGCAGACCGGTGCCGCGGAACGGATTTGGGAGTCCGCGGCGACGGGCTATGAAGAAGTCGTGGATCTGTTGACTCCGGACGCCGAAGTCTTGCTCACGCGCCGCCAGAGCGCGACGCAACCGCCGAACTACTTCATCGACGTCTCCGGCGCGCCCCGCACCCAAGCGTTGACCGACTTCCGGCATCCCGCGCCGAATTTGCGCGACGCCGTACGCATGCGTTTGACGTACCGCCGCGCCGACGGCTTGGAGCTCACGTCCGATTTGTACCTGCCGCCGGATCATGCCGCCGGGGAACCGCTGCCGCTCGTGGTCTGGGCCTACCCTCGCCAAGTCGGCGACGGCGACAGCACGATCACGATGCGCACGCGCGAGCGCTTCATGAACCACGATCGCGCTTTCAAGCTCGTGTTTCTGCTGCGCGGCTATGCCGTCATGGACAGCGTGGCCATGCCGATTGTCGGCAGCAGCGCCGAAGCCAACGACACGTTCATCGAGCAAATCGTCGCGAACGCCGAAGCGGCCGTCGCCGCGGCTACGAATACAGGACTGGTCGATGGTTCCCGTCTCGGTGTCGCCGGTCATAGTTACGGGGCGTTCATGGTCGCGAACCTACTCGCGCATTCCGAGCTCTTCGACGCGGGCGTGGCCTTGAGCGGCGCGTACAACCGCACGTTGACGCCTTTCGGCTTTCAAACCGAGCACCGCACGTTGTGGGAAGCGCCGGACACGTATCTTGCGATGTCGCCGTTTCTGTTCTCGAATCAGATCAAGGCGCCGCTCTTGCTCGTGCACGGCTTGCAGGACAAAAACGCCGGCACGTCGCCGTTACAGTCGACGCAGTTCTACCAGGCTATTCGCGGCAACGGCGGTAAAGCCGAATTGTTGCTGTTGCCGCTCGAAGGTCACTCGTACCGTGCGCGCGAATCCGTGCTGCGTACGGCGACGGCGATGCTGGATTGGTTCGATCGTTATCTTTAAGAGAAGGAGCGGGCACGTCCTTGCGCCCGCTCCAGCACCAAACTCCGACTACCTAATTACTCGGCCGCAGCCGCTTCGTACTCTTCGCGTGACAGCGTGCCGCTCTGATCGGCATCCGCCGCTGCGAAATCGAGACCTTCGATGGCCGCGGCTTCTTCTTGGCTCAGCTGGCCGTCGGCATTCGCATCGACATCCTCGAACGCAGGGCGCTCTTGCGCGAACGCAAAACCGGCGATTCCGAGTAGCAACAACGTTTGAATAGTTTTCATGATTTCCACCTGTGAGTTATGTTGACACGCCACTATTCTTGACCATGGGTACTGAGAGTCAAACCGTCGCCAGCCTGCGACAGGCAAACACCTGAGTTGCACCAATATCGACCGCTTGCGCAAGGCCTGGGCACCTCCGGTTCTCCTTGTCGCGCCCGGGACTTATCATGGCGGCGCCGGTTTTTGGGACCTAAGGCGGCCGACGCACCGATGGACCAGAATTTGTTGTTGCTCGCCGCCGTGCCCGTCATCGACGCCGCTTTGGCCGTGGATCTCGACGAGGCGCTGCTCAACAGAACCATCGGCGTGCTCATGCTCGTCATGCTCGGCGTCATGCTTCTGTGGCCGCGGCGTTGGCTCGAAGCGCACGCGACGGTTACGCCCGCCGGCTACTGGCTGCAAGCGCCGATATTCTTCGGCATCGGCATCTACGGCGCACATCTCGCGGTCGAGAAAGGCGCGCCGTTCGTACGCCGTGCGCTCGTCGTGATTCTGCTCTCGAGCTCGATCGCGCTGCTCACGGACTGGCGACCGTGAGCCGGTCGGCGGTGTCGTGCGGCGTGCTCGTCGCGGCCGTCGTCGCGACGCTCTGGGCCGTGATCGGCGGCCCATTGGCCGAGCCGCCGGCGCCCGAGTACGTCGGCGGATTCTCCTTCTCGCCGCTCGGCCGCGGCCAAGACCCCGCACGCGCGCCTCCGCCCACGCTCGACGAGCTCGATGCCGATCTCGCGCTCGTCGCCCTGCACACGCGACGCATCCGCACTTACTCCGTCGACGGAACCTTTGCCGAGATCCCGCAGCTCGCGCGACACCTCGAGCTCGAAATCACTGCCGGTATCTGGCTCGATCCCGTGACGTCCGCAGCCGCCGCCTTGGCGAACGCGGAGCGCCTGCGTGCCCTCGTCGACCTCGTCGAGCGCAACGGCAACGTCACGCGCGTGATCGTCGGCAACGAGACGCTGCTCTCGGGAGACTGGACGCTCAGAGAGCTCGGCCCCGTTCTCGACCGTCTGCGCGCCGAGCTCGACATTCCCGTCGGCTCCGCGGAGCCGTGGAACGTGTGGATGGCCAACCCCGAGCTCGCCGCGCACGTCGATTTCATCGCGGTCCATTTGCTGCCGTACTGGGAAGGCGTCCACGTCGATGCCGCCGTCGCTCACGTGGCCGCGCGCATCGCTGATTTGCAGGCGCGGTTCCCCGGCAAGCCGATCGTGGTCGCCGAGGTCGGTTGGCCGAGCTTTGGCCGCGCGCGCGGCGATGCAGCGGCTACGCTGCGCAATGCCGCTGTGTTCGCGCGCCGGTTCCTGCGGCACGCCGAGGAGCACGGCTACGACTACTTCTTTCTCGAGGCCTTCGATCAACCTTGGAAGCGTACGCGCGAGGGCGATGCTGGCGCGTACTGGGGAGTTTATGACGTCGATCGCGTCCTCAAGCTAGACCTTTGGGGAGGCATCGACTCCGTTCCGCATTGGCGATTGCTCGCGTTCATATCGATCGTGCTCGCCGTTGCCGTGCTTGCCTTGCTGCTCGCCGATAGCGAGCGTCTCCACGCCTCGGGACGCGTGTTTCTCGCGTTGATTGCAAGCTTCGTGACGCCGGCTGTCGTTTTGAGCTCGAGCTTGTACACGGGGCAGTATTGGACACCGCTCGGGCTCGTGTCGGCGGGCGTGCTCTTCGCCGGGATCCTCGGCGTGCTCGCGTTGCTGCTCGTCGAGGCACATGAGTGGGCCGAAGCGCAGTGGAATCGGCACCGATTACGCCTCAATGAGCCGACGCATGCACCGCTCCATAGCCCGCCGAAGGTCTCGATTCACGTTCCCGTTTACGCCGAGCCGCCCGAAATGGTCGTCGAAACGCTGCGCGCGCTCGCGGCGCTCGATTATCCCGACTTCGAGGTCATCGTCGTCGACAACAACACGGCCGACGAGCGGCTCTGGCGCCCCGTCGAAGCGTGTTGCGCAGGGCTCGGCGAGCGTTTCCGCTTTTTCCACGTCGCGCCGCTCGCGGGCTACAAGGCGGGCGCATTGAACTTTGCGCTGCGCCATACGGCCGCTGATGCGCGCGTGGTTGCCGTCGTCGACAGCGATTATCGCGTCGACTCCTCGTGGCTGCGCGAGCTCGTTCCGTATTTCGCCGCGGCCCGCGTCGCGATCGTGCAGGCTCCGCAGGCTTACCGCGACGGCGGCACGAGAGCGTTCAAGGCTCTCTGCGACGCGGAATACCGAGGGTTCTTCGCGATCGGCATGGTCACCCGCAACAACCGCAACGCGATCATCCAGCACGGCACGATGACAATGATCGACAAGCGCGTGCTCCACGAGGTCGGGGGCTGGAGCGAATGGACGGTGACGGAGGACGCCGAGCTCGGGTTGCGCGTCCTCGAGCACGGCTACGAGGCCGTGTACACGCCGCAATGCTACGGTCGCGGTCTCACGCCCGACAACTTCAGCGACTACAAGGCACAGCGCTCCCGCTGGGCGCTCGGCGCGTTACAGATCCTGCGGCATCACGGCCGCAAGTTGCTCGGTCTGGAACGGAGCTGCTTGACCCTGGGGCAACGCTTCCACTTCTTGACAGGATGGCTCGCGTGGCTCGGCGACGGCGTCAACCTCGTGTTCAACCTCGTCGCGATCGTCTGGTCGGCAAGCATGATTGCGGCGCCGCTCGATTTTTTCGCGCCGCTCGCGACGTTCTCGGCGTTCGTGCTCGTATTGTTCGTGTTCAAGCTCGTCAAGATGATCCTGTTGTACCGCGCACGCGTCGGCACGGGGATCGTCGAGACGTTTGCGGCAGTCGTTGCGGGACTCGCGCTCGTGCATACCGTGGGGCGCGCCGTGCTCGCCGGAGCCTTCCGCAAGGAGGCGCGCTTCTGCCGCACGCCGAAGCTCGCGCGCCGTCACAGCTTGACGGGTGCGCTCGCCGCGAGCAGCGCGGAAACGGTGCTCGCGAGCGCGTTGGTCGCGGCCGCAGCCGGCGTGGCGCTGACGGCGCCGTACGCGAGCATCGATCGAACTCTGTGGTGCGTGCTGCTGGTCGCGATGGCCGTGCCGCACTCAGCGGCGCTCGCCGTCGCGCTCATGAGCGCACTGCCCGATCCGAGAGCGATAAGCCGCCCCGCGGCCGCGACTTTGGAACCACGAGCGGAGCTCGCTGCTACCACGGAATTGAAGCCCTCTTTGTAGGAGCGAGCTTCGCTCGCGATTCTTCATATTCGCCGGAAAAAGAATCGCGAGCAAAGCTCGCTCCCACAAAACGAACGCCAGCTCCTACGGCGCCGCCGCGCGCTCGTCCGCGCGCGCGGCCCTCAACATGTTCGCCAGGCCGTAGTTGCCCTCGTGACACGCGTACTCGTAGATCTCGTAGCCGGTTTTGCGGTTGAGCTCGAAGCGCACTGTCCAAGGCTGCGTGTAGATCGTCGGGTCATTCACGGTGAACTCGTAAAGCAGCGTGTCGGCGTCGACGCGCGTCAGACGCTCGACGAGCTTGAGCTCCGTGCTGTGGACGGCGCCGTTGCCGTTGCCTCCGATCCCGGTGCGGTCCGTGAAGTTCGTCGTCTCGATGACGAGCGTGTCGCCCTCGAAGCGGCCGCGCGCATCGCCCATCCACATATGCACGTTTGGGTCGGCATGGGGCCGGCCGTCGAGCGGAATGACTCGCGCCTCGTGGATCATCTCGTTGCGAATCACGACGTAGCCCGGGGCCTGCAAGATTTGCGTGCCGTTGCCGTAAATGACGGGAAGGATCGATCCCGTCACGCCGCGACTGATGCAACGGTCGTAGTTCGTGAAATCCGTATACGACTCGGGCGGCCGACGGCGCGACGTTCGCCGCGCCTCGCTGAAGCGCTCGCCTGCGGGCGTCAGCGCCGGAATGCGCCCATCGGGCGGATCGACGACGAGGGAGGTCGCTCGCGAGGGCCGGTCGGGCCGCTCAAGCCAATGGCGCGGCGCATTGATCGCGGACGGGTCCTCGGTCGAGAACTCGCTTTCGGGCTCGAGCGCTTGGTCCTTCGCCACCTGCACCGAGTTCGCGTCGGTGCGCGCAGCGTACTCCTCGTCGGTCAAAAGCGCGCGCGTGCCGAACGTCTCCGGCCGCTGCATCGGCACGCCGATCGAGTTGTCGCTCGTGTACGTGCCCTCGAGATCCGGGTCGCCCCACGGCGTGCGCGGCGCATTTTGAGCGAACGCCGCAACGGCGACGAAAAACGGCAAGAGCGGCGAGATGGCCGGACGCATATCTGTCAAACCTCGTCAACGTACGAGCAAGCGTAACTCTGCCTGCCGCGCGTGAAAACCCACATTCAGTCGTCCTCGCCGCTCAACGCTTCGCGGCCTTCTTTGACGAGCCCAGCCGACTCGGGTGCTGTTAGCGAGATCGAACGGCAATAAGGAACCGCCTCAACTGACACGGCGTCGAAACACCAACAATGACAGCATGAACAAGATACTGCCGATCACCGCAAGCGCAACCGCTTGCGGCCACAGCTCCGCCCATCCTGCGCCCTTTAGAAAGACGCCGAGAGCAATGTCCATGAAATATCTCAACGGGCTCGCAAGCGATGCCGCCTGGAGAAAGGGAGGCATCGACTCGATCGGCGTGAATGTTCCCGAGAGGAACATCACGGGGAACAGGCCGAAGAATGCGAGCAACAGCGCCTGTTGCAGTGTCCGGCTGATCGAGGCGATAAAGACGCCGAACGCGATCGCGCTGAGCTGAAAGACCGCGGCCAGCACCACAAACGTCGTCAGACTGCCGCGCACAGGAACATCGAACGCTCGTGTGATCAGGAGTGCCGGCGCAATCGCGAGCAGATTGACGATCAGCGTCGGAATCGTCTTCGCGGCAAACATCTCCCCGACTCGAATCGGCGTCACGAGCAGCTGCTCGATCGTTCCCCGTTCGCGCTCACGCACGATCGAAGCCGCGGGGCAGATTGCGCCGACGAGCATCGCCGCAAGCGCCATCATCGAAAGCACCATGAACGGCGCCGTCTCCTGATCCGGGTTGTACCAAATCCGAGTCATGGGCACGCTCGGAACGGTTGCCGCTCCGGTCGGCAATGGCGGCCGCTCGGCAGCGAAACGTTCGACGATCGCCATCGCGTAACGGCGCGCATTTTCGGCGACGTTCGAATTCGTCCCATCGAGCAGGATCTGAGCGGATGGGTGAATCCCCGCCTGATAGGCTTGCTCGAAGCCTGTCGGGATGACGAGAACCATCGCGACTTCGCCGGCTTCGAGCCACCCCTCAATTGGAGCCGAAGAATCCGACTGACGCCGGAGCTCGAACGCTTCTGTGAGCGTGAAAAGATCCGTGAGATGGCGGCTCCCGACGCTCAAGTCCTGATCGACGACACCGATCGGCAGCTGCTTGATCTCGAAGGTCAGAGCCATCGTGCACATGACGGCTTCGATCGTATAAAGATACAGGATAAGAAACAGCACGACCGGGTCGCGTAGGAACTGCACGCCTTCCTTGCGTAACAGACCAAGCAGACGCCGGAGCATCACGCCACCTTCTGGCGCAGCCGCCAGCTCGCAAGCGCGAAAAGGGCGAGCGTATAGACGGCGAGTACGACGAGATTCGGCAGGATCGTCGTGAGATCCGCGGCCTTGAGCACTATGCCGCGCGAGACCTCCATGAAGTAGCTTGCTGGAATCAGTAGACTGTAAAGCTGCATGGAGAACGGCATCGTAAACACGGGGAAGAGAAAGCCGGAGAACAGAAAGGACGGCATGAGACTCACGATCAGCGCCACGAGCATCGCCGCGACCTGGGTGCGTGTGACCGTCGAGACGAGCAGTCCGATCGCGACCGTCGTCAACACATATATTAGAGACGCCGACACCAGCAGCACGGGGCTGCCGGCAAACGGCACCCCGAACCAAAACGTACCCACGACGATCAGCAGCAGCATTTCAATCAGGGCGACGGCGCCGTAGGGCACGAGCTTGCTGGCAACAAACTCGGCCGACGTCACGGGCGACGCATAGATCTGCTGAATTGTGCCGGTTTCCTTTTCACGCACGATCGCGAGCGCCGTGAGCAACGGCGGGAATGCCATGAGGATGACGGCCAGCAGACCCGGCACGACGAAGTTCGCGCTGCGCAACGACGGGTTGTACCAGACGCGCGTCTCAAGATTGAGAGTCGAAGCCGGCGGAGTAGGAAAGGAGCGCACGATCGCTTCGGCGTATCCGGCGGCGAGCGCCGCGGTCATAGAGAACGTTCCGTCGACGAGAATCTGAACCGGTGCCCGCGGTCCCGTAGTCAGACGCTGCTGAAAGTCGGGCGGAATCACGAGCACGAGACGCACTTGCGAGCGCTGCATCGCATCCACGACCTCGTGCATCGAAGCAAAACGCCGCGCGACCGAAAAGTTCTCGGTCGCGGCAAAGCGCTGCGCAAGCTCACGGCTCGCCGGCGAGCGATCCTCGTCGTAAACACCCATGCTCACACGCCTGACGTCGAGCGTGACGGCATAGCCGAATAGGAACAGCATGACGAGAGGCATCAGAAGCGCGAGCCATAGCGTGATCGGGTCTCTGATCAGCTCGCGCGTCTCCTTCCCCATCAATGCCGTGAGGCGCCGAAGATTCATGCCGCAATCTCCTCGGTCTGCGCGCGCTCGAGCGCAGCCACGAAGATAGCTTCCACGCCGACCTCGGCACCGCCTGCAAACGTCTCGCGGAGAGCACCCAGGTTGCCGGCCGCTATCAAGCGGCCGCGATCCATGAGGCCGATGCGATCGCAGTATGCAGCTTCGTCGAGGTAATGCGTGGTCACGAGAATCGTCATGCCGCCGGCGGCGAGCGAGCGAATCAACCACCAGAATCGATAACGCGCCGCGGGGTCGATGCCCGATGTCGGCTCGTCGAGGAACAGCACGTCCGGCTCGTGCAGGATGCTGCAGGCGAGTGCGAGGCGCTGGCGCTCTGCACCCGAGAGGCTTGCCACGAGTCTCGGTTCCCGCGGATCAAAAGCCGTGTGCTCGCACGCCCAGGCGATGCGCATTTTCGCCTGTGCGCCTCCGAGCCCATAGGCGCTTGCGAAAAACCGGAGGTTCTCGGCGGCCGTCAGGTCGAGGTAGAGCGAGAAACGTTGTGACATGTAGCCGATTCGCTGCCGCAGGACTTGCGCGTTCTCGCCGACGGGTACACCGGCAACAGCGCCGCCGCCTCGCGCGATGCGGACCAGACCGCACAGCGCTCGTATCAACGTTGTTTTCCCCGCGCCGTTGGGGCCGAGCAGCGCCAGGAGCTGCCCGCGCTCGACCGTGAGCGAGACGTTGTCGACTGCGCGGAACGTTCCAAACTCGACCGTCAAAGCGTCGGTGGCAATACCGGACGCAGCCGAGCGTGGTTCACCGCGGCCCACAGACGGCGGTTCCGCCGGCCCCGTTGGCGCTCCGCTCTGTGCAAATACGTCCTCGAGCGTCGGCGCCGCGTCACGCACCGACGCGTTCGCAATATCGGGCGTCAACGCCGCGACTGAAGAAGAAGGCAACATCTGAAAGCGCACGCGATCGGGTAGCACCTGGATCGCGCGCGGCCCCTGCTCGCGCGCAAGCTGCGCCGCGAGCCGCATGGGGTTCGGACCGACGACCTCGAACACACGGCCTTCGCTGCGCTTGCGCACGTTCGCGGGCGTATCGAGCGCGATCACCGAGCCCGAGTCGAGCAGCACGACGCGATCGCAACGCTCGGCTTCATCCATGTAAGAAGTCGCCGCGATTACCGTAATTCCCCGCGCGCGAAACCGCTCGAGCATCTGCCAGAGCTGTCGCCGCGACAGGGGATCCACGCCCAGGCCGGGTTCATCGAGAATCAACAGCTCCGGCTCGTGCACGAGATTCGTGCAAAGGGACAATTTCTTGCGCATACCGCCGGAAAGCTGTCCGGCCGGCCGCGCGGTGAAGCGCTCGAGCCCCGCCATCTCCAGCAACTGCCGGCGACGCTCGAGGTAAGTCGTGCGCATCGGAACGCCGCGAATCCGGGCCGAAAGTGCGAGGTTCTCGTCGACGCTCAATCGATCATAGAGCGTGAACCCTTGAGTCATATAGCCGATTCGCGCGGCAATCGCTTTCGACTCACGACGCACGTCGTGCCCGAGAACGCGGCAGTCGCCTTCCGTCGGATCGAGGATCGCAGCGAAGATTTGCAGAAGCGTGGTCTTCCCGGACCCGTCGGGACCCACGACACCGAGCATTTCGCCCTGCGTCACGCTGACACTGACGTCGCGCACGGCCCAATGTGCACGAAACCGCCGTCCGAGCTTGCGGGCCGTAACGATCGGCAGCATCGCAGTCATCGCGGCGCTCATCCCGGCGCCTTCAATCGCGCGGTATCGGCAACCGTTCAGGCCACGGCACGTCGTCCCAACGGATCCACGCATCCGCCGGCATGCCCGGCTTCAAGCGCCGCTCGGCGTTATCGAGCGCCAGCGTGACCCCGTAGACCATCTGCGTGCGCTCCTCCGGAACGTGAATATCGCGCGGGGTAAACTGCGCATAGTCGTCCATGCGCGCCACGCTCGCTTCGAGCGACTCATCCGGAAATGCGTCCACGCGCACGCGCGCCTCATCTCCCAAACGAACTTTGCCAATCTGATCCACGGCCAGATACACCTTGAGCTCGAGCCGCGAAAGGTCGACGAGCAGAGCGAGCGGTTGACCCACCTGGACCACCTCGCCGGCCTCGACGGCGCGCACCAGCACCGTGCCGCCCTGGGGCGCGTAAACAATCGTGCGCGCGAGTTGTGTGCGAGCGAGGCTTACACGAGACTCCGCGCTCGCAATCTGTCCATCCAGGGACTCGCTTTGGGCCTGCAATCGGCGCAGCTCGCCCTCTCCTTGGCGCGCCGCATCCCGCGCCGAGTCGAGGCTTTGTTCGCTTGCGAGCTGCGTCTGGGCGAGCCGCTCGAGGCGCGACACCTGCGCCTGCGCTGTCTCGACATGATGAGCCCACGTCTCAATCTGGGCCGCGAGCGCGGCGCGGGATTCACGCAGCGCGTCGACCTCGGCCTCGACCGCACGTAGTTGATCGCGCGACACCGCCGGATCGATCGTAAGCAACGCCGCCCCTGCGCTCACGGCCTCCCCTTCCGGCATCTGTTGCTCCACGACACGGCCGGCCACCTCGGAAGCAATTCGGATCTCCGTTCCCTCGATGTGGCCGCTTCCATACAGGAACCCCTGTGGCAGCGGCTCGGGACGCGTAAGCATATACAGCGCATACGACGCGACCACGACGACAACCACTCCCACCAGAGCCCCGAGCCAAGAGCGCTTCATTGACCATCCTCTAACAGCGTGCGCACGGCTTCTCCCTCCACCTTTGATTGGCGACTCTAGCGGACACGATGAATCGATCGTTATACGAACTTGTACCTAGGAACGTTGGCCGGCCACCTATACGTGAGACACAGGTTATGCTTGTGTGCTCGACTCCGCGCTACGGCCGCGTCAGATCAGTTGAAGTACGCCTCACTCACGTAACGGCGCAGCATGCGGTGGCTATTGAACCGCGAGGCGTTCTTGCTGATCGCCCCCTTCATCACCGCGATCCATCGCGCGCGGTCCCCGTAATAGAGCGGCAGCACATCCTCTCGCAAGCGTGCGTAAAGCGACGCGGCCGCTGCAGCATCAGTTTCATCCCCACCGGCGTCGACGGCCCAGCCTGTTACTCCCGGCACACAGCCCTCGATCCACCATCCATCCAGAACACTCAAGCTCGGCACGCCGTTGAAGCTTGCCTTCATGCCGCTCGTGCCGGACGCCTCGAGCGGCGGGCGCGGCGTGTTCAGCCACAGATCGGCGCCTGCGACGAGTGCTTGTGCAACGGCCATGTCATAACCGGGAATGAACGCCATGGGGATCTGGGCCGCGAGCTCCGCTGCGTGGGCGTGCAAGCGCACGATCAGCTGTTTGCCGTCGCTGTCCTTCGGATGCGCCTTGCCCGCGAGGACGATTTGCAGCGGATGCTGCGCGGCCAAGGCCCGAAGCGTTGACAGATCGGAGAATAGGAGATCCGGCCGCTTGTAGGCGGTCATTCGCCGAGCAAAACCGATGGTCAAACGCTCTTTGTCGAACGCGACGCCGGTGCGTTCGCGGATGAGGTCGATCAGCCGCTGCTTGGCTTCCGCATGCGCCCGCCAAATGCTCTCGTCCGAGATCTGATCGGCGCGTACCAACAATTCCGGCTCATGGCACCACCCCGGCAGGTGCTCATTGTAGAGTCGCGAGAAGCTCTTCGCCGTCCAGGTATAGGGGTGAACGCCGTTGGTAACGGCATGCACACGATACCCGGGGAACATCGTCCTCGAGACCTCGGCGTGTTTCTTTGCGACACCGTTGACGTAGTCGCTGAGATTGAGTGCGAGCCGCGTCATGTTCAGCCGTTCGCGGCCGCCGAAGCGCTTGAGCTCCTCGAGTTTCGGCCCGTCGCCCAGAATTCGCGCGACCAAGTCATAGGAAAACTGATCATGCCCCGCTTGCACCGGAGTATGCGTCGTAAAATTGCACTGCGCGCGAACCTGGGCGAGGTCGAAGAGCGCGCCGTCGATACCAATGTCATCGGCGGCGTGGGCCGCGCGTTGAGTAAGCTCGAGCGCGAGCAAAGCCGCGTGACCTTCATTCAGATGATATTGGCGGATCTTGAATCCCAAGGCGTACAGCAGACGTACGCCGCCAATGCCGAGCACGGCTTCCTGTTTCAGCCGGTACGCCTCATCCCCACCATAGAGATAATGTGTGAGCTGCCTGTCCTCAGGCGCATTCTCCGCGACGTCGGTATCGAGGAGCAGCACGGGAATCACCCCGTTCTGGTGACCCTTGAGCTCGTAGAGCCACGCTTGAATCCAGACGCGATGTCCCTCGAGGTGAACTGCCACTTTCGCGTCCGCGAGCTCGGCATAGCTTTCCGGCGCCCAAGGATCCGGCTGCTCGGACTGAGCGCCGCCGGCGCGGAACGTCTGCTTGAAGTAACCGGCACGGCTCACGAGCGTTACGGCCACCATCGGCAGCTCCAAATCTGCGGCCGAGCGCATCGTGTCGCCGGCCAACACGCCGAGGCCTCCCGCATAGGTCGGAACCTCGTTGCGCAAGGCGATCTCCATCGAGAAATAGGCAACGCGTGGCTGACGCGCATAGATGTCGATCGTGTCTGCCATCACTCGATGCTCCGACGGACGGTACTCGCTGCGGCGATCGGCACCGACGTTGCGAGACTCTCGAGAAAGTACCAAATGTCGATCAGAACATGTCGTTCCATTACGTCCCCCGGACGGCGTCCGCTACGGCGCCCGATACGTCGATCTGATTCGATTCGTGAGCGATCGTGTTGGTCGTCACGACCCGCTCGGCCCCGGCGGCTCGCAGGTCTCGGTAGGCATCTCCGGCGAAGACGGCGTGGACCCCTACGCAGATCGGTGCCGGTAGATCCGCGCACTTCAAGCGGCGGACCGTTTCGATCATCGTGCGCGCAGTCGAGATGATGTCATCGACCAAAACCGGGCGATGATCGCGCCAGCGCTCGACGTCCGGCACGGAAACTTCGACGTCGCGATCACCGCGGCGCGTCTTCTCGAGCACGACATACGGCGCCGAGGCACGGCGCGCGACGTCGGCGACCCATTGCCCGCTCTCGGAGTCGGGGCCGACGAGCAGCGGGCGCTCGACCTCCGCCTGAATCCATTCGGCCACGAGCGGTGCCGCGTGAATCACGTGCGCCGGAACGGAATAGAGCTCGGCCAGTGCCTCGTAGCGATGCAGATGGGGATCGACCGTGACGAGCGCATCGATGCCGCCCGACAGGAGCTTCGCGAAGGAGCGCGACGTCACGGCCTCGCCGGACTTGAAGCGCGTGTCCTGGCGCATGTACGCGAGGTAGGGGGCCACCAAGATGACGCGGCTTGCACGAAGCTCGTGCGCCAAATCCACAAGGAACAGCAGCGGCAACACTTTCGGGTTTGGGCGGTCCAGGGTCGCGACCACGATGACGTCCCGGCCCGCGCAAGCGGCCGAGAGTTGCACGTAGCTCTCCTCATCCGGGAATTGACGCATCGTGAGCGATGCGACGTCCGCGCCCAATGTTTCCGCGATCCGACGCCCGAGAGATTCGTTGCCCGGGTAGATGACCATCAACGGCCTCATCCGCGAAGACCTTGGATCATGGAGCCGCGCCAATCGTGATCACATCGGGTTGTGCCGAGAGGTAGTGCAATGCATAGGCGAGCTCCCCGGGCGTTTCCGCATGCACGGTGTAGAGCCGATCACCCGTCGCGACGGATTGGCCCAGACGAACCGCGAGCTCGACGCCGGCGGCGGGCGCGCTCGGAGCGCCGGCAAGCTTCGCAACGCGCGCTAAACGGCGGTTATCGATGCGCACGACTTCGCCGTCACGCGGAGCCGAAATGAGTTTCTGATGACTCGCGAACGGGGGCTCACGCAAACCGCCCTGGGCCTGACAAATCGCCGCGAACTTTCGCCAGGCCTCGCCGGTGTCGATGACCTCGATCGCTTTCGCCTGCCCCCGGCCCGGTGCGGACACGCCGGCGATTTCGAGCAAGCGTCCGGCGAGCCGCGTCGCGCGATCGCGCAGATCCGGCGGCGCGTGTCGATCGCGCTGCAAAACCGCGAGCACGTCGCGCGCCTCGAGCGCCGGCCCGATACCGCGTCCCACGGGTTCGCGCCCGTCGGTGACCTCGACCGCCACTTCGAGACCGAGCTGGGCGCCCACGGCGCAAAGCTTCGCGCTGAGCGCGTCAGCCGCAGCGCGACTGCGCACTTTCGCCGTTTCACCGACGGGCATATCGATGACGACGTGCGTCGCGCCGGCGGCGAGCTTCTTCGAGAGCACGGACGCGATGAGCTGTGCGTCGCTATCGACATCGAGCGCGCGCTCCACGCGGATGAGCACGTCGTCGGCCGGGCTGAGATCCACCGCACCGCCCCAAACGATGCAGCCGCCTTCTTGCTCGACGACGCGGCGCATGGCCGCGAGGTCCAAATCGACGGGCGCGAGCGTTTCCATGGCGTCCGCGGTCCCTGCCGGCGACGTGATGGCTCGTGACGACGTTTTGGGAATCGTCACGCCGCACGCGGCCGCGATGGCGACGACGATCGGCGTTGTCCGATTCCCCGGCAGCCCGCCGACACAGTGCTTGTCGAGGATACGCGGGTAACTCCAACTCAAACGTTCGCCGACATCGACCATCGCTTGCGTCAGGCTCACGATCTCATCGAGATCCAAGCGCGCGAGCGTGCAAGCCGAGATGAATGCGCTGAGCTGGACGTCGGTATAGCGATTCACGGCGATGTCTTCGATGATGCCGCGGAATTGCTCGAGGGCGAGTCGCTCACCGTAGAGTTTCGCGCGAACGTGGCGGAACGATTCGATGGGCTCGGGGTGCGAAATCATCGCGAGCGCGTCCTCTTGGGCTTCGAGCCGCCGCCAGGCGATCTCGGAAAGACCGATCTCGCCGTCCTTGACGAGATCGCCCGCAACGACATTGAGCGTCGCGACGATCGCGGCGCTCGACGTCGCGACACGGACACGCGATTGCGACGCGAAACCTTCGGAACGGCACACCGCGCAGTCGGAACGCATATAAACGACGGGCTCCTGGTACGTGTCGATGCCGAGGCGGCGAATGCGCAGCACATGCGGCGCACCGCCAAGCGCCGATGAGGAGGCGTCGACCGCGGAGCTCATCGCGCTTGTCCCTGGTCGAGAACGACGGTCTCGCCATCGTGCGGGATCTCGCTCATCCAGCCGAGCGCCTCGCGGAAGTGCCCCTGCAAGGCGGCCGAGGCCGTCTGTTCGCCGTGCGTAATGAAGATGCGCGACGGCGCTCGATGCAAAGGCGCGAGCCATTCGATGAGCTCCCGATAGTCCGCGTGCGCCGAGAGCCCCGAGAGTTGCTCGATTTGTGCGCGGATGAGGACGTCCTCGCCGTGAATCTTGATGCGCCCGGCGCCTTGCAGCAGCGCCTCGCCGCGCGTGCCGGCCGCTTGATAACCGGCGAAGAGAACCGTGTTGCGCGGGTCTCCGCCGAAGGCTTTGAGGTGATGCAGAATGCGGCCGCCCGTCGCCATGCCGCTCGCCGAGATAATGATCATCGGGCCATGCCGATGATTCAAAGCCTTCGAGTCCTCGGCGCTGTTGACGTAAGTCGCGACATCGCACATCGACCGACACTGCTCCGGGGTCAGCCGGTGCTCGTCCTGATGGGCGCAAAAGATTTTCGTGGCATCGATTGCCATCGGGCTATTCAGATAAACGGGCAAGTCGCGTGGGATTCGCCCGGCGGCGCGCAGCTGTCCCAATAAGTGCAGGAGCGTCTGCGCGCGCCCCACGGCAAAGGACGGAATCAAGATCACGCCGCTCCGATCGACCGTGGCCTCAATGAGCTCGACGAGGCGATCCGTAGGAAGGGTCTCCGGGTGCAGGCGGTCGCCGTAAGTCGACTCGACGATCAGATAGTCCGCCCGCTCGAGCGGACGCGGTGCTCGCATCACGGGATCGGCCGGCCGGCCGACGTCGCCGCTGAAGACGATGTGCTCGCCGCCGACGCGGATCTCGACGCTGGACGCACCGAGAATGTGGCCCACCGGCCGAAAGCGAACGCTCATTCCGGCGCCTACGGGCACGGGTTGGTCGAAGCCGACGGGCTTCAAGGCGTCCAGGCTTCGCTCAGCGTCGGCGCGCGTATAAAGCGGCAGCGCAGGATGATGCTTCGAGAACCCCTTGCGATTCGCGAACTCCGCGTCTTCTTCCTGTAGATGGCCCGAATCGGGCAGGAGAATTCCGCACAGCGCACGAGTGCCGTGTGTGCAGTAGACGGATCCCGTGAACCCGCGTTTGACGAGCAGCGGAAGATAGCCGCTGTGGTCCAAGTGAGCGTGCGTCAGCACGACGGCTGCGAGCCTCGAGACATCGACCGGCAGCGTTCGCCAGTTGCGCTCGCGTAGCCCCTTCAGCCCTTGAAATAGGCCACAATCGACGAGTATTTGCGTGCCATCCGCCTCCACCAGGTACTTCGACCCCGTGACCGTTCCTGCGGCACCGAGAAACGTAACTCGGACCCCACCTCTCATGATCCGCTAAGGCGAGCTCAGTGATGCTCTTCGTGGCTTTCACCCTCGGCCCCCGCATCCGGCGCCTCGGGCGCTTCGGGCGTCCCGAGCACTCGCCCTTGCATCATCTGCTCCATCATCTGTTCCATCATTTGCTGCATCATGCCCATGCGCTGGCCCATCATTTGCTGCTGCATTTGCATCTGGCTCATGCGGCACTCCGTGTCGTCCTGCTGACACTGACCCGTTTGCCCCTGCGCCATGGGACCTCGCATCATCTCGCCCATCGTCATCATGCCCTCATGCATGCTCTGCATGTGCTCCTGCATCAAGCGCTGCCGCTCCTCGGGATCTTGAGTGGCATGAATGCGCTCCATCTGCTCGTGCATCGCCTGCATTCGCGACTGCATTTGCTGCATCTGCGGCATCGTCCCGGTGTCGGTCTCGCTCTGCTCATCGGGCGCTTGCGCCGCCAACACGAGCGGCAACGATGACAACACGACAAACAGACAACCTTTCTTCAGGCCCTTAGCTCCTCTGATAGTCATTGCAGACTCTCCTCGGTTTGGTTCACTGGTTGACATTGCACAACAGTTGCCTGCGCCTCGGTCTCCGCGGGACGCTGCCACGTCAGATGCTCGTAGACTCCCGCCCAGTACGCGCCGAAGGCGAAGGCAAATAGATATTCCTCGATCGGGACTCGCAGAAACATGACGCCGCTCAGGCGTTCGATGTTCCACACCTCGCCTATGTAGGCCGGCATCCACAGCTCGAGACCGCCGATGAATACCGAGTACACGCCGAGAAACAAGAGACCTCCGATCCAGGTCTTTCGTTTCAACTCCGGCCGGCAAAGGATATTGGCGATGGCTCCAGCGGCCATCGCCGCTATCGCGGGATAGATCGGATTCCACGGCAATAGCCACAGTATCGGAAAGACTAAGAAAGGCGCTGCAATGGCGAGCTTGTGGTGCCGATGCCCCGGCAGGCGGCGATACTCGACGGTGACGCGCGCGAGGCCTTTCCCCGTCAATGCGTTGTACGACACGACGCCGATTCCGCCGATCGCAAAACAGAAAATCAGGCTCTCGACGTCGAATCCGGTCCTGCGCGCCAGATCGAACAGGCTCGGCGGCGACCAGTATTCCGGCACGAA
>Ga0209109_10000556_pt1 | contig 20056 bp, 18 predicted proteins | sample Rifsed10ft2_FD_184004 | JGI IMG/M metagenome (GOLD analysis project Ga0209109, IMG submission 184004) | Soil microbial communities from Rifle, Colorado, USA - sediment 10ft 2 (version 2) | ecosystem: Environmental > Terrestrial > Deep subsurface > Rock core/Sediment | place: Rifle, Colorado... | reverse complement strand
TCCGCCCGACTCGTGGCAGGGCCACGCCGGGCAGGAGTTGATCGGCACCTATGTGGCGGCCGGCGAGATCCAGCCGCTGAACGACCTGTACGACAGCAACGGCTGGCTGGACGTGATGCCCGAGACGCTGATCCCGTTGATCTCACAGGGCGGGAGCATCTACTCCGTCCCGGTCAATATCCACCGGGCGAACGTGCTCTGGTACAACCCGGAGGTCCTGGCCGCCAACGGTGTGTCGGTTCCTGCGACCATCGATGACTTCTTTGCGGCCGCCGAAACCCTGGAAGCGGCCGGAGTGACGCCGCTGGCGATGGGCGAGCAGTGGACCTCGATGCACCTGTTCGAGACGGTCTTGCTCGGCACTCTGGGCGCCGAGGCGTATAACGGGCTGTGGGACGGCTCGACCGACTGGGGCGGCCCCGATGTGGGGCATGCCATCGAGAGCTTTGGCCGGATGCTGGACTTCACCAACAGCGACTCCTCGACCCTGAGTTGGGACAAAGCCGCCCAACTCGTGATCGATGGTGATGCCGCCTTCACGATCATGGGCGACTGGGCCGAAGGCTACTTCAAGGCTGCCGGCCTGTCCCCAATGGAAGGCTTCGGTTGGGCGCCCGCACCAGGGACTGCCGGGAATTTCCAGTTCCTCTCGGACAGCTTCGTGCTGCCGGTCGGCGCTCCGCACCCTGAGGCCGCCACCGCCTTCCTGACCGTCGCCGGCTCCAAGGCCGGCCAGGAGGCGTTCAACCCGATCAAGGGTTCGATCTGCGCCCGCACCGACTGCGACCCGGCTTTGTTCGACGAATACCTGCAGTCGGCGATGAACGACTGGGCTTCCAACACCGTGGTGGGTAGTCTGACCCACGGGGTGGTCGCCAACGACAACTGGAAGTCGCAGATTGATACTGCCCTTGGGCTGTATCTCTCAGACCACGATCTACCTGCGTTCCAGGCGGCGCTCGTCACGGCCTGCTCCGACGCAGGAACGTGCGGGTAGGCCTCGCTTGTAAGGAATGCGAGTGGGGTGGGCCGGCTGCGGCCCGCCCCACTTTCCTTTTCAGCCCACTCTCTTCGAGCCGAGTGACGCCTAGCAGCCTGAGATCGCCCGCCCGGCGGCGCGCATGACCCGCGATCGTTTCCTCTCTATCGCCCTCGTCTCGCCCTCCATCCTGGCCATCGCTATCTTCGTGTATGGATTCATCGGCTGGTCGGCCCGGGTCTCGACCAGCGCCTGGCAGGGGTTGCTGCCGGATTTCACCTGGGTCGGTCTCAGCCAGTATCTGGAGCTATTCGCAGACCGCCGATTCCAGATCGACATGCGTAACACCGCCATGTTCACGCTGCTATTCCTGGCGGCCTGCTTGCTGATCGGGCTCGGCCTGGCGGTGCTGCTCGATCAGCGTCTGAAGGGTGAAGGGCTTTTCCGGGGCATTTTCTTGTTTCCGATGGCGATTTCCTTCATTGTCACCGGAGTCGCCTGGCGTTGGCTGATGAACCCGGCCACCGGCACCCGGATCACAGGGCTGAACCTGCTCTTCGATTCGCTGGGTCTCGATTTCTTGGTCAACAACTGGCATACCACCGACCCGCCGTGGGGGATGGCTTTCATCGTGATCCCGGCAGTGTGGCAGATGTCGGGCTTTACGATGGCGCTCTACCTCGCCGGGCTGCGCAGCATCCCGGAGGAGCTGCGGGAAGCGGCCCATGTGGACGGGGCCAGCGGCTGGCAGGTGTACCGCCACATCGTACTGCCGCTGCTGCGCCCGGTCACTTTGAGCGCAGTCATCATCCTGGGTCACATCTCGCTGAAGGTCTTCGACTTGATCGTCGCGATTAGCGGCAAGGACATCCGGCTGGATGTGCCGGCGATCTACATGTGGACCACGACCTTCGACGCCAACAACTTCGCCCGCGGGGCGGCCATCGGCATGTTGATGCTGCTGACCGTCGCCTTGCTGGTGGTTCCGTATCTAAGCTACAGCATAAGAGGTGAAGCGGAGGTATGAAACTCGCCGGATCCGACCTGCCTGGGTTCCCCGAGCGGAGCACCCGTCGGCGAGAGGAGGCCGAGGGTTGAGCCTGCGCGCTCCGGTGCGGGTGTCGCTTTATTTCGTGCTCGTGCTGGCGGCGCTGATCTACCTGCTGCCGATCTATTTGCTGCTAGTTACCGGGTTGAAGAGCTTCGCCGAGGTCAACCTGAGGACGATGTGGCAGCTGCCCTCCGGTTTCCACCTGGACAACTTTGTGGAAGCGCTGGCCAAGCTCGGCCCTTACCTGCGCAACAGCCTGCTGCTTGCCGTGCCGGCCGCCCTGATTTCGGCCATGCTGGGGTCGCTCAACGGCTACGTGTTCTCCAAGTGGAAGTTCAGAGGCTCCGAGCTGATCTTTCCCCTGATTCTGTTTGGGATGTTCATCCCTTATCAGAGCATCCTGATCCCGCTGGTTCGCTTCATGCAGACCATCCACCTGTACGGCGGGATCCCGGGGTTGATCCTGGTGCATGTGATCTACGGCATCCCGATCACCACCTTGATCTTCCGCAACTATTACGCGACCGTGCCGACTGAGGTGCTGGAGGCGGCCCGCATGGACGGGGCCGGCCTGCTGGGCATCTTCCGCTGGGTGATCCTTCCGCTCTCGCCGCCGAGCTTCGTGGTGGTGCTGATCTGGCAGTTCACCTCCATCTGGAACGAGTTCCTGTTCGCCATCATCCTGACCAACCCGGCCCAGTGGCCGATCACCGTGGCGCTCAACAACCTGGCCGGCAGCCAGATCGTCGAATGGAACGTTCAGATGGCCGGCGCGCTGCTGGCCGCGGTGCCGACCCTGCTGATTTACATCTTCCTTGGGCGCTACTTCATGCGCGGCCTCATGGCGGGGGCGCTGAAGGGCTAATCGCCCGCTCCAGCTCGAATTCCTTAGGTCGAAGAATGGATAAAGTCAGCGGCCTCGGTTGGGCCGAGTGCTGAAGGCGGCAGCGCGGGGTTCGACCCCTACGCCGGCCCTAGTCGGACAACTGACAGCCGGGGGCCAACTCGACGAGCAGGCTGTATCCGCCGGTCAGTGCGTCCGCGCCGAATTCGAAGCTGATTGCCTTCGAGGGTTGTTCCCCGGGTCCACCCAACTTACGGTTTCCGGTCGAGGGACTGATATCGCCCGGCGGCGCATCGTCCGGACCCTTCCAGATCGAAGAGCCGTCAAAGCGGATCCGATCCAACGGGCCATTCGCCGCCGGCCAGTCGAGCACGATGCGGGTAATCGTCACCGTGGTCGAGCTCCCATTGCTCATCACCCATGACACCGTGTTCCCGTCCGCGCCGAACCCTCCGAGACTCAACGTGGAGCACGGATCCGCGGTCGCCGTGGGTGGAATCGGCGTGGGTGGGTTAGGTGTCGGAGTTGGAGGCACCGGAGTCGGGACCAGAGTGAAGGTCGGCGAGGGTGTCTGGGTTGGGGCCGGGGGCACGGGTGTCGGCGGCGCGGCGGTGCCGGTGACGGGAGTCGCGCTTGCCGGCGGAGGTGGGCTGGCCCCCGGAAGCGAGGTCGAGGTTGTTCCCGGCAGCAGAGTTGGGGTGGGACCGCCAGGCGAGGCCGTGCCTGAGGCGCTGGCAAGGATGAAGCCTTCGCCAACAGTCGGCGTGCCCACTCCGGTTATGGCTGAGTTGGCCGAGGGCGCCAGCAGGGTCAGCATGACTGCGGTTTCGATCTCGCCGGGCCGGAGCGGCCCACTGGCGGCGCCAGCCAGCTGAGTAGACATCGCCTGAATCGTCGCGGCCTGGGCGGTCAGTTGCTCTGAACCCAGTGCCGCGAACCCGTTCGGCCCGCCCTCGGCCGGACTCGCGGCCCGCTCCAGCAGCCCAAGCAATCCGCTGGCAAAAACCGGGACTGCCAACACCATCAGCAGGACCGCGACTCCGATGGCCGCGACTTGCAGCGGCCGCAGCCGGCGCACCCGCCCGCCTGGAGCCGCCACCGCTGGGGCAAGCAGCTCGGCCGGCGGCAGCTCGATCGTCGGGGCGCGGTAAGCGGTTGGATCGCGAGCGTAATCCAGCGCAGCCTGCAGCGCCCAGTTCATCTCGGAGATGCTCGCGAAGCGCGCGTTGGGGTCTTTGGCGGTGGCCCTGAGGATCACCCGTTCGATGCTCTCGGGGACCTGCGCGTTGCGCGTGCGGGCCGCCGGAAACGGCTCGCTGACATGCTTGAGCACCAATGCCATCGGTGTGGAAGCATCGAACGGGAGGGTCCCCGTCGCCAGCTGGAACAGAATCACGCCCAGCGAATACTGATCGCAAGCGGGACCGACTCTCTCGCCCCGCACCGCTTCGGGCGCCAGGTAAGCAGGGGTGCCGATCAGCGCCGAGCCGGTCAGACTTAGGGTGGTTTCGTGCGAACGCGCCAGGCCGAAGTCGCCGAGCAGTGCGTTGCCCTGGTCGTCGAGCAGAATGTTGGAGGGCTTGACATCTCGGTGGATGATCCCATGACGGTGCGCATAGTCAAGGGCACGCGCCACCTGATCGAGCAGCTTGCCCCCCTCCTCCATCGATACGGAATCCCGCCTCATCCGGTCGGTCAGGCTCCCCCTCGGCAGGTACGGCATCACGAGATAGGCGTAGCCCTCTTGCTCGCCGTAGTCGTAGACGGAGACGATGTTCGGGTGATTCAGGCCCGCGACCAGCCTCACTTCGCGGCGGAAGCGTTTGAGGAAATCTTCGTTCTCGGCCAGCGCAGGAGAGATGAACTTGATCGCGACGTCCCGGCCGGACTTGCGATCGTCGGCGTGATACACGCTGGCCATCCCGCCCCGACCGATGCGTTCCAGGATGCGATAGTGGTCGAAGAGTCTTCCGGTGAGGCTGGACATGTTTTCTCGAACTTCGCTTTGAGGCCCGGCCAGGTGCCGGGGTGATTGCCTGCGCATACGCATTATAAGCCCCGAGCGGCCCGATCCTCACGTGCGGCGCCTCAGCGAGCGCCTCATTGGGGTTCCGATCGAACGCAGAGACTTCGGTTGCGTTTGGAGGATGGGCAGAGTATGGTCTTCCGTGGGTTGGGCTTGCGGCCACTCGGGGCCCACGGCTGCAGACTGTGCTAGCCGGGGGCGGATCGCCGGGATCGGACAACCAATGGAGGGCACGGATGGACGATGTCATTCAGGCCAAAGGACTGGTCAAGCGCTATCAGATCGGTGAGGTAGAGGTGGCTGCCCTGCGAGGCGTGGATTTCGCGGTCGCTCCCGGAGAGTTCGTGGCCATCATGGGGCCCTCCGGATCGGGCAAATCCACCCTGCTGCACCTGCTTGGCGGGCTCGACGACGCCAGCGAGGGCGAGATCACGCTTGCCGGAAGGCGGTTGGCGCTACTGAAAGCCGACGAGCTCACGTTGCTCCGGCGCCGGCAAGTGGGGTTTGTCTTCCAGTTTTTCAATCTTCTGCCCACCCTCACCGCCGCGGAAAACGTGGCGCTGCCACTGCTGCTGGAGGGAGCTCGCCACACCGAATACCAGGGCCGGATCGGAGAGCTGCTTGCGCTGGTCGGGCTGGCGGACCGCGCCGACCACAGGCCAGACCAGCTTTCAGGCGGCGAGCAACAGCGGGTCGCTCTTGCTCGGGCGCTCGTCACCGGCCCGGCGGTGATTCTGGCCGACGAGCCCACCGGTAACCTGGACCGCCGTGCGGGGACCGAAATGCTTACCCTGCTTCGGAACGCGAGCGACGAGCGGCGCCAGACGATTGTGATCGTCACCCACGATCCATTCGCCGCCTCCCGGGCGGATCGGGTGGTTTTCCTCAAGGACGGCAGGCTCGTGCACCAACTGCCGCTGGGCGGTGTGCCGAATCGCATCGAAGTCCTCGCGGGCGCGATGGCCGAGCTCGAGCTATGAGACTGGCCAACAGGATTGAACTGCGCCTGGCCTGGCGCGAATTCATCGGCGCCAAGCTGCTCTGGGCGCTCAGCGCCTCGGCGGTCGCGCTGGGGGTAGCGGTCATCGTCGCCTCCGACGTGACCCGCGGTGCGGTGCTGAACGCCATGCGTGAATCGCCCGACGTGCGGACCCTCATGGGCGGGCTGACCGATCAGCTCGGGTCCAACCTCACCTCGCTGGGAATCGGGATCAGCCTGGCCTCCGGCTTCATTGTGTTCAATGCCTTTGGGATGTCATTCGCCCGCCGGCGGCGCCGGTTCGCTACCCTGCGCACGGTGGGGATGACCGGCGGCCAGGTGCTGCTCCTGACCCTGAGCGAAGCGATGCTCACCGGCCTCTTTGGTGTCGCGCTGGGGCTGGCGGGAGGTCCGTGGATCGGTCGCCTCACAATCGCCGCCCTCAAGGCAGTTACCCCGCAGGGCATGTTCTTGTTCGAGGCCGGCTTGCCCAGCGCCGGCGCGTTGGGCATGGCAGGTTTGGTCGGATTGGGCGTCGCGCTCGCCTCGGCCCTGATACCCGCAGTGGCGGCGACCCAAGTGTCACCGCTCGCTGCCCGACGACCGACCGAGGCCGCCGGTCTGGAGCACTCGCCCGCCTGGCGGGGTTGGGTGGGTCTGGCCGGCCTCGGTTTGATCCTGGTCTACCTGTGGTTGGCGCCGCCGGCCGCCTGGCTGAAGCCGCCTTGGGATGCGCGCCTGGCGGGGCTGTTCGGCCTGGTCTGGTTCGGATGCCTGGGGCTGCTCGCGCCCTCGGCTAGCTGGCTGCTTGGGCGGGCGGTTCGAGCGCCGCTGGGCCGAGTGGGCGGAGCGACTGGACTCCTGCTTGCCGACAACCTGCGCCGCGGCCGGCGGCGGGTAGCCTTGACCGTCCTCTCGATGGCGGCGGGGATCTCCCTGGTGGTGGGCGTGATGGGCTTTACCCGCTTCGCGACCGAGTCGCTCATGGTGCCCAAGCTCAGAGAGGCGATGCGGCTCGGCGCCTGGGTGGTGGCAGCCTTCGATCCGCTGGCCGGTATGACGGGCTATGTCGATACGGAGAGCCTGCGGCTCGACCAGCAGGCAATCACCGATGTGCAGCAGGCGATGGAGGGTCGGGGAGAGGTACTCGAATTCGGATACCTGACCGTCCCGGAGCTTTCGTTCTTTGGCTCTTCCTATTTCTCCTTCGTGATGCGGGCGGAGCAGGCAGCCACCGCCGGCGAGTGGCTGTTTTCCTTTAACCAGGGCAACTGGGAGACTGCGCTGCAGATCATGCAGCGCGGATGCGGGGTCCTCATCATGCCGAACATCGCCGCTAGGCTTGGAGCTGTCGTTGGCGATCCAATCGCATTCACCGGGCCGCGGGGACCCGTGCCATGCACCGTCGCCGGGATCGGTGCGGCATTCGTGGCCGCCTCGATCATCGTTGCACCGGAGGAGTCGGGGCTGGGGGCCGGCGATCCGTTCGCGTTGCTGTTGAAACCTGGCCCGGGCCAAGACCGGGGCGTGCTAGAACGGGATCTGATGCAGCTTGCCCAGCGCAGACCCGGCCTGTCGATCGTCTCGATGGAAGCCATGGGCCGGGCCCAGCAAGATATCCTGTCGCAGGTCCCGGTCGTGCTGGATGCCATGGCGGTGCTGGCGGTGATCGCCGCCAGCCTGGGGGTGGTGAACACCCTCACCACCGGGGTCGTCGAGCGCCGACCGGAATTTGGCCTGCTCCGGGCGGTGGGCGCCACCCGACGTCAAATCCTGACGGTGGTAACGGGTGAGGCCGCGCTGATAGCCTCGCTGGGCGGCGCCCTCGGGCTGATTGGCGGGGCGGGGATCACCATCATCATCGCGACCGTGTATGGAGGCGCCAGCTGGGGGTTGACAGAGATGGACCACTGGAGGGAGGCCGCCAACGCCCTGGGTCCGGCGCTCACGATTGGGCTCGTGGGTTGGGCTGCGACGCCGCTGATCGGAGCCCTCAGCGGCCTGCTTCCCGCCCAATCCATTTTGCGCCGGCGGCGGCTGGTCGAGGAGCTGCTCGCCGAGCGGCACTGATCACTGAGTTCCCGAGACCCCTGAGCCGACCGGCGCCGTTGGCTAGTCCAGTCACTGGCCGAGGCAGGGGGTCGCTTCGACCCCCGGGCCGACGACCATCCAGGTTAGGTCCTCTCGATCCACGGCATACCGCCTGAGCCTGACTCGGATCTCATCCAGCGCCTGTTCGGCCGCCCGCCGCCCCCAGTTGAACGATTGCCAGCTGGTGTCGGACTGCCGAGCTGTACGAATCGCGCGTTGGCAAGCGAGGTAAGCCAACAGCTCGGGTGGGGAACTCTCGGTCAGGCTGTCGGCAATAGTGGGGATGGCGTCGCCGGTAAGCTGGGCGAGATATTCCACATCCAGCTCACCGCTGGCCTGTAGCCGGGCCAGGTTGCGGGCGGCTATGAACCCATCCACGTTGATCAGACCCAGGGTCGCCACGAATCCGAATCCAGCTAAGACGCTTGCCGGCGCCAGCCCTCTCAAACGGCCCCGGAACAGCAACACCGCGTACGCTACGAGCAGCGCGGCCAGCCAGAAGATGAACACGTGGGTGTAGCTGCGCAGCCGTGTGAACCCATAGGCGTTTTCATACAAGAGCAGGCGCATCAGCCCGGAAGCCAGCGTGACCCCCAGCATCGCGATCAGGGCCGCGCCAAGGGCGTTGAAGGTGCGCCGCTCACGGCCAGCTGCGCGGCGGCCCAGGTGGGCCAGCGCCAGAATCAGACCCAGGCTGAGAAAGGCGGCCCACACCAGTTCGCCGAAACCGCGCCGGGCGTACTCGGAGTAGGTGTAGCCGGCCGCGGTGATGTTGGCTTCCCCGCCGAAAAGGTACGCGAACTGAATAGCGACGAACACCGCGAACACCAGGTCCACCGCGCCGAGCACAACAACGGTCTCGATGAATCCCAGGAAGGGCTTGAGCAGCGGCTTTTGCTCGCCTATCAGTTCCTGCGGCTCTCGATCGCGCAGGGCCGCGACCAGCGCGCCCAGGCTGAAGAGGCCGCTCAATCCAATCACGATGCTGCGGCCGATAGTCTCGCGGATCCACTCGATGTCCAGCCAGGCCAGCAGCCCCTCGATCAGATCGTGGAAAACAAAGTCGGCCGCGGCGAGCAGCGCCACTAGCACGATCAGCACCGGAAGCGCCAGCAGCAGGCCGCGCAGCACGGCCGCCCCGCGGCTGCGGGTTGCCCGGTCGCCGGCCACGGTCCGGGTGGCGACGGCCAAAGCCGGCCACGGCCGCATGATCGCCTCGAGCGGAACGGTTATCCAGGCGAGCGCGAAATCGAGCCAGCCGAACCTGAGCAGCCGGCCATCTCGCAGCGTCCGCACCCACAGCCCGAACAGCAGCAGAGTCGAAAGCACGCTGAGCGCCACTGTCATCGGCTCCAGCCGGACCGCAATCATCCCCGAGAAGAACAGGATCGCCGGGATGAAGGTCAGCGCGGAGCGGTCGGGCCGCGCCCCTTCCCATCGGGCGCCGATCAGCAAGGCCGCCGTGGAGAGTCCCGCCCAAATCGGGAAGGAGATTCCCGGGGCGTGACCATAGAACAGAACCTCGGCCGCCACGCCGAGCAACAATGAGAGGCCTGCCAGCCGAAGCGGCTGCTTGGGGAGGCCCTCAGCCGCAGCAGCAGCGCCTGCCTCGTTCTGGGGAAGATCCGAGTCCATAGCCTTCACCTCTTTCGCCGGCCGTTTCGGCCGGAGATTCTTGATGCGCCAGCTCGGGCGCGGAGGGAACATTCGTACGCCGAGACCCGCCCGATTCTCTCGAATCCCGACCTCTCAGACCCTCCCAGGCCGCTCTCGAATCCTGTCAGGAGCTTGGGCTGGCGGGCGGATCCTGATCGCGGCCGGGCGGGGTTTGCGAGTGCGAGTGGTTCGTGGGAAATGAAACTGGCCCGGAAAGCCCGAGCCAGTCTATTCGATCTCTCTGAGCCGCTTTGCGGCTAGGACTTTGTAATCGGGAACTGGAGCTCGGTTACGTACTGCTCCGGGGGGATGTTTGCTTCCGGGCCGATCAGGTAGATCTCACGGTTGGGTCCGTTGATCCGGTAGCCGTTCGCCTTGATCCAGTCCATCAATGCCTGGTAGGCGGGGGTGAAGTCGTCATACGGACCGACCCGGGTCAGGGAAGCGACCTGCTCCCCTTCCAGCTTGCGGGCTTTCACCCGCCCGGTCAGTTGCGCCTTCCCGTCGTGGACCGGAACCGCCACCTCGACATCGACGTCTTTCTCCTTATACCCCTCGTCATAGTACATGGCGAAGGAGGGGCCGGTGGGCGCAAGCCGAGTCTTACCGATTTCAGCGAACAGCTCCTGAAAGAGCGGGCCTACCTCACGATAGTTTTCGACTACATCCCTCAGGGCAGCAATCTGCATGGCCTCCACCTTCTTGGTGACGACCGTGTACTCGCGCATTCGTCCCTCCTTGAGCTTGAGCGTCCTCCGGAATTCGATTGGCCGAGGCCAACAGGCTCCCGGATCTAGGGAACCTGCCTCCCGAGAATACACTTTCCGCCGGTCACCCGGTCAGTGCCGAATCTCACCGCGAGTCGGGACAAATGAACTTTCGGCATTCGCGATCAGGGCGTCCCCTCGGTCGCCGTCGGACTTGAGGTAGAAGTTGCCGTCTCCGTCGCCTCGAGCGTGGCGGTCGAAGTGGACGTGGCGGTCGCGGTCGGGCTCGGGGTCATGGTCAGCGTAGCGCTCGGGGTCGCGGTAGCGGTCACCTTCTCCCAGGTCAGCCGGATCCGGGCGTCGCGGGTGTGATCGTAGAACTCGAGCCTGAGGGCGTGACTCCCTGAGCTCAGCCCGACCTCGACACTCAGCTCCCGGGCCCCGCCATCTTCCCACTCCGACAGGACCAGGTTGTTATCCACGAACAGCCGCGCCCCGTCATCTACCACGACCGTAAAGCGGTAGGTCCCGGCCTCAAAAGCGGCCGCGCCGGTCCAGCGGACCGAGAAGTCGTCGGCCGGGATCCCCAATGCAGGGGCGCTTCGGCCCCAGTCGAAATCGATGCTGTAGTCGGTCCGGATGAGCGCCGCCGATCCGTTCAGCTCCCGGTTCGCAAAGTACTCGCCACGCCAGCCGCCGGTGACGGTCCCGGCCGAAGGGTCAACCACGATCCTCACAAAGAAGGATTGCTGACCGTCGGCGCCAAGACCGAAGCTGGTCCCGGCCGCGTTGCGCAGCATCCAGTTGCCTCGATAGGTGCCGGACGAGGTCGGTGCCTTGAGGCTCAGCTTCAGGTCGATGATTTCGTTTGGCGCGACGCCGCTGGGGAGCGGCTGAGGACTGGTTCCATTCATCCGATCGCCACTGATGAAGACCGCTTTGAAGCCGGTTGTCCAGGCGCAGGTCCCGACGTTCTTGAGCCGCCAGATCTTGTCGAAGCTGAGACCGGGCGCGATATGCATGCCGTCGGGAACCGTAACGTCCGTCACCAGCTCGGCCCGGTCGACGCAGGTCGTCGGCGAGCCGGTCGGGGTCAGACCCGCCTCGGGCGTCGGAGTCCACTCGGGCCCGAGCGACGGAGGCAGCAGCTCGTAATCCCAGCCAAAGTTGAGCTCCTGGCTGGCGTCTTCGGACGGTAAGACCACGCTGATTGCGGTCGGGCCGTTCACCGGCAGTGGGAAAGTCCAGCCGCCTGGCAAGAGCAGCGGGCCGTTCGAGCTAGAGGCCGGATCGATCGTTACGCAGTACCGTCCGGCGGAGAGACCGCTGAAACGGTAGCTGCCATCCGCGCCGCTTGTGATTTCGGTCAGTGGGCTGGCGGGGCACAGCCCATCGCCCAGCTGAATCAGCACCCCGGCGATCCCCGGCTCGCCGGCCTCAAAGACCCCGTTGGCGCGGTAGCCGCCGGGCGCCTCCGAGGTGCAGCCGGGAGGCGCGCTCGCCGCGGGATCGATCACGCCACCCCAAGCCCGGCAGAGGTCGTGCCACACCCAGCCTTGAATCGAGGCCCCGGGCGGCAGGGTCGCGGCGCCGGCCTGCGTCGGAATCGGGGTGGGCAGCAACTCGGCGATCGGCCCCAGATCACGAATTGCCTGGCAGCCGGTCAACACCAAGCCAATCACGATCGTTTCGGCGATCCGTCTGCCTGGGTTGGTACTTTTCGCGCTCACCCTGCTTCAACCCTCTTCCGACTGGATTGTACCTGGATGGATCCCGGGCCTGCGGCCAGGCCCCATTGCGGGCGCCATCCCGGGCCGCGAGCTCAATACAGGCGGCGGCCTCCCAGCGGTCCGTCGCCTGAAGTTTCTCCAGGATGTTGTGCACGTGGTTCTTTACCGTGCTGACCGCAATCCGCAGGGTTTCCGCGATCTCGCGGTTGCTGCTGCCGTGTGCGATCAGGCCCAAGACCTCGAGTTCGCGTGGGGTGAGCGCTCGCAGCCGAGAAGCCGCCGCCTCAGGGTCGATCACGGTTTGCCGGAGGGTTGACAGCCGATCGAGCAAGCCCCCCGCCAGGTCGGGCGCCAGGTAGCCTTCGCTCCGATGCACCGCGTGGACCGCTTCGACCAACTGCTCGCTGTCCTGGTCCTCGGTCACGAAGCCCCTGGCGCCGGCCTCGACATACGAGACAACCAGGTCTTCCCGCGCGGGGACCCCGACCACGACCAACCCGCCTTCCTGCTGCTTCTCGGAAATCGCCCGGACCCAGGTCAGTCCGCCGCCGGCGAGTTCGGCCGGATGCAGCAGAACCACCGAGGCGTCACCGGCCCGCTGCAGGGCCTGGTTGAGTTCGGCCGCGCAGCCGATCATCTTGACCTCCCGGCGGCCGGCCAGCGCAGCCGCGACGAGGCTCGACTGAAGCGGATTGGCTCCCACCGACAGCACTCGGATCGGCGAGGGTTGGGGACCGCGGTCTGGGGCCATGCTAGCGGCTCCAGGGTCCGAGGGACAATGCCGGGGCAGTTCGGCCGGATCCGGCGTAGACCGCCTCTTGACGATTACGCAGACTCATCTTCTTGAGCACACTGTGCACGTGGTTCTTCACCGTACCCACCTCCAGCGAAAGTCGGGCCGCGATTTCCCGGTTGCTCATTCGAGCCGCCATCAATCCCAGGATCTCACGCTCGCGTTGGGTTAGGCTCGACCCTCCCAGCGTACGGTCTCCCTCGAGGTACGACGGCCTGAGCAGGGTCAGCTCACGCAGCCTCAGCATCACCTGTCCAAGTTGATCGCCGGTCAGCCTGACCCGGCCGCGGGCCGCGTCGAAAATGCATTCCAGCAGTTCGGCAAAGTGAGCGCCCCTTGCCAGGCAACTCCAAGCCCCGAGCTCGAGATGCTGCACACTCCGGTCCGCCGTAGCCGGGACATCGGCGAGCACGAATCGGGCATTGGGATGGGATTGACCGAGCCATTGGATGGCCTCTGCGACCTCGGCCTCATTGAACGTGTCGGCACTCATCACGAGAACGTCTGGCGAAGTCTGGTCTGCTCGGCTGAGCCAGGCTGCGATCGAATCGGCTGAGGCGGCGGCACCCACCCCGCAGGACCTCGCCAGCGCGGTGAGGCGTTCTGTACAGCGGTGGCCGTCTCGATCGAGCAACAACACGTCGACCAAGGGATTCAACTCGAGGGTTGTCAGGTTGGTTTCCAGTTCCATGGATTGACTCTCAGGAAGGACGCTGGCCCGGAGCGGCGATCAGGAGATACAGAATGCGCAAGAGCTGTTCCTGATCGGTCGATTTGTCGAGGAAATAGTCGGCGCCGGCCTCAAGCGAGCGGCGCCGATAAGGTGGGGACGAGTAGTTGGTCAGAACGATGACGACCGGCCTCTTGGACATCGAATTGACCCGCTCGACCAGGGCGACGCCGTTGCCAGGCATCCGAAGGTCGAGAATGACAATCTCCGGCTTCAAGCGCTGGATTTCTTCATAGGCCTGACCGGCGTCGGCTGCTTTGCCGGCCAGTTCGACCCCCGGAACGTCCGCCAGCATCGCCGACAACCGTTTCCGAACGATCGCTGAATCGTCTGCAATATAGATCCGCATCGACCGCCCTCTGCAAGTGGTTCCAGCCTAAGCGGTTTCACTCCAGGCCGCAGTCGGGCTAGGGATGATGGATGCGTCAGATGAGGGACAACGAACGTGTAGGGGGTTGTCCTACGTGCGATCAGCCGGAATCGGGCTCGATCAGCCGCTCGCGGGCCGCGTAGGCGACCAGGTCGGCATTGCTGGACATGTTCATCTTCTCCAGCACCCGTCGCCGGTAGGTGCTGACCGTTTTCGGACTGAGGCCCAGGGCCTTGGCGATGTCCGCTACCCGCATTCCGCGCACAAGCTGACGCATCACTTCGAACTCGCGATCCGAGAGGGCCTCGTGCGGTTTGGCGGGCATTCCGCTGGCGACATAGTCGGCGAGCAACTCGGCGGCGGCGGCGCTCAGATACCGCCCTCCCGCGACGATCCGCCGGATGGCCTGGACCAATTCCTCCGGCGCTGACTCCTTGGTCAGGTAGCCGGAGGCCCCAGCCCGCAGCGCCCGGGCGGCATATTGATCGGGGCCATGGACGCTCAAGATGAGCACCGGCAGGCGCGGGGAGTGATGGTGGAGCTCGCGCAGGACATCCAGCCCCGCCATCCCAGGCAGGCTCAGATCGAGCACAACGACATCCCCCCGGCCCTCCCGGACCAACCCCAGGAGCTCTTCCCCCGAGGCGACCTCGCCGGCCACGGTCAGCTCCGGTTCCAGGGCCAGGATCTGCCGCAGGCCCTGCCGGACGATGGCATGGTCGTCGGCGATCAGCACCCGGATCATGTCGGGTCCTGAAGGGCCCCGGCCGGAACCTTGGGCAACCTGACCCGCACAATGGTCCCGCCGGCGGACCCCCGTTCGACGACGGTCTCGCCACCCACCAGGCGCGCCCGTTCCTGCATTCCGAGCAGCCCGAGCGACCCCGGCCCGGCCGGGTTGGCCGCCCGGATGCCTCGGCCATCGTCTTCGATCTCCAGCAGGATCGACTGATCGTGCTCTGAGAGCCGGACCTCGACAGCCTTGGCCCGGGCGTGACGGGAGACGTTGGTCAACGCCTCCTGCAGGATCCGGAACAGCGCCGTCGATTGATCGTCTCCGGCGGCCAGGTTGGCCGGAGCGACCACCCGGCAGGTGATTCCGGTCCGGCGCTGGAATTCTTCTGCCTGCCACTCCAGGGCCGCCGCGAATCCCAGATCGTCCAGCACGCCCGGGCGCAGCTCCGTGGCGATCCGCCGTACCTCCTTGACCGAGTCGTCGACCAGGCGGGACATCTCGTTGGTCTTGTCGATGATGAGCGAAAGCTGCTTGCGGTCGCCCTTCTTGAGCTGGGTCGCCACCCAGGCCAGGTCCATCTTTAGCCCGGTCAGCCGCTGGCCGAGTTCGTCGTGGATTTCGCGTGAAATCCGGCTGCTCTCTTCTTCCCGGACCCGGGCCAACTCGGCCGAAAATAGTCGCAATTGCTCGCGCGATTTCCGCAGCTCGGCGTCGGCCGACCTGCGCTCGGTAACATCGCGCACGAGGGCGACGGTGCGCACCCGGTCGGCCAGACTGATGGAATCGATAACGTATTCGATCTCGACGGAGCTGCCGTCGGCCCGGGTCAGGTAGGCCTCTCCTTGGGTGGGAGGCAGGGCCCGCTCCCGGCGCAGCTCCAGCTCCTGGCGTAAGCCACTCCCTCCGGCCGGTTCCATAGCGGCCAGCAGCTCAGTCAACGACCCCGTGGCGGTCGTCAGCTGGGAGAGCAGGGTCTGCATCGCCGGATTGATGTAGAGGATCTGGTCCCCCTCGGTCATCAGGGCGCCCTGGCCAAGATCGCTCTGCGCATCGAGCAGACTCAGGTAGGTTTCCCTGCGCAGCTGGAGGTTGTTCTCCAGCTGCCGAAGGTCGGTCAGGTCCTGGGTGGTCCCGACGATCAGTGTCGGCGCTTCGGCCGAACCGGCGGCGAGGTTGGCCCGATCGAGCACCGTCCGCACGTCGCCATCCGGACGGAGCACCCGGTGCTCCAGTTCAAACGGTTGGCCGTGCCGGGCCTGGTTGATCGCCCGTCGCACCGCCTCCCGATCCTCGGAAGGGACCCGCCGCAGGGCATCGTCCAGGGTCGGTTCGAACGTGCCTCGCTCCACCCCGAAGATCCGGTACATCTCGTCTGACCAGTAGACTGTGGACTTTTCGAAGTCCCACCGCCAACTGCCGATCGCCGCGGTCCGCTCGGTCTCCGCCACTTGTTGCTGGGAGCGCTGGAGTTGTTCTTCCAGGTCCTGATGCCGTGCGGAGTCAGCCCGACGCTGGAGGGCTTGAAGCGCCAGGGTGAGCACGAACGCCAGCGCGGCGGCGAGCAGCGCCGTGCTGAGCAGGGTGAGCGGACGGATCTGATCTGGCGGAATCTGGGCGGGCAGCTCAGGAACTATCAGCCGTTCGATCGCCAATCCGGCCGCGGCCAGGATGACGAGGGTGATGGCCGCAACTCGCATCGCCCGCCAGAAAGCTGCAGAAGCCATGCAATGCCTTTTCAGCGCGGGCTGGACCGCGCCCGGGGTCCGAAGAAACGATTATAGCCGGGCGCGAACCGCTTCAAGCGGACCCTGCCCGCTCTGAGCCGCCTTGGGCCGGCGACCGCCGGCTGGTGGGGACCGATCCAACGGCTAGATCCGGTCTGTATCCCACTCGTGACCGGATGCATGGACTGACTGAAGTGGGTTCCCTAGAATGACCCGCAGATTTTGCTGATCGGACCGGCCGGCGCGAGGCGAATCCTGGCGCCGCCAAGGAGGTGACGATGGACAGGGAAGAGCAACGGATCTTTACCGCGAAAGTGACCCAGTTTCTGTGGCTCGTGTTCGGCGTGATCGAGGGGCTGATCGGCCTGCGGGTGCTGCTGAAATTGATGAGTGCCAATCCGGACAACCCGTTCGCCGCGGCGGTGTACGGCCTCACCCGGCCGTTGCTGTTCCCGTTTGCGACGCTGACGGCCCAGCCGCAGATCGGCGATCTGGTCTTCGAGATCAGCTCGATCGTGGCGATGTTGGTGTACGCCTTCGTCGCCTGGGTGATGGTCCAGGCCGTCCGGATACTGCTTTACCCCATGCGCGGCCGACCCGGCTCGGCCGGCGATCAGGAGCCCGGCTAAGGGGCCGGGCGGTAAGCCGTTCCGCATGCCCGCCGGCAACGCCCGGTGGGCGCTAGGGGAGCGACGTCCTGCGTCGGTCCCGGAGGGAGAATGATGACGATTGAAACGCTCGTGGTGTGGATTGCGATCGGAGGAGCCGCAGGACTAGTGGCCGACTGGCTCGTGCCCCGGATCCGCCTCGGCCTGGTCGAGGCGATCGTGGTCGGCATCCTGGGAGCCGTTCTTGGAGGCTGGCTCTTCGGGGTTCTTGGGGTGAGCGTGGGGAGTGGGATCGGGGGGACCATCCTCGTTGCGGTAATTGGCGCCGTGATCCTTCTGATGATTGCCCGCTCCGTCGGCCGGTCGCCCCGCCGCGCCTAGGCCGGAACGCCCTCAACACCGGGGTCCATGGCCAACCCGGGAGGCGGGCGCCAGGACCGCTGAACACAGAACCGCTGGAGCCCGTCGGGCTCCAGCGGTTTTTGTCTCCTCCGACCTAACTTCTGGGCCTACCTGCCGGCCTCATTCTTGCGGCAGGTAAGCGTTCAGTTGCCCCAGGTCTCGTCGTAGTCGCCCCTCACCCCGATCTGCTCGGCGCGTCGGTTGACGCTTCGGGCAGTGATGCCGAACTGCTCTCTGCCGAGGGCCCGCAGCGAAGCGATTCGATCCCCGAACCGCTTCTTCCAGGCCGGGGTGTGAGTGAGCGTGATCAGGTAACCGGCTCGCTTGTAGAGTTCAGTCAGCGCGGGGCGCGAACGCGCGCCTTCTATCTCGCTGCGGATCGCGCGGTAGATTTCCTTCAGGTCGCTCTCGTTTTTGACTTCACCGTAGATGTTCCTCTCCGAAACACCCATCATGCCCTCCTTGTAGGATTTCCTTGGCCCAAGGCTCGAAGCAGCTCGCGGGCCTGGGTTGTTGTCGCTCCGGACCTGGGCGCGGGTCACGGCCCGCCCATCCAGTCTCTTCCGGTCGTTTTTCTGAAACCATAGATCTCGGACACAACCACGGATCTACGATGCTCCGCATCAACGCCTTCAACCCAGGGGAGCCACTACGCGAGACGAATATGGCGCTCCAGGACCTTCCCTCTCCAACTACAATGGATTGCGATGGCAGCTCAACTTCTGGACGGTTCGAAGGGTCGGGTGCTCCTTCTCATGGCCACCCAAACTTATCGGGCCAGCGCCTTCCTCGAAGCGGCCTCCCGGCTGGATATCCCGGTGGCGGTGGGGTCGGAACAGCCCCAACCGCTGGCTCAGCTCAACCCGGGCGGCCACCTGACAGTTGACTTTCACGATCTCGAGGGGGCCACCGATCGGATCGTCGAATTCGCCGCAAACTACCCGCTGGACGCGATCCTCTCCACCGACGACGACGGAGTCCTGCTGGCCGCGATGGCCTCGGAAGCGCTGGGGTTGTCCCACAATCCGCTGCTGTCGGTCCGCGCCGCCCGCGACAAATACCAGACCCGCACGGCGCTGGCCGCGGCCGGGATGCGCACGCCGGGGTTCAAGCGCTTCTCAGTCGCCGCCGACCCGGGGCAGGTTGCTCAGCAGGTAAAGTTTCCGTGCGTGGTCAAGCCGCTGGCGCTCGCGGCCAGCCGGGGGGTGATGCGGGCGGACAATCCGGAGGAACTCGTCGTGGCCTTCGGTCGCCTGGTTTCAATTCTGGCCACGGTCGAGGTCAGCGAGGGCGACCCGGGCGGTCAGCAGGTCTTGGTGGAGAGCTACCTCCCCGGCGTCGAGGTCGCCGTCGAAGGGTTGCTCGTAGGTGGCGAGCTCACCGTGCTGGCGATCTTCGACAAGCCCGACCCGCTGGAGGGCCCGTTCTTCGAGGAGACCATTTACGTCACGCCTTCCCGCCATCCGGCGGGCGTCCAGCACGAGATTCTCGCGACGACCCAGCAGGCGATTGCCGCGCTAGGTTTGACCGAGGGACCGGTCCACGCGGAGCTGCGGATCAATGAGGATGGTTGCTGGATGCTTGAAGTGGCCCCGCGTTCGATTGGCGGCTATTGTTCTCGTGCCTTACGGTTCGGAGCTGGCGCCAGCCTGGAGGAACTGATCTTGCAGCACGCGCTCGGCCTGCCCTTGGTCTCGACCTTGCCGGCGACGCCCGCCTCCGGGGTCATGATGATTCCGATTCCCCGGGCGGGCATCCTGTGCGAGGTGGAGGGGGTCAAAGAGGCTCAAGCGGTCCTGGGAATTGAAGAGATCAGAATAACGATCCCCGTCGGGCGGGAGGTCGTCCCACTGCCGGAAGGGTCGCAGTATCTGGGCTTTATCTTCGCTCGCGATCAGACCCCGGAACGAGCCGAAGCCGCATTGCGGACGGCCCACAGTCGGTTAAACTTCATCATCACATGATCGAGATTACCGCCGCCGCCCAGCAGAAGCTTCAGCAGCTCCTCGCCGAGAAGGAAGGTGACCTGCTCGGCCTGCTGGTGGGGATCAAAGGCCGCGGTCCTGCCGGCTTCGAGCACTACATGCGGTTCATCGGGGAAGGCGACAAGCCGGCGGACGCCGTCGTCACGAATGTCGGCGAGCTGCGCATCTTCATCCCGCCCGACAGCGCGGCCAATCTCAAGGGCTCGACCATCGACTTCTCACCGGCAAAGGGCGCCTTCAATATTGACAACCCCAACCCGGCCTGGGTCTGGTCCGACCCGCTGGCGATGGCCGTGCAGGAGGTACTGACCAAGCAGATCAACCCCGCGGTAGCCCAACACGGCGGCGCGGTGCAGCTGCTGGAGGTCAAGGACCAGGTGGCCTATATCGAGTTGGGGGGCGGGTGCGTAGGCTGCGGGATGGTCGATGTGACCCTGAAGCAGGGGATCGAAGTGGCGATCAAGGAAGCGGTCCCCGAGATCAAGGCGGTGGTCGATACCACCGATCACGCCAGCGGCACCAACCCCTACTTCCAGCCGGACAAGGCCGACCCGCATCACCAACCGGCCAAGGGCGGCCAGGCCCCTCGCTCACCGTTCGCTTAGTGCGCTGCCAACTTCTGAGTTAGTGAGAGCGCTTCGGCCC
>Ga0209109_10000555_pt1 | contig 20063 bp, 15 predicted proteins | sample Rifsed10ft2_FD_184004 | JGI IMG/M metagenome (GOLD analysis project Ga0209109, IMG submission 184004) | Soil microbial communities from Rifle, Colorado, USA - sediment 10ft 2 (version 2) | ecosystem: Environmental > Terrestrial > Deep subsurface > Rock core/Sediment | place: Rifle, Colorado... | reverse complement strand
AGTCGTTTCCCATTTTATGTCTGGATTACCATAACGAACTACATTTACAACGCCTCCTGATGATGACACAAGTGTCTCGTATGCGTTATTAGGAATTTCCTGGTTTCCTGCTTGACCCCAACTTGCTCTGAATTTCAAATTTGACATCCAGTCAATATCTTTCATAAAATCTTCTTTTGAAACTACCCATCCTCCTGAAACTGAAGGGAAATATCCCCATTTATTATTAGGTCCAAAACGAGAAGATGCATCCGCTCTCATTGTGGCTGTAGCAAAATATTTATTGGCATAACCATAAGTTCCTGAAGCGAAGTAGGATAACAAACTCCAGTTATTTGCTGATCCTGAACTGTAAGCATTATTTGTACTACCATAATCCAGATATCTGAAAGCATCAGTTGTATTGTCAAAATTTTGTCTGCTACCGCCTATTGCAGATTGTTTACTATTGATATTTTCCATACCAAGCAATAAATTGATGCTGTGGAGGTCATTAATAGTTTTTACATAGTTTAGCGTATTACTGAAAGTAAAAGTCATGTCCTGACCTCTATTTTCATCCAAATTATTAGGTCTGTTATTTCTTCCTAAACCATAATATTGATTTGACGTATCGCTAATATTAGCATCCCCAAAATTTTCTGCAAAATTTTTGTTATGACCAAATTTGATATCCACACCTAAATTACTTTTGAATTTCAAAGATTTGTCTGCCAAAAACGCCAATTCTCCATATAAATTTCCAAAAGTTTGAAATGTATTTCTTTTGTCATCTGTAAAATGAACAATTGCAATTGGGTTTGAACTATATTCATAATTTTGGCTCCATCCGTTGTTAGGACCAGTGTAAAAAGGCAAATCTGTATAAGGATTTCTAGTAGAATAAGTAGGGTCATTCACATCTTTGTAAACTCCCAAAACTGGTGGTCGAATTAATGCATGACGAATAATTCCGGGTACATCACCACTTGAAGATAACTTGTCTTGTTTTGCATAGCTAATCTGAAGATTGGTTCCCACCTTAAAACGATCCGAAACATCTGCATTGATATTTGATCTAAAATTGAAGCGCTGGTATTGGTCATTGTCTTCTACAACAATACCATCTATACCAAAATAGCCCCCAGAAATTAAATATTGAATATTTTCAGAAGCTCCACTTGCTGAAACTTGGAAATTTCTAGATATTCCTGTAGTAAATAATTCATCTTGCCAATCGGTATTCGCCAAAGCTATTCCGTTTACGCTACCAAGAGCCTTATCTGCAGCATAAGGACTAATTGCAGATGCAGCATTTCCAGCAGTATTGTGCCAAGCTTGATCTTTTACTGTTAAGTACTGATCGGTATTTAACATTTTAGGAAGATTCGTTGCAAAATGTAAACCTGTATAATATTCCGCATCGAAACTCGTCATTCCTTTTAAACCGCTTTTGGTAGTAATTAAAACAACTCCACCAGCAGCTCTAGAACCATAAATAGCTCCAGCTGCAGCATCTTTTAACACAGTCATCGTTTTCACATCCGATTGGTTAAGGAAAGAAATATCACGTGTAGGAACTCCGTCAATTACATACAAAACCTCATTGTTACCAAGAGTACCTTCTCCTCTGATACGTAATTTTATACCATCACCTGGAGCTCCGGTATTTGCTGCTACAAATACACCAGCAACTTGTCCTTGTAAGGCTTGCGCTACATCAGCAACTCTAGTTTTTGATAAATCATCCATGTCAACGGTTGTAACTGCTCCAGTTATAGACGCTTTCTTTTGACTGGTATAACCTACAACAACTACTTCATCTAATTTTTGTGAATCACTCGTTAAAACTGTATTGATAATGCTATTTCCTTTAACTGTAATTTCCTTGGTCAAATAACCAATATAACTAAAGATTAAAACCGCATTAGGGTCTACTTTATTAATAGTATAATTTCCATCAAAATCAGTTGTGGTACTTATAGATGTTCCTTTGACAGAAACATTTACTTGAGGTAACGGACCGCTGCTATCCGAGACATTTCCCTTAACAGATTGAGCATTAATAATGCCCCCAGTCAATATTACAAACAATAATATTAAATTATTAATGACATTTTTTTTCATCATTGGGAAGTGTTAAATTGATTAATAAATTGAGTTATTTTTTTCATGTTAATAAAAATTAGGTTAATTAAATGCGTTATTGGTTTTTTTTCTGATTTAAATCAGTTCATAAAAGTAATTGGAGGGCACAAAAAAAGGTGTACACTATTTCGTCAAAAGTGTACACCTGAAGTAAAGATGCTGATTTTTAGAATTTTAAAAAATGCTTAGTCTTTAGATTTGAATTTAAGCTGGTAATTTTTTGGAGTGGAATTATATACTTTTTTAAACTCGCGATAAAAGTACGAACGGTTATTAAAACCGGATTGATAACAGATCTCAGATACTGTCAAAACATTCTTACGCAAAAGTTCTGCGGCATGTTTTAATCGTATTGTTCGAATTAAATCTCCTGGAGTAAAACCAAAAATCTGTTTGATTTTTCGATACAATTGTGAATTACTGATGCCTAATTCTTTTTCAATAAATAAGCTTTGAAGATTTTCATTATCAATATTTTTGCGAATAAGTTCAATTACCCTTTTTATGAAATCTTTTTCCTCATTATCTATGGGAAGCGTAGGTAGATTTTCAACAAGCGTATCTTGTGTAAAATGCCTTAAAATGAGTTCTTTTTCTTCCAGCAATTTTTGTATCCTTATCAATAAATGATCGGGATAAAAGGGTTTTGGAATATAAGAATTAGCACCGCTTTCCAAACCTTCGATTCTATGAATAACCGAATCTTTTGCGGTAAGCATAATAAATGGGATATGACAGGTTTTAACGTCAGTTTTAATTTTTTCACAAAGCTCAACTCCATCCATTATAGGCATCATTACATCACTAATGATAATATCCGGAATTTTATTTTCAAGAGTTTCTAAAGCTTCTAAACCATTGTAGGTTGCAATAATTTTGTATTTTTCCCCCAATAAGTCATTCAAAAAGAGATGAATTTCTTTTTCATCTTCGACAATTAAAACTGTTTTTCGATTATCTTCTAGGCCTTCAAGTGATGAAATTTTATTGGGTGTTTCCTCAGTCTTGCTCGGAATTTCTTCCAAGATATTTTTAAGATGATGGGATATTAAAACTGGACTGATTTCAACGTCCAATTCCTTCTCGGTAAATGCCTCTTTACCACAAGGCACCAAAATGGTGAATGAGGTCTCTTCATTGGCAACGCTGGAAACCAGAATTTCTCCTCTCAATACAGTAACCAATTTTTTAATATAGGCCAGTCCAATACCGGTTCTGAACATATCATTATCAATTCCTTTGTTGGTGTCCGACAAGAAAAATCGATCAAACAATGAATCTAACTTCTCTTTTGGAATCCCTTTTCCTGTATTTACGATAGTGATGTTTAATCTTTGTAAATCCTGATCCTCAATATGAAATTTAAGATCAATTTTTCCATTTACGGGAGTATACTTAAAAGCATTTGACATCAGGTTAAATACTATTTTTTCAATTTTATCTTTGTCAAACCATCCAGGCAATGTGGAAGGGATATCAAGATTATAATCGATATTTTTGTCCAATGCCCATTCGTCAAACAATTCGGCTATTTGTTCAACCAAATTAACCAAATCAAATTCCCTTGCCGTGATTTCTAAATAGTCATATTCCGCCTTCCTGAATTCCAATAATTGCTGCGTCAGAAATAATAATCTGGAGGAATTTCGCTGAATCATCTGTATGAACTTTTGATTTCTATCGCTAAGATTAGCCGTTTCAGATAATTTTTGAGCCGGTCCAACAATCAAAGTCAAGGGAGTTTGAAACTCATGGGCAATATTGGTAAAGAATGTCAGTCGGTTTTCGTGAAGTTCTTCTTCTCTTTTTCTAAAAAGAATATTTTGACTCAATGATTGACGCTTGTTGTAGTAACTCAAAACAAATAAAATAAAAAGTACCACTAACACTAAATAAATCAGGATTGCTACTGTTGATTGCCAAAACACAGGCTTTATTCGGATATCAATCGCATGAACCGGTTTACTCCAAACTCCATCACTATTGGTCCATTTTATCCACAAGGAATAATTTCCCTGGGGAACGTTTGTAAACGAAATAATTCTTCGATTATTAATTGTATTCCAATCTTTATCAAAATTCCTCAACTGATAGGAATACTGGCATTTTTCACTGTTGATGTACGTCAAAGCTGCCAATTCAATGTCGAAAAAGTTTTGATTATGATTTAAAACTATAGCCGGATTCGTTTTCGAATTGGGACCAATTACTAATCCCTGATAATAAGGAATAGCTTGATTTTGTCCACTGATTTTATCAATAAGAATATCTGGAAGAGCGGAAGATTCCTTTATATTTTGAGGCAAAAAATAATTAAATCCTTTTATTCCTCCCATAAAAATAAAATCCGATTTCAGATCCTGGTAAAAAGCACCATCCGCAAATTCATTATTTTGAAGGCCTTCATTTTTTGTATAATTACTGAATTTGGATTTGACAAGGTTGAAATTAGACAACCCAAAATTCGTACTGATCCAGAGATTAGATTTTTTATCCGAAACAATTCCATGTATTGTATTATTAGGCAATCCATCTTTTACGGTATAACTCTTAAATACCGCTTTTCCGTCACTTTTTAAATTTTCTAACAAATTCAAACCAAAACTGGTTCCTATCCAAAGTCGATTATTAGCATCATTTTGCAGACACAATATATCATTATTGGATAAGCTTTGAGGATCATTCTTTATATTTTTAAAGGTGCTAAATTGCTCTGATTGCTTGTCAAAAAGATTTAATCCTCCCAATCGAGTTCCAATCCAAAGCTGATTTTCATTCTTCGGAAGAATTGAAAAAATAATATTACTGCTTAAAGATTTCCCTTCATTATTACCTGCAAGGTATCTCTTGAATTCGGTTACTTTTAATTTTTCTCCTGAACGGCTTATTTTGCAACGAATCATTCCATAACCATTAGTTCCAAGCCAGATAAATCCTTTTTTATCCTGAGAAATGGTATAAGTTGACTTAAAATAATCACATTTTTCATTCCCTTCAATTTCTGACCAATTGATCATTTTTGATTTTTTTAGATCAAAAACAGTGATTCCATCTCCATCAGTTCCAATAAAAACCAGATTATCCTGTCCTTTGCTTAAAGCAAATACGGCGTTATTAATGGAGCTGTTACTTTCGTTAAAATTTTCGGGATTTAACGATTTTCCAGTATTTAGATAAAAATCAGAAGGAAAACGGAATAATCCTTTTCCTTTGGTACCAACCCAAAAAGAATTGCCTTCTACTTCCAAAAAAGCTCTCACAATGCCTCCATCCAGTCCCTGAATTTGCGCTTTCGAAATTAGATTAAAAGCCCTCTTGAGCGGATATATTTTAAATAATCCATCGCCATCAGTACCGGTCCAAAGAACATTTTCCGTTCCTTGAATTAGTGTGGTTATTTTTTGATTATTCAAATATTTCAACCAAGGTTTGGTGACAATTCTCCCCCCTTTGTCAATAATAAAATATCCCGACTTACCCGAAAGTACGAGTCCTTCTGGGGTATGCCCTATGATATTTTTAATTGTTTGTTCCGGAAGTATCTGCTTTTTATTAACCGCCAAAGAATATAAAGTGGCTTCTCCTATTGTTGATATGCCACAGATGGTCTTATTTGATACTATTCCAAATGTTCTAATATTATTCGAAATCAATTCTGCTTTGGAAATTGTTTTTTTACCACTGTTCGAAGTTTTAATCGACAAAGCGTAAAGCTCATTGTTTTCAAACAAAACAAGTAACTCTCCTGTAGGCGAGAATTCCATTTTTTTAACCGCTTTTGTCGAAAGATTTTTAACTTTTAATAATTGAAAAGTAGTTCCGTCAAAGTAGCCAATTCCCCAATCTTTTACAACACAAAATACTTTTTTTGAACCATCAAGCGCCATGTTAAATTCAGATTCTGATAATGGAGGTTTATTTTCTCTGGAAAAGAAGTACCGCTGAAAAGTATCTGTTTTTTTATTATATCTATTAATTCCGTGAATGGTTAGAATCCAAATCTGACCGGTATCGTCTTCGTCTATTTTAAGAATTACCTGATTGCTCAGGCTGTTTCCATTATCCAATTCAGGTCTGAAAATTTTGAAATTATTCCCATCATACCGATTTAGACCATCCCATGTACCTATCCAAAGTAAATTTTCGGAATCTTGAAAAATAGCATTAACAGAACTATTTGATAATCCTTTAGTATTATCTAATTGTTCTAAAGAATATTTTAAATTTAAAGTTTTGGAAGAATCCAAGATTGGTTTTCGATTATCAGTTTTGGCTGCTGACTGAAAAAGCGCAGTCTGCTCCTGATCTGAAGCTGCAGTTTTTTCTTTATTGTTACAAGAAAAAAATCCCATAAAAATAAAGCCAATAAATACTATTTTGATTTTCAATTGAATAAAATTTTACTGTATTTTGGACTTTATAAAATAAATTATTTCACTTTTGATTTGCAGGTTTTGCCATAATAATACTCTATTGGTATTATTATTCATACAAAAAACAATATAACGAAATCGATATAATTTTATGTGACCAAATATATATAAAACTTATTGAACTAAGAGTAAAAGCCATTGTTTAAAGAGTTTGTTTTAAACCAAAAAATACTTGGAAGTCATGCTATTGAAAACAATTTTAATCCAAATGGTAAAACTTTTTAATCAAATAGTTAAGGACGAAATAGAGCAAAGTACCCACTAAGGCTAAAGAAAGTAAAAAGCTAACTAAGTTTATGACAATGTTAGGAATAAACTTCAATCTAGGATGTGTAAAGTAAGGTTCCCGATGCAGTCTTTCGTGAATATTTTGTTTTGCTATTTTGATTTTTTTTTTGATGATTCAGTGATTTTAAAGACAAACAAAAATTGATTTTTTTGAATTGGCTAGTTATTTCCTATTTTAATCACTCTAAATTAAACAAATAATTTAATATAAAGAGGTTATGAAATAAAAAAAGAGAATGACCTGACAGAAATTCTCTTTTTGATTTGTCATTTATATTTAAAAAAAATAGTAATTTCAGATTTCGTCTGTTTTTAAGAAAAGTCCTAATCTTTGCAGCAATTATTTATATTTTTTTAATATTCCCTTTATTTTTCAAGAATATAACTTCTATTATTTTACTGGTCATTCCAACATCTATTTTAAGTTGTTTTGATAAAACTTCAATTATGCTTTTTTCTTCTTCCCCGAGTAAGCCGTCAGAAAGTAATATTTCCAAAGCAAGGGCAAATACTGTTTCTTTATCTTCTTCTTTAATTTGTTCACAGCAAGCAGCTATGTAGTTTAATTGCCCCAATTCCGCTTTTAAATGGAATGATTTGGCGTAAAGAGGAGCAATATCTATTCCAACAAACTTCTCTTTAGAATATAACAATTTGGATAATGATGCCGTTTCAGAATCCTTAATTTGATTGTCGATGGAAATACAAGAATATAAAATGCCAACCCAAGCATCCAATTCTGAGATTACGGGATTTTCGGTTTTTTCTTCAAATTTTTCAGATGAACTCATATTTTTATGTTTTTGTTTAAAGTTACTGCTAACCTTCTTATACATTACTTTGATTTGGGAATAAATTACCATTTGGTTTTTGGCTTAAACCTTTAAAAAACTAAACTATGTCTAGTCCTAAAAAAACGATATAGGGATTAATAAAAAATAAAATTACAATTATTAAACAGTAGTAAGCAAAAGTTTACTGCTGTTTTTTGTTTTATAAGTTTTTAATTTGATTTTGTAAGTGCATTTGCAAATCGACAAATTTACTTGCTGTCACAATTATATTGGGATCATCCGTGCCTCTTCCTACCATATAATGAGAAATAGTATAAGCAGTTCTGATCGAATCATCAGCGTCGTACTCTTTTCTCCATTTAACATAATCAGCCACTTTGTGTTTAATCACTATTACTTTAAATGGTTCAAATACGGCAATAGCTGTAGCAGTGTCTTTAGGCATTGCTTCTTCAGTTTCTGTTTTCTCCTTTTTATTGTTTTTACAAGATAAAAATGCAACGGCAAAAACTAATATCAAAACTGGTTTCAAAAATTGTTTAATGTTTTTCATATTAATATTTTTAAGTTATTTTTATTAAGTAAACATAACAATAAATACTAATAATGAGGAAATTACAATTTATTTTGATTCGAAATTATTTTCTATTACTTGTATAATTTACTGAATTCATTGAATACCAATTTTACAGAAGAACAATATGATTATATTCGCCAAATAATTAGGATGAAATCATTATCTGATTTGTTTAAAGCCGATTACGTTTTGCTATACTAATTTTAGGAATGAATATTTCGGAATAATAAAATAATATCAAAATTTATAAAATGAAAAGCAAAACAATACAATTGCTATTTTTAATACTGCCTTTTTTATGTAGCGCTCAAGAATACATCGATCTATTTTCCGTAAATTATGGAAAATCACAAGAAAAAACATTTGAAAATTCATCCGTTAATACCAGCATATCCACATTTCAAACAAATCTTACTTTACCAGTTGTTTTAAATGAAAAATATATTGCCATTACCGTTGTAAATTTCAGCAGCTATAGCTTACAATTATTTCCCGATTCTAATAACAATCATTTATATTCGACAAATTTAAGAGCTGGTCTGAGTGTAAAACATTCCGAACACTGGAGTGGAGTATATCTTTTTCTGCCAAAAGTGGCATCTGATTATATTAATGTCAGCAGCGAAGATATTTATCTAGGCGGATTAGCTTTATTAAAATATAAAAGAAATGAAAATTTTGGTTACGGTTTAGGACTTTACGGCAGCGGTGAAGCTTACGGTATGTCCGTGGTTCCCATTGTCACTTTCTACTATCATAGTCCGAATAAACGTTTTGAAATAAATGCATTTATGCCAAATGATGCTGATATCAATTATAGTTTGACTGATAAAACAAGAATAGGTGTTGATTTTCTGGGTCATGGAAATAGTTACAAACTGACAACGGATAATGTCCGTTCCAATTATGTCGAAAATAATTCGATAGATTTTTCTTCTTACGTACAACGAAGCGTTTTAGACAACAAAATCCTTTTACGTCTAAAATTGGGCTATTCTTTAAACGAGTTTAGGGTATACCCAATAGATCAAAAACTTGATCTACAAATTCTGGCATTAAAATTTGGTGACAACCGTACCCGATTGTTCGAAGACAAATCGAACACCTTCCTTTTAAAAATGGAAGCTATTTATCGTTTTGATCTTAGTAAGGTTAAAAAATAAGCAGTATTTTTTTATTTTTTTTTGTCCGAATAAAAAAAGCCGCCTCGCAAATACGAGACGGCTTCAATTTATATAAACTTCTATTACAAAATAAAGTCTGTATTGATAAAATTAGATTCTTTGCTATTTAATAATTCTTGCAAAATGGCATTGTTGTAATCATTGTCTTTTGAAGCAACAAAAGTCCTGATAGAGAACGAACGCAACGCATCATGAATACTCAATGTCCCCACTGCTGAATCTTTTCTTCCAGTAAATGGGAAAACATCCGGTCCTCTCTGGCAAGAACTGTTTAAATTTACTCTGCAAACAAGATTCACCAAAGTATCAATAAGCGGTGCAATTGTTTTGATGTCTTTTCCAAACAAACTTACTTGTTGTCCGTAATTAGACTCTGCCATATCGTTTAATGGTTCCTGAATGTCTTTGAAAGAAAGAATTGGCACCACTGGTCCAAACTGCTCTTCATGATACAAACGCATCTCTTTGTTTATTGGAAATAAAACCGCTGGAAAAATATAATTAGGAGAATGCTCTCCTCCTTTTTCGTTCATGATTTTTGCTCCTTTACTGGTAGCATCATCAATCAATTCTTGTATGTAGGCTGGTTTTTCTTTTTCAGGTAATGGAGTAAGAAATACTGATTTATCCCATGGATTTCCAAAAGTTAGCGCATCCACTTTGGCAGCAAAACGCTGATTGAATTCATCGGCTATTGATTCATGAACGTACAGAACTTTCAAAGCGGTACAACGTTGTCCATTAAAGGATAATGAACCAGCTATACATTCTTGAATAGTCAAATCCAAATCGGCATCCGGAAGGATTATCGCAGGATTTTTTGCTTCTAAACCTAATACCAATCGCAGTCTGTTCTTGTTTGGATGTTGATCCTGAAGAGCAATTGCCGATTTACTGTTTCCAATCAAAGCCAAAATATCAACTTTCCCGGACTTCATAATTGGCGAAGCTACTTCTCTTCCTCTACCATATACAATATTGATAGCCCCGGCAGGGAAACTGCTTCTGAACGCTTCTAACAAAGGAGAAATTAATAAAACACCGTGTTTGGCCGGTTTAAAAATTACAGGATTCCCCATAATCAATGCCGGAATAAGCAACGAAAAAGTTTCATTTAGAGGATAATTGTAAGGTCCAAGACACAATACAACGCCAAGTGGTCCTCTACGAACCATGGCATTTATCCCTTGCACTTTAGAAAAATGTGAGCTGCGAGCATTTAATTCTTTATAACTTTCAATAGTGTCATAAATATATTCTACGGTTCTGTCAAATTCTTTTTCAGAGTCGCCCAAAGATTTACCAATTTCCCACATCAAAAGCTTTACAACCTCATGACGTGTCGTTTTCATTTGGGTAACGAAATTTTCCATGCATTTGATACGATCCACTACTTTCATGGTAGGCCACAAACCTTGTCCGTTGTTGTAAGCCGCAGATGCAGCCTCAACCGCTTCCATTGCTTCTTTTTCTCCCATAAATGGGATTGAACCCAATATGGTAGGTTCGTATTTTTCTGTTGATGAAATCGTGGAGAAAACTGCCGAAGTTTGGCCTTCCCACTTTTTTAATTCACCATTCACTAAATAAGTATCTTGGTTTAATAATGTTGTAATCTGAAATTCTTCTGGTATTGCATTCATTGTAGGTTGTTTTTGTTTTTTGGTATTAAAGTATAGACAAGCTATACTCGCTAATTTTTATGACGCAACGATGTCTCCGTTCCAAGCCAAAATTCCACCTGTTAGATTATAGGCATTTTCAATACCCAATTCATTCATAACTTCGCAGGCTTTTGCACTTCTTGCTCCTGAGCGGCAATAGACATAATAGTTTTTACTTTTGTCTAAGGTTTCAATTTCATTTACAAAACCTTGCCCCATGTGAATATCAATATTTATGGCATTAGCTATAATTCCGTCATTGTACTCGTCCTCTGTTCTTACGTCTAGTATCACTGCATTCTCATCTGCTTCGAGCTGAGAAATCCAATCTTCTTGTGTTAAATTCATGATGATGTTTTTTGTAAAAATACAATGTTTTTAAATAACTATAAACAGTCCTGTTTTAAATTATATAATAATTTAAAGAAAACGTTTTCGCTAAATACTAATAATCAGCAAATTACATTTTCGCTTACGAAATCATTAAAAATCACTCCATTAAATCCATAGGAAATGCATATTATTTTTTCTTCCAATTTTGCTTTCCATGTATAAATTTCAATTAAACAGTTCCCCTGAATAATTAACTTTTTAGCTTACTTTTACAATACTTATCTTGGTTATTTTCAAAATAACAGTTTCTTTTTTAATTAAATACATTTAAAAAAACACTTCAAAATGCATAATCCTGACGATTTAAAAAAAATATTCCCATCGTTTTCAGATGAGCTTATTAATGAAATTGAAACGAACGCAATTCACCAGTCTTATAAAGCCGGGGATATCATCATGCGCACAGGTCAATATATCAACAACACGATTTTGGTTACTAAAGGTCAAATTAAGATTTATCGCGAAGGAGAAAATGGAGGAGAATTTTTTATGTATTATTTGCAACCGGGACAAGCTTGTGCGGTTTCTATGATATGTGCAACCAAAAGCCAAACAAGCCAAATTATGGCAAAAGTGGTTGAGGATGTTGAGCTAATAATGATCCCACTTTCCTTAATGGAAAAATGGATGATGAAATACCGCAGTTGGTATGAATTTGTGATATTTACGTATCGAACTCGATTTGAAGAAGTATTGGAGGTTGTAGACAGCATAGCATTTAGAGCTATGGATGAGCGATTAGAGTTTTATTTAAAACGTCATGCAGAAGCTTGTGGTTGTAAAGATTTAAAATTATCCCATCAAGAAATTGCAACTGAACTGAATACTTCCAGAGAAGTGATTTCTCGTTTGCTCAAAAAGATGGAACAAAGAGGATTAGTTCGACTGCATCGCAATCAAATTGAACTTTTGACATAAAAATCTATTCAATGTTATAAATATCACTTTTTGTAAAGAAATGTCTTGACAATCTTTGCAATAAAAATTTAAAGATGGAATATTTAGGTTATTTTGCTTCAATTATTATCGGACTTTCTTTAGGATTAATTGGCGGCGGTGGATCTATTCTTACCATACCCATTTTAGTCTATTTATTTAAAATAGAACCAGAATTAGCTACAAGTTATTCTTTATTCATAGTGGGAATTACTGCTTTATTTGGCTGTATAGGCCACTATAAAATGGGTAATCTTAAAATAAAATCAGCGCTATATTTCGCCATTCCTTCCATTTTTTCAATTTTGATAATTCGGGAAGTTATTTTCCCCAAAATAGCCTCTACAATTTTCTCCATTGCTTCCTATCAGGTTTCAAAAAGTTTCCTGATAATGATCGTTTTTTCTATACTGATGATGGCAGCAGCTATATCGATGATACGTAAAAGAAAATCAAACCCGAATCCTGCAAAAACAAATTATAAGCAATTGGGAATAATTGGTTTTATAGTGGGAATTGTAACCGGATTTTTAGGCGCTGGTGGCGGATTTCTAATTATTCCTGCACTATTGTTTTTTGCTAATTTACCAATGAAACAAGCAGTTGGAACCTCCTTACTAATTATATTTATAAATTCAAGCATCGGTTTTGGTGGTGATTTATATATAGGTACACCAATTGATTACAGGTTTTTATTGGTGATTTCGGCTATTGCTTTTGTAGGGATGATTATTGGAACCCAGTTATCAAAAAAAATTGACGGAGCCAAACTAAAACCCGCTTTTGGTTGGTTTGTATTAGTAATGGGAATATACATTATTACCAAAGAAATCTTTTTTAAATAAAATACTTTGTGTAACAATAGTCACTGTTAAATACAAATACAAGAATTATCTTTGTATAAGAATCTTAAATTATAAAATCATGCAAATAGAACAAATATATACCGGATGTTTAGCACAAGGTGCTTATTATATAACTTCAAATGGTGAAGCTGCGATTATAGATCCGCTTCGAGAAATACAACCCTATTTAGACCGATTAGAACGCGACAATGTAAAGCTTAAATATATTTTTGAAACTCACTTTCACGCCGATTTTGTTTCCGGACATGTTGATTTAAGTAAAAAAACCGGAGCCCCAATCGTTTATGGACCTACTGCTAAACCAGAATTTGAAGCAATAATTGCAACAGATGGTCAAGAATTTAGTATTGGAAACATCAAAATAAAGGCTTTACATACACCAGGTCACACTATGGAAAGTACTACGTACTTGTTACTGGATGAAAGCGGAAAAGAACATGCTATTTTCTCTGGGGATACTTTATTCATTGGTGACGTAGGAAGACCTGATTTAGCTCAGAAAGCAGCTCACATGACACAGGAACAATTAGCAGGAATATTATTTAATTCGCTAAGAACAAAAATAATGACGTTGCCTGATGATGTAATTGTATATCCAGCTCATGGTGCCGGTAGTGCTTGTGGTAAAAACATGAGTAAAGAAACCGTTTCGACCATTGGCAACCAAAAGGCGACCAATTATGCTTTGAGAGCCGATATGACTGAAGATGAATTTATCAAAGAAGTGACAGAGGGATTACTACCTCCTCCACCCTATTTTGGAATGAATGTAGCAATGAACAAACAAGGGTACGAAAGCTTTGAAACCGTTCTTAATAACGGAATGAGAGCGATTCCAGTAAATGATTTTGAAACTATAGTAGAAGAAACTGGAGCGCTGATTTTAGATACCCGAAAAAATGGAGTTTTTGCGAAAGGATTTATTCCACAATCGATAAACATCGGTATTGAAGGAGATTTTGCCCCATGGGTAGGTGCTCTTATTGCTGATGTAAAACAACCTATTATTCTTGTCACAGAAATAGGTCAGGAAGAAGAATCGGTAACACGATTAAGCCGAGTAGGTTTTGACAATTTAATTGGTCATTTGGAAGGTGGTTTTAATGCTTGGAAAAAAGCAGGGAAAGAAATCGATACTGTAAACCGAATTACAGCAGAAGAGTTTGCCAAACAAGTGAAAATTGGTGAAAGCAAAGTAATAGATATCCGTAAAGAAAGCGAGTATTGTGCCGAACATGTTGAAGAAGCTTACAGCAAACCTTTGGCTAGTATCAATGAGTGGATAAAAGACATCAATCCTAAAGAACCATTTTTCCTTCATTGTGCAGGTGGTTACCGTAGCATGATTGCAGCTTCGATTTTACAGGCACGTGGCTTCAGAAATTTTAAAGAAATTGAAGGTGGATTTAATGCTATTGCAAAAACTGATTTACCAAAGACTGATTTTGTTTGCCAAAGCAAAGTTTTATAGTATTGATTTTCAGTATAATAACTTATAAAATAGTTATTTATCAGCGAATTAAATCTTAAATTTACTATGTATTTTAATTGAATTTAAACTAAAAAATTAATATCCAATGAAAAAAAACATGGGTTCAACAGACAAAATTATTCGTATCTCTATAGCAGTGCTTATCGCTGTACTGTATTTTACCAATACAATTAGTGGTACACTTGCTCTGATTTTAGGAGCATTCGCAATTATTTTCATAATTACAAGTTTTATTAGTTTTTGTCCATTGTATTTGCCTTTTGGCATTTCTACCAAAAAAAATATAGAATGAAAGAAATTCAATGTTGTGTTGTTTCATGTGAAAAACAACTTGACGCAGCGTATTGGGAATCACAATACAAAGCAAAAACCACTGGCTGGGATTTAGGCATAATATCACCTCCCATACAAACGTATGTGGACAGAATAGATAACAAAAACAACAGTATTTTGATTCCTGGTTGTGGCAACAGCTATGAAGCCGAATATCTTTTGGAACATGGTTTTACTAACATAACCGTTATTGACATTGCGCCAACACCACTTGCTGATTTAAAAGAGAAGTTTAAAAATAATCCAAACATTCAAATTGTGTTGGGTGATTTTTTTAAACAGCAGGGGAAATATGATTTGATTATCGAACAGACTTTTTTCTGTGCCTTGCCTCCTGTAATGCGTCAAAAATACGTTTGGAAAATGCATCAACTTTTGGCTGATGAGGGAAAACTTGCAGGATTGTTATTTAACAGAACATTTGAAGTGAGACCTCCTTTTGGTGGAAGCAAAGAAGAATACGAGACACTTTTCGGGGCTGCTTTTGACTTTTTGAAAATGGATGTATGTCCAAATTCGATTGCACCAAGAGCTAATTCGGAATTACTTTTCGAGTTAAAAAAGAACAACAGAGTCAATGTTAATCTTTATGAATTTAGCGGTATTACTTCCATCGGTTCACTTGAATCTGTTACAAAAAAGTTTAATGCAATGGATGGAATATTAAATGTGAGTATGAGCAGTAATTTTGCTGAAGTGCTAATTGTCAGTAAAAATGAAATTGCAGTCGAAGAATTACAAAACGCGATTTCTTATGATGAAAAGTATAAAATAAAAAAAATAAATTAGTAATACGGGTTTACATTTTAAAAAAAATGAAAGAATTATTATTTACAAATTGGCATCTTATGCGCTGGGTTCGTCTGGCGTTTGCCTTATTTTTATTTGCCCAAGCCTATATATTGCAAGAATGGATGTTCATAGCTTTTGGGTTATTTTTCTTCATTCAAGTGCTTTTTAATTTAGGTTGCGGTTCTAATGGCTGTACTATTCCAAACAATAAAAACAATAAAGATGAGTAATTTCAATTCTCTTATCAAATCAGATAAACCAGTTTTAATAGACTTTTTTGCAACTTGGTGTGGACCATGCAAAATGCTTGGACCCATTTTGAAAGAAGTGAAAGACACTTTGGGAGATCGCATTTCAATTCTAAAAATTGATGTGGATAAAAACCAACAAATAGCAGCTCAATATCAAGTCCGTGGCGTTCCTACCATGATTCTGTTTCAAAATAGCAAACAGTTGTGGAGACAGTCTGGGGTTCTGAATAAAGAAGATATCATTAAAATTATCTTGGAAAAAAGTAACGAATAACTTAAAAAACGATTTTAACAACTGGAATTGGATTTTATATTTGCTGCTGTTACACACTCTTCTTCATTATCCCTTCACAGGGTTTAATTCAGTAACTTGCACTATAACTTCAAACCTTTATGTTTTGCAATAAATAATAGTTTAATAGGCGGACTGTGTTTGATATATTTGTAAAAGGAAAATAAAAAATGTTTTTTTTATCTTTTAAATCAGTATGGAAAACAAACCAAAATATAGGCTTTCACAATCCGAATCTTTATTTGTAATGGAATATTGTACTTACTGTAGAACAAAAACCTAATCCCTATTTACATAAATGGATTTACATCCCCTATTTTTTTGTCAGAAAAGTAATTTTAATAAAATACTCCTATACATTTGTTGTTATGCCCGGTGGATTGGGAACTTTGGATGAATTATTTGAAGCTAGCGTTAATTCAAAATAAAATAATAAATAATTTTCCGATAGTAAATTTTTGATAAAAAATATCACGAAGAGCTAATTCATCATATCCAAGATGTCAGAAAATGAAAGTATCAGTACTGAAGATATGAAACTTTTATATGTTACCGATTCGGTAGATGAATTAATCGCACATATAAAAAAGCATGCAATTAAAAAAATTGGTTTAATAAAGAAACCCTATAAAGACAAATGGTGGTTTGGAGAAAAAAGAAAAAAATAGCTCTTATTTATTTCACCCATTTATGTAATATTTGTTCTAAATCAGATTGAATAATAGGTTTCGAAATATAATCGTTCATCCCTGAATTTAAACATTTTTCTTTCTCTTCAACAAATATTCCTGCAGTCAAAGCGATTATTGGAGGGTTTTCAGAATGGCTTAATTTTCTTATTTCAAGAGTTGTTTCAAAACCATTTTTTTTAGGCATTTGAATGTCCATTAAAATAATATCCAACTTCTCCTTTTTATATAATTTTATTGCTTCTTTACCATCGCAAGCTTCATAAATTATACAATTGGGAATTATTTTTTTTATTAATTTTTTGGCCAAAAGCATATTAATTCTATTATCCTCCACAATTAATATTTTGGTCTGATTTGTATTTTCAATCAAAGGTTCAATATTTTCTTCCATTTGAAACGTAAACGGCATTTTTATATCTTTATCCTTGTTTGATTTTTTAAATTCTATCGAAAAATTAAAATCGCTTCCTTTTCCATACCGGCTGTTAAGATTCAATTTACTTTTCATTAATTCTAAAAGTTGATTAGAAATTGCTAATCCTAATCCTGTTCCGCCAAATTTTCGAGTGGTAGAAGTATCTTCCTGAACAAAAGAATGAAATATTTTTTCCTGATTGCGGTGTTTTATACCAATACCTGTATCTTTTACTGAAAAGTTTATAGTCGAAAAACCTTCACTGGAGGAGGGCATTTCATTAATATCTAATTGTATGTGGCCAACCATTGTAAATTTTAAGGCGTTACCAATTAAATTTACGATTATCTGTTTCAATCGTACTGAATCCGCATAAATAAATTGAGGGACATTTTGGTCAATATTCAAGATCAAATCAATATTTTTTGAATTTGCCTGATGTTTGAAAAGACTAATCACTTGATGCGTTAGCAAAAAAAGATCTATTTCTTCAATATTTAATTCCAATTTCCCGGCTTCAATTTTAGAAAAATCTAAAACATCATTAATTAAATCCATTAAAATAACGGCAGATTCATTAACAATATTAATGTATTCTAATTGATTATTGTCAAGGTTTGTTTTCATTAACAAATCTGTAAAACCAATAATTCCATTCAATGGAGTCCTAATTTCATGACTCATATTAGTCAAAAAATTGGATTTGGCTTTATTGGAAGACTCGGCCTGAATTTTTGCTGCAATTAATTCTTTTTGCATCAACTTTATCTCCGTAATATCAACAATTGTGATATGGCACTGCTTTAAATCTGCAGAAATTGAACCTGTAAGGTAACCATAAAAAACTGATTGGTCATTTGGCAGCAGTTTAACTTCACATGATTCTCTGACTTTGCTGTTGAATATTTTTTCTAAAAAAAGATTAAAAATATTTTTTGTATCATCGGAAACAAAAAAACCAAACTGACTATTTCTTAATTTTAACCTTTCTTTACCCAATATATTCGCACCAGTAAGATTCACATCAATAACTTTTCCTTCTTTTGAAAGTGTAAAATATCCGGAAGGTGCAAAATCATATAATTCGGTATACTTTTCTGTTGCCAACTCCGCTTGCTCTTTTGCAAATAAGAGTTCCTCGTTCTGCATTTCGAGTTCAATCTGGTAAACTTCCAATTCATGAATTAGTTTCAAAGTTTCTGCTTGTGAGAAATTCGAATCAAACTGTAATTGTTGTTTTTTACTTAACAATTCTTCCGCTTTTTGTCTAAGAGTTGTTGTAATTTTCGATCTCTTTTTGGAATTTTCCATTTTAATTTTATTTATTCCCTTTGTTTTTAGCAAGCACTTCTTCCGTTTGCAAATGGTTCTCCATGTTATGAATAAAACATTGCATTATTTTACGTTTGTCTATCGCGTAAGTGTTACAGGTAAACGCAATATTGATCTTTTCTCCATTGTTCGTTTGAATCTCCAAGTTTTCAAAGGAAACGGATTCTTTCTGTTGCAGTTCTTCAAATTTATCTTTATTTGCGACTATATTTTTAAAAAAATTAATTTCCCAAATTGGTTTCTCCGTAAATTTCTCTTTTGGATAACCCAATAATTTCATCAAAAATGGATTCACATCAGTAACTTTTCCCGTTTTGCCATCAAGGAAAAAAATTCCATCTTTAGCAGATTCAAAAAGATGATGATAGCGTGCTTCAGAAAAGGCCAAAGCATCTTCGACCAACTTTCGATCAGAAATATCACGAATAATACATTGTATCACCTTTTTATTATTCAATAAATACATGGTACTTACGAATTCTACGTTAATTTTTTTCCCATCTGCGGTCTCAAGAGGCAAATTTTCATAACGAACGAATTTCTTATGTTGCAATTCTGAAAATTTGTCTTTATTTGCCACTATATCTTTAAGCGATCCTATTTCCCAGATTGCCTTTTCAACGATTTGTTCATAGGAGTAACCCAACATTTGAATTAAAAATGGATTAACATCTATAATCCTACCCGATTCTGCATTAAGAATCAAAATTCCGTCTTTAGCCGATTCAAAAAGGCGTCGGTATCGGTTTTCTTTCAATAGTGCTTCTTCTGCTTTTTTAGCTGCTGTTATATCCGTAAAAGTAATAACAAGCCCATCAATACGGTCATCCAAAGTACGATATGGCATAATTCTGACATAAAACCATCTTCCATCCTCCGTTTCTATTGTATTTTGAATAGGAACTAGATTTTTAATTACCTTTTTAGCATCAGCACCCATTTCAGGATATTTTAAATCACTGACCAAGTCTGTAAAAGGTCGTCCAGCATCAGTAACCCGTATTTTAAATATTTTGGTAACTGCATCGGTAAATCTGCGAATATTCATTTCCTTGTCCAGGAAAAGCGTGGCGATTTCAGTACTGTTTAGCAAGTTTTTCATGTCGTTATTTGCTTGTTCAAAGTCACTTAACTTACTTTGAAGTTCGGCATTAACGGTCTGTAATTCTTCATTTAGACTTTGCATTTCTTCCTTTGAGGTA
>Ga0209109_10000550_pt1 | contig 20099 bp, 14 predicted proteins | sample Rifsed10ft2_FD_184004 | JGI IMG/M metagenome (GOLD analysis project Ga0209109, IMG submission 184004) | Soil microbial communities from Rifle, Colorado, USA - sediment 10ft 2 (version 2) | ecosystem: Environmental > Terrestrial > Deep subsurface > Rock core/Sediment | place: Rifle, Colorado... | reverse complement strand
CCCGGCCTACGGCAGCGGCCCACTGGCCACCGTCATCCAGGATCTGATCTCGATCCTCGTCTATTTCGCGATTGCCACCGCGATCATGGGGTAGGTCATCGCCTCGCCCCCTCACTACCCTCCCGCCGCATCATCCGCAACGAGACCCGATGACCACGCCTCCCAGCGCGTTCCCTGATCGGGCCCGGGTGGTGGTGGTCGGCGGGGGCGTGATCGGGACCAGCGTCGCCTACCACCTGGCCCATCTCGGCTGGAACGACGTCGTGCTACTGGAGCGAAGCCAGCTCACCGCGGGGACCACCTGGCATGCCGCCGGGTTGATGGTCACCTTTGGGTCCACGTCGGAGACCTCGACCGCGATCCGTCGCTACACGCGGGACCTCTACTCCCGTCTCGAGGCGGAGACCGGCTTGTCCACCGGGTTCGCCCCGGTGGGGTTCATCGAGCTCGCCACCGACGCCGACCGGCTGGAGGAGTACCGAAGAGTGGCCACCTTCAACCGTCATTGCGGGGTCGATGTCACCGAGATCTCCCCCGCCGAGGTGGCGGCGGTGTTCCCCATTGCCCGCACCGACGACGTCCTCGCCGGGTTCTACGTGGCGGGTGACGGGAGGGTGAACCCGGTCGACGTCACCATGTCCCTGGCCGCGGGGGCCCGCAACCGGGGGGTTCGCATCGTGGAGGGGGTGAGGGTCACCGGGGTCACCACCCGCCGCGGAGCGGTCAGCGGGGTAGACACCGATCATGGACACGTCGAGGCGGAGTACGTGGTCAACTGCGCCGGGATGTGGGCCCGCCAGCTGGGCCAGGCCTCCGGGGTGAGCATCCCCCTTCAGGCTGCCGAGCACTACTACCTGATCACCGAGCAGATACCGGGGATATCCCGGGAGTGGCCGGTGATCGAGGACCCCGCCTCCTACGGCTACTACCGGGAGGAGGTGGGAGGGCTGCTGATCGGGCTCTTCGAACCGGTGTGCGCCCCATGGATGGTCAACCGGGTGCCCGAGGAGTTCGCCTTCGGCGAGATCGCCCCCGACTGGGATCGGATCGGGCCCTACCTGGAGACCGCCATGGCCCGGGTCCCGGTGTCGGCGGAGACCGGGGTCCGCAAGCTGTTCTGCGGCCCGGAGAGCTTCACCCCCGACCTGCAACCGATTGTCGGCCAGGCGCCCGAGCTACGCAATTACTTCGTTTCCGCCGGGCTCAACTCGCTCGGGATCCTCACCGGCGGGGGAATCGGGCGGGTGGTGGCGCAGTGGATCGTCGACGGCCGCCCCGACATCGACGTCACCGGGATCAACATCGACCGGCTCAGACCCCATCAGGTAGAACCGGAATACCGGAGGCAGCGGACCGTGGAGATGCTGGGGATGGTGTATCAGGCCCACTATCCAAACCGGGCCCCGCAGACGGCGCGCGGCGCCCTGCTCTCCCCCCTCCATGGGCGTCTGGCAGCTCATGGCGCCTACTTCCGGGAGGTGAGCGGTTGGGAGTCGCCCGACTGGTACGGCGAGCCCGAGACCGAGCCCGACCCGGGGCCGCTGACCTGGGGGCGGGCCTCCTGGTTCGACAACTGGCGGGGCGAGCACGAGGCGGTCCGCAACGCCGCGGCGCTGATGGACATGTCGTTCATGTCCAAGTTCTCGGTGGAGGGCGCCGACGCCGGCCGCCTTCTGGAGCGGCTCTCCGCAGGTCGAGTCGACGGGCCGCCGGAGACCATCACCTACACCCAGTGGCTCAACGATGGGGGAACCCTCGAGGCCGACCTGACCGTCACCAAGCTGGAGGAGGGGCGGTTCATGGTGGTGGCCACCGACACTGCCCACCGTCACGTGGAAACCTGGATGCATCGCCATGCCAGGGGGAAGGTGAGGATCGCAGAGGTGTCGGCCGAGATGGCGCAGATCAACCTCCAGGGCCCGGCGTCCCGTCAGATCCTGCAGAAGGTGACCGCCGGCGACGTTTCCGACGCCGCTTTCCCCTTCCGCACCGCCCGCCGCCTGCAAATCGCCGGGGTGGAAGTGCTGTGTGTGCGGATCACCTATGTGGGCGAGCTCGGCTACGAGTTGTATTCGCCGGCCGGCGAGGCGGTTGCCGTCTACGACCGGTTGTGGGAGGCGGGTGAAGGCCACGGTCTCCGCCCGGCCGGCTTGAAGGCGCTGGCCAGCTTGCGGATGGAGAAGGGCTACCGGGACTACGGCCACGACGTCGACAACACCGACCGCCTGTGGGAGGTGGGGTTGGAGCGGTTCGCCGATGTGGGCAAGCCCGGGGGGTTCATCGGAAACGAAGCCCTGGCGGAGCAACTGGCCGCCGGGCCGCCCCATCGCCGGCTGGTGCAGGTCCTCCTCACCGACCCCGACCCCCTGATGTATCACGCCGAAGTAGTGCAACGTGATGGGGTGGCGGTGGGTTACGTGCGATCGGCCTCCTACGGGTTCACCCTGGGAGGGGCGGTGGGCCTGGCCATGGTCGAAGCGGACCAACCGGTCAGCAAGGAATGGCTGGCAGCGAGGAGTTGGGAGGTGGAAGTCGCCGGTATCCGTTACCCGGCGGTGGTGTCACTGGCGCCACTCTACGACCCGGGGATGAAGCGGGTGCGGTGAGCGGTCTCCGGTGATCGATACGGGCTATGCCGGGGTGGGGGTTCCGTAGGCCCGGATCTTGTCACGGTTCCCGTAGGCGCTACCGGAGTAGGAAAGGATGTCGATGAACACTGCCAAGCCCATCCAGACCCAGTCAAAGCCTTCGACCCCGCCCGGGTAGACCGACACGTACATCAATGTCGTCCATGGCAGGAAGACAAACCCGAGCAGGGGCCAGATGAAGGTGGAGAAGGCCGCTTCCCAGCGGGTGGGTTGGGCCAGCCCCCAGACGATGATTCCGAGGCGCGGCCCGAACAACACCAGAGTCGCAAACAGACAGCACATGGTCAGCGTCCTTTCTCATGAGGCATGATCGGCCTGCCTCCGTGGCCGGTGGCAAGCTAGTCGTCGCGATACGGGCCGTGTCGCCTGGTTTTGAAACCCGAACCGGCATCAAACGGGCTTCAGTCCCTGGTTTACGGGGTAGGCTCGGGGGTGGGCAAGGGGATCACCGGGGTCGGACCTTCGCTCCCCAGGAGATACACGATGGCCTTGTCGGACAGGGCCTCCACAATCCGAAGCTGCAGAAGGTCAGGAGTCAGCGACTCGGCAATCAGTTGATTCGCCTCGGCTTCTGCCCCGGCCGTGATGACCCTGGTGTCGGCGTCGATTCGGGCTTGATCTTGGCGGAACTGGGCTCGCTGAGCGTCTTGTTCGGCTTGCAGTTTCGCCTCGATGGACGCCTGCAGTTCCGGCGTGGCGGCGATGTCGCGCAACTGAATTCCATCCACCGCAAGTCCGCGTGGCTCAAATTCTCCGGTAAGTGACTCCTCGATGCAGCGTTCGACATCAGGGCGTTGAGTAGTGCGGGCCAGCTCGAATCGATACTTGGAGATGCAGTCTCGTACTGCTGATCGCGACACGGGTCGCACGATCACATCCCGGTAGCCGGTGCCGAGCGAGCGGTAGACGTTCGATGCTTCCGATCCCACCAGATGCCACAGAATGGTGATCTCGACTCTTACCGCCGCGTTCTCCAGTGAAACCGCGGTGATCGCATCCGCTCGATCGGCCGCTTCCCCTTCACCAATCGTGTCCGAGTATGTCGACTCCTGGGTTCGAACCGAGAGCGCCCGCACCGAGGCGAACGGATTCCGCAGGTGGAAACCCTCCTCGAGCGGCGCTTTGGCAGAACCGAACAGAACCGGCACCGCTACCTCGCCTGGGGCGACGATTGTCAGCGTCGAGGCGAAAACCAGAATCGTTGCAACGACGAGGCCGCCGATCCCGATTCTTCCAAAGAGCCTATCTTGGTCCGGATCGGGCCATTTCCTGACCCAGAGGAGTAGACCTGCGAGGGCCAAGATGACGGCGACATAGATCATTGGAAACTCCTCGTTTTCGCCCTATCGGCCGAGCCTAGTTGCCGTCCCTCCATACGGCGGTTGGGAGGGAGACTTCACCAATGACCGAACGGGCTCGTCCCTCCCGCATGCAGGAGTCAACGGCTGAGCGCATCTCACGCGACCGCAAAGACCTCCCATGGCTCGGGGACCCCTTTGAGATCGTGGACACCGCGGGAGACGAACCCGATACCCGAGCCCGCCACGAGATCTCGGACCGTACGGGACACCAGCACCTCTCCCGGATCGGCCAGAGCGGCGACTCTGGCGCCGATGTGGACGGCGAGCCCGGCCACGTCGTCACCGACGATCTCCAGCTCGCCGGTGTGGAGGCCGCAGCGCACCTCGATCCCGAGTGACTCGACGCCGCGACTTATCGCCCCGGCGCACGATATCGCCCGCACCGGCCCGTCGAACCTCGCCAGGAACCCGTCCCCCGTCGTGGCGATCTCCACCCCCTGCCAGCGCGCCAGCTCGGACCGAACCATGGCGTTGTGACGGGCCAGCAGGTCGCGCCAATCTCGATCCCCCCGATCGATCGCCAGGCGAGTCGACCCCACGATATCGGTGAAGAGCACCGTGGCGAGGACCCTGTCCGAGGGTGCGGCCGTTCGGTGTCCGGTGACGAACTCCTCGATTTCCCCCAGCATGGTGTCGGCCTCGCCCGCCCAGAAGAAGTGATCGGCGCCCGGCAGCTCGACGAGTCTCGCCCCGGGGATCTTCGACCCGATGTACCTCCCTTCCTCCACCTTGACGTCCTCGTCATCCTCCTTGTAGAGGAGAAGGGTGGGCACCCGGATCATGGGAAGGATCGTGGTGACATCGATCTGAGAGTTCATCCGGATCAGGGCGGCGGCGGCCTGGGGGCTGGCCGAAAGCCGGAAGTAGCGCTGGAGCCAAGCCTGGAAGGAGGGATCATTGGCACGGCTCGGTGCGTAGAACTCGACAGCGGTCCCCTCACCCCAGGTCTGTTCAACCTCCTTGCCCTGGGCGAGACGCTCCTCCCATGTCGGGGCCCAGGGGTACTCATCGCTGCGGATGCGTCTCGCATAAGACCCGGTGAGGATCATGCCTTCGACCCGCTCAGGAAAGGTGGCCGCGAAGAGGACGCACATGTTGCCTCCCTCGGAATGGCCGAAGAGGAACGCACGCTCTGACCCGACGGCATCCATCACCGCACGGAGGTCGTCCATCCGCACCTCGAGGGTCGGCAGACGGTCGATGGGAACCGGATCGGAAAGCCCGGTGCCGCGCTTGTCGAAGATGATGAGGCGGGAGAACGCGGCAAGCCGCTCGAGAAACCGGGCCAGACCCGGGTCCTCCCACATGACCTCGATGTTGGAGACGAACCCGGGCACGTGAACGAGATCCATGGGGCCGTCCCCGACCACCTGGTAGGCGATGTTGACATCGCCGCTCTTGGCATAGTGGGTGGCAGGCACGACTCCCGAGTCTACGAAGACCCGGGGCGACACGAACACGCCGCGTCACCGGCGGAAGCAGTTACGAGGGAGCCAGGCGGGGTGACCCCAGCTCTACACGCTGGTGGATTCGAGCTGGCCGCGACCCTTCCAGCGGGCCAGAATCAGCGTCGCCAGTCCGAGCAACAACTCGTCGACAAAGGGGATCAGGTCCGGCACCACCAGATCGAGGATGAAGAGGCTCCCGGTGATGACGAGCAAAGTGGGAAAGCGGCGGCGACGTGCCCAACCGAGAAGTCCGCCGACGGCCACCCGTTGTGGGGTGCTCATTGGTTGAATGGTAGAAAGTCCGGCCGATTAGGGGGCCCCCCTCAGCCCAAGATCACCCGCACCTGGTGGGTGGAGCCGTCATCGACCAACTCCAGTTCCGAGCCGGGGGCCAGGGTCTCGTCGTCCATGGTCAATTCCACCACACCCTTGGTGACCCCGTGGGGGTTGCTGACCTGGATCTCAAAGCGGGAGGAGTGGTAGCGGAAGGCGATCTCAAAACCTCTCCAGGCGCGGGGAATGCATGGATCGACGACGAGGCTGGTCCCCCGCAGCCGGAAGCCAAGGATCCACTCCACCCCGGCCCGGTACATCCACCCCGCTGAGCCCGTGTACCAGGTCCAGCCTCCCCGCCCCACGTGAGGCGCCTCCGAATAGACGTCCGCCGCCGCCACATAGGGCTCCACCCGGTAACGGTGGATCCCCGCTCTGGTGCTGGCATGGTTGATCGGGTTGAGCAGGCCGAACAGTTCGCCGGCCCGATCACCGTCACCCAGGGTGGCAAAGGCGATGACGCTCCAGATTGCGGCGTGGGTGTACTGGCCCCCGTTTTCACGAATGCCGGGCAGATATCCCTTGATGTAACCGGGATCTACGCCCCAACTGTCGAACGGTGGGGTGAAGAGGAGCACCAGTCCGTCACCTCGATGGACCAGGTACTCCTCTAGCGAGGCCATCGCCCGCTCGGCCCGATCTCTTGGTGCACCCCCGTGGATGACCGACCAGGATTGGGCGATCGAGTCGATCCTGCACTCGGGATTGACCGATGAACCCAGTGGCGTCCCGTCGTCGAAGAAGGCGCGGCGGTACCAATCACCGTCCCATGCCTGCGTTTGGAGGCTCGCCCGGAGACGATGCGCCCCCTGCCGCCAGCGCTCAGCGAGTTTCGCTTCCCTCATCCCGTCGGCGATGTCGGCGAATCGCCTCAGGTTGGCGTCCAGGAACCATCCGAGCCACACGCTTTCCCCCCGCCCCATCCGACCCACCCGGTTGAAGCCATCGTTCCAATCACCGGTTCCGATCAGGGGAAGGCCACGACTCCCGAGCCTGGAAAGCGCCCGGTCGAGAGCACGTCGGCAATGGTCGAACATCGTTCCTTCTGTGGAGGACTGCTCCGGGGTGAAGTAGACCTCGTCCTGGCCCGGCTCCAGTTCGATCCCACGCAGATAAGGCACCACTTCATCGAGCAGGTCTCGGTCTCCGGTTACTTCGACATAGTGGGCCACGGCATAAGGAAGCCACAGGTAGTCATCGGAGATACGTGTCCGCACCCCGTTGCCAGAGGGGGCATGCCACCAATGGAGAGCGTCGCCTTCTTCGAATTGATGACCGGCGGCTCGCAACAGGTGCTCTCTGGTCAGTTCCCTCATCGGAGCCGCCAGCGCCATGACATCCTGCAGTTGATCGCGGAAACCGAAGGCGCCCCCGGACTGATAGAAGGCTGTCCGGGCCAGCACCCGGCAGGCGAGCGTCTGGTAGAGCAGCCATTGGTTGATCATCAAGTCGAAGGAACGGTCGGGGGTCTTCACCCGCAGGGCGCCAAGAATGTCGTTCCACCTGGTCGCCACTTCGGCTCTGACAACCTCTGTATCGGTCTGGCGGTAACGCTCGACCAGGGTTCGGGCCTCGACTTCGTCTTTGCCCTGGCCGAGCAGGAAGACCACCTCGACTTCTTCGTTGGGAGCCAGGACCACCGAGCGCTGGATAGCCGCGCATGGGTCGAGGCCCACTCCGACCCTCCCCGATAGCTTCCGGGTTCCTCGGAGTGCTGCCGGATTGTCGACGCTGCCGTGTCTCCCGAGGAACTCGGCTCGGTCGCTGCTGGCCGTGACCTCGCCGGCTCCGAGATCGGCGAAGGCCACCCGTTCTCCGAAGTCGGTGTTCCATGGGTTATGCGCCAGGACGGCACCCGTTACCTCGTCGCGTTCGGTGACGATCTGCCTGGACGACTCGGACCTGGTGGTTCCGAGCACCCATTCCACATAGGCGGTGACGGACAGGCGACGCCGACGGCCGGTCAGGTTGCGAAGCCGCAAACGCGAGATCTTGACGGGATCCTCGAGGGGCACGGTTTGATGCAGGTGGAGGCCGATCCCCCGGGAGGTGTGTTCGAACTCGGAGTAGCCGGCACCGTGGCGGGCCAGGTAAGTGGAAGCGTGATCCCTGATCGGCAGGGCGGTGGGTCCCCAGACCTCTCCGCTTTCCTCGTCTCGAACATAGAGCACCTCGCCGGGGGGGTCGGCGACGGGATCGTTGGACCAGGGAGTCAACTGGTTCTCCCGGCTGTTCTCCGCCCAGCTGTATCCGGACCCCGATTCCGAAACACAGAATCCGAAGTGGGGATTGGCGACGACGTTGATCCACGGGGCCGGCGTCCATTGGTCTTCTCCCAGCACCACCACGTATTCGGTGCCGTCGGCGGCGAAACCGCCGAGACCGTTGTGGAACTCGCGGTCAGGCCGCGGCTGGGGGCCGTCCGTCGGGATGGCGGCAACCGGGCTGGGACGGGTGGTGGTGGCCGGCTCCTCAGGAGGCCGGCGGGCCAGCTGGTCGGGGAGGGTCCCCTGGTGGCTGAGCAGCACCGCCCTCGCCGCCGACTGGAGAGTTGTCCGATCGTCGGAGGTGAGCAGCGGGCCGCTGAGGACGAAGATCCCTCCGTCGGGCTCCTGACCAACCTGGCGACCGGTTTCCCTGATCAGCTCGTCGATGGCATCCTGCAGATCCTGGGCATACGAGCTCGGTTCCTCGTTGATGATCACGAGGTCGGCGACCAACCCTTTCGTTCGCCAGTATTCCTGAGCCCGGAGCAGGTCCCGAACCAGCCCCCGTTCTTCGGGTTGGTCGATCCGGACCAGGACGATCGGGAGGTCCCCGGAGATGCCGTGTCGCCACAAGCCCGCCTTACTGGCCGAAGGCCGATCCTTCTGGCCCAAAGGAATTCGCAGCGCCGGGTCGAAGTAGATCAGGGCTCCGGCCAGTTGCTGGAACACGTGGGCCTGCTCGGGATCGATACGCAAGTGATTGAGCCGGACCTGGGCCTGGGTCCAGGCGAGGGTCAAGCTTCGCTCGAAGGCGACCGAGCCAGAGAACTTGTCGATCAGATCGAGGGCCTCGGGCCGGGTCCGGGCGATAACGGTCGTGAAGTCGAGGTGGGCGGTGGCCCCCGGCCGGATCCGCACCTTCCTCCGCAGACTGAAAACCGGATCGAGCACCCGGCCCACCGAGTTCGACAGCGGACGATCGACGGCCGCCGCACGATGAACCTGGTTTCCCCGGCCGAGAAAGCGGGCCCGATCCGTCTCGTACTGGACCCCCCCTACCACCTCGCCGGTGACGGCGAGGACATGACCGGCCCACACGGTTTCTTCCTCGCCCGAGCGGGGCCGCCGGGTGGCCAGCAGCGCGTCATGGCTGGCCACCGCTTCGGTCTGCACGAACAGATTGGAGAAAGCAGGGTGGGCGGCTTCGACCCGGCAAGGCGCCAGGACCAGCTCGGCGTAGGAAGTGACTTCTACTTCCCTGGTCGCCGTGCCCAGATTGGTGAGGCTCAACCGGCGAACCTCGGCATCGTCCTCCTGTGACACAACCACAGTCAGCGCAGTTGCGAGACTGCCGTCACGACGCGAGATCTCTGCTCTGTCCTCGCTGAAGGCCACGTGATAGGAGTCGGGCTCGACCAGGGTCGGTTGGTAACCGGCCGACCAGGTGCGCCCGGCCTCGTCCTTGATGAACAGATAGCTGCCAAAGTCTTCGCGGGTGGCATCTTCCCGCCAACGGTTGATCGCCAGCCCCTGCCACTGGCTGTAACCGGAACCGGCGGCTGTGATGACGGTGCTAAAACGGCCGTTGGAGAGGGCGTGAGTGACTGGGACCGGCCCGTGCGGCGACGAAACCCGCCGGACGACTCCCGTCGCCTCTTCCAACGGAAGGGCCGCCTCGGCGACTTCCTCGGCACGCGGATGGGCCACCTCCACATCGCGGGGCACCCTTTCATGCAACAACAGCTCGGCCGCCCGGATGGTCGGCTCGGAATGAAACAGGTCCCTCCACAGCCCGTCGAAGACGACGTTGGCCAGGGACACCAACGACATCGCCTGATGGTGGGCCATATAGGAGCGCACCACGACGGTCCCTCCGTTTTCGGGCAGACGGGCCGGGGTGAAGTCGAGCGCCTCGTAATAGCCATAGCTGCCCAACGCTCCCAGCCCGTTGAGCCGGGTCAGGTTCGCCACGGCATCCCGCGGCTCGACCATCGCCGCCAGCATCGTGGCGTATGGCGCCACCACCAGGTTTTCGCTCAGACCCCGATCGAACCCCAGCCCCGGGACCCCGAAGGCCCGGTACTGATAGATGAGCCGGACGTCGCGGACCGCGTAGGCCGCCTCGGAGATCCCCCATGGGATCCGACGCTCGTTTCCGTATTCGATCTGGCGTCGTACCACCGCCCGGTAGGTGCTGTCCAGGATGCTCTCGGGTGGAGAGCGCATGACCAGCAACGGCATCAGGTATTCGAACATGGAGCCCGACCAGGAGATCAGGGCGGCGTCGGTCCCCATCGGAGTCATCGACCGCCCGAGACGGAACCAGTGACTGGGCGGCAGGTCACCCTTGGCGATGCCTATGAAGCTGGCGAGCCGGGCCTCGGACGCGAGCAGGTCGTAGTGGCTGCTGTCGAGCGACGAATCGCCGAGCCGATAACCGATGGCCAGCAGCTTGTTGTCCGGGTCCATGAGAAAGGAGAAGTCCATCGCCGCGGCCAGGCCGGCGGTCTCGTCGGCGAGGGCGGCAAGACGGCTGGAGAGTTGCTCCCGGCTGGTCGTCTCGTTGAGTACTTGGTGGTCGCGGAGGTGGCCCCGCACCGTGGCCACCAACGCTTCGGCCCAGACCGCCAGTTCCTCGGCGCCCTGCCCGGTGGCGAGAGTGCGGGCGATGTCGGCCACGGTCTCGGCTTCGGCAAGGATCTCGGCCAGTCGCGATGCTCCGGCGGCCCCCCTGTTGTGCAGAGAGGTGAGGAGATCGGCCAGTGCCCGGTCGAGGTCGCTGGGCGAGACCACCCCCACTTCGAAACTGACAGCCAGGCGGTCGGCTGCCTCCCGGATCAGCAATGCTCCGTCCCTGATCCCGGCTGCCACCTCGGGGCCGGGCCTGACCTGGCGGAGACGTACACAACCCTGGGAGACCGCTAGCAGGTGCCCGGCGAGGTTGCCGCTGTCCACGGTCGACACGTATCGGGGTGCCATAGGCTCGCAGGAGGTCGTGTCGTACCAGTTGAAGAAGTGACCCTCGAATCGCTCCAGCCCATCGAGGATGGAGAGTGTTGCTTCGAGCCGGGCAACTGTTTCTTCGATACCGATCCAGCCGAACTCTCGGGCCGACAGCACCGCCAGTAGATAGAGCCCGATATTGGTCGGAGAAGTGCGGTGCGCGACCACCGCCGGATCCTCCTGGAAGTTGTCCGGCGGCAGCCAGTTCTCCTCGACGGTCACAAACCTCTCGAAGTATCGCCAGGTGCGCCGCGCGGTCAGCCGCAAGGCTTCTTGTTCCTCGCCTGTGGGCGGCTCGCCCACCTTGACCGGGCGGGGGATGCTGACCCGGTATGCGATGAAGGGAGCCAGCACCCATAGACCAGACCACGCCACGGCCGCCGCCAACGCTTCCGGCTTGACGATGGCGGCACCGACGGTGCTCGCCACTCCGATCAACATCGAGGGGGCCATCCGCTGGATGAACGCAGATCGATCGAGGCCGAACTGTCGCTCCGCATCTTCGGCTGTCACCCAGATGAGCATCCCCCTACGCGAAACCGCCAGACGCCAAAGGGTCACGACTATGGCGTCCGTGGTCCTCAGCGCCTGGTGGGCGAGAAAGGCGGCCTGCAAGGCCACTCGACCCAACGCCCGCCATGCATCCGTTCCCCACCGCCTCAGGCGCACCGCCCCCGGTGTCGCGGTACGGCGTGGAATCAGCCGCTCGAGCAGGGGCAGCATGCCGGGAAGGGCCATGACAATGAGAATGAATGCGGTCCAGGGCCAGACCGGCACCCCCGGCACCAGGAACGAGGCGATCAAGGTGAAGAGGGCGGCCGGGCCGCTGAGACTGCGACGGAGATTGTCCACCATCTTCAATCGGGCCACCGGGGGAAGCGGCCCGTGCCGACCAAGGATCCAGGGGAGGAGTTGCCAGTCGCCACGGACCCAGCGGTGCTGGCGGGAGAGTGCCACCTCGTAGTGGCTGGGGAACGCTTCGAACACCTCGACATTGCTGACCAGGCCCGCCCGGGCGAAGCTGCCTTCGAAGAGATCGTGGCTGAGAAGAGCATTCTCCGGGATGCGACCCGCCAGGGCAGCCTCAAAGGCGTCGATCTCGTAAATCCCCTTGCCGGCATAGGAGCCCACGCCGAACAAGTCCTGGTACACGTCGCTGACGGCAGCCGCATAGGGGTCGATCCCGGCGGGTGGGAAGAACACCCGCTGAAAGAAGCTGATGCCCCCCGCCCCCAAGAACGCGGCGACTCGAGGCTGAAGGACCCCATAACCCTCGACCACCCGCCCCAGCGGCTCATCGACCCGGGCCCGGTTGAGGGGATGGGCAATCGTCGCCACCAGCCGGGTCGCCGCCCCCGGCGGAAGCCGCGAATCGGCGTCGAGAGCGATCACATAACGAACCCGCTCCGGAAGGTCGTGGTCGGTCCGAATGAAGCTGGTGTCGACCGCTCCTCGCAGGAGACGGTTGAGCTCGTGAAGCTTGCCCCGCTTTCGCTCCCAGCCCATGTGCCGCTCCTCGGCGGGGTTGAACAGCCGCCGACGGTGAAAGAGCAAGAAACGATCCGCACCCCCGGGCCCCGGTCCATGTCGCTCGTTGAGCCGGGCCACCCCGCGGGCCGCCGCCGCCAGCAGTTCGGCGTCGTCGGGCAACTCCGGCCCCTCGGCGTCCCGCCAGTCGCTGACCAGAGCGAAGTGCAACTCGCCTTCCGCATTGGAGAGGTAGTGGACTTCGAGCCGTTCGACCAGCTCTTCGACCTGGTCGGGTCGCGACAGCATGGCGGGGATCGCCACCAAGGTCCGAAGCTCTTCGGTCGGTCCGTGACGCAACGCCAGGGAAGGGAGCTCCTCGGGACGCGCCAGGGCCGCCACCGCCCTGTTGACCAGAGTCACCCCCAGGTCGGAAGCGGGGATCAGGGCCAGGAAGGCCAAGAGCAGTCGAGCGCGCCAGCCCTCGATCGCGAGGAGGGGCAGGGCCAGCGCCAAGGTCGCCGCCACGGCGATTGAACCGAGGTACACGGTCGTCGCATGTTTTCTGACGAATCGAGAAACACCAAGCCCGGCACCGGGACGGAACCCGATCTCATCTTCGAGCGGGCGCCGGCCTTCGCCGAGCAGGTAGAAGCCAGGATCGCGCTGGCGACGATCGGCGAGTTGTTCGCTTGCCAGCCGCAGGGTGGTCTTAGCGACGTCGAGCTCGGAGGCGCCGGATCTCTTCGACAGCTCCTCGATGGCGTGCCGGTAGCGGTCCCGGGTTGCGAAGCTCATCTCGCTGTAAGAGCTCCCCTCGGCCAGGGAGTGATCGACGAGGCTCACCCCCTCCACGAACTCGGCCCAGTCGAAGGAGTTGATGTGACGGAGGCTCGTCACGATGTTGCGTACGGTGACGTTGGTGGCCGCCTGACGTCCATGGGTTTCGTTGACGACCTCGTCGGGTGACTTCCCTTCGGCGGCCAGGCGGTCAAGCAGCCATGTGAGGCCCGGAGTGGTCCCCGGGTCGCGGTCGCGAAGGCGCTGAAGCAGTTGGACCGCGAAAGCCTGGGGCAGCTCACCTGAGCCGTAGCGGTCGAGAGCGGCTCGCGCGTCGCCGGGGCGGCCGGTGCCGACGCCGAGTAGCCCGTCGGCGATCTGATCGGCCTCTCGACGCAGCCTCCTCGCCGAAACGATGCGCTCGACCGTCCGGCGCAGGTTCTCGATGAGGATCAGGCGAAGGGTGATCGGGATGGCCCAGAGCTCACCGATGGTGAGAGGCTTGGTCTCCTGGTAGGCAGCCACGAAGCGGCGCAGGGCTTCGGGATCGAAGCGGCTGTCGAGGTGCGCCACATACGCCCACGCGATCCCGTATACCCGCGGGTAGCCGGCCAGGTGCCCATCTTCGACGGTGGGCAGTTCGTGGTAGTAGGAGGGAGGGAGGTTTTCTCGTATCTCGCTCAGTTGGCTCTCGACGAGATGGAAGTTGTCGACCAGCCATTCGGCTGCCGGGGTGAGCAGCGCCTCCTCCCGAATTGCCTTGGACAACTCCCGGTAGGAGGAGAGGAGAACGTCACCATTGTCGGCGAGGCGCCGGGCGATGGCTCGAAGTCGCCCTTGCCGTGCACTCAGAACCTGAGCATCGGCCAGACTGCGAGCATGCTCTTCCAGCCGTTCGACGCTGAACAGCTCCGCCCTGATGGGCTCGTCGACCGGCTCGGATCCAGAGCCTCGGGGCGATGGCACCAACTCAGAATAAGGATTCGTTAGCTTCTAGCGAACCGGTCGATCGAGAAGGAGAGCATGCCCGGGGAAGGCAGGGCGATGTCGGGTCTCAGCCCACCAGGAGGAGCAGGCCGTACATGGCGATGCCGACCAGAGCTCCGACCACGGTGCCGTTGATCCGAACGAACTGGAGATCCGGGCCAAGCTGCAGCTCGAGCCGGTGGGAGATCTCGGTCGGGTCCCATCCGGCCACGGTGGTCTCGATGAGCCCGATGACCTCTTCATCCCACTGGTAGGCGAGACGCTCGGCGGACTGAGCGATCCAGCCGTCAATCCTCATCCGGAGAGCCCCGTCATCGAGAACCCGACGCGCCCACCACTGGATCAGTTCCGCCAGCCTCTGCTCGAGCTCGGAGCCGGGCTCGCCCGCAGCGCGATCGAGGCTCGCGTGGAGAAGCTGCCACTGCGATTTGATCGCTGCCGCCAGCTCCGGAGACTCGAGAAGGCGGAGCTTCGATTCTTCGATGCGATCGGCAAGATCTGCGGAGTTGCGCAGGTTGTCGGCCAATCTCGCCAGCATCGCATCGATCTCGGAGCGGATGGGATGCGTCGGGTCCGAGGCAACGTCGTCGACCAGGATCTGGAACGAGGCGATGATCCGCTCGAAGATGATGTCACCCGCCCAGGACGGAACCCACCAGGGTGCCGACTTGGCGAAGCTCGCCCTGAAGTAGGGCAGGTTGTCGACGAGGACGACCTCGATTCCCCTCAGGGAGGCTTCGATCGACTCCCGGGTGCGGCCGTCCTTCAGCCAGGCGTCGACGACCAGGGAGATGAAAGGGGTGACGGACGTCTGTCGCATCCAGTCGAGGGAGGTCTTGGTGATCACCGAGGCCACCCGTTCGTCGTCGATTGACAGGGCGAGGGTGGCTGCGGTCTCGATGCTGCGACGTGCCGCCAGGGCCGAGTGATCGGCGGAGTCGAGCCAGGAAGCCACACGCCGGGCGATGCCGGCGCTGGTGAGCCACTGTCGGAGATTGGTCGGCTCGAGGAAGTTCTGTTGCACGAACTCGGCCAGTCCCCGCCCGATTGCGTCCTTGCTTTCTGGGATCAGGGCGGTGTGTGGGATGGGAATGCCCAGCGGGTGCCGGAACAGGGCGGTGACGGCGAACCAGTCGGCGATCCCCCCGATCAGCGCCGCTTCTGAGGCCGCCATGATCCACCCATTGACACCACCTTCCTCAAACAGGAGGTGGCTGATCAAGAAGACGACCAGAGCGCCGAGGAGAAACCCGTTGGCGCGTCGCTGCCAACGCCGCAGCTCTCGGACCCGTCGCGCCTCGTAACTCTCCTCAGAACCCAAAGAGAGGCCGGTGGCCATCGTCACTCAGAGCATCGTATGTCCTCGGCAGCGAAATCGGTGCCGGGGGGCCCGGGCCGGCAGTCATCGGTCGCCAGGAATTCAACTCTCGGATGCCAAATGCCGATCTCATCGAAGAGAGCCAGGTAGTGGAGGCCTTCATGATTTCGTCGCAGCTGGGTCGAGTGATTCTCAGTGGCTCGTCGGCGGGTGCCGATGAGATGAGCACCAGTCCCGACCAGGATGGCAGCTATGGCCCCATCGACGGACTGCTCGAGGAGATCGCGGCCCGAGCTGATGGCGAGTCCCCGGATGTGAGGCGATCGACGGCCGGGACGTCAATCGTCGACTGATCTAGTCAGGAGCGGTCAGCCAGCGCTCGCGACGATGGCCGTGACCTCATCCAAGTCGAACCCGCGCATCGTGGTGGTGCGCACGTTTCCGAGCGAGGCCACCTTCAGCGCGGCGGCAGTTGCCGTCTCGTCGTCGGGGGCTTCTGTGATCGCCACGACGTCGAAGGCCCCCATGGTCCAGTAGATGTCCTTGAGCGTGCCGCCCATTTGCTCGACCAGGTCCTTGAACGCCTGAGCCCGCTTCGGAATGTCCGTGTAGTTGCGAACGCCCTGATCTGTGAAATTGGCCAGAGTGACATAGGTTGGCATCGTTCACCTCCTTTCTTCCCGGCCGCCGATGTCACGCCCGAACCTACACCGCCCGTGCGCTCACTTGTGCTGTGGGTCCTCCTCGTGGAAGCGATCCCGATCCCGCTCGCGCATCAACTCCTCGTTGGTCCGATACGAAGCTGTCGAGTAGGCGACGTCCTTCCACATCTTGTCGCTGCCGGCCTTGGACTTCTCCCAGGAGACCCGATTGGTGGCGGCCACCCCCGCCTTTTCCCCTTCGGCATAGACATCCTGATCGGCGCCGAGGAACACGAACACCCATCCCTGCTCCTGGCGGTCGGAGACCATCTCGAAGACTTCGGAGCGGGTGAAATCGGAGGGTGAACACGAAGCGCATTGCTTTGTGACCCGGGTGAGCGGCGGGATCGAACATGCACGGACAACCCCGTCGATGACAGTGATCCCCCGCTCCCTGCCGTATTGGGTGGCCGGATCAGAGACGCTTCCCTCACCGAGGGCCCGGTGCATCCACACATGACGGATCCCAGGTCGGCACACCTCCCGCATGGTGTCTTCGGCGATTCCGGGTCTGGTCGCGATAACAACCGCGTCGACATCGCCGGGAATCGACTTCAGGTCCTGATAGCAGGCGTCGCCCTCGACTGTGTCGGCGTTGGGGTTGACTGCGAACACCTCATAGCCACGGTCCCGGAGCCGTTGGTAGACAATGTTGCCCCCGTGCCCCTGCTGGTTTCTCGAGACCCCGTGACAGCAATCCTCTGCAAGGCCAGGAACTCAGAAGCAGCCTCTTTCATCTTCATCATGACTGGGTCCTCCTTGGAAAAGCCGCGGCGATTGCGCCCACTCCATTGCTATCACGACACAGCGGACACCGGGCAGGGCCATACGGCCCAAGCACCAGGTCGGGATCGGTACGGCACAGGGGTTCTCTTGGTTCCCAGAATCTGATAATCTGATCTTCATGCCAGATATCACTGCCACGGAAGCGGCAAGACGCTTCTCCGATGTGCTGGACAGCGTCGAGCACGGCAACGAGCGCTACACGATCGTTCGGCGTGGCAAGGCTGTGGCACATCTCGAGCCGATCAGCAAAGGCCGTGGTTCCGTGGTGAAGCAAATCCTCAGACGCCACCGGCCAGATTCAGGCTGGGCAGAGGAACTCTCACATCTCCGCGAGTTGGTCGAGATCGAAAACAGATCATGAGTGTCGTGCTGCTCGACACGACTTTCCTGATCGACGCCGAGCGAGCAGAGATCGATCTCGACGATATGATCCACGAGGACGACGACGTGGCAATTGCCGCGATCACAGTCGCCGAATTGGTCGTAGGTGTCGAACTCGCATCGCGGGAAGCCAAAGCCGACCGCCAGGCTTTCGTGGACGAGGTCCTGGCCTCCATTCCAATCATTTCCTATGACCGGGATATCGCTTTCGAACACGCCCAGCTTCTGATCGAAGTGAGGCAGACAGGCCGTCCCCGCGGCGCCCACGACTTGCTCATCGCGGCCACAGCTCGGGCCACCCGCCGCTCAGTGCTCACCGCCGACGAGTCGGCCTTCGCAGATTTGCCCGGGGTGACCGTCCACCACTACCGACGCAGTCCGTAGCAGCCGAATCAAGGCAGCTCGTCGAGCAGCGCCTTGAGATGGACGCCGCCTTCGGCGACGCTCTCCGACATGTCAGCACCAATCTGGCTCCAGGTTTCACTGCCCGGATCGGAGTGCTCCATGCCGTATTCGGTGGCCACATCAGAGACGCTTCCGTCGCCGAAGCCTGGAGTTTCCTTTTTTCTTTTCATTCGGACCGTAAGTCTTGGGGCTCCTTCAACGATTACAGAGAGAGCGGGAACCGCCGCGTTCTTACTGGCCGACGCAGGATGGAGAGAAGATGTCGTCGTTCAACGCAAGGCTTCGCCTACCGGGCCGATCCAAGCTGCCGACGGGGGTAGAGGTGGACATCGGCCACGAGCGAATGACCTTGACCGCTGCAGACCGGACTGTGGGGGTTTGGCCCCTTGAAGAACTCGATGTTTCCTCTCGCACAGACGGCTTTCACATCAGGGTCGATGGTGAGGAGATAGTTCTCAACGTGACCGACTCGAAGCGATTCGCGGCCGAGCTCGGCATCGATAAGCGTCCGAGACGCCCGGCTTTGGTGAAGGCTGATCAGGCGGCGCACACCCGGCGGTCCCCGGCGGAAAGCCGCCAGAGCACCCTGCCGAAAACCAATGGGGCGATCAAATCGCGTCGACCCGCCGCCAAGACCACACCCGAGCCGGAGCCACTCGACGATGTGCAGCATCGGATCTCGGAGATCGCCATGGCCTTGACCTCAGATTCGGTATCGCCGGCAGAGGCGTTCGCCGAGTGGCTGAAACTCGTGAAGGAAATCAATCGTCGTCATGGGCAGGGCTCCATGCCCTCCGACCTTTTCTACCTGCTGAACTCACAACTACTCGACCTGATACCCGACCCCACCCCCGACCACATCTAGCCACGCCGTACGTGTCCCTATCAGCAACCCAGAGTGGTCGCCGGTAGGGTGATGGGAATGGGGAGCCGGCTTGAGTGAGGTCGAGACACCGGGCTTGCAGGGAACCTTCACGATCCTGTTCACGGATCTGGAAGGCTCCACTGACTTGCGCGTCAGAGTCGGTGACGCCACCGCCAATGAGGTGATTCGTCTCCATGACGAGCTGGTTCGATCGCGGTTGGAGATCGCCGGGGCCGTCGAAACCAAATCACTGGGTGACGGGTTCATGGCTCTCTTCAGCTCTGCCAATCAGGCGATCGAAGCCGCGGTATCCATTCAGAAAGCGATCCAGGAGCACAACGAGTCCAAGCCCGAGATGCAGCTCTCGATTCGAATGGGACTGAACAGCGGGGATGTCACCCAGTCGGCAGGAGATGCCCATGGAACCGCGGTTCACGCGGCATCGAGGGTCGCCGACAAGGCGCAGGGTGGCCAGATCCTCGTCTCTCAGGTCGTCCAGGATCTGGCCGGCACTCTGGGTCACACCAAGATCGTCGATCGCGGGATGTTCTGGCTCAAAGGCTTTCCCGATAGATGGCGGCTGTTCGAGGTTCTGTGGAGGGACAAAGAAGGTGCTTCGGAGCGGACCACTAGAGAGACCCGTGCCGCCTCGGCTGCCGCGTTCGACGTCGAATCGCCGCGAGCGCTGGGTCCGGTCGTGGGCAGGGCCCAAGAGCTAAAGGTCATTGAAGAGCAGCTCGAGGCGACACCCGCCGCCGGTCTGAGGGCGGTCGTACTCGAAGGGGAAGCAGGGATCGGCAAGACGAGGATGCTCGATGCCACTGCGGACATGGCTTCGGAGCGGGAAAGACCCTTCTGGGTGCTCGACGTCTCCGCCGACGAGGAGTTGCGGGGACCATTCCTCTTGTTCCGTTCCCTGCTGACTTCACCGCACACTTCGTCCGTCGCCAAACAGGCGATGGCATTGGAGCAACTCACCCGGGCCCAGGAGGCCATCGCCGGGAGGACCCCACGCGTGGAAGGGTTTTCCCCACAGGAGCAGATGCTGCGGACCTTCGATGAGGTCGCAACCACGGTCCTCGCTCTGACACGAGAGCGTCCCTTGGTCCTGATGTTCGACGACCTGCAATGGGCCGATGACGACAGCATCCAGCTGATCCGGTATCTGGTGAGAACCGTGGCCTCGGGCCCCATCTTTCTGCTGATCAGCCTCCGCCCCTACTCCGACTCCTCCTCCGGCGGTGCGTCGAAGCTGATCGCCGACCTCGACCGGATGCGGGTGACACGGGTGCTGAGGTTGCAACGATTGAGCCGGCTCCAGACCGGCGAGCTTCTCGAGAGCCTGCTCGGCGCTCCCGTGGACGAGGCCACGCTGGAGAGCCTCCACGCTCGCTCCGAAGGTGTGCCCT
>Ga0209109_10000546_pt1 | contig 20119 bp, 26 predicted proteins | sample Rifsed10ft2_FD_184004 | JGI IMG/M metagenome (GOLD analysis project Ga0209109, IMG submission 184004) | Soil microbial communities from Rifle, Colorado, USA - sediment 10ft 2 (version 2) | ecosystem: Environmental > Terrestrial > Deep subsurface > Rock core/Sediment | place: Rifle, Colorado... | reverse complement strand
GCGCATACGGTAGGCCGTACATGATGTCGGCGCGCAGGTCGGCCAGGGCCACCTCGCGCCGCGAGCCGCCCGCGCGTAATTCCGACAACCATTGCTCGTTGGTGCGCTGTGTCATACCGGCCTCTCCGGTGGCATTATACATGCTCTCGCCAGCACAACTTTGGTAGATGAAGTAAGAAATCGCCGATGGTGGTCGTCTATAGGAATAGCCAGAAGCGCAGGAGAAACTGAAAAATGACTGCTACCGCTCCCACCGTTGTTCCCCCCGCCCTCGCGCCGCAGAAGAAGGACACCGATTACGTGTTCTACGAGCTCACGCGCAGCATCTGCCCGGTGTGCCGGCGCGTGATTGACGCGCACATCCTGCTGCGGGACGACAAAGTCTTCATGCGTAAACGTTGCCCAGAGCACGGCGCATTTGAAGCGCTGATTTACGGCGACGCGCAGATGTACCTCGCAAACGCCAAATTCAACAAGCCCGGCACCCTCCCCCTGCGATTCACGACTGACGTTGCCAACGGCTGCCCGCACGACTGTGGCCTGTGCCCCGACCACCAACAGCACGCGTGTCTCGGCATCATCGAAGTGAACAGCGCCTGCAACATGGACTGTCCGCTGTGCTTCGCCGAGGCCGGGCCGGGCTTTAACCTCACGCTCGAAGAAGTGGAAGACATCCTCGACCATTTTGTGGAGACCGAAGGCCATCCCGAAGTGGTGCAGTTCTCCGGCGGCGAGCCGACGATCCATCCGCAAATCATCCCGATGATGAGGGCGGCCTTCGCGCGCGGCATCAAGAATGTCATGCTCAATACCAATGGCAAGCGCATCGCCCACGACGACGCCTTCCTGGCCGAACTGGCCGAAATCAGGCCTGCCATCTACTTCCAGTTCGACGGTTTCGACTCCGAGACGTACCGCCTCATTCGCGGCGAGCCGGACATTCTGGAAGAGAAGATTCGGGCGCTGGACCGACTCGCTTCTATCGGTTGCCCGGTTGTCCTCGTCCCCGCCATCGAGCGCGGCGTGAACGAGCACGAAATTGGCCGCATCGTGAAGTTTGGTCTCGAGCATCCGGCAGTCTTCGGCGTCAACTTTCAGCCCGCGTTCCATGCCGGGCGGCACGGGGCGCACGACCCATTGCAGCGCATGACCATCCCCGACGTGCTCAAACTGATGGAAGCGCAGACCGGCGGCCTGTTCAAAGTGAGCGACTTCGTGCCGGTGCCGTGCTGCTTCCCCACCTGCAACTCGGTCACCTACGCCTACGTGGACGGCGATACGGTTCTCCCTCTCACGCGCATGCTGAACGTCGAAGATTACTTGGACTACATCACCAACCGCATCCTGCCTGACCTCGGCGGCGAACTCAAGGCTGCGCTCGAGTCGCTGTGGTCTTCGTCCGCCGTGCCCGGCTCGAAGAAGGCGGCGCAGAGCTTCGCGCTCTCGTGCGCGGCGTGCGGCCTGCCAGATGGCAGCCTCGACCTCGGCGCGCTCGCCGACCGGATTTTCATGGTGATGTTGCAGGATTTCCTCGACCCGTGGACCTTCAACCAGAAGAGCCTCATGAAGTGCTGCAAAGAGATTCTGTTGCCGGACGGCAAGCAGATTCCGTTCTGCGCCTACAACAACGTGGGCTATCGCCAGCAGGCGCGCGTCCAGTTGATGGAGCGCCAACGCGAGCGCGAACGCGCCAAGCGTGAAAGCAGGCCGTACACACCGAAGCCGCTGACCTTCATCTTCGGCCAGAACGGGCAGGCCAAATGACGACCTCGACCAGACCGGCGGAAGCCGCCATCCTCAAAACCTGCTGCGCGAACCTGTATGAGAGTGATTGGGCGCAATTACTGCTGGGCGACTCGTTCCACCCCGGCGGTCTCGCACTGACCGAACGGCTGGGAACATTACTCAATTTGCAACCGGGTCACCGCGTGCTCGATGTGGCCTCCGGCAAAGGGACGAGCGCGATTCATCTCGCGCAACGCTTTGGCTGTGAGGTGGTGGGCGTGGAATATGGCGCGCAATCGGTCGCCGAAGCGAGGGCCGCCGCCGAGCGCGCGAGCGTAGCCGACCGTGTTCAATTCAGGAATGGAGACGCCGAGGCACTTCCCTTCGGCAACGCCGAGTTTGACGCCGTCATCTGCGAATGCGCCTTCTGCACCTTCCCCGACAAGGGCGTCGCCGCATCGGAGTTTGCCCGCATGTTGAAACCAGGCGGGCGCGTAGGCCTGAGCGACATGACGCGCTCCGGCCCTTTGCCCAGCGAACTCGAAGACCTGTTGGCGTGGGTGGCCTGCCTCGCCGACGCGCAACCCGTTGAACAATATGTCGCCTATCTGCAAGCCGCCGGGTTCACCGTCGAACACGTCGAGCCGCACGACGCTGTGCTCGATGAGATGGTCAAGCAAATTCGCGCGAAATTACTCGGCGCGGAATTGCTGGTGAAGCTGAAGCAGATTGTTTTGCCTGATGCTGATTTCGAGCAGGCGAAGCGCATGGCCCGCGCTGCCGGCGACGCGGTGCGGGAGGGCAAACTGGGTTATGCCATCATCGTCGGCATAAAATCGCCAGCAAGGAGAGTCTGATGTCCGATCAGGTTGTGTACGTTTCCAGAATCAAAATCGAGCGGGTGAAGGGTCCGCTGCGCCGCGCTTATCTGCCGGTGGAAACCGAGCCGATTCGCTTCGGCGTCCATTCCGAAGTCGCGGCGCACTACGGCGTCAGCCCGGACGTGTCGGAGCCGCACGCCACTACCCTGGATTACGTGGTAGCCGCCGCCGCCGGTTGACTGACGGGGACGTTTGGTGGCGCGCTGGAGGCGCGCGGCATCCCCGCTGGAGAAGGGCGGCTCACGTCCGAAGCGACTGGCGAAGTCGAACTGGATCGCAAGGTGCTCGTCATCCGGCGCATTCACGTGCGCTATCGCTTGAAGATTGACCCGGCCAAGCGTGGAATCGCCGAGCGTGTGCTGGGCTTCCACGCCGACTTCTGCCCGGTGGCCCGCACCATCGGCGGCTGCGTGGCAATCACGACCTCCCTCGACATGGAAGAAGCATAACGAGTTCTCCGGCCCAAGTAAGAAAGTCCAGCGTCACGTTGTCTAGAGGCAGGAGTATCCCATTATCCCCAACCCGGAAGGAGAGAAAGACCATGAAACGCCTCACCCTGACGCGCCGTGATTTTCTCCGTATCAGCGGCATGGGCCTCGGCGCGGCGGCCCTGGCCGCGTGCGCTACGCCCGCCGCCCTCACCCCCGCGCCAACGACTGTGCCACAGCCCACCGCTACGCCGGCCGATACGCCCCGCGTGATCGTGGGCGATGTGCTGGACTTCGCCCTCAAAGGCGACTGGCCGGGCCGCTTCGGATTTGTCAAGTTCAAACTCCATGCCGGGTTCTTCAACGGCGACAAGGCCTACTTCATCCGCACGGACGCTTCGGATAAAGCCAACGCCGAGGCGAACAACCTGGTATTTGTGCCTTTGCTCGGCGGGGTGCCATCTGTGCCGGGCGTCGCCTCCAAGCTATATTTGTTTGAAGGCGGCTCGCCCGACCAACTGCCCGTTTTGAGCACGGCTCCCTCCCAAGAGAATTACAGCCCCATCTGGCAACTCCACAAAGTCACCCCCAAGGGGAACACGCTCTACGACTCGGAAGAGACATTGAAGGCTGCCGAGTCGTCCGGTGATGTGACCATTGAAACGCAGAGCGTCTTCGGCAATTACCCGGTGGTCAAGTGGCCGGGCGACGAGTTGTCGGTGGACAAGGACAAGAAAGAATATCTGGGCACGGGCCAACTGCTGGAGCCGGTGGATACGACCAGCATGACGGTCACGTTCAAACTGCACGAGTGCTTCCCCGGCAGCCGCTACATCGTCACCGACACCTCCGCCGTGCCCATGGCGCCGATGATGTCGGTGGCCGCCGCCGGGCCGGTGCAGAAACTCTGGAAGAGCGATGTCGCGGTCGGCACGGCGAAGATTTGGGTCTTCGCCAACGGCATTCCCGGCAGCGGGGTGATGGGCTTCCAGCCGGCCATCTTCGACTCCCGCGCGGGCGATGCGGTCTGGAGTCCGCTCTGGAATCACTTCACACTCGAATGGAAAGACGACGCGACGCCGCGTGTTCTGAAGTCGAAGGACGATGTAGCTGCCGCGCTCGCCGCGGGCGAGGTGCAAGAGTTCGCCGGCACGCCGGACACGCACCCCAACGGCTTCATCGTCAACTGCCCGGTACCCGTGCTCGCGCCCAACACCTTCACCGGATAAATTGTTGCGGCATCCAAGGCCTCCCGACGCCTGTGGGCGTTCGGGAGGTTTTTTTGACAGGGCTTGACCTTCCAGCGACTGGAAGGTGTAAAGTAAGCACTCAGGAGCAAAACGATGGTCATTCACGAGCTGGCGCAACACACTGGGGTCCAGGCTAAGACGATTCGCTACTACGAATCAATCGGCCTGTTGCCACGCCCGAAACGGGCGGCGAACAATTACCGCCAGTACGCGCCAGCCGAGGCCGAACGTCTGCGCTTCATCGCCAGCGCGCGCAGTCTGGGTTTCTCGCTCGACGACGTGGCCGAAATCCTCGCAGCGCGTGACGACGGCCTTGCCCCCTGCCAGCGCGTCCTCGACGGCATCGCGCAACGGCTGGCGGACGTTGACCGCCGCATCAGCGATTTGCCCACCTTGCGCGAATCGCTCAAGCAGCTTCAGATCGAAGGGGCCATTCTCCCCCGCGATGATGTGCAGGGGGAGCATTGCGTGTGTTACTTGCTCAAAGCGTATCGCGACACCGGGCATGTCACTATTCAAAGAGGAGAGTTTTTCGATGACTGATACTTGCGGTTGCCCGCCCGAAGCCGGAAGCGCGGTATGTGACTTGCCCGCGCAAAATTTTCAACGCCCGCTTCGCGCCGCCAACGCCTGCCCTGAGTGCGGCAAGACTGGCAAGCCTGTGCAAGGGCAAACGGTGAAGTCCCTGCTCGCGGTGACGTTGCGCGAAGTGCGCGACGTGGAGTATTTGTTTTGCCGGACGCAGACTTGCCCGGTCGTTTACTTTTCACCCGACGGTGAGCAGACCTTCACGGTGGAACAAGTGCGAGAGCGCGTCTATCAAAAGGAGCCGAACGCGGAAGAGGTGTTCGTCTGCTACTGCTTCCGGCACACTGTTGGCGATGTGCGCGCCGCCTCGTCGGAGTCGCGCAAGGCTATGGTGGACGACATCAACACAGGCATCAACGCCGGGCAGTGCGCCTGTGATTTGCGAAATCCGCAAGGTTCATGCTGTTTGGGCAACGTGCGCGGGGTAATCAAGCGACGGGAAAAAATGTCTGCGCTGGTAACCGACTGAAATATTGCAAAGGGAAAAACATGATGGAAAAAGTGGCACGCTTTGATCTTTTGATTCTCGGCTCCGGCTCCACCGCCTTTGCCGCGGCTCTGCGCGCTGCTGAACTCGGCAAAACCGCCGCCATGACTGAAATGCGGACTCTGGGAGGCACTTGTGTAAATCGCGGCTGTTTGCCAAGCAAGAATCTCATCGAGGCCGCGCGTATTGTCTGGGAGGCCGCCCATCCGCGCTATGGAGGTTTGAAACCCACCAAGATGAAGTTCGATTTCGTAGAACTCATCGCACAAAAACAGGACGTTGTCCACTCCTACCGCGATAAAAAGTATCAGTCTATTCTCTATGAAGAGAATAGAATCAAGGTTTTCAATGGACAGGCTATGCTGATTGATCATCATACTGCTCTTGTGGGACAGCAAAAAATCAGCGGAGACCAAATACTGATTGCCACAGGCACACACCCCACCATTCCGCAGATAGAGGGCCTTGACCAAATTCCATATCTAACTTCCGATCTTTTGACATCTGACGAATCACAGGAATTGAGGGAACTTCCTGAGTCATTGGTTATTATCGGCGGCGGTTATATTGCGCTCGAACTTGGGCAAATGTTCCATCGCTTCGGAACACAAGTAACCATTCTAGAGCGCAGTCAAGTCATACTCCCTAATTACGAGCCGGAAGTTTCAGATGCTCTGACTTTTGCTTTACGCGATGAAGGACTCCATCTTGTTACGGGAGCGTTAGTTGAACGTGTCTCGCAGAAATCGGATTATGAGATTGAAGTGATCGCGCGCATCGGTGGAAAGGAGCAAGCCTTCAGGAGCCAGAAACTTCTAGTTGCCACAGGCAGGGAGCCGAACACCGACAATGCGGGACTTGAAAACATTGGCGTTCAACTCGACAAGCGGGGTTTCGTGAATGTCAATGATGAACTGCAGACGAACGTTCCCAATATCTGGGCGGCTGGAGATGTCATTGGTCATCAAACAGAGAGCCAGCCAGCCACACCTGTTGGCGCTCATGATGGGGTGATTGTCGCCAAGAATGCCCTTGCAGGCGCTCATCAAAAAATTGACCATCGTGTGATTCCTCGGACAATCTTCACCGATCCACAAGTTGCAGTGGTCGGCATGACTGACATCGAAGCTAACGGCACTGGCATCCGTTGCTGGTGCGGGACGATCCCGCTTGAACTGGTTCCCCGCGCAGGCGCGACTCATCAATCCAACGGAATTGCAAAAATGGTCATCAACCATGATACCCAAGAAGTAGTAGGCGTGTCATTAGTCATGCCAAATGCGGGGGAGGTCATTCATGAGGCAGCTATGGCGCTTCGATTTAGAGCCAAACTCGGAGATTACATTGACATGATTCATGTATACCCCACCATGGCTGAAGCGTTGAAAATAGCGGCAATCTCATACTTCAAAGACCCAGCCAAGTTGTCATGTTGTGCTGAGTAGAGTTTTTCATTACAAAGTTACTGGAGGTTCAAAATGTTCCGGCAGAAAATCCGAAGTGGAGTCATGTTTGTCCTCTCCGCCGTTGCCTTCATTGGCGGGCTGGCGCTTGCGTACAGGTGGGTCAATCAACCCTACTGCCCTCCGGCCAAAACCCCAACTGCGAAGGTGCCCCATGCCTCAAGCCAAGACTGAATGCGCCACAGAAATGGCGAAACCGATGACCATTGGGCAACTTGCCCGGCGCACAGGGGTATCCATCAAAACCCTCCGCGAGTACGAATGCCTGGGTTTCCTCTACACCCTTGGCCGGAGTGAGAACAATTACCGCTTATTCGACGAATCGGCCCTGTGGTGTGTGCAAGTCATCCAGAGTCTGCGCTCACTCGGGTTGACGCTGAAAGAGATTCGTGAAATCACCACCCTGTATCTGGAGCATCCCGCCGAACCGATCAAGCCACACCTCCAGCAGAATTTGCACCAGGCCCGACTCCGTGTCGAAGCCCAGATCGCAGATTTGCAAGCCCTTCGCCGCCGCATCCTCGACTTCCAGGCCGCCTATGCCTCACCGCAGGCACAGCCGCCCGAACTGGTACGCCTGTTTGCGTCTGACCCTCGCCGCACTCCAGCCAAATCCGCCTCTTGACTCTCCCTCCGGGGTAAGGGTTTACGCTGCTCACGGTCAACCTTAGCTGGCCGGGGGGCGAAAGCAATGGGCGAAAGACTAAAACTTGCCTGGATGAAGCTGCCGCTGGCAGTCCGAGCGATCATCGCTGGCTTCGCGGTGCTCCTGGCGGGAATTGTTCCGTGGTCGGCGCTGGCGTCCGCGAATCTTCAGCTTGGTTCAACGCTCCCGTGGGCTGTTTTTGTCGAGCTGGCGTATCTGGCCGGCCTGTGGTGGTTCCTGAGTGGGAAAGGATGGCCCAAGTCCACATCGAGCGTGAGGCGCCAGTCCCTTCGCGCGAACGCTGTGGGGCCTCGCCTGCTGGGGTGGTCTATCGTGGCTGGGAGTCTGTTTGTCTCCACTTTAATTGCGCTCAGAGTCGTGGGATGGCTGTTAGTGAGTGTTCCGCCCACCACGCTGGAGGAGTTTGCACTGCTTGAGGGGCATCCGGCCTGGACGGCCGTTCCCCTGCTCCTGATGGGCGCTGTGGTTACCGGTATCATGGAGGAGGCAGCCTTTCGTGGATATATGCAGGTGCCGCTCGAGCAGCGCTATGGCCCCGAGATTGCCATTGGGGTTGTGGCCGTGATTTTCGCCCTGGCCCACTTCCCCTCGCCGCTGGCCCTGCCGGGCTTCATCCTAGGCGCAGTGGGTTGGGGTCTGCTGGCCTACCTGACCGATTCGATTCTACCGGGCGCTGGGCTGCATGCCGTCGCCGACGCCGCCGTTTGGATCTGGGTGTGGGGTGATCGTGCCTCTGTCGCAAGTCTCCTTACGACGAGTGCTCTGCAGGGTGACGCTTCCCTGCCCTTTGTCGTCGCCGCAGGTTTGACCGTGGCCTTGGGGATAGCGGCGACCCTGGCTTTTTGGAAGCTGGCGCGAGTCAGGCAGGCCGAGAGGCTAAAACGGTAACGGAGGTAAATTATGGGCCAGGGCGATCTTGAAAATAGAAGTCACTTCCGAAAAACGACAAGACCGATCGGTCGAACTCTGAGATTTGTCACGGGTATGCTGTTGATAGCCAGTATGAGTCCGTTCTACCTACAGGGCAACAGCGCTTTCATGTTAGCGTCCCTGGGCATGGCCGCAGCGCTTGTTATTTTCTACATGCTCGTGCATGTTCTGGTGTCGCGGTACTGGCCCCGACTCAACAGATGGTTGGGAGCGTGCCTGGTCCTCGCTCCCATGACGGCTGTGTATTTCTTCGGTTTTGGAGGCGGTTACATCTTTGGAGCAGGTGAAGGGCAACTAGGGGTATTGACCTTTCTCGGGGTATCGCTTCTGCTGGCAGGTGTGCGCGGGGATTCGGGGTGTGAAGTGATGACCATCCCCGGCCTTGTTTTCAAGCAACACACGCATCTGGCCTGCATTGTCTTTTCCCCCATTGACTGGTGGGAACAATGGGCATTCAACAAATAGAAATTGCTTTTCACTGGCGGGAGCGGGGCATGAACTTGGGCATCCGTATTTTGAAGCCATGTCAGCAATGACGAGGGAGAAACCGCAATGACGACTAATCATAGAATAGAAGAGCTGGCGACGATCTTGATCAACAGCCTCGGGGCCAGCATGCCTCCCGAAGGTTATGCCTTGCATCGCGAGTTGATCTTGCTCCTGGCCGAGGGCAAACCAGTGTCTCCCGAACAGGCAGCGAGCGCCCTCGGGCGTGCACGCGATGAGGTGATGGCGATTCTCCACCAACGGCCAAGCACTGAATGGGACGAGGCCGGGAACATCGTCGGCGCGGGGTTGACTCTCCGGCCCACACCGCATCGGTTCAAACTAAAAGACCGCACCTTGTTCACCTGGTGTGCGCTCGATTCGCTGATGTTCCCGGGGCTGGTCGGGCAAACCGTTCGTGTCGAGTCACCGTGCGCGCTCACCGGTTGCCCGGTGCGGGTGACGGTGACGCCGGAGGGGGTGAAACAGGTCGAGCCACCCGATGCCGTCGTCTCGTTGGTTGCCCCGGAAGCCTCACCGGATGTGCGGCGCGTCTTTTGCGACTACGTGAACTTCTTCCACTCGGCGGAAGCGGCTGCCGGATGGTTGGCCGAGCACCCCGGAGCGACCACGCTCCCGGTCGCCGAGGCTTACCAACTTGGACGCCGCCTGACTGAATCGATTTTCCGGCACTGGGCCAGCCCGGGCCAGCCGCGCGCCGACTGAAATATGTGGGCCTTGTTCGCGCTGGGCGCGGCAGCGCTGACCTCCTTCAATCCCATCCTCTACAAGCGGATGCTGAAAGACGCCGAGCCGCTCGGCGTCGTGTGGGGCGTCACACTGTTGGCGCTGCCTCTACTCGCTCTATTTGCCCTCGCGCTCACCCCACGGTTACCACAGGTGGATGGATTGTTCATCTTCAGTGTCGTGGGCGCGAGCGGATTGAACGTCGCGGCCCATTTCGCCTCCGCCAAAGCGTTGAAACTGGAAGAGGCCTCGCTGGTGACGCCACTGCTAACCTTCAGCCCCGTGTTCGCCTTGATCATTGCGGCGCTCTTTCTTGGAGAGATGCCGTCGGCGAGAGGCATAGCGGGAGTTGGGTTGGTCGTAATCGGCGCGTATTGGCTCAATCACTCGGGCGCGAGTTGGCTGGCGCCCTTCAAATCGCTGGCTCTTAAACCCGGCGTGGCCTATGTCCTGCTGGCCGGGTTGCTCTGGGCTATCACACCCCTGTTTGAAAAAACCGCTATCCATCATACCGCCCCGGAAAGCCCGCGCTTCGTCGCATTCGTGGTCACAGCGCTCCTCGTACTCATGCTCACCCCAATCGTAGGGGCCCGGGGCCAACAGGCCGTTGGTAAACTCTCGTTGCATCGCCGCGAATGGCTTTTAGCCGCGTGCATCGCAGGCGGTGCGCCAGTGTTGGGCTATACGGCCTTCAGCCTCGGTCTCGTCGGCTACGTCACCGCGCTCTTCAGGCTCAGCGCGGTGATGACGGTGCTGTGGGCTTCACTATTCTTGAACGAACGCAATCTGGCGAACCGCCTGCCAGGCTCACTGATCATGGCCGTGGGTGCGATCCTCATTGCTGCGTAGCATCCCAATGCGGTGAGGAGCACATGGCGCCCGCCGAAATCCTCCACGAGTCGTGGAATTGTCGTTGCGCCTTGGCCTGCCCATCCCAACGCGACAAAGTAAGAATTCCCCATCAACCTGCGTCTATACGGGTGAAAGGGCAATCGGCTCTTCATACTTTCACTCGATGGAGGCACACAATGAACATTATCGGCGCAATCGTTGCAGGTTTAGCGGGAACTGTCGTTATCAGCATGTTGATGGCGATGGCCCCCAAAATGGGCATGCCCAAGATGGCGATCTGGGAGATGCTCGGCACCATGTTCAGCAAACAGGGTAACCCAGCTCTCGGCTGGATCGTGCATTTTATGATGGGCGTGATCTTCGCCATCATCTACGCTGCGCTTTGGGCGGCCGGGATCGGCTCAGCCACGCTGTTGAGCGGCGTCGTCTTCGGCGTGGCCCATTTCCTGATCGCCGGGCTAATGATGGGCGGCATGCCCATAATGCACGCCGGGATCAAGGCTGGGACGGTCAAAGCCCCCGGCGTGTTGATGCTGAACTCCGGCGTCATGGGGTTGATGGGCGGGCTGATCGGGCACGCTGTCTACGGGCTGGTTGTCGCGCTGGTCTACGGATTGTTCATCCGCTAAGCCGTGCCTACGACCAGCCTGTCTTGCCAGGCCGGGTTCCCCTCGCCCGGCCTGGCTCCTTCAACCAATGAGTCAAGATATCCCCGCTCTCACCACCGCCCAAATAGCCGAAGTAGATCGGCTGATGATCGAAGAGTATGGCATCCTGTTGATCCAGATGATGGAAAACGCCGGGCGCAATCTGGCCGAACTCGCGCGGCGAATGATGGGCGGGCAATTGACAGGTCGCCATATCATTGTGCTGTGCGGCGCGGGCAACAACGGGGGCGGCGGGATGGCGGCCGCTCGTCATCTGCATAATCGCGGCGCAGATGTGCACGTCAAATTCGTCGGCGACCCAGAGCGGCTGAAGGATATTCCAGCGCACCAATGGCGAATCCTGCAAACGATGGGACTGGCGAAGAACGATGACCCTGACCTGGCGCGGGCCGATTTGATTGTGGATGCCCTCATCGGCTATGGCTTGACCGGCGACCCGCGCGGCCCGGTGGCCGAGTGGATTGAGCGTGCGCAGGCGGCGCGCCGCCCCATCCTGTCATTGGACACGCCCTCCGGCCTCGACACGACGACCGGCATTCCTGGTCACCCCTGCATCCGCGCATCGGCCACGCTCACACTGGCCCTGCCCAAGACCGGATTGCTCGCGCTCTCGGCCCGATCTTTCGTCGGCGACCTGTATCTCGCGGACATCGGCGTGCCGCCGGAACTGTATCGGCGATTGGGGCTGGACCTCGGCCCGCTCTTTGCCGACGACACGATCATTCGCATCAATTAAGGGAGAAGTTTATGGAGCAGAAGAAATCTGACCAGATCATTGTCTACAGCACCGTGTGGTGCCCGGACTGCAAACGCGCCAAGCAATTCTTCGGTGAGCAGCGCGTGCCGTATGTCAACGTGGACATCGAGCAGGACGCCAAGGCGATGGCGTTCGTCGAGCGCGTCAACAGCGGCAAGCGTATCATCCCCACCATCGTCTTCCCCGACGGCTCGAGGCTGGTTGAGCCATCGAATGCGGAACTGGCCGAGAAATTGGGCTTGCAGACGAAAGCCCGGCGCTCATTCTACGACTCCATCGTCATCGGCGGCGGCCCGGCCGGCCTCACCGCCGCGCTGTACATGGCGCGCGAGGGAATGGACACGCTCGTGATCGAGAAGGCCGGGCTGGGCGGGCAAGCCGGCATCACGCAAATGCTCGACAACTTCCCCGGCTTCGACGAGGGCATCCCCGGCGCGGAGTTCGCCGCGCGCTTGGCGCGGCAGGCCCGCCGCTTCGGCGTCGAAATCCTTCAGGCGCAGGCCGTCTCCGATATTTTCCCTGATGGGCCGTATCTGTGCATCACGACCAGCGACGGGACAGAGTACGGCACCAAGGCCGCGCTGCTCGCCACAGGCGCGCATTACCGCAAGTTGGGCGCGCCGGGCGAGGATGACCTCATCGGCATCAACATCCACTTCTGCGCGACGTGTGATGGCGCATTTTATAAAGGCAAGCAGGTGCTCGTCGTCGGCGGGGGCAACAGCGGGTTTGAAGAAGGCTTGTTCCTGACCAAATTCGCGTCGCGCGTGGACATTGTGGAGTTTTCACCCCAGGTGAAGGCCAGCCAAATTTTGCAGGATAAAGTGGCCGAGCAGTCGAACATGTTGGTGACCGTCAATCATGCGGTCAAGGAATTCAAGGGCAAGAGCAAATTGGAGGCCATCGTCGTACAGGATCGCGCGACCGGCGAGTTGAAAGAGTGGCACTACGACGGAGTATTCGTGTTCATCGGCCTGTCACCCAACAGCGATCTGGTGAAAGGCAAAGTGGAGCTGGACAAGTTTGGCTTCGTCGTCACGGACAAAGCGTTGGCGACATCGCTCCCCGGGTTGTTCGCCGCCGGAGACGTGCGCGTCGGTTCCACCAAGCAGGCGGCTTCCGCCGTGGGCGAGGGCGCGACGGCGGCGCTCATGATGCGGGAGTATCTGAAGAAAGCAGGGTAGTCCTATGGCAAATGCACTTCAAATTGGCCAGCCGTTGCCTGAACTGAGCGTGCTGGCCGCCGATGGCAAAGCGACTACCGTGCAAGCGCATCTGGGTTCCAGAGTTACGCTCCTCAACTTCCTGCACGGCACGTGGTGCGCGGAGTGCGTGAGCCAGCTCTATAGCCTCCAACGGCACAAGCGGGAGCTTGCGGAGGCGGGCGCGGGCATTGTCGTCGTCACGCGCGACAAGCCGGAGTCGCTCGCGACTTTTCTCTTGAGCGCCAGCCCTTCGCTGGAGTACACTGTCCTGGTTGATCCTGAGGGCGCGGCGCATCAACAGGTCGGCGCGGGCGGCCACACGCTGGCGCTCGTCGTGGACCGCCACCAGATAGTTCGGTGGGTGACGCATTGGAGCGACCGCCGCGATCGGCCCGGCTATCAGACGCTTCTGAGAGTTCTGCAAGAGACCGGGGAGACAGAGGTTGTAACGGAGCCACTCTCATCCGGGGTCGAAGCGAGGGCATCTCAAATGGGAGCGAAATGGGAAACGGTGTGAGCCAGCGCGCACAAATCAGGCTGTTCCTCGGGGTGACGATGCTTGGGCTGGGCATGGGCCTATTGATCGGGATGTCGTTTCTCAAAACCTCTGTGCTCTCACCTGTGCGCGCGCCTTTTCCCGGCGCCATTCTCGAGGCCGTCACCCTGCGTCCCGCCTCGGCCGACAGCCTGATGGTAACCCGGCGTTATCAGGTGGCGGCCCCCTTCCGCGAGGTGGCGGAATGGTACCAGGGCAAGGACAGTTTGATGCCGCTGCCCGCCGCCATGGGGTCAAGTTGTTTCCACCAAAGTTTTCGTCGCAGTCTAGCCCTGATCCCTGGCGTCGTCCGCGGCGGCACCACCGAGGCGGTGACCATCTGTCCAACCCCCGGCGGCGTCGCCGTCACAAGTATCACCACGACTCATTTTCGGGTTTTCGCTCCGTGAGGCTTGCCCTGATGCATCTTTTCAATGTCTCCTCTACCTGCAACAGGCTAAAGGCACTCGAGCGACTCAAGCGGCATGACTTCAATGAGGCCACGCTGGCCACATTGAGGGAGTTTATTGCTCGGGCCGCCGATCACGAGTTGTATCAGGCCAACCCGCGCCATTGGGCCGACCGTCTCGGCCTCGACGAACGCACCACGCTGACCCTGATCGTCGCCGGGGTGGCCGAGGGATTGTTTGACCTGGACTGGCAAACGGTCTGCCCGATCTGCAAATACTATGGCCGTACCGCCTCATCGTTGGGCGGCGTGACTCAATTGCATTATTGCGAAAAATGTGATCACAACTTTGATGCCTATCTGGATGAAGAAATCGTCGTCGCCGTTTCGGTCAACGAAACGCTCCGCCGTCTCTCCCCAACGCGCCGCCTTGATCCGGTGTTTCGCGACTTGGTCAATGCCCGCTATGGCCGGGTTCCTGCGCTGGCGCTAATCCATGTCCCGACTTTCCGCGAGCTCATCGCCCATCAGACCCTGCCCGAGGGCCAGTGGCTGGGGGTGAAACGGCTGGCGATTTGCTTCTCCGACCTGCGCGGCTCGACCGCTTTGTATCACAAATTTGGCGACGCCCGGGCCTACCGCTGGGTGTGTGAACACTTCAAAGTGCTGTTCGACACTGCGGCGCGGCACAACGGCACTGCGGTGAAGACCATCGGCGACGGCGTGATGGGGGTGTTCGCCAACCCGCTCGACGCGCTGCGCAGCATCGCCGACGCGCTGGCTGGGATGGCCGAGTTGAACACGCGCATCGGGCTGACTGGCGATGACCGTTTGGCGCTCAAGATCGGCTTGCATGCCGGACCGTGCATCGTGGTCACTCTGAATGGACGGCTGGATTATTTTGGCGAGACGGTCAACATTGCTGCGCGCCTGGGCGAACTGGCCAAGGGGGATGATGTGGTGTTGAGCCACGCGATCCTGGGCGACTCGAATGCTTGCGTACTCGCGGAGGATTTGGGACACGTGGACCCGATGGTTGCCAAACTACGAGGCCTGCCGGAAAATTTCGAACTGCATCGCTTGACCCTCTCACAGGCGAGTGAAGGAAAACTATCATCATGATCAACACCGAAGCCTTGCAACGCAGTTACAATAATGTGCGTGAGAAATGGGATCCGCACTTTGAATGGGTCGTGAACGAGTCCGCTCCGTGGACGCCGCTCCGCCAGCCCCTCGCGCAAATCGCCCTCGCCCTCGTCGGCACGTGCGGCGCCTACCGGCGCGGCGTGGACTGCCCGTTCGACGCGGCTAACTATTACGGCGACCCATCCTTCAAGGAAATCCCGTGTGACACACCGCCTGAGACGCTGGACTTCGCGCACACGCACTATGACCATACGCATGTCGCGCAAGACGTGAACGTTGGCTTCCCGCTCACCCACCTGCGCACCTTGGGGGCCGAAGGCATTATCGGGCAATTCGTGGATCCGGCGATCAGCTTCTCCGGGTATCTGCCGGAAACGCGGCAACTGGTGAAAGACACTGCCCCCGCTGCCGCCAAACGGTTGGTCGAAGCAGGCGCGCAGGCGGCGCTGCTCGTGCCCTGTTGACCCATTTGCCAGCAGTCCGTGGGACTGATTGCACGTGTTCTGGAAGCGGCCAGTATCGCGACGGTCTGCATCATCATGCGGCGCGAAGTCGCCGAGAATGTCAAGCCGCCGCGTGCGCTGTTCGTCAAGTTTCCATTCGGCGCGCCGCTCGGCCCGGCGGGAGACGCCGAGACGCAACGCGGCGTTATTCTGGAGGCGTTGTCGGTGCTGGCGAACGCAACCGAATCGGGCACCATCGTAGACTCGCCTCGCGCGTGGAAGAGATAAGCACAGGAGCAAACTGTGGCCGACCCGTGCGGCTTATCCGATTTCAACCGCATCGCCATCTACGGACACGCCCAATTGTTCGTGGCGCTCATGGGCACGGGTGTCAGCCGCTCGCTTTACGAACTGACGGCGCACGACGCGCAGACACATGTTTTATTATTCGACCTCAGGATCGAAGCGAGCACCGAGGCGCTGGCCCGGCGCGGGCGGCAGGCCGGAACCTCCGCCGACGAACAGGTGCTCGCGCTGGCGTTCGACTACGCCCGCCGTATTGTGGATGCGGGTGCTTACGAACGGGCTGTGCACTTCAGCCTGCAAGTCGGAATTGAGGCTGAAGTCCTAGCCCCCGCTCTCACGTGATCGTGTTGTCACCTGGAGATACTCATGACCGAACTCGAATCCTTCCGCGCCGAAAAAGATAACTTCTTTGCCTCGCATCCGCAAAGCCCGCTTATGCCTGAACAGAAGCGGGGCTTCAAGGGCCTCCACTACTTCCCGGAAAACCCGGCTCTCCGCCTCGATGTGACCGTCGAAGAATTATCTCAGAAAAACAAAATCCAAATGCAGACGACTACGGGCGACGTGCAAACCTATACCCGCTTTGGCCGATTCAAATTCACGGTGGACGGGCAGGAGGCCGAACTCACCGTTTACGCCAGCCCACACGGCTTCTTTCTGCCTTTCGTCGATTCCCTGACCGGAGTGGAAACCTACGGCGCGGGCCGCTATCTCGAACCCGAATTGCTCGGCAACGGCAAGTTCCGCGTGGACTTCAATCTCGCGTACAATCCCTATTGCGCGTACAACGAAAACTTCTCGTGCCCCATTACCCCGCGCGAGAACCGGCTGAATGTGCCCATCCGCGCCGGGGAGAAGATCTTCCACGAGTAGGCCATGCCTGAATTGCGCCCAGGATTGGTCGTCTTACTTGGCTCCGGCGAGACCTCACCGAGCGGAGGGCAGATCTTTTGCTTGTCGATGGTTCATTGAAGGCGAGTCTAACCAATGAAGGTATCACTGTTGATAACTTGAGAAATCAACCTGTTTTGCATTGGGCGGCATTTCAGGAGGCCGTCTGCATTCTGATACAGAGCAGGGGAGGAGCCAAACGTGGTGATGCAATGGGAGGAAGGCTTGGTAATGTGCATTTACCCTTAGACTCATTTGAGGGCCATATTGCACTTGTGGTGTCCGAACGCTTCGTGAATGACGATCACGCCCGGAAAGGGGCCGGAGCCTTCAGGCTGCGCGAGATAGCCTGCGAGCTGAGTCATACCAGAGGGGAAGGAGATGGTCTGGGTGATGGGAGACATTCGTGCCATTCGCCTATTCGTGGTATTCGTGATTACTTCTCCCGCCGGGGGCCAGGAGGCGGCCTGAGCATCTTGCGGATCTTGAGCGCGAGGTGGACGGCGAGGCGCGTGTCCGGGTTGTTCATGTCCAGCCCGGCCAATTGTGAGATGCGCTCCATGCGGTAGAGCAGCGAGTTGCGGTGGATGAAAAGTTTCTCCGCCGTCTGGCTCAGGTTGCCCAGCCGGTCACAGAAGGCTTCGAGCGTTTCGAGCAGGTCGCCGCCGCCTTCGTAGTCCAGCAGCGGGCCGAGCGCCTCGCGGCAGAACGCTTCCAGTTCCGCACTGCCTTCCAGTTGAAACAACAGCCGGTATACGGAGAGGTCGCCGAAGAAAAGCGGCTGGCGCTCGTTCAAGCGCATGGCCATCGAGAGGGATTGCGAGGCCTCGCGGTACGAGTCCTTCCAGTCGAGCAGTTCGACCGCCGCGCGGCCTACGCCGCCGAAGACCGGATACTGGGGATATTCGTCCCCCGTGGCCTTGTGAATGATGGCCGCGAGGGAGAGCGCGGCCGCGGGCCGCCCCGCGTCGGCCACCGCGCAGAAGACGACGACCTCGGTGTCACGCGGGCGCACGAGCGCATTCACCCCGGCCTGCACCACCGACTGGTTGACGATCGTCTCCAACCGCCGCAGGCTCGGCGCGCCGCTCTGCTCGATCCAGCGCCACACCAGCGCGGCGTGCGGCGGGTTTACGTCGTAGCCGATGCGCTGCGCCCAGCGCACCAGCTCTTTGTGCGGGAGTGTGCCGGTGAGCACGGCGTCTACGAAATCGCCGTGCGCGCGCTTCTCGGCGTCTGAGACGGCTTTGACCTTCGCCATTTCGAGCGCGCAGGCCGCCGCGCCGTGCTCGACGACGAGCTGGTCGAGCGCGTCCAACTCGCCGGCCGCGCCCACGATGGAAAGATAACCGCGCGCCATGCTCTTCACGACAATCGGGCACACGAGGCGCATCAACCCGCCGGGCAGCGACTGGTCGCGCCAGCCGCCCATCGCCGCCGCCTGCCGCCGGTCGCGCAAGCCTTCCGGCAACTGGCTCGGCGAGTTCAGCGCCTCCAGCACGTCCGGCCAGGTGTCAGTCACGCCGGGAGCGACGGCCTGCGCCAGCGGTCTCAAGCGTTTGTCCTGCACCACCACGGTCTTGCCCGTCTGCTCGGAAATCGCACGCGCCAGCCCCTCCAGCCCGGAGCCTTCCACCGATAGGCGCGCGAGCGTCTGGTAGATGCGCGCCCCGCGCCCGATCAAATACGATTGGCGGTTGACGATCAACTCGAGGGCGGCCTGCTGGAGGTCGCGGAGCGACGCCCCCTCCGGCAGCACGATGACCGGCACGCCGATCCCCGCCGGGGCCGCCGCCCCCGCCGGGATCGCCACCCCGGCCACGTCGAGCGCTGCCCACGCCGTCAACTCTCTCTTCAACGGCATCGCGCCGCACAGGACGAAGTCCCCGGCCTCGGGCGTCACCCCGGTCCCGGCCATCACCACCCACTTCACGACCCGGTCTCGAAAAGCCGGAGCAGGCCGCGGCGTGCCCGGCGGAAACGCGAGGCGCACGAGTTCGGCGAGGGAGACTTGAGAAGTGGCGGAGGTCATGCAGACTTACGCTGAGGAAATGAGATGTGGGCGCAATGGTAGCAGATTCCGAGGGAATAACAAGTTGGCAACGAATTGCTTCCCGAAATGAATGTCAGTCTTTCGGGAAATCCAGCAGAGCCTTCTGTGATGTTGGATTTGACCCACCAGAGCCTGCGGAACGACCTGGCGCACATTGAGGCATTTGCCCAATACGTCGTCGCCTACTTGAAAGGCTTGTCAGCCGGTTCGCAGATAGATTAAGTTGCGACTCGGTGTCAACGGATGTCAAACGGATCAACGGATTGGCCGTGCCTTATCCGCTGATCCGTTGCTCTATCCGTTGACACCCAGAATCCCAAAGCAAATCTCAACATCCATATGCCTCTGAGAATCGTTGAAGCCACTGAGTAGTCTCATGGCACTGACTCAGTGGCTTCATTCCTCATCCGTGTTTTCAGTGGTTCCAGCTCAGGGCAGCAACAACACCTTCCCCTTCGACTGCCGCCCCTCCAGATAGCGATGCGCCTCGGCAGCCTGGGCGAGCGGGAAGGTCTTGTCTATTCTGACCTTCAGCTCTCCGCCTGCGATCCATTTGAACAGATCATCTGTCCGTTGCATCAGCTCAGCCCGGTCGGCGGTGTAGTGCGCCAGAAAGGGGCGCGTCAGGAAGATCGAGCCTTTCGCATTCAGGACTTGCGGGTCTAACGGTGGAACCGAGCCGGACGACTGGCCGTACAGCACCATGGTGCCGCGCCGCCGGAGGCAATTCAGGCTTTTGTCGAACGTATCCTTGCCAACCGAGTCGTAGACCACGTCCACGCCGCGCCCCTCGGTCAGGCGCTTCACCTCGGCTTCAAAGTCGGCCTGGGTGTAGAGGATCATTTCGTCCGCGCCCGCCGCGCGCGCCAGCGCCGCCTTCTCCTCCGTCGAGGCCGTCCCGATGACGCGCGCGCCGCGCCGCTTTGCGATCTGCACGAGCAGCTGCCCCGTGCCGCCCCCCGCCGCGTGCACCAGCGCTGTATCGCCCGGCTTCAGCGGGTAGGTGCTGCAGGCGAGGTAATGCGCCGTCAGACCCTGCACCATCACTGCCGCCGCACGTTGCACGTCCACGCCCGCCGGGACGGGAACCAGCCGCCACGCCGGGGCAACCGCGTACTCGGCATACGAACCCTGCACGCTGGCGTAGACGACGCGGTCGCCCGGCTTCACCTCGGTTACGCCCGGCCCCACCGCGTCCACCG
>Ga0209109_10000544_pt1 | contig 20170 bp, 24 predicted proteins | sample Rifsed10ft2_FD_184004 | JGI IMG/M metagenome (GOLD analysis project Ga0209109, IMG submission 184004) | Soil microbial communities from Rifle, Colorado, USA - sediment 10ft 2 (version 2) | ecosystem: Environmental > Terrestrial > Deep subsurface > Rock core/Sediment | place: Rifle, Colorado... | reverse complement strand
GACTTGATCGCCTGGGTTGAGAACAACGAGATGGCCTCGCGCATTGGTGATAGCCCCCGCGCCTTCCAACGCTACTGGGTCCCCGCGCTGCGGGGTGGCAAGCCCGCGTTCTGCAAGTCGGAGGACGGGCGACATGGGTTCACTCTTGCTGGACTTACAGAGCTTCGCGCAATTCTTGGCGCCTACAAGTTCTCCGGACAATACCTGCTGGACCCATCAGACCCCTCGGTGGCCGAGTTCCAGCGATCCTGGCTTCGTTATTACGATCTGGGCGAGGACGGACGGCTTGTGCCAGCGGGCGTGGTTGACAAGCAGGGACGAGCACTTGCTTATGGAGTTGGACAACTTAACCGTTACGTGCTTGTGGACCCTGCCCTGTCACGAAAGCGAAAGTCTGATTACACTGGCCTGGTTGCGGTCGGCGCCGGCCCGGCTCCACTGAAGTTTGTTCTTGAAGCGTCGGCGATCAAGGCGGAGCCGCTGGAGTTGATCGAGGCGCTGATCGCGGCAAACCGCCGGTGGGCGCCCGTGGCCGTCGGGATCGAAGCCGTCGCCTTCCAAAAGCTCCTCAAGCCCTTCCTTGAGTTCGTGGCGCGGACGCGCGGCATCTTCATCCCCGTCCGCGAGTTTCGCACGGATACGCAAGTGTCGAAGGAGAATCGCATTCGCAGCCTCGTGCCTGAGTTCGCCCGCGGATACATCTTCCTCGGCCGCGGGATGCTGGAGTTGGAGCAGGAGATTGAGGGGTTCCCGACGGCGCGCGACCAGCATTTGCTGGATGCTCTCGCATACGGCACGCAGTTATGGATCGAGTCGGAGAGTGAGGAGGAGGTTGCCGCCGAGGCGGAGGAGGATGAGGTGGCCCTCTCGGCGCGGAACCCGCTAACGGGGTACTCATTATGATGCACGGGAAGCAGGCGAAGCGGCAGTGTAAGGAGATGCGAAGTGGGGATGGCACTTGCCACATGGCTGTGGCGAAGCCGTCGACCAACGTGACCCACGGTGGGAAGCACAAGATGACGCCGAAGGCGGTTGCGGTGAAGACGGAGCATATGATCCGCGAGGGTAAGACACCGAAGCAGGCGTATGCAACTGCGTGGTCGATGCGGCGGGCCGGCCGCCTGACGGCTGCGGGGCAATACAAGAGGAAGGGGCGTTAGCGTGCCAGCGCCGGACATTTACAAACCGATCCGCCTCGTTGAGAGCGAAGCGGCAAAGCTGAAGCGTTACCTCGCCGAGGAGGTCTCTGCGGTGGAGGAGGGTCGCTCGGCGATGGTTGAGGAGTGGAAGCAGGCCATCGAAGACTACGAAGCGCAGCCGCCGACCGGCTCGCGGGACTTCCCCTTCGAGGGGGCGGCGAACTTTGTAATTCCCACGATTGCAACGACGGTGGATGCCATCTTCGCCAGGGAGATCAACACGGTCTTCGCCCTGCGGCCGCTCTGGACCGTGCAGCCGTTGAACAGCCGGTGGCTCCGTCATGCGAAGCCGACCGAGCAATTCCTTGAATGGGCGCAGTCATCCGTCCTCCGGATGTATGATGTTGCGTGGCCATGGTATCTTGAGACGACGAAGATCGGCACGGGTTTCGTCAAGATGCCGTGGGTGGAGGACGTTCGGCATCAGCTGACGTACCTCCCCGATGGCAGCGTCGGCTTCGCGGATACGGTGTACCACCTTGGCCCGCGGCCGGACTACGTCCCGATTCAGGATATGTACCTTCCCGACGGCGATTGGGATGTGCAAGAGGCCCCGTGGATCGGGAACAAGTTCCGTCTGACGGCGAATCAGCTAAAGTCCCGCAAGAAGCCCCCATTCTCCTACGAAGGGGCGGCGGTCGACGCTATGCAAGCCGTTGATCTCAAGGACCCCATCCGTGCGCGGCGAGACCAGCTCGAAGGCTTCGCGCGCTCACGGACTTATGAAGTCTTCGAGCTGATGGAGCTATGGGTAAATTGGGACGTTAATGGCGATGGCGTGGACGAGTCCATCGTGGTGACGTGGGACCAGGCGACGGAGGCGATCTTGCGGATCATCTACGCGCCCGTCGTTGACGGACATCGCCCGTATCACAAGGCGTGTTTCACGCGGCGTGAGGGCCGTGCATATGGCATTGGCGTAGCGCGTATGTTGCGCCAGCTGGCGGAAGCCATCACGACGCAGTTTCGCCAGTTCGTGGACAACGCGACGTTGGCAAACACGCGCATTTGGAAGGCCCGGCGAGGCGCGGGGATTAAGAGGGGGCAGAAACTGTATCCGGGCAAAGTGCTGTTCCTGGCGGACCCGAAGAATGATCTCATGGGCGAGCAGCTTGGAGACATATACAACTCGCAGCTGTCTGTGCTTGGCGGCCTCCGCGAGGCGGCGGAGCGAAGGACTGGCCTCAGCGACGTTCACCTCGGGATCGAATCCCCACGGGTGGTCAACCGAATGCCCGCAACGAACATGCTATCCCTACTGCAGGAGGGGAATCGCCGCTTCGACCTGACGATCCGCGATCTCCGCCACGCAACAGCGGGCGTTGGCGAAGCCGCGTTGGCGCTGTACCAGCAGTATCGCCCCGCAGGCATTGCGTACAACGTGGTCGGGCCGGATGGCGGTCTCGTCGAAGCCGCGTGGCAAATCCCCCGGGAGCGATTCAAGGGCCAGTTGTCCGTTGTGGTCACGGCGACCTCGCAGGCGAACAACCGCGAGTTGGAGAAGCAGTCGCTGACACAGTTGATGCAGCAAGCTGGCGTCTATTACACGAAGATGGTTGAACTCGCCGCGTTGATGGTCAACCCCAACGTCCCCGGCGAAGTCCGTGCGCTTGGCATAGAGATTTCGAAGGGCGCGGGGGAGTTGTTTCGCCGCTTGCTGCAAGCGTATGCGGTGCAGGATACGGACTCGTTTGTGCCGGACGTGCCCCGAATACTGGGGACGCTGGCGACGCGAGGAGGGTCAAATGGAGGAGTTGCGGGAGCCGAAGGCCGACCCGCGCCAGCAGGCGTGGCGGGACTTCCTGCAGTCCCCGGCATGGGAGGAGGTCCAGCAATGGTTGGAGGAGCAGAGGGACGCCGCCCTGGAGGGAACGGTGAACGCCCAGAGTTGGGATGAGCACCGACATCATCGGGGGGCGTTGGTAACGTGCGAAGCGGTGGTCGATTTCTTTGCTGAGCGCCTCGACGAGGCGACGCGAAAGGAGTGAAACATGGACAAGCGAAACGGCATCTTTTACGCACCAGATGAACCACCGGCTCCGGGGGGGACGCCAGCAGCTCCCGCCGCGCCAGCCGCGCCAGCTGTGCCTGCGACGCCAGCCGCCCCAAGCACGCCGGCCGCTCCTGCTGCGCCTGCGGCCCCGGTGGTTGTTGACCCCGCTGCGGAGTGGCGGGCTACGTTCGGTGACACAGTCAAGCCGGCAGACGTTCTGGCGAAGCTGCGCGAGCAGCACGTGAAGCTGCAGGCGCCAGCTGCGCCTGGCGCATCTCCAGCTCCGGCCGCGCCGGCCGCCCCAGTGGACATCAAGGAGTTGATCTTCGACGATCCGGAAAAAGCGCTGGATGCCTACTTTGACAAGCGCGTTGGCCCCGTCGTCCGCGACTTCTACGAAACTAGCGCACAGGTGACTAAGCAGCTGGTCTCCTCGCAGCGGGATGACAAGGGTAACCCGTCGATGCCGCACTTCAAGCGCTTCGAGAAGCAGATCGGGGAGTTTGTTGATCGGGTGCATCCGACGCTGCGAAACCGCCCAGAGACGTGGCAGAGCGCGTACAACTTCGTCGTCGGGCAGAACGTGGATGCGTTGGTACAGGAGAAGCTGGCTGCGCAGACGCCACCAGTGGAACAGGTGGGGGGCGGCCCCGCTGGCGAAGCGAAGAAGTTCAACTTGACGGATGAGGAGATCCACGTCGCCGAGGCGATGGGGATGACCCCAGAGGAATACGCGGCGAACAAGTAACGCGCGGTAACGCGCAGTGGAGGCGTGGTCATGGCTCGGAGTCCGAGGGAGAAGGTCAGCGAAGCCGTGCGGTCGGCGGTTGCCAGCGACGCGGTGCTGGAGGCGCTGGACGGCACTGAGGTGTTCCACAAGGAACCTGGTAAGGAATATCGGTGGTTGAACAAGGCGGAGCACAACGTCAATCGCAAGCAACTGATGCAGGGTTGGAAGGTCGTAGATGGCGAAAGCCCCGTCGAAGCTGGCATTCGCCAGCCAGATGGCACCCGCGTTAGCGGAGACGTAGTCCTGGCCGAACGGCCGATCAGTGTGGGGGACCAGCAGCGGGCGCGGATCACGTTGCGTCGCAAGCGAATGGAAGGCGAGCCGGCGCGGAATTTTCACGAAGCGGCGGAGATGGCCAACCGTGAGTCACGCGATGCTGGGTTCACCGGCGCTGGGGTCTCCACTTTCAAGACGAACGAGGGTGGGGAAGACGAGGGCGTGGTTGTGAAACCGCACCGCAAGACGTTCCCTGGGGCGGATTTCGACGAAAAGGGCGACATCGTTCAGTAACGAGAAGGGGGTGAGCGTTAGTGGCAACGATCAACTTGGTTGCAGTCGAAGCCGTGATGACGGACGATGGTGGTCCGCCGATTATGATGGAGTTCGAGGAAGGAGCGTCGGTGACGGCGGTGGCGGGGGAGCTGGCTCTGCTGAGCGGTGGCCGCGCCATCGAAGCCGGTGACAACCCGGCCATCATCCTTGGCATCTTCGCTGAGGATGGGCACAACGGCTCCGCCGGCGCGAATAAGATCAAGGTGTGGCTGGCGGACCCACGCAACATCTTCAGCGGGAACCTCGTCAGCGCGGCCGCCACGCAGGTGGCCACCGCGATCACGGATGTTGGGTTGATGCGCGGGCTCGTCCGCGACACGACCAACTCGAAGGTCCAGGTCATCAACGTGGCGACCAACGGACGCGTGGTCATCCTCCAGCACGACAAGCGGGACGTGATCGGCGACAGCGGCGGCCGCGTCCTATTCCGGTTCTTGGGCAAGTTCGCCCAGCTCGGTTCAACCTCGTAACTGGCGAAAGGGGAGGTGATTTAGAGTGCCTGCTGCAACGACTGGTAACTTTTCCGCCCTCGTCGCACCTGGTGCACGGAAGTTTTGGTCCGACGAGTTGAAGAAGGCCAAGCCGGAGTATGCAACCCTCCTGAACGTGGAAACGTCCAAGAGGAAGTATGAAGAGCATGGGAAGGTGGGCGAGCTGGGCAACGCGGTGGAGAAGCCCGAGGGGCAATCGACTACGTTTGCCACGCCGACCATCAGCGCGTTGAAGCGCTTCACGCAGGTCAGCTACGGGCTCGGCTTCCGGATCACCAGGGAGATGTATGACTTTGACCTGTACGGTCCGCTGAAGAAGATGAGCCGACAGCTGGCGGAGAGCTCTCGGGATCGCATGGAGATCGTGGGCGCGACCGTCCTCAACGATGCGTTTGCGACCACGGGAAACGTGGCACCGAACACCAGCGCGGGCTTCGTGTCTACGGAGGCGCTTTGTGCGACCTCGCATGCACTGCAGGGCGGGGGCACGGCGTCGAACCGCCCCGCGACGGACCTGGACTTCAGCTTGACGGCGCTGCAGGCGGCCTGTGACAGCCTCGAAGGGGTTGTGAATGAGGTGTCCATGCCGCGGCCGGTCAAGCCGGTCCTCGTCGTTGGGGACTACCGATACAAGTGGGCGTTCCGCGAGGTCCTAGGGTCGCCAAACAAGCCATACACGGCGGGGAATGAGATCAACCCCCTCGTGGATGAGGACCTTCGCTGGTTTCTGTCGCACCGCTTCACCGACACGGACCAGTGGTTCGTGCTCGGGCGCAAAGAGAACCTGGGGCTCTGGTACTTCATCAGCAAAGCCCCCACCTTCGACCCCGGTGACGATTACGACACCGGCGATGCGAAGTTCAAGACGTACTTCCGCTGCGTCGTCGGTTACGACGAGTGGCGCGGCGTGTACGGCAGTTCGGGAGGGTAAGACATGGCAAAGAGCACACGGCCTCTCCCGGGTTTTACCCGCTATGCAGCGCCGGAGGGCGAGGCGAAGCCGTCCGGCTTCATCCTCGCGGACTCGGCGGGGGATGAGTACTACCTGTGGTTTGATACCACGGGGGACCTGGTGACGGCGACTGTCGCCGTGGCGGAAGCGGCTGGGTTCAACTGGAACACCGGCGGCACTGTCGTGGGCGGGCAGAGCTAGGAGGTGATTGTTAGTGGCGAAGAAGAAGTCCAAGCCGAAGAAGGGGAAGAAGTACCCTGGGATGTGCTAGCGTTTGCGAAGCGACACGTCACTACCGCCGACAACGGAGTGACGTGAATCGCGGAGGTGGGGTGGTGAAGATATTAGTGACGGGGATTGGTGGATTGGTTGGTTCGGCATTTGCCGAGCTGGCACACATGCGCGGCCACGAGGTGATTGGGGTGGAGTCCAACGCCCGAGCGGGGTGGTTTGGCTGGTCCGCCAGCGTTGACTGGCGTGTGGCGGAGCTGCGCCGCCTCGGTGTCAAGGTAGTTTGGTCGGACTTTCAGCGTCGCCTCCATCTGGTCCACGGCATGAACGCTGTGATCCATTGTGCAGGGCAACCATCGCACGAGCTTTCCCTCAATCGGACGATTGATGACTTTGGCGTCAACGCGGTTGGGACGGTGGAGCTGCTTGAAACGGTTCGTGGGCTTGCACCGGGGGCCGTCTTCGTGTTCCTCAGCACTAATAAGGTTTATGGTGACCGAATCAATTCATTGGACTACTTCGTCGAAGATACGCGGCTACGGCCGAACCCACTTTCGTTCTCGACGGGCGTTAGCGACCGTGGCATTAGCGAGGACTTCCCGCTCGACGCTTCGCTACACACGCCGTTTGGTGTGTCGAAGTTGGCCGCCGACCTTATGGTCCAGGAGTATACGAGGTCATTTGGCCTACGGACGGTCGCGTTCCGTTGCGGTTGTATCACTGGCCACAGCGGTAGTGCAGCGAAGCTGCACGGCTTCCTCGGCTACCTTGTGAAGTGTGCCGTTTCAGGGAAGCCGTACATGGTTTATGGCCACCGTGGCCGCCAGGTCCGAGATAATCTCGCTGCGGAGGACCTCGCGTCGGCGATCCTCGCGTGGCTTGACCGCCCCGTCAGCGGGGTTTACAACATGGGTGGCGGCCCAGATAACAGCATCAGCGTTCGTGAGGCTGTGAAGTACCTACGAAAGGATAAAGGGCTTAGCTTTGCGGTGGATTGGACCGGCCCGCCGCGCCTTGGCGACCACGTTTGGTGGATCACCGACACGTCAAGGTTTGAAGCCGACTATCCTGGGTGGAGAAGGACGCGAAGCGTCCGGGAGGTTCTCGATGAAATGGTCCTCGCTGAGAAAGCTCGCAGAGATGGCGAAGATTCCACCTATAACCGTCGAGCAAGTGTTCAAGCTTCCATTCTTTGAGGATCGTGGGTGGGTTATTGTTCGTATGGATGGTGTTGGTTGGATTAAGCGGTCTCACGCCGTTATGCTGGCCACCGGATGGGTTCCCAAGCATGGGGATAACATTCATCACAAAAATGGCAATAAGCACGACGATTCACCAGAGAATCTTGAAGTGCTAAGTCGGTCGAGACACATGCTGCTTCACAGCGTTGGTCGTTCGCCAAGCTTCGAGTCAAGGATGAAAACTTCGTCAACGCTTTTTGGTCATTACGTTTCGGCGGAGACTCGTCGAAGAATAAGTGCGCGGAAGGCGGGGAAGCCATGGTCGGACGCTCGAATGGAGGCCCAGATGGAGGCCCAAAGGAGGCGCCATGCGTTGGTCGAAAGCGAACGAGGTCGTCGAACTCCTTCGGCAGGATTCCAGGCTGTGGCTGCCGGCATTGAGCCAGAGGCGGGGGTTTAGTTCGTCGAGGGTGGAGCACTTGTTGAACGGGCTGGTCGCGGAGATGCCGGTGAGCGAAACGTATTTCGAGGTTGGGGTGCTGGAGGGCCGGACGTTGGAAGCGGCGTCGGTTGGCAATGGTGGCAAGCGGCTGGTTGGCTGCGACCCATGCGAGAAGTATGGCGTGGTTCCCGAGCTGTTTGGGTCAAATGTCGTATTTTACAAAGAGCCGTGGCACGAGGTTCTGCCGTGGGAAGGGAACATCGGCTTGGCGTTCTACGACGGAGATCACCAAGCGGAAGCCGTCCACATGTTCATGCTCAGAGTTCGTGAGCGGCTAGCTAACGAAGCCGTTTTGGTCCTCGACGACTGGGATCGGGTCAGTGTTCGGAGTGGTGCGTTTGAAGCGGCGAAGCACCATCCCGAGTGGCGACTGCTGCGCGAGATGCCCGAGTACACCGACGGCCTCACGACCGCTCCGCACCACTTCGGATACCAGTTCGGCGTGGCCGTTTGGGGGTGGCGCCGTGAAAATTGACTACAGCGTGTGTCTTGAGCAGGAGGAGGAGTTTCGGACGCAGTTAGAGCATTGGGCCGGGTCGGACAACATGGCGCTGGTACGGGAGATCGCCAAGTGGATTCCCAAAGGGGCGACGGTGTTGGACGCGGGGGCCGGCTCGGGGGCGGCGATCCCGATTTGGCGGGAGCGGGCTGCGAATGTGGTCGCAGTTGACGCCTGTGAACGCGCGCTGCTTCATATGATGCATGTCCAGCCTGACGCGCTGGTGGTCGACGCCGATCTCCGTGAGCTAGCTTCAGCGGTCGAGCCGGCGGGTGTGGTGATTTGCAAAGCCGTGCTGAAGCACTTCAGCGAGGCGGACTGGCGCCTGGTCCTCCATCAGCTGTTCGCTGTCGCCCAGCAGCGCGTCATCTTCACCATGGGCGTCGCGCCGAAGCCGTTGGACCGCAACCCGGGCGTTCCGTATTACGACCGGGCGGAGACGATAGACGCCGTTCTTGACGCGATTCCGGAGGGGTGGGCGGTGACGGAGATGTTCGGTAGCCCGTTGGAGCCGGTCTTCGTGTGCGATCGGGCCCCGGCGGCCTCGGTGGCGCCGAAGGATGTCGCGCCGGGGCATTCGCTGTTTCCATGGCAGTTGGATTCCGCGCCGGAGCATGTGCGGGTGCGGCAGCCGGTGATGGAGTTGAAGGGGCCACGGGGGATTCGGTACGACCTGCCGAAGCGGCGACCCGCGGTCGAGATGTCGCCAGCGTTGCGGGGGGAGAGCTTTGGCATCGTGGTCATGTGCCATCGTGGGTGCTCGAATGGCCGCCTATCCGTGCTGCTGTCATCCATCCCGGAAAACTTCCAGGTGGTTGTGTCGAGTGACTCCATCGCCGTGGAGGATGCAGAGGGGGATCGGGAGGTGTGCGCCCACCATGAGGCGGGATTCTTCCATAGCCACCCATGGGGTGGCCGCTCGCACAACGCGATTCACGCTATGAGCTGCACGAATTGGCGGCTGACGTTGTACCTTTCGGACGATGTGTGGCTCTTTCCCGAGGCCCCGTTGGACGCGCTGCGGTGGTTTCGAGTCATCGAGGGTTGTGGCGTCCCACTGGCGATGCTTGCCGTTCCCGGCTGGGAGACGTATCGTGAGCACGAGCAGTGGGGCTTCGCCTCGTGGCAACAGTGTTTGGATGAACCGTGGCGGTTCGAAGCGGTGCCGCCTCATCCGAACTTCCAGCGGGGGCCGTCGTTGTATAAGAACCCGTTCGGGGCGTGTATGCTCATCAACCGGGCGGCGTACGACGGCCTTGGCGGCTTCGCGCCGGAGTACTGGGCGCATGACGACGTGTTCAACCACAAAGTGTGGTTGTCACGGCGATGGGTCAGCGCCTCCTACCCCGGTCGTGGGTACATGCACCTTGGGGCGCAGTCGTGGCACCACGGCGAAGCGGTGGAGTATGTGGGGTCATTCAAGGCGGCGACGGGAATGACGGTGGAGGAGTCGGGTCGGTTGCAGGTGGAAGCTATAGAGTCCTGGCGCCCGATACTTGGGCCGATCTTTGTAGGGCTAGGAGGTACGGATGCAGTCTAACATTGTGCCAACATTGACACAAAGTTTGCCGCCCCCGCCGAACAAGGTGCTGACGCTGGCCATACCGTCTGGCATCGGCGACATTTCGTGGCTCTACAGCAAGTTGCACTGCGCACCACCTGGCTTCGTGTTCGACCTTGAAGTCGCCGACGGCTGGCCTCACCGGAGCGTTGAGTTCTGCCAGATGCTCCCACGCGTCCGTGAGGCCAAGTATGCCGACTTCAACTACACCGACATTATGTCCTTCCAGCGGATGCACGAGCTGAACACCTTTGAAAAGGTGGCCACTTGTGGGTTTGGCCGCATCTTCCTCGCTCCAAATGAGCATCTGGAGCGTGGGAGGCGTCTGGAGGGGTGGCTGCCGGACCTCCCAACCGACTTCCACTACCCACTCTGGGTGAGTGATGCACAACATGAAACCGCTGAGAGCCTGTGTGGCGAGATCGAAGGCCGTTTTCCTAGCCGTGTTCGGGTTGGCGTTAGCGCCGCTTCGTATCGCGGCAGCGAAGCGTGGTCAACGTGGCGAACAGAGCGTTGGAACCGCTTCCTCGATCTCGTTCAGAAGGCCGCTGGGGGCGAGGCCTGCTTCGTGTTGATGGGGGGCTTTTGGGATGACTTGACATATGCGTTGTCGAAGCGCAGCGACGCTTTCGAGCTGGTTGGCAAGACGGACATTGGGACCGCCTACATGCTGCACCGCTTCCTCAACGGGTATGTTGGCTTCAGCAGCGGCCTTGGCGTGATGCGGACGCTGCTTGGGTTGCCGACGATGATGCTGTGGCCCGCACACCAGGTGGAGCTGTCGACGTCGTGGGCCCCGCCAGAGATGCTCCGCGATCACTCGTACCTTGCCGCACAGTGGATTGAGCCGTTTGAGGTGGCAGAGATGGCCGAGCCGTGGCTTCGCAAGCATGTAATGAAGGAGGTGGAGTAGGGTGGACATTACAGCAGCGTTGAAGGACCTGGAGGACCAGAAGGCCGACCTGTTGGAGCATATTTCCCGGCTGTCGAAGGTCCGGGCTGATTTGCTTCTGCCAGAGGGCGTGAAACGCCTCCAAGCCGAATCAGACAATCTTAGGCTCGTTATCGGAGGGCTGCGAGAGGAGATTGCTGCGGCTGAAGGACGCGCTGGGCAGATAGTTGCCAGAGCGGAGAGCGATGCCAGCCGCATCGTTGGTGAGGCAACGGAGGCGGCTTCTGCCGCGCGTCGGTCGGCTGAGTCGTTCGCGGCCGACATCGACCGCGTTGCGTTTGCGCGAGAAAACGCCCTAGACGAACGTGCATCCACGCTGAAAGTGAAGGAGGATGAGCTCGGTCGAAGGGTGACCACGTTTGAGGCAACCGTGAAGCACTTCGCTGCGGAGCGGAAGCACCTTGCTTCGCTGATTCGGCCATTCATCGAAGAGCTGGACCGTTAAGGAGGTTTCCATGCGCCGCATTCTGTTTGCCCTCGCCGTGCTGCTCACTCTTATTGTTCCTGTCGTTGTCGGGGCCACCGGGCCAATCCAGGGACCGCAGAAGTGCGGGATGGAGTGGATCGCGCCCACCACGAATACGGATGGCACACCGCTAACGGACCTAGCGCTGTACTACGTTTACGTGTCATCGACCGCCGGGCAATTCACCGTGGTCACAGCGACGATCCCGAGTCCATCCACCACGCCCGCGCCCAATACCGTCATCAAGTGGGATTGCCGCACGGCGGGGCTGACGGATGGGCAGAAGTGGGCCACCGTCAAGGCGGTGGACACGGCGGGGAACCCAAGTGTTAACGGCGCACCTGATCCGAGCACAGGGGGAACCGTTGCCAACGGCATCCCTTTCGAGTTCGACGCCAAGCTCCCAAGTGGTGTGACCGGCTTGAAGAACTCGCCGTAAGCAATCTGTTTACCACGCGGGCGCTGGAGGCGTTGACCGATGCCTGCCGGGCGTATGAACAAATCCTGCTGGAGGAGTAGATGCCGGCTCTAGTGTCCAGACGGCCGATCAGCCTGCAACCTGGCGAGCGGATCACGACACCCGTGCTGGACGTTGATCCACAGACCGCGATGCTGGTCCTTCGTCTCAAGCGCCCCACGAGTGCGACTCCCCTTGCGTGGCCGGCGGGGGCGACCCTCCAGACCCGTCTGGTCCTGGTCGTGGATGGGGTGGAATACGCCGCGACGGGTCAGGTGACCGGGGGGATGCGCGCCCCACGGAATGGGCGGGATCGCGCCGAATACGTCCTCACCTTTGAGCCGCCTTGGGGATTCTTTGGCCAGGAGGGGCCTCCCAGACGGATCGGACAGACGGCACGGCAGGCTGTGCGGGCCTATTGTGAGGTCATTCCCTTGCGGGGCGCGATCACCACGGAGATGGACGCCGAGACGCTCATCCTTCCCGCTCCGGCGAGGCCGTTCCACGGCTCCGTGGCCTTCCACAATGCCTCCTCGGCAGGCGAGACGGACGGCGACGGCACCCTCAGCGTCTCCCACACGATCTCCTCCGGCACAGATCCCGCGGTCTTTGTCAGCGGCGGGCACGGCGACGATGCCTCGGCAGTCTCCTCGACCTACGCTGGCAATGCCATGACCTCGTTATGGTTTCTCGAGCGTGGGGCACCGCTTAAAAACGCCGCGTTTCGCCTCGCGGGCGATGCCAACGTGCCCACGGGGGCACAGACCGCACAGATGGTGTTCACGGCGGCGGACAGCTTCGTGCAGCATATCGGCGTGATTTCCATGACGGGCGTGGATGGAACGACCCCGGTTGGGACGCCAGCCACGGGCGGGAGTACGACGGGGAGCCCGTCAGTGACCGTCTCCTCCCCGTCCGCAGATAGTTTGGTCGTCGATACGGTGACGACAGACTATGACGGCGGATCGCGCACGGTGGGAGCGGACCAGACCGCTCGCATTACTCCAACGTCCATCTATTCGATCTATACCCTCGGATCGAGTCAGTTGGGCTCTGCAGGGGGGGCGATGACCTGGACGTTCTCCGGAGGTGCCTTTGAATATGCCATAGGGTGGGATCAGGGAGCGGTGGAGTTCAAGCCGGTGTCGGCGGGCGGGACGGTGCCCATTCCCGTAGCGATGCGTAGTTACCAGCAGCGGCGAGTGGTGGTCTAGCGTGTGGCTCAGGCAGAGTACATCAGTCGTCATTAGCTTCGGCCCGTTCCTCGATAAAACGGATGGCGTGACCCTCGAAACGGGTCTCGTCAGCGCCATTGACCATGCCACTACGGGGGCGATGTGTTCGAAGAACGGTGGCGCGTTGACGATCCGGAGTCAGGCGGTGACTGCCAGTACCTATGATGCGCGTGGCTGCTACCGCCTGACCCTCAGCACCACGGATACCAATACCCTGGGGACGCTGCGCGTAATCTTCGAGGAAGCGGCGACCTGCCTCCCGGTCTGGCAGGATTTCATGGTGGTCCCCGCGAACGTGTGGGATTCGATGTTCGGGGCGGACCTCTTGCAAGTCGATATGACGCAAATACTTGGAACAGCCGTGGCGACTCCTGCAACTGCGGGGCTGCTCGATGTCAACATCAAGCAGATTAGCACAGACGCCACTGCCGCCGATAACTGCGAACTGATGTTTGACGGGACGGGGTACGCTGGGGGTACGACGCGCCTCAAGGCGGACGTGGATACGATCAAGACGCAGGCCGTGACCGCAGCAGCGGGCGTGACCTTCCCAACTTCCATAGCGAGCCCAACGAACATCACGGCGGGCACCATCACCACCGTCACAAACCTGACCAATGCGCCGACGTCTGGGGATTTGACGGCCACGATGAAAACCAGCGTGCAAACGGCGGCAGATGCCGCGTTGGTCGCACAAAACCTCGACCACCTCGTCGGCACGGCCACTGCCATCCCCGCGATTGTCGCGGGCACCTACATTGACCAGATGATGGACGACGGCACAGCGGCCTTCAACCGGACCACTGATAGCCTCCAGGCCATTCGGGATACCGCCCCACTGGGCACGGCAATGCGGGGAACCGACAGCGCGGCCCTGGCATCGGTGTGCACCGAGGCACGGCTGGCCGAGCTGGACGCCGCCAATCTCCCAACGGATGTAGCGAACGTCAAGACCGATACGGTGGCAATCTTGGTGGATACGGGCACCACGCTGGACGCCAGAATTCCCGTGGCACTTGTGGGCGGCCGAATGGACTCAGACATCGGGGCGAAAACTGGCAACGTAGCTCTTTCAACGCAAGAGAAGGCCGACGTGAATGCCGAGGTGCTGGATGTGGTGAACGTGGATACAATCCCAGAACTGGCGCAGGCGATTCCTCCAGCGACGCCGACGATGCGTCAAGCGGTGATGCTGCGATACATGGAATCGCGGAACAAGCTTGACATAGACGCCACGAACAAGGAAGTGCACAACGATGCTGGGGTGGTCATTGCCAAGAAGGCCCTCAGTGACGATGGGACGACTTACAGCGAAGCGGAGATGGTTGCGGGGCCGTAATGGCAATTGACAGCGCGCTGAAACGCAAAAGCATATCCGGCATTGGGGGTGGCATTCCAGGCGTGACACCGAACGCTGCAAAGCCGCAGGCGTGGCGGCAGGCGTCGGGGTGGTCATATGTGGGTATCCTCGCCGGCGGGGGACCGGCTGTGGTCGAAGAGTCGAAGCGAGGCACGTTCTGGCGCCGCTCGTCGTCGGTGCCGTAGGAGGATGGCATGGCGAACAATTTGGCGGGCAACCCGTGGATTGTGGACACCGCTGCCGCGACGGATTTGACGGTTACGGCTTTCGGGCAGTCCACGCGAATCAAGATCAAGTCAATTCGGTGGTCAGCGGAGGGCGCGGCGGCGGGGAATAACGCCATCGTGCAGGATGCGGCTGGGCGCAAGATATGGGAGGGAACGGCGACTGGGTCGAACTACAGCGAGTCAGAGATGGTGGAGCATTGGGTCTCTGGCCTCGTGGTGCCGACGCTGGATGCTGGGACGGTGTTCATCACGTTGGAGTAGGGTCGATGCCACGTCAAGCGGGGAACCAGCGATGGGAGCGGTGGTTTGAATGCGCCCGGTGCGGATTCGACTATCCTAAGAGTGCGTTGACGCGACAGGACGGGCTCCTTGTCTGCCGACAGCATTGTTTGTTGGAGCAGGGGCACGGGTACTACGTGAGCAAGAAGACGTTGCCAGAGGGCGAGGGATACCAAGATGAGCCGCAGGGCGATGAGGCGCTGATATAATGGATGAAAGAGTTTTAGCCTACGCAGCGGGGATCGTTGATGGTGAGGGGAGCATTTTCGTACACTGGCCGTCCGGTTCGTGTCAAAGTATCGCTCTTACCGTAGCCACACTCAGCTACGATTTGGCCGAATGGCTCCATCGTCACTTTGGTGGAAGGATTGGCGTTGTAAACCGAAAGGGTTTCAATAAAGTCGGTGAGCCGCTTAGGCCAGTTCACCGATGGCGAGTGAACGGGGTCGATGCTGAGCGGGTTATAGAGTTAATTAGGCCGTTCTTAGTAATTAAGCAGAAACAAGCGGCGCTTGCCCTAGTTTTTCGTAGTCTTGGCGGAGCGGGGCACAAAGTTAGTGATGAACTGTTCAAGAATCGGGCAACAGTCGCCGCGGCGATAAGCGAATTGAACGCTTCGGGGGGTTGTGGCAGTCTGGTTGGGGAGGGCTAAATTTGTCGAATATGACATACGCACGGCTGGCTGCCAACGTCAAGCGGACCATTGGCAACCGTGATGACATGGACACGGAAGTGCAGGAGGCCATTGACCAAGGTTACCTTCGTGCCGCGGCCACGCGGGGGGTCACGTTTCACGAACTGGACCAGTTGCCGGCGACGTTCAACACCGCCTCCGGAACTCGGCGGTACAACTTCGACACGACCATCCTCGCAGCCGGCTCCGGTCGTAACATCCTGGCGGTGTTTTCGCCCCTTCGGGATACGACCAACAAGCGGCCAATTCACGCCCACAGCGTCGGCCACTTCGACATGATGGATCAGTCGGTGAACGGGAAGCCGGTCTGGTTCGCCCACTGGGGCAATGCAATCGAGTTCCACCCAACACCGGATGGGACGTATGCGATACAGATACGCTATCGGTTGCGCCCGACGAGGCTGGCTGGCAACGGGAGCATCGTATTGCCGGAGGAGTGGGATTGGGCGGTTATCTGGGAGGCGGCGTACATCCTCAATGCCGAGACTGGGAACCTTACGAAAGCAGCGTTCTATCGTGATATGCGGGCGGACGTGGTACGAAGCTTGGTCACAACGTCGGAGGTTGAAGACGAGTACTTGGATATGGCGCTTGCGCCCGATCTCACGAGGTGAGGCGAAATGGACAAGTGGACGATGTGGCTGCTACGCATTGGGGCGAGTGTCTTGATCCTGTACTTTGGGTGGATGTGGGTGGAGAAAGCGGTGCTGTTTCCGTACCAGCAGATGCAACGCGCGGCTCAAGTGGAAGCGGCGTTGGCACAGTGTAAAGGAGGTCAGAAATGAGAAGGTGGCGTGGGTGGATTGGTGCGTGGACACTGGCGGCAATTCTGGCTGCCGCGTCGGGGTTGGCCGCGTTCACGAATACGTGGGACGAAACGGCGCCGGCTGGCTCGGCATTGGCTTCCACGATTGATGACCACATACGTCAGCTCAAGCTGGATGTGCGGGAGCGATTGGCCGCGTCATCCGCCGCGTGGAACACAGGCAATATTACGTTGGCGCCGACTGCGGTCACGTCGCCGGCCCTAACAATCACGGGCGGCACGTACACAACCGACATCAACGTGGTGTCTGTGACCAATACTTGGAACGCCGCTGGGGTGACGTTTACCGGGTTGGAATGGAATACAACAAACACGGCGTCTGCAGCGAACTCGCTCCTCTTCGACTTCCAAGTTGGCGGGTCGAGTAAAGGCAAACTTGATAAGGATGGCGACCTCACGATTGCGGGTAACTTAGTTGTTTCCGGCGCTGGCCCCCACGCCATCGGTGCGGCAGCCAACGCAGACTTTCAACTGCTCATTCAGGGGACCCTCGTGGGGAGCACGGGTGCGACCGGGATTGGCCTTTCGAATACCTTGACGGTTCCTGCGGGTCAGCTTGGGCGCGGCCTCCTCATCGCCCCAACATTAGAAGAGGCCAGTTCTGGGGTTCACGTGCTTATGACGGGTGCCACTATTAGCCCAATTTTTCAAGGCGGATCGGCCACCATGACCGATGCAGTTGGCCTGTATGTCTTTGTCTCGGGGGTTCCGGCGGGGACAACCAATGGTTCGACCTTGAAGATTGCTGGCCCTCCTTCCGGCGCGTCGAATAACTACTCGCTCTGGAGCGTCAGTGGCGGCGTTCGCTTTGGGAGCCTCGGGGCGTTCGTCGCTAGTGACAAGTACGTGGTCATCGACTCAAATGGCAATCTACACGTTTCCGCGCTCGGCCCGGCGTCATAAATGGCAAAGCCTGAACTCCCCACGCCAAACGAAGTTGCCGTCAAGCCTGGCGAAGCCATGCTCGTGCGGGACGTGCCACCCACCGAGCTTCCAGATCACGCTTCACCGTACATGCGAAACTTCTCTTGGAAGGATGGTAAGCTTGACAAGCGGCCGGGGGTGGCCAAGCTCGGCACCGCGCTGCTAAATGGCATCCCCATTGGTGGGGCTCGTATTCGTTGGACCAATGGCTCGTCGCTAACGGTTGCGCTGACAGCGAGCAAGATGTATAAGTATGACACCGGGACCAGTGACTGGGTTGAGATCACCGCTGGCGCTGGTGCGGGGTTGACAGGGGCCGCGACGCAGCCGTTTGGCTTCGCGGTGTGGCCGGAGTCGGATCGCTTCTGCTTCTCGCAGGGAGTGGACCAAGTACAATATACAGATGTGACGGCGACAAATTACAATGACTTGAATGCGAACGCGCCGCCGTGCTTCCAGATGGACATTATCAATCGCCGCCTCGTGTTGATAAAGACCGTGGAAGGCGGAGCGACCAAGGGTGTTCGCGTCCGTTGGTCCGTCAATGGGGACATTACAGACTGGACCGGGGTCGGTAGCGGCTTCCGTGACCTATCCGCCTTGGACGACTACGTTATCACAGGGAAGCGGCTCGGCGGGTCGCTATACCTTTACAAGTCAAACTCCATCGTCCGGGCCACTCCGACCGGGATCGCAACCGCGCCGTTCCAGTTCGACGAGTCGTGGGTTGTCGGCCGCGGGCTGATTTCAGGGCGTTCGCTGGCAACGCGCGGAACGCTGCATTATGGCCTCTTCAACGATGGCGTGTTCGCGTACAGCGGGGCGCAGTTTGTGCCCATTGGGGACAAGCGGGTCAACCAAGCTATTCTTGACACGGTGAACCCGAACCGGCTGGAGATGTGCCGCGGGTTCTTCAACTATGCGCGGCGCGAGTACTATCTGGCCACCTCGACTGGCTCGGCTGATCGCGCCGTCGAGGTTTGGGTCTACAACGAGCTGGCGGACAAGTGGTCCTATTGGGTTTTCTCGCAGGACCTTGGGGAGATGTTCGAGTACCTCGCGTCGTCGACCACGACGATTGATGCACTGACGGGGACGATTGACGAGCAGACGTGGATTCTCGACGCGGCGTTCAACCTTATCGGCTCGGGGATTGTCCTAATCGGCCTCCTCGACGGAACGGTTGCCCAACTCGACGTGGGCGTTTACAACGACCTTGGCACCGCCATTCGGATAGAGTGGCAATCGAAGGACTTCCGCATGGAAGCTCCGAGGCGGATGACCTCGATGGTTGGCCTCGGCATTGAGTATGAGGACCTCGGCGCAGCCGCGTTAGCGGTGGAAACCTCAACGGACGGTGGGCAGAACTGGGGCAACACGACCAACATCACCATCGGCTCGGCAAATGACAGCTCGGTCAAATTTGCCTGGGCGTGGTTCATGGTGACTGGGAACAAGGTCCGCTTCCGCATCGTCAATCAGACGTTGAGTCAGCGAGTTCGAGTCATCAATATGTATCCGATTGTCGCCGACGGTGGAGATGTGTACTAATGGCCATCATCCCAACGCCGAACATCATTGTTGCCCCAGCGTCGTACTCTGACTGGCGACAGTGGGCCGAGGATTTCATCCGGCTGTTCGCAGTCGAGCAGGCGGTCCTTCGAGCAGTCGTCAACGGCGCGCTGACGTTTGGTGATGCGACGGACCCGGGGAACTTTGCGATAGCGTGGCTGAAGGATCAGGTGACGAATGCCACACCGGACACGGATACAACGTACAACCACAACATTGGCCGCGCGCCGTTTGGCGTGTTGCTGGTTTTGCAGGATAAAGCCGCTTCCATATACAAAGGAGCTGGCGCATGGTCGACGACGACACTGACGTTGAAGGCGAACGTGGCGAGCGTGACGTTCACGGGGATGGTGCTGGCGGCGCCGGGGGACCAGTAGCCGCATCGGCAGTCACTTATGACCTGGTTCCGTTGGAGCTATCGCGGCACAAGATTGACTGGCTGTGGGGGAAGGTTAGCTCGTTTCCACAGGCGTGGGATGATTACCACGCTGGTAACCGCGAAGCGTTCTCGACCGTCCTCGCCAACCGAAACAACGTCTTCGTGGAAGTGTACCGACGGGGCGAACTCGAACCCGTGGGGATGTTCAGCGCAACCAATATCGTCCCGAAGCACATGGCGGAGGTTCATGTGGTCTTTTGGGATCGGTCGTTCAAGGGCCGCGAGGTGGTCGCTCACGACCTCCTCCGCCGCTTCGTGGCCGAATTCGGCCTCCAACGCATCGCTGCATTCGTGCCGGAGACAAATCGGCCCGCTTGCAAGTTCGCTCTCCGAATTGGGATGCGCCAAGAAGGGACCCTTCGGCGCGCTGCGTTGTACCAGGGCCAATACGTTAGTATGATGGCCTTTGGAATGGTGAGGGAGGAAGTCGGTGTCTAACTTCTTTACATCCCCATCGGCAGGGCCGCCCCAGTTTGGCTTCGCGCCAGGCATCGCTGGTCCACGGGAGAACTTCCTTAGCCAGCTTACGCAGGCGACGAGTGGGGGGGTCACTCAGGGACCGACGCAGTTGCAGCAGTCTGGCGCGAAGGCGTTGGAGGGCATGCTCGGTACGGCGCCAGAATTCAACACGGCTGCGAACCCGGATAGCGCCATTCCCTTCCTCCAGGAGCTTGGCCCGTACGCTCCATATATCCAAGCGATAGAGTCACGGATAAAGCAGCGGCTTCCTACGGAGCTGGCGCAGGTTGGGGAGAAGTATGCAGGCGGGTACGGTGGAACGTCGGACT
>Ga0209109_10000541_pt1 | contig 20220 bp, 17 predicted proteins | sample Rifsed10ft2_FD_184004 | JGI IMG/M metagenome (GOLD analysis project Ga0209109, IMG submission 184004) | Soil microbial communities from Rifle, Colorado, USA - sediment 10ft 2 (version 2) | ecosystem: Environmental > Terrestrial > Deep subsurface > Rock core/Sediment | place: Rifle, Colorado... | reverse complement strand
AAACCGGACTCGGCGGTACGGACATCGGCGCCGAAAAGTTCGTTGGCGAGCTGTTGCAGCAGGATACTGAGGCCGAATGTCGCCAGGATTGATATAAACAAGTCCTTGTCGACGATGCGAAAGATGATGGTTTTATACAGCGACCACCCGAACAGAAACAATACCACCGCGGCCAACGGAATGCCGAAGAACGGATGCACACCGGCGGCGTAGAGAAAGAAGGCGACATATCCCCCGAGCATCACGAATTCGCCTTGGGCGATGTTGATTACGTTCATGACGCCCCAGACCAGCGCCATGCCATAAGCCGCCAAGGCGAAGATGGCGCCGATCAGCATGCCGTCGAGCAGCAGTTGCACCGACAACACCGGCGCCTGAAAGAGAAGCTGAATACTGTCCATGGTCGAGAAATCGCCCCGCCCGGTCTTGCTTACCGGCACGAGGCATTTCTTTCATATTTTTCTTATTTCGGCAGCTTGCGCGGGTACTCTAGCTTCGAGGACGCGAACTTGGACGGCGCCACCACCTTGTACTCACCTTTCTGAATCTGGTAGAGCACCATGGGCTTCGCGGTGTTCATGCCGGTCTTTTCGAACTTGACCGGCCCATAGAACGTCATGAGGTCCGTGGCGGCAATGGCATCGCGTACCTTTTCTTTGTCGAACGATTGGGCGCGCGTGAAGGCATCGATGTAGACAAGCACCGCCGCCGACGATTCGGCCGCCTGGTAAGGAGGAGTATAGTTAAACTCCTTCGCGAAGCGATTGGCATAATCGTCTGCGGAACCGAACCATTTGTCTTTATAGCTTAATTGCCGGTCCCACTGCGAAGCACAAAGGAGACCTTCCGATTCCGCGGGCATGGTCTGGGCAAGTTTAGCCGAGTCGCAATGGGTCGTGGCCACCATGGGAACGTCCACCTGCATTTCTTTCACCTGGCGCGCCGTGAGCACAGCACCCTTGGCATGACCCGAAACAACAAGCAGATCGGGTTTCACCGCCTTGACCTTGGTCAGCGTGGCCGACATGTCGTTGAGTTCGGGCGGCAGCTTGTCGTCGATCACGATCTTCATGCCGTGACGCTTGGCGTCTTCAATGACACCGTCCCGTACGTCCTGGCTGAAGGGGTCATTCTCAAACGCCATGGCGATCTTCAGCTTGGAGGGGCTTTTACCCTGGCTCTTTGCCACTTCAGCCGCCAGGTTTACCGCCTCGCGCAAATAATAGTCCGAGGTCGACAGCACGGCGAACAGATAGCGGTAGCCTTGCGTGAACAGCTCACGCGCGGCGCCGTTGCCTTCCACGTGCGGGATTTTGTACTTCTCGGTTACCGGCGCGATCGCCTTGGTGAGTCCCGAGCTGTACGGCCCAAGGAGGAATTGAACGCCGTCCTGGTTGATCAGCCGTTCGGCGAGCTGCGCGCCGCGGGCGGGTGTGGATTCATCGTCGTAGTAAGTTACCTTGAGTTTGTAGGATTTCCCGCCGACTTTGACGCCACCCATTTCATTAATGCGCTTGACGACAAGCTCGTAACCGTCCTGGGTGTTCTTGCCATTCGTGGAATACTTGCCGGTCAACGAAACCGCGGCACCCAGAACTATCGTGTCACCCTCGACTTTGGCGTTGCCGGTACCGGACACCGCGAGAAACAGCGATGCGACACCAAGCGCCAAAAACATTCGTTTGTTCTCAGATTTCACCATTTGCCCCTCCTGTCTCGTTAAAATTGCAGTAACGGGTTCCGATCCGAATTCCGGCTCGACCCTATCCGCTGTTGTAAAAACCAAGTCAGTCTAACGTACATTTTCTGCTCTGGCGAGCCACCCCGGATTCAAATCTTGGCCTACAACATTAAGGAAATTATGTGTCACCGGTATATTTGCAAACATGCGCCAGCACCATGGCATCAGCATACCTGACGAAGCATGTATCGCCAACTGTAGCGAAACATACCCCGTAAACCGTCTCCGGGGAGCCGTATATATGGATGGAGTATTTAATGTGAGAAAGTGGTTAGCTTGCGATTATTTGTGAAAAACAATCGATTAAGTCTATTAATCTTTTCAATTCGAGCGTAATTTCCATTATTAATCAGTTATCATGATACGGAAAATTATTCCTGAACGAATCGACGGTCTGTTCGTATTGCTTTAAAATCATTCTTAATTTGACCCCTAAACCGGGCGCATGATATATCACGTCCGGACGAATCCCGGTTTTCTCCGGAGGAAATCACCAGATGCCCGCCCTCAGCCGCCGTACCAGTGAGCTCGGTACCGAAAATGCCTTCGTGGTACTGGCGGAAGTCAGCGATCTGCAACGACAAGGCCAGGACATCATCTCGTTCTGCATCGGCCAGCCCGACTTTCCCACTCCGGTCAATATTCAGCAAGCGGCGATCAAGGCAATTCGTGACAACAAGCACGGTTACACGCCCTCTGCCGGCATTCTCGAACTGCGCGAAGCGGTGGCCCGGGACATCGGACAACGGCGCGGCGTTCCGGTCAGTCCGGACGATGTGGTGGTGGGCGCGGGAGCCAAACCGTTTATCGCCTATACCATTCTTTCGGTTACGGATCACGGCGCGGGCGATGAGGTGATCTACCCGAATCCCGGATTTCCGATATACGAATCGCAGGTTCGCGCCCTGGGCGCGGTACCGGTACCGATCCCGCTGCACGAGGCGCGCGGATTTAATTTCGAACCGCGCGAGCTGGAATCCAGAATCACGCCAAAAACCAGGCTGCTGATTCTGAATTCACCGCACAATCCAACCGGCGGAATCATCCCGCGCCCGGCGATGGAGGCCATCGCGAATATTCTGCGCCAACATCCGCAGGTATGGATTTTCGCCGACGAGGTTTATTCCCGCCTGGTGTACGAGGGCGATTTTGTCTCGATCGCGCAATTTCCCGGCCTGCTTGAGCGCACCATCATTTGTGACGGCGCGTCAAAAACCTGGGCCATGACCGGATGGCGTCTGGGCTATGCGGTAAACAAGACGCTGGCGCCCGCCTTCGCCCGCTGGGTAACCAATACCGAGTCCTGCGCCTCGCACATCAGCCAGTGGGCCGCGGTCGAAGCCATCAACGGCCCGCAGGACGCGGCCGGACAGATGCGCGATCGTTTTATGGAACGCCGCAATTTGATCGTCAATCTGCTCAACCAGGTGCCGGGAGTCAGCTGCCAGAACCCGGGCGGCGCGTTTTACGTGTGGCCGAATGTGACCACAGCGTGTGCGCTGATCGGTGCCAAGGACTCTGAGGAATTTCGCTCGCGGCTGCTGAAGGAGGCCGGTGTCGCGGTGCTTGCCGATATTCATTTCGGTGCGCGCGTGCCGAACGAAGGTCAGCATATTCGTTTCAGTTACGCTGCTTCCCGGCAAGCCATCGAGCAAGGGGTGGCACGCATGGCGGATTTCATCCGCGCCAATACCCGGGTCAGGGAAAAAGTCGTCACATAAAGACTCCCTGGCGACGCGATACGGCGATTCTTGCGGTCAGTCGATGAGCCGTGTCGGAACCACCACTTCGGAATGCAGTGTCCGGTGCACCGGGCATCTGTTGGCAATTTCGAGCAATCGCGCGCGCTGGGAAGCATCGAGAGCGCCCTGCAACTCAATCTCCCGATCGATCCTGTCGATCTTCCCCTCCTTCGTTTCGCATTCGGCGCAGTCCCGGGCATGGATCTTTTCATGCTTGAGACGCACCGTGACATGCTCCAACGGCCAATTTTTCCGATCGGCATACAGACGCAGCGTCATGGACGTGCAGGCGCCGAGACTCGCCAGCAGCAAATCGTAGGGCGAGGGGCCGGTATTGGTGCCGCCAAAGCTTTCCGGCTCGTCGGCACGCAGATGATGACCGCCGACGCCGATCGATTGCGTGAATTTGTTCTCAAGCGTTTCGCTGACGGTCACCACGCCTTCTTCCGCAGGAACAGCCGGGCGCGGAGCCTGTTTGACATAACGGCTGGCCCACGAGGCCAGAACGGAAGCGACATAAAGCGCGTCTTCCTTTCGCGTCAGGAGATGGTCGGCGTCGTCGAGCGATATAAAACTTTTCGGATGCTTCGCGGCCGCAAAGATCATGCCCGCATTCTCGATACTGACCGTGGTATCGCGGGGAGAGTGAAATATCAATAACGCCTTGCGCAGATGGGCAATGTACCGGTTGCTGTTCTGACTGGAAATATCGTCCAGAAACTGCTGCTTGATGCGGAATTTTCTTCCGGCAATCGTGACATCGGCCGTCCCCGCCGCCTCGATTTCCGGTGTCACTCCCTCCAGCAAACGGCGCACATGCGCCGGATCGTACGGCGCGCCGATCGTGGACACTGCCGCCGATTCCGGAATTTGTTCCGCCGCAGCCAGGACGGCCGCTCCCCCCAGACTGTGACCGACCAGAATACGGGGAGCCTGATGGTGCTCACGCAGCCACGAAGCCGCCGCGACGAGATCGGCAACATTGGAGGAAAAATTCGTGTTGGCAAAATCTCCTTCGCTCGCGCCCAGACCGGTAAAATCAAACCGTAAAACACCCAGGCCGTTATCGGTCAGCGCGGCGCTGATGCGGGACGCGGCGAGGCTGTCCTTGGAACACGTGAAACAATGGGCAAACAGGGCGAACGCTGCGGGCGGCGTTACGGGCAGATCAAGACGGGCCGCGAGCCGGTCTCCCAGGGCGCCGGGAAAATGGATCAGTCCGCGAATCTTGCTCATGAGGTAGTCCTCCAGGATTCAAGTCAGATGCCGGCAATCCGGCTCATGGTGAGGAGTGTGCAGCGATTCAAGTCACCGCTTTTCATTCCTTTTCAGCAAGTGGTTTAACACAAATGACAACACCTCATCACCGTGCTGGTTCATGGCGGAGTAACGCAGCCTCAGAATTCCCCGGTCCGGTTTCGACGAGGATGGCTTGATTTCCAGCACTTCGGTTCTGGTTTTCAGGGTATCGCCGGGTCGCACGGGCGCGCGCCATTTCAGATCGTCGATTCCCGGCGATCCCAGGCTCGATTTCGCCAAAATTCCTTTCTGGATGAACAGGCGGAAACAGACGGCCAATGTCTGGAATCCGCTCGCAATCAATCCTCCGTAAATGGAATCCGCCGCCGCGTTAACGTCCAGATGAAAATGTTGCGGATCGTATTTCAGGGCGAAGTCGATGATTTCGCTTTCCGTGATCGTTACGCCGTCAGACAGGAAAGTATCTCCTGCCTTGAAGTCGTCCAAAAACAATTCCGCCATGATAAATTTCCCCAGAATTTAGAAAAAATAGGGATGCGGGTAAACGATGAGCGCGACAAAACCTCATCTATTCTTTCGGGCGAATCGTGCCCTAATCATGCAGGATTTTCGACAGAAATTCCCTTGCCCGCTCGCTGCGCGGCGTTCCGAAAAATTCTTCCTTTCCGGCATCCTCGACGATCCGGCCTTCATCCATGAAAACAACCCGGTGAGCGACCTTCTTGGCGAAACCCATTTCGTGGGTGACCACCATCATGGTCATGCCTTCCTTGGCCAGCTCCACCATCACATCCAGCACTTCATTAATCATTTCCGGATCCAGAGCCGAAGTCGGCTCGTCGAACAACATGCAGATCGGATCCATGGCCAAGGCCCGGGCAATCGCGACGCGCTGTTGCTGGCCGCCGGAGAGCTGGCCGGGGTATTTGTGCGCCTGTTCGGTCAATCCCACCCGCTTCAGGAGTTTTTGACCCCGCTCCTCCGCCTCCTCCCGGGTACGACCGCGCACCTTGGTCTGCGCCAGACAGAGATTGTCGATGATGGTCATGTGCGGGAACAGTTCAAAGTGCTGAAACACCATGCCCACCCGCGACCGGAGTTTCGAAAGCTTGGTCGTGGGAGCGCCCACCGAGATCCCGTCAACAGAAATTTCGCCCTGTTGGAACGGCTCTAGCCCGTTGACACACTTGATCAGCGTGCTCTTGCCGGACCCGGAAGGACCGCACACGACGACCACCTCGCCCTTGTGAATTTCGGTCGAACAGTCGTTCAATACCTGGAACTTGCCGTACCACTTGCTTACATGCTTTGCGACAATCATCGGTTCCGGCATGATACGATCCTCAGTGAACGATGGCGATCCGGCTCTGCAACCGTTTCACCATTTGGGACACGGTGAAACAAATCACGGAATAGACAAGAGCGACGAACAGATACATTTCCACCAGACGACCGTCGCGCTGGGCGACCTTGGCGGCCGCGCCCACGAAGTCCGTCGCCGAAATGACGTAAACCAGCGAGGTGTCCTGGAAGAGAATAATAAGCTGGGTCAGCAATACCGGGATCATGTTGCGAAACGCCTGCGGCAGAATCACCAGGCGCATGCTCTGGGCGTAGGTCAGTCCGAGCGCGTAGGCCGCGTACACCTGGCCTTTTGGAATCGACTGAATGCCGGCACGCATGATCTCGCAAAAGTAGGCTGCTTCGAACATGATGAAGGTAATAATCGCCGTCCGTTCGGCGCCCATCTGCGGCGGACGCTCGGCACCGGAAATGCCCTGCACTACCAGAGGAACCAGAAAGAAAAACCAGAAGATAACCAGGATGAGCGGAATGGAGCGCATCAGGTTCACGTAGCCGGCGGCAACATAAGCCAGAAATTTGACCGCGGAAAGCCGGGCAAGCGCCAACAACGTGCCGAAGAAGAGTCCGCCGAGTGCCGCCGTGCCAGTCAACTGGACGGTGTACTGGAACCCTTTCCAGAGATAGGGCAGTGAGCGCTGAATGACGTCGAAATCGAGCGTCATGGGCGGTTTACCTCGATCCACCGGCGATAAAGCCGGGGACGGCGGTTTTTCGTTCGATAGTCGCCATGACCCGGTTGGCGGTCATCGCAATGACGATATAGATCAAGGTCGCTGCCGTGAACGCCTCAAAGAAATTAAACGTGTATTCACCCATCTCGCGCGCACGGAACGTCAACTCCGCAAGGCCGATGGTCAAGGCAATCGAGGAATTCTTGATCAGGTTCATGCTCTCGCTGGTCAGCGGCGGAATGACGATGCGAAACGCCATCGGCAGCAATACATGCCGATAAACTTGCGTTGGCGTAAGCCCGAGCGCCATGCCGGCGTAACGCTGACCGGTCGACAACGACTGAATGCCGGCGCGAACCTGTTCGGCAATCCGGGCCGACGTGAACAACCCCAGGCACACGATCGCCGCCAGAAATTGAGCGGTTCCCGGATCGACTTGAATCACCCAGCGCTTGAGCGGCGGAATAAGTTCCGGCGCCACGAAATACCAGAGAAACATCTGCACCAGCAAGGGTATGTTGCGAAAGACCTCAACCCATGTCTTGGCCAGGAGCACCAACCAGGGATTGGTTGTCGTGCGAATAGTGCCGATCACAGAACCGAGCGCCAGGGCGATAACCCAGGCGCAGGCCGACACGGCCAGCGTCCAGCCGATTCCCGCTACCATCAGCTCCCAGTAATACTCACCGCCGCCAGGAATTTCCTGAAAGAAGACGCCCCAGTTCCAGTGATAATTCATCGAACACCATGCCCTCAAGCTGGCGCCACGGGAAGCGGCGCAACATTTTTCGTTTTACGGCATACATCAGCGGCTAGACAATTTACCAAAAAAAGGCCGGCAGCGGTTTCTCGCGCTCCGGCCCATGATAATGTTAGTGAACGAGGACGGTCCCGATTATTCAACGCCTTTGTCGTTCGGGTTCTTAAATGCTTCCTTGATCTGGGGCGTCTGCGGGAAATTCATGTTGATCCCCTTCGGCGGGATCGGATTGTTAAACCACTTGGCGTAGATCTTGTCGATTTCACCGGATTTCATGACACCCCCGATGGCTTTATCAACCAAGGCCTTGAATGGCGGATCGTCCTTGCGCAGCATCATGCTGTAAGGTTCCTGCCGCAGCGATTCCTTGAGTATCGTGAAATCACCCGGGTTGCTTGAATTGGCAATCTGCCCGGCGAGCAGGATATCGTCCATAATGAACGCCGAGGAGCGATCCTGCGCCAGAAGGAGAAACGATTCGGCGTGATCCTTGCCGTAAATCTCCTTTATGCTCACATTGGCGGTTTTTTCATATTTCTTGAGCAACGGAACCGAGGTGGTGCCCGATGTGGTTGAAATGGTTTTGCCGTTCAGGTTAGCCAGGCTCCTGATGCCTGAATTCTTCTTGACCGCCGCGGTGACGTTGATCACGAAATACGTCGGGCCAAAAGCCACCTGCTGTTGCCGGGAAACGGAATTGGTGGTCGAACCGCATTCGAGATCGATGGTGCCGTTCTGCATCAGCGGAATCCGGTTGGCCGAGGTAACCGGCTGGAGTTTGACTTTCAGATTCGGCATCTTGAGCTCGGTTTTGACCGCGTCGACAATCTTCATGCATAGGTCCATCGCATAGCCCACCGGTTGCTGCTTATCGTCGAGGTATGAAAAAGGGATCGAGGATTCCCGGTGTCCGATGGTGATCGAGCCTGTGTCCTTGATTTTTTTGAGCGTACCGGTCAGTTGCTCCGCCATCACGGGAGCGACCAGCAAACCGAATGAAACTACCCAAAGCAGCAAACTTGCCGAACGTTTCATGATACCTCCTACCGCCTGATGTTATTGTGAGGTGCCGACCCTTAAAATATAACGACACAGCTAAAATCCGTGCAATCTAGACTACCCATTGGACGGGATATTGTCCATGTTGTGCCCGCGGCGCAGTAACTTCCCATTAGTGCTGCCCGTGAATTTTTCCATCGTTGCTGAACCGGCCTCGGGGCTGCCTTGAAGATTTATCCCAGAGTTATGTCATCCTCCACGGTATGACGCAAGCCAATTCCTTTTATTTCAAGCGTCATTTGCGCCTTGAGATTATCGCCCGCTTTTACTTTACCCGCGTGATGACTCTCACGCACGGCGCGCTCAATTTCGCGCTGCGAGGTGATACCGACTTTTTTCAGAAATTTGCGAATTTCCATGTTAAGTTTCTCTTCATCAATGGATGATTTAGTCATACTTTTTCTCCGTAACGCACGACCGTTCATAAGCCCGGCGCCGGTTCAGGCTTGCAGCGAATAATCTATCACCTCAAGGTGTGGCGCGAATACCGGTTCTTGAGGGAGCCAGACATGGAATACGCTGCCCTTGCCCGGCTCCGATTCCACCGTTATGTCGCCGCCGTAACGGTGTATGAGACCATAACTGATCGACAGACCAAGACCCGTTCGCCGTTGCGGGTCGGTGGTAAAAAACTGGTCAAAGATACGATGCAGCATTTCCGGCGGAATGCCAATACCGTCATCCCGTACACTGATGACCACGCCCCGATGATCCCAGTCTGCCGTGCTGATCTCAACGATTCCGCCCGGCGACACGGCATGATACGCATTAATCGTCAGATTGATCAAAACCGCCTCGAGATCATAGGGATTGATCCGAATCAGCCGGGTTGCGGCAAGGCGCTGGCGGAATGTGATGGACCTTTCCTCCACCATATGTCGCACCAGGGGCACGGTATTTTTTATCAGCTGGTTAATCTCGACTTCCACCACCTCGCCGGTTTCCCGAGATGGCCGCGAGAATTGCAGTAACCGGTTGACAATATGGCGTATTCTTTCCACCTGCTGCATGATCAAATCAATTTCAGTCCTGACCGGGTCGATGGCCGAGCCGAGTTCAGTGGCCAGGATGTCCAGATTTCCCAGAATAACCGCCGTGGGATTGTGGATATCGTGTGCCACGCCGGCTGCCAACTCTCCAACGGCCGCAAGTTTTTCCGCCATCACCAGTTGTTGCCGAGTCTTGTGCAACAGATCCACTGTCGCCTCGAGATCGGTGTTCTTCATTTCCAGTTCATGTGTGCGTTCCTCGACCTTGGTTTCGAGCTCAGCCGCGGCCCGCTGAATTTCGCGGTTTCGTTGCTGCAACAGATCCAGCATTGAGTCGAATTGGCGCGCGAGTTCCCGGAGCTCGTCTCTCGAATCAATCTCACCGATACGCCGTTCAAGCCCCGCTTGCGTGGCCCGTACCACCGCCATCATTTGCCCGACGGGTTTGAGAATTCTCTTGGCGCCGCGATAAGCAACCCAGGCCGACGCACTGAACAGGGCCAGCAATATCAGCAAGTGCAACAGCGCCGCCCAATAATAAGCGCGCCGATACGGCGCTTCGAGAAAGCCCGCATGCAGCACTCCAACACCCCGATCATGCACGTCGAAGAGCGGCGCATAACCGGAGATATACCATTGACCTCCATGAAAACTCCGGTTCACCAGCATTTCACCGTTTTCCAGAACTTTTTGCCTAATTTCCTGGGCGGCACGCCCTCCGACCGAATCAGTTCCTTGTTGGTTCGGGATATTGCTGCTGACGGTAACGTCATCCAGCATAAACTCCACGACACCTAGCCCGCCTGTCGGCAACGTACCGGCGCCGTAAATCCGGTCACGCACGGCATTTACCACCTCGGTATCGTTATTGATCATCACCCCGCCATCCAATACCGCCATGAGGTTTCCCTGCTTATCGGTTACGGGATAAACCATGCGCAATATCAAGGCGCGTTCCTCGAATACGGGTACGCGAGCAGGTTGCGGCGCTCGATAAATTTGCTGCCCGGCATTTTTTTTAACGCCCAAACGCGCACGGGATAACAGGCCCGGGTCTTCGCGCCGGAGGTTTTCCGCGGTGAAAACTTCCAATGACATGCCCGTCAGGCCGCGAACGGCGCGACTGGTAAGCGGCGTCGGTTTGCTGCTGGCGTTTTTCTGTTGATTGCCCTCAAAGAGCCAGTTGCCCAGTTCGCCCGTGACGTGCAAAAAAGCAAAGGTCTGCTCCTTTTGCAATTGTTTCAAGGCACGAGTGATGGATGCCGCATCGCTATTACGGATCATTGCGCGGAATTCATATGAATCCGCCAACCGTTGGAGGGCGGCAAGATAACGTTCTCTCCCGACCTGTTGAATGGACTGCTGCGCGAGCGCCAGGTCTGCCTTGGCCTTGAGGAACAGGTTGTCCCGTGTGAAGCTGTTAAACCAGTAAAAGGTGTATCCCAGCGTGGTGATCATCGCGAGGACGGTGGGGAGCAATACCAGGGCAAATAATTTATTGCGGAGTGATGATCCAATCCGTTCGCGGAATTTGGCAAACATGACTCGCTACCGTTAACCCGCGGAAAGACAACCGGTGAATATCAGGATAATTCGGGCCAGGAGCGCAGCTTGCGTTCCATGGTTTTTCGCGAGATCCCCAGACGTCGCGCGGCCTCCGATTTATTTCCATCGGCCGCACTAAGGACCTGCAGCATGTGCTGTTTTTCAACCTGCTCCAGGGTCAAATCAGCGGAAAACTCAGGCGTAGTTTGGATTGGGGCCACGGATTCTGCCTGGCCGGAATTACCGGATATGGCCTCCCAGGGAAAACCGCCGAGCAGCAACGCGCGCTCCACCAGGTTTTTCAATTCACGGACGTTGCCCGGCCAACGGTAGGATTGCAAGCGCGCCATATCTTCCTGGCTGAAGGAAAACGGTTTGACACCCAATTCCAGGGCGAGGGATTGTGTAAAGATACCGACCATTTCCGGAATATCTTCAACATGATCTCTCAGCGGCGGGCATTTTATCGTCACCACGTTAAGACGATAGTAAAGATCTTCGCGGAAGGTACCCGCTATAACCGCATCTTCAAGACAGCGGTTGCTGGCCGCGATAAGACGAACATCCACGTTTATCTCCCGGTTGGATCCCACCGGACGGACCCGATGGTTTTCAAAGACGCGCAGTATTTTAGCCTGCAACGGCGATGGCATTTCCGAAATTTCATCGAGAAACAACGTGCCACCGTTGGCAAAACTGAACAGCCCGTCACGCGATTGATGAGCGCCGGTAAACGCGCCCTTGGTGTGACCGAACAATTCACTTTCAAACAAATCGGGCGAAATGGCCACGCAATTAACCGGCACGAATGCCCCTTCGCGTCCGCTAAGACGATGAATGGCGCTCGCCGCCAGTTCCTTGCCGGTGCCGGTTTCTCCTTCGATCAAAACCGAACTTGGCGTCGAGGCCACTCGCTTGATCATGTCGCTGACGGTTTTCATCGCCGAACTCCGGCCCAGTATTCCCGAATTCCCATAAAGTCGCTCGGAAATGTCATTTACTTGCCGGCGCAGTGTAAGATTTTCCCGAGCCAGCATGCGCCGCTCGAAACTGCGCTCGACTGAAGCCAGTATTTGTTCAAGACGGAAAGGTTTGAGAATAAAATCAGTTGCCCCCGAACGCAGTGCGCTGATTGTCGTGGTAAGATCGGCATAGGCGGTTATGAAAATGACGTCGACGGAATTTCCGCGGCGACGCAGTTCTTCCACCCATTCCAGACCCGAGCGATCGGAAAGCCGGATATCCACGATTAACAGATCAAAATGGCACCGCTGACGAAGCTCTTCCGCCGTCTCCACCGACTCAGCGACTTCGACCAGGCCGTATTCTTTGATGAGGGCGCGATGAAGGAAATTTCTAATCCCTGCCTCGTCATCAACCACCAGGATCGAACCGCTCCGTTTCGAAGGCAGTTCAGTCCGGGAGTATTTTTCGGACGGCAGGGATGGCGCTTGTTGAACCGTGCTGATGGACATAATCTTTACGCCTCAATAAACTATGTGACACAAGCGGTACACGTACGAACTGTGTGCGCACCAACCATCGGAAAATAACTCATGAAAGTCAACAGAATTATAAAATCAATGCGACAATCTGACGCAACGCAGGATTAAGGTGCGCCAATTTGACGCGGTTGTCAAACTGTTGCGTTTCATGAAGTAAAAAGGCCCCATGTAATATGCATTGAAATGATCATAAAAAGAAATGGCACCGGAATTGCAATGACTGGAGCTAAAAAAAGCACATCGTAAAGGAGATTCTCTTACAATTCATGTCCGCATTATGGCGCTTCCTGCTGCATGGCGATCCGCTATTCAGCATGGATCTTGAATCGCGAGAACGCACCCATTTATCTGATTCGACTACTCATTACGGAAAAAAGTGGCGTCGTCATTGCCTGCCATGAACTGCAGCAGTTCGCCACTATCGGGGATGGTTATCTGCGATTACATGACAGAAAATAACATCTGGTGGATGATCTTTCCGACATGAATCAAAGATTTCCTGCGGCAGTCAACCGGGGGGTACAAGTGGAATCATGAGTCCCTCCATGCCTTCACCTTCAACCTTTTCCAGGCGGGATATTACCGCGGTTATTCTCGCCGGCGGACGTGCCCAGCGGATGGGGGGAATCGATAAAGGGCTGGTAATTTTGAATGGCAAACCCATGGTCGAACATGTCATCAATGCCCTGCGGCGTGAAGTCGATAATATTTTTATTAACGCAAACCGAAATCTTGAGCAATATCGAGCCTTCGGTTTTCGGGTAATACCGGACATAATGGATGGATTTCAAGGTCCCCTCGCCGGTATGGCGAGCGGAATGCAGGCGGCCCGGACTAAATATATTGTCACCGTGCCATGCGACTCACCGCTCATCAGCGATGGCCTGGTCAGGCGCCTGCATGAGGCCATGGAGCGCGAGAACGCGGATATCAGCAGCGTCCATGACGGGGACCGGACGCACCCCGTGTTTGCATTGATCCGATGCGTTCTGTTGCCTGACTTACTTGAGTTTTTAAACGCCGGTGAGCGAAAGATTGACCGCTGGTACGCCCGGCACCGGTTGGCCATCGCCTATTTTGATGACACACCCAATTCGTTTCTCAATGTAAACAGTCCGGAAGAACGTGCCGATCTGGAAAACAAACTGGTCGCGGAGAGAAACCAATAAATGCTGAAAAACACTGCCATTCCTATAGTGGGTTTTGCTGCCTTCAGCGGCGTGGGCAAGACAACGCTATTGGTAAAACTGGTGACTGCGCTCCGCCGCAGCGGATATCGTGTCGGCGTGGTAAAACACGCGCATCACAGCTTCGATATCGATGTACCGGGGAAAGACAGCTATGAGTTACGCAAGGCAGGCGCCATCCAGACTCTGGTGGGGTCGCGACATCGATGGGCGCTGGTCGTCGAAACGGAACCTGCTCAGGAACCGTGTCTGGAAGAACTGCTGCACCACCTTGACCAGTCATCTTTGGACTTCATTCTGGTGGAAGGATTCAAAGCCGAGCAATTTCCGAAGATCGAACTCCATCGTCCGAGCCTTGGGCACCCGTTGCTTTATCCCGATGACAGCTCGATTATCGCCATTGCCTCTGATGCACCATTGGCGGTAAAAACAAATCTGCCGAAACTTGATCTTAATCAACCGGAGGAAATATCCGACTTTATCGTGGGATTTCTGGATAAATCGGCTGGAAAGCCGGTTCATGCCTCGAACAACCCGAAACGCAACTTATAGTACAGGCAAAATCATGAGCGATGGCAAAACTTCTTCCCTCCCTGCTTGCGGCGACAAACATGCTGCTTCCGCCCTGAGCGTGGATGAAGCACGAAAACGCATCGAGTCCGGTGTAAACCCTGTTTCCGGCGCCGAGAAAATCGCTCTGCGCAGTGCGCTGGGGCGTATCCTGGACGAAGATATCCGCTCTCCCATCAACGTTCCATCACACACCAATTCCGCCGTGGACGGATACGCCTTCGTTCATTCTGATCTGGCCGCTGCCGGAACGGCTGCGTTGCGCGTAATCGGAACGGCTTGGGCCGGAAGGCCGTTCAATGGCCATGTTCACGCCGGTGAATGCATACGCATCATGACAGGCGCGGCGGTCCCGGCGGGTGCTGACACGGTCGTGATGCAAGAAAATGTGCGAATCGAAAATAACATGATCCGGATTGGAACTGCCTTAAAAGAGGGAGAAAACATTCGTGCCGCCGGCGAAGATCTGGCAAAAGGCCAAGTGGCGCTAACCAGCGGGAAACAGATTATGCCCCCCGAACTGGGCTTGCTGGCTTCGATCGGACTCGGGGAAGTATCGGTCAGACGGCGGCTTCGCGTTGCCTTTTTTTCAACCGGCGATGAATTGCGCTCTATCGGTCAACCCATCACTGAAGGACAGATTTACGACAGCAATCGCTACACACTCTACGGGATGCTCACGCGCCTGGCCGTGGACATACAGGACATGGGTGTCATCCGCGACGATCGCGACGCCATCAAAAAGGCGTTTATCGAGGCATCGGAGAATGCCGACGTCGTCATCACTTCCGGCGGTGTTTCCGTAGGGGAAGCCGATTACGTAAAAGAAACGCTCGAGGCACTCGGTGAAATCGGTTTCTGGCAAATCGCCATGAAGCCGGGTCGTCCACTCGCTTTCGGACGAGTGCGGGGAGCGACATTCTTCGGTCTTCCGGGTAATCCGGTTTCAGTCATGGTGACTTTTTACCAATTTGTCGAACCGGCGCTGCGCCGCATGATGGGCCAAACCGGCACACATGCCGGGATGATGACCTACAAGGTTCGATGTATATCGAGTTTTCAGAAAAGGCCGGGGCGAACGGAATTCCAGCGTGCCGTGCTGGAACGCGACGTCAGTGGAGATTTGATTGTCCGGGCCACCGGGAAACAAGGTTCGGGCATTTTACGCTCCATGAGCGAGGCCAACTGTTTTGTGATCCTTCCACAGGATAGCAATGCCGTTGAACCGGGAACAATTGTGGACGTGCAGCCTTTTTACGGCATGCTTTGAAGTTCACGGAGTTTTCAGGATTGACAATCCTAGACGCGAACAGAGAGGAATCATGACCTCACCTCCACGCTTTACTCCCGCGCGCTGGCAGCTGGATTACCGGAGGCAACCGTGCAACTTGGTGGAGTTAATGCCGCGTCTACTTGAGTTGTAATTCTTGAAACATGGAACAATGCGTTTTTTCATTCTTCTAGGCTACTGCGTTCTCCAGCCTGCCGATACGATCTACGGTAACGACGACCACATCGCCTTTTTTTAAATATTTTGGCGGCTTGAACCCGGCACCCACTCCGGCCGGCGTTCCCGTGGCGATAATGTCGCCCGTCTCGAGCGTCATCGTGCGCGACAAGACCTCGATCAAAGTTGGGATATCAAAGATCAATTCAGAAATAAGCGCCTGCTGTCGCAATTCACCGTTCACGTGGGTCTGCAAGCGCGATGAACCGATATCCGGCACTTCATCGATGGTAACGAGAGCCGGACCCATGGGGCAGTAACCGTCGAGACTTTTCCCGAGAAACCACTGCGCATGGCGACGCTGCAAACCGCGCGATGTTACGTCGTTGATAATCGTGTAACCGTAAACATGCTGCATGGCTTCGACGCGGGTAATGCCGCGCCCCCCGGAACCGATAATCACGCCGAGCTCGCCCTCGTAATCGGTGGAGGATTCCGGATCGAGCCATCCCGGAATCGGTTCGTTCGGTCCGATCACGGATGAGGTTGCTTTGGTGAAAAAAATCGGGACTTCGGGAATAATCTCCCCGGAATTGTCTTTCAGCACATTGCTCGATTGCAGTTCCCTGGCATGCTCGCGATAATTCTTGCCAACGCAGAAGATATTTCGGCGAGGATTCGGCATCGGTGCGAGCAGACGTACTGCCGAGACCGGGACGCGTCCTGTCCCGCGTTTGATGGCAAGCCTGGCCTCGGTCAGTCCCGCGTTTCCCATGGCAATGAACGACTGCATCGTATCCGGCAAGTCCGGCGCGGCTTGGGAAAAATCGGTAATTTCAGCGGATGAAGGATCGAGTATCCCGATACGACTCCGGCCAGCACTCTGGAAAGTAACAAGATGCATGCTGTTATATTAATTCAGCCCGGGAATGAAGCTTCGCTGTTATTTTTCCGGAGAGATGGAACAGGGAGCTGGTCTACAATGTTCCTGGCACCGAAACTCTGCGCAGATAACTTGAATAATACGCATCTGGCTTGGCGCACGATAGAGTTCGAAGCGGGGAATTTAACGCCAATCGTACATGAATGTCCCATCATCTCAAAGCACGATTTTCGTACCGGCGCCACGATTGCTGTCGACGCACCGGTTCATATCTAGTCTGCGAGGATCGATTGGTCAGAACCTAGAAGTAAAAAAACGATATCCACAAGCCGGAACCATGCCCACGCGTCACGACCTGTAATAACCTCAAAATCGACAGTCGCGCTGACAGGTGAGACTCTGGAATCTTTATTGTCGTTAACAAACGATTCGAACAAATTTCAACGATGTGAAACCCTGCGAGGCACGTGCGCGCCCTTAATCCGATGCCCCGCCTGGCGTTGGATTTGCGTCATGACGCTATCGCCGATCACCCCGCGGAATTGCTCCCAGACCGGATGCATTTTCTCGACAAATGCGTCTCGCTCATCCTGCGACAGCTGTGTTACCCGTACGCCGTGGGCCTGAATGGCGGCCAAGGCCTCGGCTTCGGCCTTTTGCGCCAGTTCTCGCTGCCAGGGAATGGACTTACGAATCGCATTGTCAAGAATTTCACGCATTTCCGGAGACAGGTTATTGATAACCTGCTCTGATCCGAGTATCGCCATGGCACCCTGGGTATGTCCGTCAAGTGTCAAGTAGCGGTGATACCGGTGAATGCCCAACTGATAAATAGTCGGCAAGGGATTTTCTTGTACCTCGACGGCTCCCGTGCGTACGGCTTCGACCAGTTCGTTATAAGGCACTGCCTTCGGCTTGGCGCTCAGCGCATGGCACAGCGCCTTGAAAAGGCTGGATTCCACCACCCGTATTACCAGTCCACGCAAATCTTCGGGACGATGTATCGGCTGCTTGTTATTGGTAAAGTGTCGCGCTCCATAGTGCAAATAACCATAAGGAATCATGCCCAGCTGACGCAACGGATCGAGCAGACTGGTGCCCAGAGGTCCATCCAGAACCCGGAAGGCTTCATCCGCATTGCGAAAAGCATAAGGCAGATCCAACGCGTTGAGCGCGGGCGCATAGTTTGCGAGCACGGCCGAGGTGGCGATACCCAGGGCGAACTCGCCGCTGCGCAATCCCCGCAGGATGTCCCGATCGCCAAGACCGGTTTGTTTGCCGGCGACTATTTCTCCCTTTAGACGACCTTTTGAGGCTTGCTCGATTTCTCCGGCTATCCGTATGAGCGTCTGGGCAATCGGATGCGTGGTTTCAAGCATTGTGACCAAAGGCAAAATCGTCCCGCGTCCACGCCGGCGCACACGATGTTGGTGTGTCGCCGCCAAGCCGGATTTTATTTCATCGGCCAATACCCAAATGCTCTGGCTGGCCTGTGAAACGCGCATCGCTTCAGAGGAAGAGGTGGTTGACGCGGCCGCCACCTGCTCCATGGCTTGGGTCACATCCATGGTGGCATGCGCCTGCTGATCAGCCGCTTCGGCGATTTGCCCGATTCGCCCACGAACTTCACTGACTCGCTGTTCAATTTGGGTAAAACTTTCACCGGCATATTCCACCAACTGCACACCGCTTTCCACATCACCGCTGATTGTTCTCAACACTCCGCCGGCGTCGTTGATTTGCTGCATCAATTGTTCGATCATCTTGCTGATTTCCGTCGTGGCGGCGGCCGTCCGTTGCGCCAGGTTGCGCACCTCACCCGCCACCACCGCGAAACCGGCGCCGTATTTTCCTACGCGCGCGGCTTCGATCGTTGCATTCAGCGCCAGCAGATTTGTCTCGTTGGCGACTTCTTCGATCACACCCACAACCTGACCGATCTGCAATTGCACCTTATCCAGGCTCTCGACCGCCCCGGCTGCCTTATCAACTGCCTTTGCCATGCGCTGGATCGCGGCGACGGCTTCCCGCGCGCGCTCCGATCCCGTGTGCGCCGTCTCGAACGCTTGCTCTGCTTCGTTTGAGACCTGTTGCGTATGGGTCGCTACTTCCTCAATCGAGGCCGACAGTTCTTCCATCGATGCGGCGACTTGTGATGTGCCTAACGCCTGTCCTTGTGAGCCGGCGGCAATTCGATCGGCTAATTCCGCCAGCGTTTGAGAAGTGGTCACCAGTTCGGGAACCATGCGTCCGATGACTTGCGTCCGTCCATCGCTCTGGCGGGTCATCCCGGCCATAAAGCGCAACCCCCAGTAACACAAACCCCCTGCACCCAGAACCGCAGCCGCGAGCAAAGTTATCCACCCGCCCCACAACGCCCAGACAATTGCCAGTACCAGGAATGTCCCGGCGATTCCGATTCCCCAAAACCACTTCCTCGAACTCAGGAACGAGGCTTGATCCATGTTTTCCATGACATTTTCAATTTTCACTCAGTGTGCTCCCCTGCCTGATATCTACAAGATTAATATGCAACTTATATGCCGAAAAATCGTGTAAGTTCATTATCTTGGCCATGTCTGTTCACAAGAAAAATTTGGATGAGTGACGAATTTGCTTCGCGACACTGACGGTAAGCGCTGGACATGAGCCCTAGGGAAAGTATAGACACTGGATATTGATGTGAAATGGAACCGCAGGCCGCAAGACGGAGATAACCAAAAACTGCTTATTACATTGATTTTATATGTTTTTCAGAGCGCGGCACAAAGAGCGGGTAGTCCTATTGGGGGGAAATTGGCGAACTTCGGCTAAACAGACCTTAACTCCGTGGCCATATTTTCGCAGACCTTTTTGGCATCGCCGAAGATGAGCGCGCAGTTATCCTGGTAGAACAGCAGGTTGTCCACACCGGAGTAACCCGGGCTCATGCTGCGTTTGATGAAGAACACCTGCCTGGCCTTATACACATCCAAGATTGGCATTCCGTAGATCGGGCTTGTTTTTTCGCTCTTTGCGGCGGGATTGGTTACATCGTTCGCCCCGACAACGATTACCACATCCGCCGTGGAAAATTCCGGATTGATTTCATCCATTTCAAACACGTGGTCATACGGTACGTCGGCCTCGGCCAGCAAGACATTCATATGTCCCGGCATTCGCCCGGCCACCGGATGAATGGCGAACCGGATATTGACTCCCTTGCTCTCCAGCAGATCCATGAGTTCCTTCAACGCGTGCTGCGCTTGCGCCACAGCCATTCCATAGCCCGGCGCGATAATTACCTTGCTGGCATTGGCCATGAGAAATACCGCGTCTTCCACGGAGGCGGTTTTTACTCTTCTGTCGGTCGCAACGGCGACCGCTTCATCACTGCCCCCACCGCCTCCGAAACCCCCCAAAATGATCGAGACAATCGAGCGGTTCATGGCGCGCGACATGATGTAAGACAAAATAGCTCCGGAAAATCCGACCAGCGCGCCGGTTATAATCAGCA
>Ga0209109_10000540_pt1 | contig 20227 bp, 20 predicted proteins | sample Rifsed10ft2_FD_184004 | JGI IMG/M metagenome (GOLD analysis project Ga0209109, IMG submission 184004) | Soil microbial communities from Rifle, Colorado, USA - sediment 10ft 2 (version 2) | ecosystem: Environmental > Terrestrial > Deep subsurface > Rock core/Sediment | place: Rifle, Colorado... | reverse complement strand
CTGTTTTAAGAGATGCGATACGTTGTGTTCTTTTTACAGTTGAACCTTCTTTGATTCCTGTTGATGGTCCTAAAAGTACCACACCAACATTGTCTTCTTCAAGATTCAATACAATCGCCTCAAGACCATTGTCAAATTCTACAAGTTCACCGTATTGAACATTAGAAAGTCCGTAAACACGAGCAATTCCATCTCCAACTTGAAGTACAGAACCCACTTCTTCTAATGTAGCACCAGATTCAAAACCTTCTACTTGCTTTCTTAATATTGCTGAAATCTCAGCAGGTTTAATTTCCGCCATAATTATTTATAAATAACTAGTTACTTAATTCTCTTTTTAAAACTTGTAATCTGTTGGCTACTGAAGCATTGTATTGCTTGTCGCCTATTCTTAAAATAAATCCTCCGATAATCGAAGCATCTACTACGTTTTCAATCGTTACTTTTTTATTTGAGAAGGTAGCGATTTTAGCCAAAACTTTAGCTTCTAAATCAGCATCCATTGGAAAAGCGGTAGTTACTTTCGCAACCTCAACACCATTCATTTCATCAAATAATTTATTGTATTCAGAAGCGATGGCTTCTAAAATTTCAAATCTTTTGTTTTCAAATAACAAATGGAACAATCCTTTTGTTACTCCGTTCACCTCGGCAAAAATTTCTTGTAAAGCATTTTCTTTAATCTCAACTTTAATGGTTGGATTTTGAATAAAAGTATTCAATTCCAAATTTCCTTTAATCGTTGACATAATCAAAAACATATCATTACTTACTGCTTCAGCGACATTTTTTGATGAAGCCAAATCCAGAATTGCTTTTGCGTAACGAATTGCTGCTCTAGTACTTGCCATAGTTAGTTTAATTTAACGTCACCTAACATTTTCTCAACCAATTTAGTTTGAGCTTCTTTGTCAGACAGTTCGTTTTTCAATAATTTTTCAGCGATTTCGATAGACAAAGTAGAAACTTGCAATTTCAATTCAGCCATAGCTGCATTTTTTTCGCTATTGATTGCTGCTTTAGCTTGTTCGATCATTTGAAGACCAGTAGCTTGTGCTTCAGTTTTTGAATCAGCAATCATTTTTTCTTTCATTTCACGCGCCTCTTTTAGCATCGTGTCACGTTCCATTCTTGCTTCCTGCAAAATACGTTGGTTATCTGCCTGAAGATTTTGCATTTCTTTTCTGGCGTTTTCAGCAGAAAGTAAGGCATTTTTGATTCCTTCTTCTCTCTCATTAACTGCGTCAAGAATAGGCTTCCAAGCGAATTTTTTAAGTAAAAGAATTAATCCAACAAATATCAATATTTGCCAGAAGAACAAACCTAACTCAAACTGATTTATTAACTTTTCCATATTATGTATTTAAAAAAATATTTAATTTAATAATAAAACAATAGTTACAACCAACCGTTGCAACTATTGTTTTTGAGTTTTAATTAAGATGCGAATAACGCAGCAAAACCAATACCTTCAATTAACGCAGCAGCAATAAGCATAGCTGTTTGGATTTTTCCTGAAGCTTCTGGTTGACGAGCAATAGCGTCCATTGCTGAACCACCAATTCTACCAATACCTAAACCTGCTCCGATAACAATTAACCCTGCTCCTACAATAGTTGGAATTTGCATAATATATATATTAAAAATTAAACATTCAGTTTATTAATGAGCTTCCTCATGATGATGTTCCTCTACAGCTGAACCGAAGTACAACGCAGATAACATGGTGAAAATATATGCTTGTAAAAAAGCTACTAATATCTCAAGTATCGAAAGTACAAATGACAATCCGAAAGATAAACTGCTTCCCAACCAGCTTTTGAAAATAAACATTAAACCAATAATACTCATCAAAACGATATGTCCTGCAAAAATGTTTGCATACAAACGAATCATCAATGAAAACGGTTTAATAAAAATCCCTAACAACTCGATAGGCGCTAAAACGATACGCATTACTTTTGGAACACCTGGCATCCAGAAAATGTGTCCCCAGTAATTTTTGTTGGCGGTCAAGTTTGTAATTAAAAATGTCATTATTGCTAATGCAAATGTAATTGTCAAGTTTCCTGTTACGTTTATTCCGAATGGCATTAAACCAAATATATTTAAGAACAATACGAAGAAAAAGATTGTCAACAAATAACTCATGTATTTCTTATAATGCTTTTCTCCAATGTTAGGGATAGCAATCTCGTCGCGAATGTACAATACGATCGGTTCGAATATTCTACCCGGACCTGAGGCAATTCCTTTGTTTTTAGAATATGATTTTGCCAAACCTGCGAACAACAAGAACATTAGCAATGATGCTATCATTATGGACAATACCGTTTTTGTGATTGAAAAGTCAATTGGACGAACATTGGTTGGAAAACCAGTTTCTTCGTTTTCAATAATTTTACCATCGGCAGAATCCACTTTATAAATCTTACCGTCGTGGTGATTTATTTTGTAGAAATTACCGTTTGACTCGGCAACCGCTTCTCCGTGCTCAAATCTGGCAGAAGAGAAAACCTGAAGTCCGTTATCCCAAAGGATTACAGGCAAAGAAAAACCGTAATGCTTTCCTTCCACTTCATCAGAGAAAAAAGTAAAATCATGAGAATCAAGTACGTGATGACCTATAAATGCTTTGATTTTAGATTTTACATCTGTCGGTTCGGCATGAGCTCCTTCATGTGATTGTTCCGTCGCCTCTTGGGCCATTTCGTTATGCACTTTTACAGAATCTACGTCTGGATTTGCAAAACTCATTAAAGGAAGACACGCTATAAAAGTCGCTATTATAAATCTAAGTGGCCTGTTTGAAATCACCATAACTATTAAATATCTTAATTTTTTACGTTTCTGAAATTTGGTGCAAATGTACATTTTTTATTAATATTCAAAAGAATAAAAAATCTTATTTTTTCCAATCCTTCATTGTCATTTGAGATTTATTGCTTTTTATTTAATATTCTTATCGTTAAAACGGTTTCAATTGTTAAAAACAAAACGAATATCACAAAAAAATTAACTTTCTCTATCGAATTATCATGAGTATTAATCCGCAAGATAGGCTTTAATATTAAATAACAAAAAACCATTTTGACAGTTGTCGCTAAAAGAAAAGACATTCCTACATTATCGAAACTTCTTTGCTTTACTTTTAGTACGATTGTAAAAACCACAATGGACATTCCCAAAAACAAAAGGTACAGGGTTTCCATTGAATAAAAGAAAGTGTCCTCCTTCATTTCCAACAAGTAAAAAAAAGATTTGTGAATCAAATAAGTAATTCCTGCCACTAGTAGCAAACTTAGAATCGGCCTGTAATTTTTTAAATTCATTGGGGAGGTTTTGGTCACAAAGGCTCTAAGACGCAAAGTTGTGTTAAATTTAAGTTATCGCAAATGAAGGATGGCATTGATCGCTGTCACACTTTTTTTGAACAAATTATTGTGACTTGTTGATTTCGTTCACTTGCCGTATGACATTATACAAGGCCAGACCCACTCCTATCATTACAAGTATTTTATTGTAATACACTTTGGGGTTAGGGTGATTTTCGTCAAGCCAGTTTCCTGCATAAGAAAATACGAAGATGATCACCCCCATTTGGATTGGGATATTAATGAGGGCAAGCCATTTACTAGCTTGTTTTTTTTTGTTCGGTTTCTCGTCCATCCGTTATGTAGAGGTTTTTTACATTAATCTTCATCACACAAGAAGCGCTAAAATCAGCACCCGGTTCTACCGACAATTTCCCAACCGTCACCTCGCCATTAATACTCGCTTTAGATTTCACGTTAAGGACCTCGGTAACTTGTATATTCCCATTAAATTTTCCTTCGATATCCGCATTATTGCAGATGATATCACCGGTAACGCTTCCGGCCGGGCCTATGACCAGTTTTCCGGTGGATTCAAAATTACCTATTAATTCCCCGTCAAGCCTGAAGTCAGCTTTAGAGATAATATCCCCCTTGATAATGGTTCCTTCAACTATTCTATTGGTTTTTCCTAAAAGTTCAGTGTAGGGCTTCGCTTTCTTATTAAACATGTTATTCGATTTTTGATGCTAAATAAGCATCGAGATTTTTATTGATTTGGGCTGCTTTATAATTTTCATTAGTGATAACAATCGCAGGATTATCAATTTTATAATCCTTATTTGCTTTCAGTTGAGAAGCAATATTTCGAGCGTGGGCTTCACTGTTTAATCCATGAATCGTAATGAAATTCTCTACGCCGGTATAAATATCATACGAATATCTCAAACCTTGACCGTTATCGGTTGTAATAAATTTCTTGATTTTATCTTCGATTGCTTTTGTGCTTTCATCTTCTTTTGTTGCCACTTTATAAAGAATTTTCCAGATTTTAGTGTCCTTGGCATTGAAATCCATCTGCTCCAGAACAGGAACTTGACTGATCAAAACTTCCTGTGCGTATTTGCCTTCTTCACTATTCGGATAATTGTTCGCCACATACTGCAATGCTGCTTTATAGGCTGACAGTCCTTTTAATTTCCCAATAGTATTGGCCTTCAGCAATTCAAATTTCGACACCATTTCATCACCGGAAAACTGGTTAATCAACGCATCCGATTGCTCTAAAACGGCAACATATTCCTCTTCAGTATACAATTTATATAATTTGTTGTAAATCCCTTCGGGAGTACCAACCAATGAGGCTTCGCCCGTCATGGTGTTATTTATCAATTGTGCGGAACGCGAATCGGGAAACTTGTTGTTGATGCTGCTTTTCATCGCTTCTGCTTTAACGGCATCGGTGATTTGGTATATTTTATACAAATTATACATTGCCGGAAGAATCAACTTTTCTTCCGGATTATTCTTTAATAATTGTTCCAGTTTGTTCGTGGCCAATTCGTATTCTTTGAATTTTTCTTTGTAAATTACCCCAAGCTGATAGTAAGCCGTATTGCGTTCCTTGGCAATGCTATCAATTGCTGTTAGACTCGTTGGCAGTTGTTTTAAATAGAAATCAACGGTGTATTCTTCTATTATTTTGTCCGCTTCTGCCACAGTCTCCTCTTGCGAGTCGTTGGTGGAATTAATGGTGTCTTTTGAAACTGCAATTGCAATGGCAGTTGAACTAACCGCAGATTGACGCCAATTGCCTTTCAGACTGCGTTCTCCCCAATTTTTTTTAAATTCTATTTTCCCATATGCGACAGTTGTGGGATTATAAAAGTAGAAAACATTTGTCTTCTGGTTTTCGCTTGCCATAGAAGGAGGCAAAAGAGCCGATTTTCTAGGCGAATTCCCTTGGTCTTGAAGCGAGCTGGCCGGATCTACGACTGCCGTTTTGCTATTTCTTTCAATGTTTTCCTGTTTCGTTTTTAATTCCTCTTCCGCTATTCTTTTGGCTTCGTCTTCTTTCTTTAATTTCTCTATATAGTTTTCAAAGTACAAAGTCCTTCCGGTCTCCGGCAAAGAAACGACATTTATGATGCTGTCATTTCTTGACGCTATTGCTTCGTAAAGAATAACTTCATCCAAGTCTTTTCTGATTTTCTGAATGTGAATGTATTCCCTTGTTTTTTGGTCAAGCTTGACTAAGGTACTGTCATAATACTTGGCGGCAATAGGGTATTTAGCATCTTTAAAATGCATGTTCGCTAAATTCCTATAATTTGAAGCAACTAAATATTCGTCCGTCGTCGCTTTTTTTAGTGAGGCATTATAAAATTTTGAAGCCTGCTGTTGGTTGTTGTATTTGTCATAAAAAACGCCCTTCTGATAGAATAGTACATCAAGAAATGGCCGGTTTTCACGGTCAGCAATCAGTTTGTTGTAGTTTTTCAGGAAGGCCGTGGTATCTCCTTTTTGATAGTCAAATAACTGCGCTTTTCTTATCTGGGATTGAATAACGTATTTCCTTTCGGATTTTCTATTCATCTTTATTACCGATTCATAGCTGTATAACGCGCTGTCTTTCTTGCCTAATTCTTCATAGAGCTGGCCCAATATAAATCGATACCTAGCTCGTTCATTGTTCCGTTTGGTGAATTTTTCGGCTAATTTTAATTTGGCCACTGCACTGTCTTTTTCTTCAAGATTTAAAAAAGATTCAGCTAGCAACGCGTTGGCGTCAGCGAGAACCTGCCTTTTAAGTTTTTGATCCTTTAATAGTTTAGTCATGTTGCTAACTACCACCGCATCATTCCCCAAGCGCATATTTGTTTTTTCACGCCAAATTTTGGCTTCATAAATTTTGCTGCTATTGGGGTATTTGTACAAAATGTAGTTGAAAGCGTCCAATGCGGGAATAAATCTTTGGTCATAATAACGGGATTTCCCTAGCAACAAATAGGCTTCATCTATTTGGTAGTTCCTTTCCGTGCCGTCAATATTCATGGAATGTTTTTGAATGGCCTTTGTCGCTTTGGTTTCAGCCAAGTCAAAATCCTGATTTTTAGTTTTCCCTTCCGCAGTCACCTCATCGCTTAACTGCATTCTTTCGATAGGCAAACGTTTCCAAAAATTATCATTGCTACCGGATTTGATACCCCCAACACCTTTGTCCAGCCCTATTTGACCGTTGTATAAAATATTGTATTGGGTGCTTAAAGCATGGGAATTTCTGGACAAGAAACTGTTGTTCTTAGTAGAACAAGCTACCAAAAAAACCAACAATCCTGCTACAATTGAATATTTAAATAAGTTGATTTTCAATGGTTAACGTTTTTATCATTAAACTTTTAAAAATGACTTTTAGTATAATGACTGGTAAAAATACGTTTCTTTTTGAAATATAGAAATTTAAACGGCGAAAAACGTTTCTAACTCCTTTAGCGTCCCTCCAGATGTCTGGATGTCTTTTACAAGCTCGCCTTTGTTTAAGGCTACAATTCTATCGCAAACATCAACCGTATGCTGCAAATCATGACTGGAAACAAGGATTGTTATATCAGGATTTTCCGAAAGTTCCTTTATCACTTTTTTCAATCGGTTTACCGTTGTGGGATCTAGATTTGCAAATGGTTCGTCCAAGATCACTACTTCGGGATTCCCTATTAATGTGGCAATTATACCCACTTTCTTCTGGTTTCCCTTGGACAAATCGCGCAGGTATTTTTTGTTTTTCAGGATTTCTCCATTAAAAAATTCTTCATATTTCAATAACAAAGCGTCAATATCAGCTTTGTTCTGACCGCGCAAATCACCTATAAAATAAAAATATTCTTCCGGAGTCAGATAACCGATAAGGAAGCTCTCGTCAATAAACGCAGCCGTAAAAGGCTTCCAAGCTTCACTTGTGTTTACCTGAATTTCATTGTTTGTAATGTTTCCAGTTGTAGGTTGAATCAGGTCCAATAGCAAACTGAAAAAAGTCGTTTTTCCAGCTCCGTTATTACCCACCAAACCTAAACTTTGACCTTTTGGGATTTCAAGATGGTCAATTTTTAAAACCGTTGTTCCGTTGTATTTTTTTGAAAGATTGTTTACTTGTATCATTGTGTTTTTATTTTTTGTGACAACTAACTAACTGTCATTTCTAATTTTCCTGTTGCTTGAATCCGTTTATGGTGGCGTACTTTCTTTTGCGATAACCTTCGGCAATTTTATCCATTATCAAATTTCTCATTCCCAATCCAATGATTCCAAATGCCGCTAAAACCACTATGGCAATTTCTAAACTGGAAACTTTATAGATTCCATAAAAAATTAAGGTCGGAAGCAGTATTAATGGTAAACCAACCAGCCATTGCGTAGCACCAGTCCCCTGATAATTCATGAACGGGCTTTTCTCCAGATCGATCCTTTTTTTATTAAAAGAACCGGCAAATAATAAAACTGGAATATTTATCCCCAAATTGTACAAAGCACAAGCAATATTAGTGGCCAGTACATTCCATCCAAAATAAAGGTAGGGCATGCTTAAAATAGCCAATACAACTACCGATACTGACATCAAGCCTGCTTTTGAGGACAAATATTGTTTCATGGGAATATTTTGTGACATCATCATTCCATAATAATTACTGTCCCAAGAGGGAACAAATTGTCCGTAATTAAGCATGAAAACGCCGGTCATCAGAATTCCTACCACTACAAAAAAAGCGGGAGTATCTTTATACTGAGGATTGGTGTAAATCATTAATCCATAAGCGAGAAAGATCAGAGAAATCCAAATCACGGTTTTGGGTCTTTTATTCCTCCAAATCATTTTTATATCCAATTGCAAAAAAGGCGCGATTTCCCCAAAGCGTTTGGTCCAGGTCAAATCAGAAGTCTTTGCTTCCTCAACTTTCGATTGCAAAGAATTATCGAGATAAAAATTACTTTTTAGATAGTTGAAATTCAGAAAATACAGGCCTCCTAAAATCAACATTGGAACTAAAACCAACAGAGGTCGAAGCACTAACGCATCCATAACAGTACCTGACAGCGTAGTGATTTTAAACACTCCGAAATAGTCCAGGCCAAAAAACAGCAATCCCAAAGCTACAAAAGGAAGAAACGCTTTGATATTTTCGGCAAATTTTTTCTTGATCAAGAAATTGGCGTAGTTCACTGTCAACACCAAAATATACATTGCCAACATCCAAACAACCATATTAAGTGGATTGTAATTTCCTTCGATGATGTTGAAAATCCCAAAAGGGATAATAACCAATAATGGGAAGATGTTGTAAATTGAAGTCAAACTTTTCAACAGAACAAAATGAATTACGGTCCGCTTTTTTATGGGTAAAATTAGTAATGGCTTGATGTTCATTACGGGTAAACTTTGCATGAAAAAACGAAGAACCAATTCAAACGCAAGCCAAAAAATCACAAAACTATTCACGATGGCTAATGGTTTTTGATCGGGAAAACTTTTCGCCAGCAAAGGATAGAGCGCTATTCCTACAACAAGAAAAACGAGTAGAAAATAGACAACCAGAAAACCCATCAGTATTTTTAATCCAATACTTTTCCCCACACTGGCCGATCGGAAAAAAGCTTTCAACTCTAAATTTATAAAATATTTGAACATAGTTTAATGGTTTAGTTTTATTGTAAGTGTCTAAAAATAATGAAAAGTTACCGCTCCACTAAAAATATTCCGTAAATAATATCTCCAATTAATCTACCGTTTCCTATTTTTGTAAAAAAAATAATCAAATGCCTTCATTCCTAAAACTAATTATAAAAGAAGTACGACGCGAAACCAAAGATGCGGTTTCCATACTTTTTAACGTTCCCGAAGAATTAAAACCTAATTATTCATTTATTGCCGGTCAATACGTTAATTTGAGACTAAAGCTAGACGGACAAGAAATCCGTCGTGCCTACTCGATCTGTTCCTCACCGGAAAGCGGGGAATTGCGCATTGCTGTTAAAGCGGTAAAAAAAGGTGCTTTCTCTCAGTTTGCCAATACAAAACTAAAAGCTGGCGATGTTCTTGAAGTAGGAAAACCAGAGGGTAAATTCACATTTGAACCGCAGGCGGACCGTCAAAAAAACTATGTGGCGTTTGTCTCCGGTAGCGGGATAACTCCTGTCATTTCGATCATTAAATCGGTTTTGAAAAGCGAACCTAAAAGTTCTTTTGTTCTCGTTTATGGAAATAAAACGCCAGAGGAAAGCATCTTTCATCAAGAATTGCATGATCTGCAATTGAAATATGTAAGCCGTTTATTTGTTCACAACATTTACAGTCAAGCCAAGGTGGAAAACGCTTTGTTTGGCCGAATAGAAAAATCTACGGTGAATTTTGTGTTGAATAACAAACACAAAGAATTGGAATTTGATAAGTTCTATTTGTGTGGTCCAGAAGAAATGATTGAAACCGTTTCTGCTGTTTTAAAAGAGAAAAATGTAAAAGAATCGGCCATTAAATTTGAGCTATTCACCACGTCCTCGCATGAAAATGTGATAAAAGAATCATTGGAAGGTCATTCGAAAATCACTGTAATGGTAGATGACGAGGAAACTACTTTCGAAATGTCTCAAAAGCAAACCATCCTTGAAGCAGCACTTAAACAAGGAATTGACGCCCCATATTCCTGTCAAGGTGGAATTTGCAGCAGTTGTCTGGCTCGAGTAACTTCAGGCACCGCCGAAATGACCAAAAACTCGATTCTGACAGATGGTGAAATTGCATCTGGACTTGTTCTTACATGTCAAGCACATCCTACATCAGAAAGCATCTATGTGGATTACGATGACGTTTAACAAATAGTTGAATTACAAACGAAACTTCTCTGAAAAGGGAAGTTTTTTTATTTTAGGGAACGGATGATTTTTTCAATGACAGATTGGGGGGAGATAGTTCGCATCGCATCTTCATAACCTGGAACTATCTTATTGCCATAAACAGAGGTTGGCAACATGGGATATTTTTCCCTATCAGATACTAATGCATTTTCGATAGGTTGATTAAAGGGCGAAAAACCTGCAAATGGATGCGTCGAACCATAAAGCGTAATCACATTTACCCCAAGCATCGCAGCAATATGGGCATTTCCTGAATCCATGGAAAGCATCACATCAAGATTACTTATCAATTCCAACTCTTGATTCAACTTGATTTTACCGGCCATGTTAATGACATTGATTTTATTATTCGAAAGAGAGTCGAGGATTTTTATTTCCTTTTTTCCTCCTCCAAAAAGCAAGATTTTATTGTTCTGGTTTTTCGACAATTCGTCGATTACGGCCCGCATCAAGTCCAAAGGATAGGCTTTGGAATCGTACTGTGCAAAAGGAGCAATTCCGATTAATTGTGGGCTTCCGATTCCAATTAAATTCAAAATTTCGTCGTTTAAAACTACTTTTTCGGGAAACTTTGGATTGGACAAATCGACCGGGAAACCCAAATTGGCAAACACCTGCGCGTGCCTTTCAAACATGCTGCGAAGCGGCTCCATAATCTTATTTTCACTACGGGTTAAGGCTTTTTTACCCTCGCGCCCTTTATCAACAGAAGCTGTTTTTTTCCCGCTTAAAGCGAAAAGGTTTCGGATAATTTTAGAACGCAAAACATTGTGCAAATCGGCGAAAGCATCAATGTTTAACCCTTTCAAATCTTGGGACAAGCGCAACAGTCCCAAAAATCCCTTGTGACGCACTTTTTCGTCGAAAGCAAAAAAGGAAACAGTTGGAATCGTATCAAAAAATGGTTTGAAAAAAGGTCTGGAAATGACCGTGACTTTAACCTCTGGATACTGGCTTACAAACGCACGTAAAACAGGAACCGTCATGGCGACATCTCCCATTGCGGAAAGTCTCATGACGGCTATGTGCTTAATTTTATTTGGCAATTGGATTGCCAATTACTTTTTACCTTGGTACAAAACGGGGTTCAATTCATCGTCGTTGTACATTTTCATCTGCTTGTACACTTTCATGAATTTATCTCCGCTTTCAATATCTGCCAACAAATCATCAATTGCAGTCGACAAATCCGTTCTTTGTTCCAGCAATATATTTAATTTTGCCTGACATTTATCCCTGTGATCCTGAGAGGCTTCTTCACGAGTCGCTTCCTCATTCATGTGGTAAATTTTCAACGCTAAAATCGACAATCTGTCAAAGGCCCATGCTGGACTTTCTGAGTTAATTTTCGCATTCTCTTTCACTTTTACATGACTGTATTTTTGTAAAAAATACCCGTCGATATATTCAACCATGTCTGTACGTTCTTGGTTTGAAGCATCAATTCTTCTTTTTAGGGTCAATGCTGCAACTGGATCAATATTGGGATCACGAATAATATCTTCAAAATGCCATTGCACCGTGTCAATCCAATTTTTCAGATATAATAAATGTTCAAATTTGTCTTTAGGGAAAGGGTTATTTATAGGTTGATCTACATTATCAAATTGATGATAATCTTTAATACTTTTTTCGAATATTGAATACGCTAGTTTTGAAAACATAATTTTATATTTTATGGATACAAAGATACTTTTTATACTTTTATAAAAAAATTACAAATAACAAATCTATTTTTGGATGCCAAAAATCAAAATAGAACTTGGTTTTTGCAATAAAACAACAAATAAAAACAATCATGCAAATTCATAATTTATCGGAAACCAATAGTGTGCTGAACCATTTTTTGGGGCAGATCAGGAATGTAAATGTCCATAATGACAGTATGCGTTTCCGAAGAAACATAGAGCGCATCGGTGAAATAATGTCTTATGAATTGAGTAAGGAATTGCATTATAAAGCTGTCGAAATCCAAACGCCGCTTGGCGTAAAGAAAACAGCGGAAATATCGGATCAGTTGGTAGTATGCTCCATTTTACGCGCTGGATTACCTTTACATATGGGGTTTTTAAATTATTTTGACCAGGCCGAAAACGGTTTTATCTCAGCCTACAGACACCATCCCAATAATGACGATTATTTTGACATTGTTGTTGAATACCAAGCTATTGCTGATTTTAACGGCAAATACTTACTGCTTGTTGACCCAATGCTTGCAACTGGACAATCTATTGTCGCTGTTTTCAACAAACTGATGGAAAAAGGAAACCCGAAGGAAGTACATGTAATGGTGGTTATTGCCGCACCAGAAGGAATTGCGCATCTTGAAAATAAGTTGCCTGATAATTGCCATCTTTGGGTTGCTTCCATCGATGAAAAGTTGGACGAACACAGTTACATTGTTCCAGGACTCGGTGATGCGGGAGACTTAGCTTACGGTGCCAAATTATAATTGAGAGAAAAAACTAAACAAGCTGCAGGCGATAAGAACAACTAAAACCATTTCCTGTTTCAATCTTAATTGTGGCATTTCGATATGAGCTGTTGCCATCATGGCCAGAGGAGCTATAGTAAAGATCAGCAAATCATTGCTTTTATTTGAAGAAACCAAGAAAATCAATACTCCAATGAAAAAAGAGGCAATGATTTTTTTGAATGATGAATGCAGCACCAAAGGTCTACTCGACAATGTTGCAAACATTGAAATGGCAAAAAATAAAGCCACGGTTGCATAGATTGACAATGCGGCATTCTGGTAATTATTAGTGAAATAATTAATCTCGAAACTGGTTTTTACGCTTCTATTAATATATTCGATCCCATTGATATCGAACGCTAATGAAAAAAACGTGAAAATAATTCCAACAGCAAAAAAAGCAATAAACGGCAATATCCAGTTTCTATAGTCTCTTGCAACGTGGAACATTATGGAAATAAAAACCAAAACGATAAAAATAATACTCCAAAAATGGAACAAAGAAGCTACAAAAATCCATAACGAAGCATCGAATATTTTTTCTTTGGATGCCGTGAGCGACTGAAGCGATAGCAATCTACGAAGCGCCAAAAGGATAAATAAATTGGAGAAAATCAGGTTGATATTGTCTAAAATCGAAGGGAAGAAGAGCAAAAATAAAAGGTAGAAAAAAATAGTGTAACTACTGTCTTTACTAAGTCCGTTCTTCTTTGACACGAAATTTGCCATGAATATTGACCCCAATAAAACTGACAACAAACCCACTTTTTCTAGAATCATCAGTGCCGAATTAGTCCAGCTCAAATCCTGAATTTGATAGATTAAAAAAAAAATCAAAATTAAAAATACAACAAGAGAAAAATTTAATGGTGTAGATTTTCTAAAAACACTTGTAATCATAAGGATATTTTATACTTTTGTGACTGTAAATATAATACTTGTTTAAAAAGGAAACCCTTAAGTTGAAAAAGAATATCCTTTACGCTGAGAATTAAAAAAATAACAAAATAATTTTATACGATATGAAAGCATTTTTTGAAGGAATTCAATACCTATTTGTAAATATATTATTTGCTCCCCTAGATTTTTTACGTTCTTTGGAACTTACATCTTGGTTTGCCGCTAACACAATCAATTGGATTTTCATGATTATTTGTACGGTAGCAATGGTATATTGGATCAAACAATTGAAAATATTTGAAGACAGAGGCGAAGAAAACCAAGATACTACAGCGCACTCTTTCTTTAAATAAAATTCCCTAACCCCAAACAAACTTTGGGATTAAGGAAACATATTTTATAGCAAATCGTTACCGATATCTTTTCTAAAATTCATCTTATCAAAATGTAGCTTGCCTATGTTTTGGTAAGATTTTTTTATGGCCTCTTGAAAATCGTTTCCGTAAGACGTAATTGCCAATACCCTTCCGCCATTTGTTACGACTTCTTTGTCACTTAGTTTTGTTCCCGCATGAAAAACAATTGAATCGGTGATGTTTTCTAATCCGGAAATAACTTTCCCTTTTTCGAAATCTTCAGGATAACCACCAGAAACAAGCATAACGGTAGTCGCGCTTCTTTCGTCAATTTCAAGCGTGATTTCATCGAGTTTTTCATTGGCTACAGCCATAAACAATTCAACCAAATCCGTTTTCAGTCTAGGAATGACCACTTCCGTCTCCGGATCGCCCATTCTAACGTTGTATTCAATAACAATAGGTTCGTTATTCACGTTAATCAACCCAATAAAAACAAATCCTTTGTATGGAATTCCGTCCTTTTGGAAACCTTCAATTGTAGGTTTAACAATGCGCGTTTCAATTTTTTCCATCAAAACGGCATCTACGTAAGGAACCGGTGAAACGGCTCCCATTCCGCCCGTATTGAGTCCCGTATCTCCTTCGCCAATGCGTTTGTAATCTTTGGCCGTTGGTAGGATTTTGTAACTTTTACCGTCGGTAAGAACGAAACAACTCAATTCAATTCCGTCAAGGAATTCCTCGATAACCACTTTTGAACTCGCGGCACCGAATTTTTTGTTCACTAGCATGTTGCGCAACTCCTCTTTGGCTTCCGCCAAATCGTGAATAATCAGCACGCCTTTCCCTGCAGCCAGACCGTCCGCTTTTAATACATACGGTGGCTTTAAAGTTTCGAGGAAATCACATCCTTTTTCCACGGTCTCGGCGGTAAAACTGTCATATGCCGCGGTCGGAATATTGTGTTTAACCAAGAATTCTTTGGCAAACTCTTTACTTCCTTCCAGTTGCGCACCTATTTTTGAGGGTCCGATAACTGGTATATGGCTTAATTTATCATCATTCAGGAAAAAATCATATATCCCTTTTACCAATGGGTCTTCTGGACCCACAACAACCATTTCTACTTTTTCCTCAATTACAAATGCTTTTATGGCGTCAAAATCCGTTGGACTTATGTTTACGTTCGTTGCAATTGAAGCGGTTCCTGCATTACCGGGTGCTACAAAAAGAGTGTCACAAAGTGGACTTTGGATCATTTTCCAAGCAAAAGCATGTTCTCTTCCTCCCGAACCCAATAGTAAAATATTCATATGTTGTTATTTTAGTTGTCGTGCAAAAATAATTGCTTTTGTACGCAAATAATAATTAATTTTTAAAAACTTGTTAGTTCTTCCGTATTAGTTGCCGTTTAATATTATTTTTGAAGAAATAAATTCGTAAAATGCTATCTATTTTTGACTTATCGCTTCAATTAAATGGTTACCCAATAAAAAGGGCTACTGTCGATTTGCAAAAAATTACCGCATTATCTTCAATTGCACACGAGGCTTATATTGAACGAAAGAAGACAGAAATAGTGGCTTTTCACATGAAAAACAATTCGTTTTATCGTGAATTGGTTGGCGAAAAAAATTCTAATAATTGGGAAGATTTACCCGTTTTGAATAAAAAAAATCTGCAGAAACCTTTGCTGGATAGACTTTCCAACGGTTACACCCTTAAAAACATATACTTAAACAAAACCTCAGGTTCAAGTGGTGACCCTTTTATTTTTGCCAAAGACAAATACTGCCATGCTTTGACATGGGCTTCAAATATTTATCGTTTTGGATGGTACGGAATTGATTTTAATACCTCCCACCAGGCCCGTTTTTATGGAATCCCTGTGGATTTCATCGGTAATAAAAAAGAACGATTAAAGGACTTTTTAGGCAACCGTTTCCGCTTTGCCATTTTTGACCTGTCGGACGCAGTTTTGGAAAGGTTCTTGACTCACTTTAGAAACAAAAAATTCGATTACATCAACGGTTACACTAGTTCCATTGTATTATTTGCTAAGTTTTTACAAAAAAAGAATATTGTTTTGTCCAATGTTTGCCCCTCTCTAAAGGCTTGCATGGTTACCTCCGAAATGCTTTTTGAGGACGACAAACTGCTTTTGGAAAAACAATTGGGGATTCCCATCATCAATGAATACGGAGCGTCGGAGCTGGACTTAATTGCGTTTCAGAATCCAGCTGGTGAATGGCAGGTCAATTCGGAAACCTTGTTTGTAGAAATTTTGGGCGAAGATGACGCTGTATTGCCCTACGGACAGCAAGGCCGAATTGTAATCACTTCACTTTTCAATAAAGCACATCCTTTCATTCGATACGATATTGGCGATATCGGAATCTTGGACGAAAAAAGCACCTTGCAAAAACCGATTCTAAAAAAATTAATTGGAAGGACCAATGATGTTGCTATATTGCCCAGCGGGAAAAAAGCTCCTGGCTTAACCTTTTACTACATCACAAAAAGCATCATTGAAGATGATGGGAACGTTAAAGAATTTGTCATAAAACAAACCCAAAAAGATACTTTTGAGATAAAATATGTCAGCGAAACTGAATTAAATTTGGCTCAAATTGAAAAAATTGAACAAGCAATTATTTTATATTTGGAACCCAACTTAAAGTTCAGCTTCATAAGAAAAACCAGCTTGAAAAGAAACAAAAGAGGAAAATTGAAACAGTTTAGATCGATGGTTTAATTCTCTTTATATAATTGGGCTTAATCAACAATTGTGTGAACAAAAACACTTTCATAAAAGCTACGGCAATAGGAAAACTAAAACCGTGAAAGGTTCTGTAAACAGCGAAATTATATTTTATCAAATCAAATTTAGAGATCGAAATTGAGTCATTTCTTATTCTATAATACGCTAAACTTTCAGGAACGGGCTGAGCAATTTTTATCTTTTTAAGAACCGTTAACCACAACATCCAATCTTGGCGTTTGCGTATAGGGGAAATAGGAATTTTACCAAAGTAACTGACATCATATATAGCGGTGAGATTTCCAACATAATTACAGAAAAACAATTGTCGGTAACTCAAGTTTATCGGTGCTTCCACCCTTTTGTTTAAGGATTTTCCCTCCTCATCAATGCAATCGTAGAACGAAAAAGTAAACGACAACTTATTCGTCTGCATAAAATTAATCTGTTCGTCCAATTTTTCGGGTTTCCACAAATCATCGGCATCGAGAAAAGCTATGTATTTCCCTTTGGCAACAGCCAAAGCTGCATTTCTAGCCACACCTGTTCCTGAATTCACACTTAATTCGAGAACTTGAATTCTATTGTCCGATCGGGCAAACCTTGAAATAATGGCAACCGTTCCATCTCTGGAACAATCGTCAACAAGGATAATTTCCCAATTCGTGTAGGTTTGATTTTTCACAGAAAGAATCGTTTCTGAAATAAACTTTTCGGAATTGAATGCAGGAATAATTACGGATACAAGTGGGTTTTCCATTTTAATACGCTTTTTCTTCCCCATTGTATATGTTAACAATAGTCTGGGATATTATTTTTAAATCCAAAATGACAGACCAGTTCTCAATGTAGAAAACATCCATCTGTATTCTGTTGAGCATGTCTTTTTCCGTTTCTATTTGGCCTCGAAAACCTTTAACCTGAGCCAATCCGGTAATTCCCGGTTTAACGCAATGACGAACCATGTATTTCTTAATCTTATGCCCGTAGATTTTGTTTTGTGACCAAAGATGGGGACGTGGGCCTACCACAGACATATCACCTAGCAAAACATTCACGAATTGAGGCATTTCGTCCAAACTTGTTTTTCTCATAAACTTACCCATTCCTGTAACTCTAGGGTCATCTTTAGAAGCCTCCGTTTCGGACACTGTGTTTATTTGCATCGAACGAAATTTATAACAAAAAAACTCGTTCTCATCAATTCCCGGTCGCCCTTGCTTAAAGAATACGGGACCTTTGGATTCTAGTTTTATTAAAATGGAAAGTAAAGGGACGAGCCAAGATAAGAGGCCTATGATAACGGCCAGCGAAAAGACGATATCAAAAAGTCTTTTGAAAATTTTAATTAATGGATCGTTTAATATGGTTTTTTTCAAAGAAAGTACAGGGAAAAAATCATAATAATCCATTTTCAGGTTTTTTGAAAATATCTCTTTCGAATCCGGGATAAATTTCAATGTTTTTCTGTTTTCCTCTGCAAAATCAATCAGATCTTTCAGTTGCTCATTGTCTAGTTCATTCAAAGAGCAGTAAATTTCATCAATTTCATTTTCGATAACGTAGGGCTTTAGGTCCTGCAATTTCCCTTTAATATCATGATTGGAAAATTTATCAGAAAAATAACCTGAAAAATTATAACCATAATCATTTTTCCTTTCAAATAGCTCCTTTAGACCTATTGCTTCTGCAGAATACCCCACAATTATCGTATTTCTATAATTACTCCCTGTTATTAATCTGTATTTCTTTAAACAATAAAACAAAAAGAATTTCGAACTGGAAACCAAGGCCAAGGTCCACAAAATAAAAATGGCGATGGAATAGCCATTAAAAACGACTTGTTTTGAAAACGGAAAAAAAGCAATGACAATCAAAAGGAATAGAATACCCTGTTTAATGATTTTTGAAATTATTTGGATTGGTGTCGTAAAACGGTACACCTGATAAAACTGATTAAAAAATGAAATAATAATCCAACCGGATACCAGATAAATCATAAAATAAAACAAATCAAAAACGATATGTTCAAATACTAAATATGCCACCGCCGATACGATCGCCAGGTCGATTGCGATGCTGATGGGTCTGATGTATTTTGAATACCTTCCTATTTTCGACGCTTTCATTATCAGTGAATATATTCTAAATGACTTTGTGTTTATTGTCGCAAAAAAATCATCGTTGGGAATAATTTGACTTATTCTCAAGTAATTTTCTAGTTTTCTAATTAATCTGGTCTGATATGCAAACATGTTATCTCCTTTGCCACTCGTCAAATCATATTTTAGTATGATAATGCAAATATTACTAAAATTAATTTTCTAAAGTTGTTTAGGTAAATATGTCGCATTTTTATGAATAATTATATTTTTCACTGTATAATAAAACTATACAATGTAATAAAAATAGGTAGTCGCTTTTGAATATAAGTCCAACAACCATGAAATATCACCAGCCTTTTCAATTATTTCCAAGCTAAAAGAATTAGGTGCTAATTTATGTATTTAGAAAAGTCTTTGTGTTCTTCTTTTGATAGTTCTTCCTTTGAAAGCGATTTAAAATAATCGTAGGTTATTTTCATGCCTTCGGCACGATTTACCGTAACATCCCAACCCAGTATTTCTTTTGCTTTAGTGATGTCAGGTTGACGTTGCAATGGATCATTCTCAGGCAACGGATGGTAAACGATTTTTTGGCTGGTTCCCGTCAGTTTTATTATCTCTTCGGCAAAATCTTTGATGGTGATTTCGTCTGGATTTCCAATATTTACCGGATATACATAATCCGAATGCAATAACCTGAAAATCCCCTCTACCTGATCGTCAACATAACAGAAAGAACGTGTTTGCATGCCGTCGCCAAAAATCGTTAAATCCTCGCCTCGAATAGCCTGTCCAATAAATGCGGGGATTACCCGACCGTCATTGAGCCTCATTCGTGGCCCATATGTATTGAAAATCCGTACAATTCTGGTCTCCACACCATGAAAAGTATGATAGGCCATGGTTATTGACTCCTGGAAGCGTTTCGCTTCGTCATAAACCCCTCTCGGTCCTATTGTGTTTACGTTGCCATAATACTCCTCCGTTTGAGGATGCACCAGCGGGTCTCCATATACTTCTGAAGTTGACGCAATAAGAATTCTGGCACCTTTTACTCTTGCCAAACCCAAAAGATTATGTGTGCCTAAGGAACCCACTTTTAACGTTTGTATAGGAATTTTCAGGTAATCGATAGGGCTTGCCGGTGAGGCAAAATGTAAGATGTAATCCAATTCGCCCGGTACGTGGACAAATTTGGTAATATCGTGATGATAAAATTCAAACTGCTCCAGTTTGAACAAATGTTCTATGTTCTTTAAATCTCCTGTAATGAGGTTATCCATCCCAATAACAAAGTATCCCTCCTTAATAAAACGATCGCATAAATGTGACCCCAAAAATCCCGCAGCTCCTGTAATCAGTATTCTTTTCATAATAAAACATTTAGAAATATGCCTGTATAAAAAATA
>Ga0209109_10000537_pt1 | contig 20262 bp, 25 predicted proteins | sample Rifsed10ft2_FD_184004 | JGI IMG/M metagenome (GOLD analysis project Ga0209109, IMG submission 184004) | Soil microbial communities from Rifle, Colorado, USA - sediment 10ft 2 (version 2) | ecosystem: Environmental > Terrestrial > Deep subsurface > Rock core/Sediment | place: Rifle, Colorado... | reverse complement strand
TGCTCCCCCAGCTTTCATCCCTCACCGTCGAACGTGTTCTGGTAGACCGCCTTCGCCACAGGTGGTCATCAATAGATCAAAGGATTTTACCCCTTCCTATCGAGTACCGTCTACCTCTCCCACTCCCTAGCTGAACAGTATTTCCGGCAGCCCATACGTTAAGCGTGTGGATTTAACCGGAAACTTGAGCAGCCGGCTACGGATGCTTTAGGCCCAATAAACCTCCTGACCACTCGAGGTGCTGGTATTACCGCGGCGGCTGACACCAGAACTTGCCCACCCCTTATTCATCAGTGGTTTTATGACTAACAAAAGATTCCTTTAGCAGGAATCACTCGGATTAACCTTGTCGTGCTTTCGCACATTGCAAAGGTTTCTCGCCTGCTGCGCCCCATAGGACCTGGGTCCGTGTCTCAGTACCCATCTCCGGGCCCCTCCTCTCAGAGCCCGTATCTGTTATAGCCTTGGTGGGCCATTACCTCACCAACAAGCTGATAGACCGCAGTCCCATCCTATGGCGATAAATCATTTGAACCATAAACCATTCCAGGTATCATGATCTATCGGGTATTATTCTCAGTTTCCCGAGGTTATCCCCGTCCATAGGTTAGGTTGACTACGTGTTACTGAGCCGTCTGCCTTGCATTGCTGCAACGACTCACATGGCTTAGTACCAATCCGATAGCAGTCAGGTCCGGCAGGATCAACCGGATTCTTTTTTTTTCCTTGGTTTATTGAAAGTAGTACACTTGGAATTGAGCGGATTGCACAATATCTTCACATATCAGAAAAGATCTGTCGATCAAATCCTCATTTTGTATGCGTAACAGGAGGCCTGTAAATCACAAAATGGTTCAATACCATACTTTCATCACAAGCGCCGCTTTTTTGTCACGTATGCAAAAAATTTTACTTGCGCAAATACATATAAACCATGCCTAAAATTTGCATGTTTTTTTCTTGATTTTCCGATCACAAATATATTTTCATGGTCCTGATCGTCGTGATTGGATAGCAAAATAAAGTACATAAAAAAAACACCCGAATCTTCCAAGGTTTTTGAAAAATCAAAAAGATTTCATGTAAGCGGTGTTTCACATAACATAAGATTTTTCGAACCGTATCCGTTTGTAACAAAATCTGCAAAAGGAAAAGTCCTTGTCGATGTTGATTCAAACAAATATGTAGATTATTGGATGGGACACTGGTCACTTATCTTAGGTCATGCACCATCTGAAATAAAACAAAGAATCCAAAGACAGCTCAACAATGGATGGATGTATGGTACTGTAAACAAGATGACAGTCGAGTTATCAGAAAAAATTCATGATGCAGTTCCGGTAGCAGAAAAGATCCGTTATGTAACGTCTGGAACAGAGGCAACAATGTATGCAGTAAGACTTGCAAGAGCAGTTACAGGAAAAAATATTATTGCAAAAATTGATGGAGGATGGCATGGATATACATCAGATCTACTAAAAACAGTAAACTGGCCGTTTGATACAGCAGAAGGTAGTGGACTAGTAACTGACAAAAAAATTGTTTCATTGCCATTTAATAATTTAGAAAAATCACTTTCAATCTTAGATTCTGTAAAATCTGATCTCGCTGGTGTAATTATCGAGCCTGTACTTGGTGGTGGTGGAAGTATTCCTGCAACAAAAGACTATCTTCACGGAATCCAGCAACACGTACACAAAAATAATTCGCTTTTTATTTTAGATGAAATTGTGACTGGGTTTAGGTTCAGGTATGGATGTCTTTATCAAACCATGAATCTTGATCCTGACATTGTCACACTAGGAAAAATAGTTGGGGGCGGATTTCCAATTGGTGTGGTTTGTGGCAAAAAAGAGATCATCGAATATGCAAATACTCATACAAAGACAAAGGAAAAGCGAGCTTATATTGGCGGTGGAACATTTTCTGCAAATCCTGTTTCTATGACAGCTGGTAGCTCAACACTTGATATTCTAAAAAAGAAAAAAAGTTCATTGTATGAAAAAATTAATGGTTTTGGTGCAAGAACAAGAAAAGAAATTGACAAAATATTTGCTGGAAAGACCATAACGACAGGAATTGGATCGCTCTTTCTTACACACTTTGTAAAAAATGGAATCGATAAAATACAAAATGCTACAGATGCTGCAATGTGTGATGTTGACATGCTTCACAGATATCATTTTGATATGATTGCAAACGATGGGATTTTCTTTTTGCCAGGAAAACTTGGTGCATTTTCAGATGCACATTCACAATCTGACGTAAAGTCGCTGCTCTCAGCATCAAAGCGATTTTTACAGAACATGAAGTAGGAAACCTCATTAATTCACGAATTCTTAATGTGGGTAATGAAAAAGTTACTTGTTGTTGCAATGGTAGCAACCATCTTTGTATTGCAAGTTGCTGGAAACAATGTATATGCATTAACAACTCATACCGTAAAAATACCAACAGGTGCGGCAGATGAAAATGCTCCATTCTTTTGGGATCCGGCTGAGATGACAATTCAACAATCAGATTTTGTCGAATGGGGAAACGGTGATACTGCAGCACACACAGTTACAAGCGGAAATCTTAGTGTAGACTCAGAAGATGTTGGAACAATATTTGACAGTGGTTTGTTTGGACCAGGCAAGTTCTTCAAATACCAATTCACAGAGACTGGAACGTTTGATTACTTTTGCATTGTTCATCCTTGGATGATTGGAAAGATCAATGTAGTAGCTGCATTAACACAGGATATCAAGATAATCCATAATGTTGGTTCTGAAGTTGATGAGACAGGGGATGGATTTGATGTTCAGTATATGCTAAACAAGAAACTGCAAAGTGCAAGTGTAGATAATGCAAGAAAAACTGTTACCTTTGTTTTGTCGGGTGAATTTGAAGACGATATATTTACTGTGATGTTACCTAACGACTTGATAGAAAATCCAAATGCAGTGTGGCTTGATGATCAACAGATCACAAATTTTCAGTCAGAAACAAACAGTGGCATAACCACAATGAAGATACCATTAAAGACTGACACTGAACAAGTCATCATAATGGGAACAGCTGTTGTCCCAGAATTTGGATTGCTGTCTCTAGCGATATTCACAGTTGCAATTGTTGGTACAATGGCAGCATATACAAAGACTCAAAGACTTTGGATTCACAAGATCTGAGCAATTTTTTAAAAATTCTTTTATATTTTTGTGGCATTAAAGTGATCTAGTGTCAAAAGAAAAAACTGGAAAAATAAAGAGTAACACGGAAGATGACTATAATGATGCCCTTGCATCACATGACCCTACAAAAATTACAAACAAAGAGAACGAAGATTTGGCAAAAGAGGCAATAAAGAGATTCAAGTCGCTTAGCTAGAAAACTTTCATTACAGACAAAGCTAGCTACACTATATGCGATTGTTTGGAAAAAAGACTGATGTTGAGGATTTAATTTACGAGGCAGTATCTTGTCTTGAAAAAGGACGGCCAAAAATTGCAATTCCTATTTTAAATAACGTCTTAAAAGAAGACCCAAAAAATACTACAGCTCTATACAACAAGGGGCTTGCACTAAACCAGACAAGAAAGTACAATGATGCAATAACATGTTTTGATAAGGTCTTAGAAATCAACCCAAATGACACACAGTCATTGAACAACAAAGCAATCGCACTTGCAGAGCTTGGTAACACAGACGATGCAATGACATGTTATCAAAAAGCAATTGAGATAGACCCAAAGTATGCAGCTGTGCACTATAACAAAGGCGTCTTGCATGACAAGTTATTAGAGCATAAAGAAGCGTTGTCATGTCTTGATGAAGCGATAAAATTAGATCCAAAAAAGCCAAACCCAATATTTTACAAAGGAATTGTTTTAGGAAAAATGGAAAAACATGAAGAGGCGCTCAATTGTTTTTCAAATCTATGTCATATTCATCCACAACATCAAGATGCGTTTTTTCATAAGGGAATCGAGCTTGCAGAGCTCGACAGGCATAATGAAGCAATTGAAATCTTTGACAAACTCTTATCAAAACATAAAGAAAATGTTAATGTTCTTTATGCAAAATCTCGAAGCATGGCAGCACTTGAGCGCACCGAGGAGTCTTTGGCACTCTTATGGCAAGCAATAGCAAAAGATTCAAAGACAATAAAAAAGTGGGCAAAACAGGAAAAAATTTTTGAAAAGATGTTTGACGATGAACGCTTTAGAAAACTAGTAACATGATACGAAGAAATAATAGTCCAAATACGATTTAGTACAAAATTGCACAATTCTAAATTTGCAAATATTGAAAATATCTACTCAAAAAGAAAAAATCTCAAAATTAATCCTCAATACTTTACAGGCGCAGTAAAAATAAACGAGATATCAAGCGTGATAAAATCAAAAGAACAAAAAGTATACCATGTTACTTTTTTTGGCTCAAAGACAAAAGTACACCGCCACGAGGGAGGACAGATCCTAATTGTAACAAAGGGCAAAGGCAATCTTTCGTTGTATAAAAAAATTGGAAAAGGAAAGAAAGAGTTTTCAATTAAAAAAACGCATGAGACAAGACTAAGACCAGGCGATGTGACATACATTCCTGCAAAAATTCTACACATACATGGTTCGATTGGTAAGAAAACTGTATTTTCCCATATTGCACTAAATTCCTATCCAGCAAAAAACAAAGAACCAAAAACAACTTGGTTTGAATCAGACTTTGAGTCAAAAGTAACTAGCATGATACGATAGTAAATGATCATAAAAAAATTACAAAATTTAGATAAAATAAATGGAAATGAGGAAACAGTAATTTCTCAAATCTTTCATCCCCATAATACCTTAAGTGGAATAAGATACAGTGTTTCACACTCTACAATAAAACCTGGAAAAAGATCAAAACGCCACAAGATGAAAACATCTGAGATATACTACATCCTTGAAGGAAATGGCGTGATCCACATTGATGAAGAGTCACAAATAGTCTCAAAAGATGATGCAGTTTACATTCCTCCTTTTTCGATTCAATTTATCGAAAATACGGGAATGGATGATCTAAAGTTTTTGTGCATAGTTGATCCTGCATGGAAGAAAGAAGACCAGATCACATTAGAATGACTGCGCTTAATTACATGAAATTGTTTTTAACATAGGGTTCCTATTTTATCTTAATTGAATACAACCCTTGCATGCAAGACACTAAACGTTGGCGAGGATGCTTCCTTTAATGAGATAAAATATGCGTACAGAAAACTTGCACTACATCTTCATCCTGACAAGAACAACTCAGAAAGAGATGGCGTAAAGTTCAATCTTGTCACTTCTGCATATCACCATCTAAAGAATAATCATAGACATCTTAATGCAAATATGCAGAGTTCATCAAAAAGCTGGACATACACAGATACCAAGACAAAAGACAAGCAGACGTTTAATCGCAAAACATCATGGGGAGCTAATTTTGGAAAGAGGCCGCCTGAAGAGGACTGGAGCAAATATACCAAAGACTTTGAAGCAAACCAAGACTTTTGGAAAAAATATGAAAAAGATTTTTGGGAAAAATATGACGCGTGGATGAGTGGGGCGTACAAAGATGAAACTAGATTTGAATCTAAAAAACAACAAGAACCAGATGTTTCTGTAAATGTAGATCCAACTTTGTGTATTGGTTGCTGCAGCTGTGAAACTATTGCACCAGGGGTTTTTGCAGTAGACAAGAAAATAAAGATGAATCCAAAATCACACGTACACAATGAGAAAGGCGCAAAGTTTGAAAAAATTATGGATGCAGCTCAGACTTGTCCTACAAAAGCAATCAATGTTAATGAAAAAGAAACACAGAGACGAATTTATCCGTGGTAGACTAGCCTTTTATCTTTTTTAGTATATCATCAAACTCTTTGTCTGATAGTTTGGGTCTGTCTCTAAACATGCTGTGAACAGCGCCTGCACCGTCTTTTACGTTTCGCGGAATTATATGAACATGTACATGTGGAATCTCCTGTCCACTTTCTTTTCCATTATGAACTGCAATTAGTTCAGCATTTGTGAGTGCATCAACTTTTTCTGTGACTTTTTGTACTAGCCAGAATAGGTCAGAATACTCATCTTGAGGCATTTGTTGAATTTTTTCGTAATGTTTCTTTGGGATTACTAAGGAATGCCCACTTGCCAATGGAAATGCATCTAAAAATGCCAAAGATTTTTCAGACTGTAAGATAATTCTTGTAGGAATCTTTCCATCAATTATTTTACAGAAAATACAATCAGTCGGATTTAATGTAGGCGTTACCACAGTCCCCCATCTGATGTGCCTCCAGCATCTGGCTTTTTTTGTGGCGGTCTGCTGTGAGCCTTGTTCATATGACGTTTGAGTCGTTCTGGATCATGTAGCTCAAGACCGCATTCTTTGCACTTTGTTTCATTTTTTTCTTTTTTGAATAGTCCCAACTTACTTTATGAGATTTTAAAATATATTATAAAACCTGCGAATGTCTAGATATCATCCGTTTCTGCCGGCTCCAAATATGCCAAGAATGCTGCTTACCATCATGCCTATAGTATACGAATCACCAAACTGTTCAAATGTTGGAATAAAATGAACAGTCAAAAGTGCACCTAGCGCAACGATAGAGCCATACTGGGTTATTTTTTTTACAAGAATCATGTCTTTATCAAATGGAGCCAAAAGCATCCCTAGGATCCAAATTCCAAAAAGCCAAGTCATAACCTTCATCGATATAAATTCAGGAGCAGAAAAAGCAACTGCAAAATACATTGCGGTAATAATAAAATCAGCCTTTAACATTCTTGCAAAAATTGAATCAAATGTTTTGATTCTAATTACATAATAGCCAAAAAGTGTGCCCATGATTGCTACAGATGCAATGCTACCTCCAACATACGCAACATTATCAATGCAGTTAAAGAAAATAACACTGGGCTCTATACTTCCACAAAATACCTGACTTGACGCAACTGCCATCAGAAATGACTTTACGCTTACACTTGCAAGAATTAGAAGAGTTTTGTGCTGTAGCTCTATTTTTTGTTCCTTGGTCAAAATTCAACTTCCTTTTTTAAGAACATGGTAGAAATACAAGCTAGAATCTATTAACCTTTAATTTTTTTACTTGGAATTATTGCAAACCACAAATTCTAATACATTATAAAGGATATTGCAATTTCGAATCTTGTTGGAGATAAAAAACATAACAGTTCTTGGCTCAGGCATTATGGGACACGGAATAGCCCAAGTATCTGCAATGTCTGGATACAATGTTGTTCTGCGAGACATTGAGCAAAAGTTTTTGGATAAAGCAATGGAGAAAATAAAATGGAGTCTAGACAAACTAGTTTCAAAGGAAAAAATTTCACAGTCTCAAGCAGAACAAATCTATTCTAGAATTAAACCAGTTATTGATCTAAAAGAAGCTGTAAAGGATTGCCAGCTTGTAATAGAGGCAGTTCCTGAAATAATGGACCTAAAAAGAAAAGTCTATGATGAACTAGACAAGGTAGCAAGTAACGATATCATATTTGCGTCAAATACTAGTACACTTCCAATCACAGAGATTGCAAATACAACTAGTAGGCCAAACAGGGTCATAGGAATTCATTTTTTTAATCCGCCACAATTGATGAAGCTTGTTGAAGTAATACCTGGAATGCAGACATCAAGTGAGATTGTTGAAAAGACAGTAGAGTTTGTAAGGTCTGTAAAAAAAGAACCAGTTTTGTGCAAAAAAGATGTTCCAGGGTTTATTGTAAATCGTTTGTTTATTCCACTTGTCCATGAAGCATGTTATGTTATGGATAGACAAAAAAATCAGCTAACCGAGATTGATTCTGCAGTCAAGTTTAAGCTTGGATTTCCAATGGGTATTTTTGAGCTTGCAGACTTTACAGGAATGGATGTTATTCACAAGGCAACAGTTGAGATGCATCAAAGAGACAAAAAGGTAATCAATCCGCATCCAAAAATAGAACAACTTTACAACGAAAAAAAATTGGGACAAAAATCAGGCGAGGGTTTTTACAAATATTCAGATGATAAATATGAAAGAATCCCATTAACAGAGGATTTGGCACTAAAATGTAATCCAATTCAACTTGTTGCAAACATACTAAACAATGCTGCATGGCTTGTCACAAACAAGGCAAGCGACATACAGGAAATCGAAAAGGCAGCCCAACTTGGCCTTGGTCTTAAAAAACCATTATTTGAGACTGCAAAAGAATATGGGATTTCAAATATTGTAAAAGAGTTAGAGGGTCTTGCCTCAAAACATGGCAAGTTTTACGAACCAGATCCTTTACTTGTCTCTATGAAGTAATCTAAAAAATAACTAGAAAATAATTCTACTTTGAAATTTGTTTTAGAATATACTTTACTGCCTCTTTTGGTGTATCAACACCTACAATTTTTACATTTTTTCTATGATCCATGTACTTGTCGATAAAGGCATCAGTTGCGCAGCCCATATTTTTGATAGCTGCCATTGGTTTGTTGTGCATGTATGATGCACAAACCTCAGAAAGAGTTCCAGAACCACCACCAATTATGATGACACCGTCTGCAGAAAGAGCTGTAAGAAAGTCTCTTGTTAGTCCCATTCCAGTTGGAATTACAATGTCACAGTATTCATTTGCATTAGAAGAATCATCTTGAGGGATTATTCCAACAGTTAATCCTCCTGCATCGTGCGCGCCATGACATGCTGCTTGCATGACACCTCTAAGACCGCCTGTTATCAATACCGAATCAGACTTTGCAATTTCTGCTCCTACATCATACGCAATTTTTTCATGTTCTGGCGTACACCCATTTTCGTTATGGCCAATTACCAAAATTTGTCGTTTTTTTGCCACTGGATTAGATCACAAAATCCATATCAAATATCTTTCCAAATTTAGATCTTTCAAAACGTAAAGGATATTAAATCAGATTTGAAAGAAAAGGCATGGAAAAGCGAACAATGCCGATTTGTTTTACAAAAGAACAATACAAAACTATAGAAGAATTTGCAAAAAAGCATGGAATGGTAAATGCAAGTCAGGCAATAGAGAAAATCCTACACGAAAACTAAATACCTAATTCTTTCTGTTTTATCTTTAATATGATATTCAAGTCAAAACCTGAGTTTTGCACAGTTTGCAAAAAACAGATAACACACAAACACAAAGCAAAAAAGGAATGGAATGTCAAGTCACCTCTTTGTGGCGACTGTTATGTTGACAAAATGAAGGAATCCTATGATGCAAGCGTGCATCAAAACTGCGTTACGTGTGGTACAAAACACAAAGTAACTGATCTTTGGGAGCCAAGGTGGCAGTGGGACATGACAGGTCTTTTGTGTAAAAGCTGTTTTGACAAAAAAGAAGAAGATTTTACAAAAAAGAAGAACTTTTGTTGTATTTGTGGCGCAAAACTTGGCTTTCTAAGATATAATCCAAAAAGCAAATGGAGTCTAGATGGTCAATTGTGTAAAAATTGTTGGGATACACAAAAAGCAAAAAATGGTTAAAATTGTATGAGGTTTTTTAAAAAATTTCAATGTGATCAGTGTGAGAAGATGTTTTCAAAGCAAGAAGAACTAATGCAACACATCCAGGTTATTCATTACAAGGATCTGCCATATGATTGCAAAGAATGTAACAAAACTTTTTCTAACATGGAAGACATGCGAACACATCTTCAACGCTTTCACAGTTATAAAAAAGACAGATAATCTAAATTGCTTTTATTGATTTGACTATTGGAGCACGAATTTTTGTAAATACTCTAAAGCCACAAATGCACTTTATCTCAGGCAATCTGTTTAGCTCGGCATTGCCAACATTGGTTCCACATCTTAAACACGAATAAATGACATCAAATTTTGCAGTTTGAGGTTGTTCTTCAGCTTGTACTTCTTGTGGTTCGCTTTCTAATTCGTCTACCATTATTTTTCAGCTACTTTTTGGATAATTTAAGGTTAACAAGATTTTAAGTTAGGGACAGTTCGATATACACATCATCAGGTATTTTCAATCTCATAAGTTGTCTTATTGCCTTGTCATCTGCGTTTATGTTAATTATTCTTCGATGCATTTTTAGCTCCCACTTTTCATAAGTTTCAGTTCCGCTTCCGCATGGAGACTTTCTTGTAACAATGTTTAGTTTTTTTACAGGAAGAGGAGTCGGTCCCTTTATCTTAACGCCAGTTTTTTTGCCAATTCCCATTATTTCTGAACAAACACCGTCTAATTTTGGTAAGCTTGTACTTGTTAATTTAACACGAGCTGTTTGAGTCATAGAAAAACACTACGGCTTGTGTTCTTCTGTGATTTCTTTTACAACGCCTGCAGCAATTGTTGCACCCATATCACGCAGTGCAAATCTTCCCAACTCTGGAAAGTCTTTGAATGTTTCAATACATGTTGGTCTGACTGGTCTTATCTTTACAATTGCCGAGTCACCAACTTTGAGAAATTTTGGATTTTGTTCTTCAACTGCACCAGTTGCGGGATTTATCTTTGACTCAAATTCTGTTATTGTTGCTGCAACTTGTGCAGTATGAGCATGCATGACTGGGGTGTATCCTGGCGCAATAGCTGTTGGGTGATGAATTACTATAATTTGTGCTTTGAATTCTTTTGCAACCTTTGGTGGTGCATCTGGCGTGCCAAGGACATCGCCTCGTTTGATATCTTTTTTCTCAATACCTCTAAGGTTAAAACCAATGTTATCACCTGCTTCAGCAGACTGCATCTGAGTGTGATGAGTCTCAATTGATTTTATTTCTCCTATTACCCCTGATGGCATGATAATTACTTTGTCATTAGCTTTCATCTTTCCTGTCTCTACACGACCAACAGGTACGGTTCCTACTCCTGTAATAGTATAAACATCCTGTATAGGAACTCTTAATGGTTTTCCTACTGGCTTTTCTGGAACTGTAAAATCATCAAATGTTAAAAGCATTGTTTTTCCTTTCCACCAAGGCATGTTTGTTGATGGCTTTACAAGATTGTCTCCCTTCCAGCCAGAAATTGGAATTATTGGAACATTTTCTAGTTTGTATCCTACTGACTTTACTAGCTTTTCTGCCTTGTCTTTTGCAGACTTGAATGCATCTTCTTTGTAATCTGCGGCATCCATTTTGTTAATTGCTACAATCAATTGACCTACGCCAAGTGTTTTTAACAAAAATGCGTGCTCTCTTGCCTGTCCACCTGGTGCAATGGCAGTATCTGTTTCTCCTTCCTTTGCAGACAAAACCAAAACTGCACAATCTGCCTCTGAGGCACCAGTAATCATGTTTTTGATAAAGTCCCTGTGACCAGGTGCATCAATTAATGTGAAAAAGTATTTTGCACTTTCAAACTTTTGAAAAGCAAGATCAATTGTAATACCCCTTTCTCGTTCATCTTTTATGTTATCCATTACCCATGCGTACTTGAATGTGTCACCTTTTCCTGTCTTTTCTGACTCGGTTGCATGCTGGGCGATGGTTCTTTCATCAATTAGGCCCAAGTCCATCAGAAAGTGACCCATAGTTGTTGACTTGCCGTTGTCTATGTGACCCGTTACAATCAAGTTTAGGTGGGGTTTATCTGCCATATCGAACTCCTTATGGAAGGGGTTTTATTACCATTTCGATTTTTTTGAAAAATTATCAAGCTTTTTTCAATTTTTTATGATCTAAAAAATTCCAAAAAGTTACATATACATAAATCAAAGAAGCCCTTGGAAAAAACCATGAAAGTTACTGTTTCTGTTATCAAGGCCGATGTTGGTGGAATTGGGGGTCACACAAGACCAAGTGATGAGTTGTTAAACGCCGTAAAAAAAACTGTCAAAAACGCAGGAAACTTGTTGATTGATTCGTATATTGGATATTGTGGTGACGATGTTCACATTGTTATGACTCATACTAAAGGAGTCGATAACAAGGAGATACATCAGCTTGCTTGGAATGCGTTTTCTGAGGGAACTAAAGTTGCAAAAAATGAAGGATTGTACGGAGCAGGACAGGATCTTCTAAAGGATTCTTTTTCTGGAAATGTAAAGGGCATGGGTCCTGGAGTTGCAGAGCTGGAATTTGAAGAAAGACCAAATGAAGCATTTACTGTCTTTGCTGCAGACAAAACCGAACCAGGTGCTTTCAATTATCCATTTTATAGGTTATTTGTTGATGCACTAAGTAATACAGGATTGATTGTAAACCAGTCACTTGCAAAAGGCGTAAAGTTCAACATAATGGATGTTGAAAAAGGAGAGATCGCAGAACTGATTTTATGGGAAGACAAGCCAGTTTTAGAAGCTGCATTGATGTACCCTGGCCGTTATGTTGTGTCTTCGATTTATACAAAAGATAATGAGCCCATAGTATCAGCATCAACAGATAGACTGCACAATATAGCAGGAACCTATGTCGGAAAAGATGATCCAATATGCATTATAAGAACTCAGAAAAGATTTCCAGCTACTGAAGAAGCAGGTAGTGCTTTTAACAACCCACACTACGTGTCAGGCAACACTCGAGGAAGTCATCACATGCCGCTGATGCCTGTCAAACTAAATTCTGCTGCATCAATTGACTTTTGCATTCCAATTGTTGAGGCACTTGTCTTTAGCATGCATAATGGAAAACTTGTTGGTCCATTTGATGGGTTTTCAACACCAGACTGGGATTATGTAAGAGAGATTGCAACAAAAAGAGCATTGGCAATGAGGAGCCAAGGATTTATCCATCCAGCGACACTTGTTCCAGCAGAACTAGAATATGCCGAAGGTTATAACGCCATAATCGATGTTCTAAAAGGCAAAATGAAGCCACTTGATTCAAAGCAAAATCAGGAAAAGAAAAAAGGATCGTACGAAGATCCCGATTAGAATAAGAATTATCAGAAAAAATACAGCGTTGTGTTTATTGTAATCAGCAATAAAGTTAAATGAAAACGCTTTCTAGTATTAGTAAGATGCGCGGCTTTGATGCATTGTGTAAGGTAAAGGCGCTTTGGATAACCGGCGTAGCCATAGTATCTGTATCTCATTTCATAACCGTCTTGTTTGGTCAAACAATTCCAAATGTAGTTTGGTCATTTTTCAAAGAAGCCACAGGATCATTTATTGTTGCAGCCGTGTTTCTTTTTGCAATCATATGGTTTTTAAAAGCACGTCCACACAATAAACCAAAAAAATACAATGTGATAAGCTATGATGTTTTTGGAAAGGAATCAGTAATCGATGGTTTGCGGATGGAGTTTAAGAACCATGATGTGGCGTGGAGCTTTATGAAGCAATACAAGACGCAGTATCCATTGTACAACTTTGCGCTAGTATCTGACCTTCCACATTCAAATCGAAAAACCATATTTAGATACCTCTAAGATATTATAGTGACTCAAACTTTTATTCAACGAGTCATAAAAAATCCAGAATGAAATTTTCCATAATCGTAGAAACGTTTGAAAAAATGGAAAATACCACAAAAAGATTAGAGCTAACCCAGCACCTTGTAGAACTTTTCAAGAATACGCCAAGCGATCTTATCTCCAAGGTGGTTTATCTTATTCAAGGAAAACTACGGCCTGATTTTGATGGAGTAGAGCTTGGAGTTGCAGAAAAGCTTGCAATAAGAGCAATCTCAAAGTCTGCAGGGATTCCAATCAAAAAGATAGAAGAAGTCTACAACAAGGGCGGAGACTTGGGACATGCGGCATCAAAGATCTTAGAGCAAAAAACGCAGACAACCTTTGTTAAAGAACCAATTACAACAGAACGAGTATACGAAACGCTATACAAAATCGCAGAGCTTGAAGGATCACGCTCTCAAGACATGAAAATGAAGTACATTGCAAGTCTTCTAAATGATGCAACCCCACTTGAGGCAAGATTCATTTTAAAAATTTTACTTGGAACACTACGACTTGGAATTGCTGATAATACAGTAATGGATGCACTTGCAGTAGCATATACAGGCTCTAAAGAAAACAGAGAGACTTTGGAGACAGCGTATAATGTTTCAAGTGACTTGGGAAAGGTAGCAGAAGCTATTTCTACAAAAGGTCTTGATGGAACAAAAAAGTTTGAAATTTCTGTCTTTAATCCCATTCGACCAATGCTAGCTGATCGTGTAAAAAGTGAACAAGAAGCACTTGAGAAAATTGGAAATGAGTTTGCTGCAGAATACAAACTTGATGGTGAACGTGTGCAAATTCACATCAAAGGAGAAAAAGTTGTTTTATTTTCAAGAAGACTAGAAAACATAACAAGCTATTATCCGGATATTGTTGAAAAAACGCCCAAGATACTAAAAGCAAGAGATGCAATACTTGAAGCTGAAGCAGTTGCGATAAATGATGACACTGGAGAGTTTTTGCCGTTTCAGGAATTAATGCACAGGCGACGAAAATATAATGTTGAAAAAGCAGTAGAAAGATACCCCATTACAATTAATTTTTTTGATGCGCTTTATCTTGATGGCAAAAGTTGCCTTGACATGCCGTATTCTCAACGTAGAAAGACACTTGAAGATATTGTAACCGAAGATAATTTTGCAAGGCTTGTGCCAATGACAACAGTAAAGACAGAAAGTGAGATTGAAGAGTTTCTTGAAAACTCGATTAATGCTGGATGTGAGGGCCTTATGCTAAAGGTTTTGAATGCGCCATACAGGGCAGGCATGAGAGGAAGTAACTGGCTAAAGCTAAAACGCGAGTATAGAAATGAACTTGGGGATAGCTTAGATCTTGTTGTAATTGGTGCATTCTTTGGGCGCGGAAGAAGGACTGGGCGATATGGTACGTTGTTGCTTGCAACATACAACGATGATGAAGATGTGTTTCCAAGCATTTGTAAAGTTGGTACTGGTTTTACTGATGAGAATTTAGATCAGTTTTATCAGTTGCTTTCAGATAAAGTTACACTCAAAAAAAATCCCAGAGTTGACAGCGAGATGGAACCTGATGTATGGTTTGAGCCAGAACTTGTAATTGAGATTGTTGCATCTGAGATAACACTTAGTCCAATTCACAAAGCTGCAAAAGACATCATAAGAAAGGGAAGCGGTCTTGCCCTTAGATTTCCCAAGTTTACAGGAAAGATAAGATTTGAAAAAGCCCCTGAAGATGCATCCACTGACCAAGAAGTTGTTTCATTGTACAAGGGTCAGAAAAAAATCAAGCAAGAAATAGGACAGGCTTGATTTTGCTTAGAAAATATCGCGTAAGGATTAATTAATGCCACAAATTTATTAAATTTCTAAATGTATAGTGGGGAACTGGAGGTACAGGCTAAACGAAAAGCAATTGCGGTTTTGCAAGATGAGATTAATCGAATTTTAAACGCATCACGAAGTCTTGCAACACTACCAGATCTTATGCTCAAGAAAAACAAGTCAGAGATAAAATCAACACTTGAACAAATCGAAACAATTGAAGAAGAAGTAGAAAGCCTAAGACGAAAGATTACAAGAGACGTAGCAGACGTTGGCGGCCTGATAATTAACCGAGAAAATCTTCTAAACACTGCCTATACAATGGATGAGATTGCAGGATATATCACAGGCATAGCCTTCAAGTTATCAAACATCAAACCTGCAACTCTAAAGATGGCAGACTTTGGAAAGGATCTTACTGATCTAATCGAACTTGTAGTAGATGAAGTTTACAAGCTAAACGAAATCATACGTAGCCTCAACTCAAATGCCGCCAGCTCAATCGAACTTGCACAAGACACACAAAAAATCGAAAGAGAGATTGATACAAAATACAGGCAGCTGACAATCAAGGTACTTGATGAGATTTCAAACACAAAGGAACTCTTACTTGTAAAGGATGTAATTGAAGGAATCGAAGAGATGGCTGACAAGTGTCAATCTGTATCAGATTCATTCATTCTATTAGCATTAAGTCTGTAGCTTGAAAAGTGAATTAATCGAAAATCGAATCATAGTCTGGAACATTAAAGACTCGCAAAAACTTTTCATGGAAGGATACTATGGAAAGCCAATTGGGATTTCAAAACCAAAACTAAATGAGATAAACGTTCCACTAATCTTGGATTTAATCGAAGGATTTTATCTTCTTCAAAAATCAAAGATAAAAATCTACAGAGATAAAAAATCAGTAACAGAAAAAGAGATGCTAGAAATTTGTAGAAAAGAACAACACAACTTTGATAAAAAATACACAGTTTATCGAAACTTTAGGGACAAAGGATACATTGTAAACCCAGGAATCAAGTTTGGTTGTGACTTTGCAGTCTACCAGAAAGGACCTGGCATTGATCATGCGCCATATCTTGTGCAAGTCTACAATAGAAACGAACCAATATCATCAACTGATATTGTTTTGGCAGGCAGGCTAGCAACAACTGTAAGAAAGCAGTTCATTTTGGCAATACCTAGTGGAGAAAACGATGTTGATTATCTGGCACTTGATTGGTGGAAAGCCTAGAGATTTTTTATGTGGCCAGCTATTTTGTCATAAATTTCAAACAGTTCTTTTGTAATTCCAAACTCATAGCTGTTTTTCCACTTGCCGTAAATTCTAACTGCATTTTCTGTTGGCTCAACAAAAATTGTTGCGTCTTTTGGTGACTGTTTTGTTATCATTTCTTTTAATACAGAATCATCATTAAGCACTTTTGCAAGTTTTCCTCCATCCCATTTTGCATCAGTTACAGTCTTTGAACCAAAGTGGCCCTTTGTTGCAAGTATGGTTCGTGCTACATAGTCAGAAGTGTTTGCCACAGATTTTCTTACTGTAAAGTGGGTTTGGAATCTGTCCTGGGTTCCCCATGGAAGTGGATTTGGGTCTTGCATGTTCTATCCCTTTTGAATTACCTGCACAAGATCAATGTTTGTGCCCTTTATCTCTAAACATCCTTTGTTTGTTATCATACGTGGTGTTTGTGAAAAGTATCTGCCATAGTAATCGCCTCTTTCTACCTCATCTGTTCCTATCTCTTTTGCATGAGCTTTGATTCCAATTTCTTTTAGTTTATCACAAAAAATCTCCGGCATTGTCTTTAACACAATAGTTTCCGGCTCAGAATCATGCATATCGGATGTGTTTTTCACCCTCAAATAAAGATTAATCGAACTTTAAACAACCAAATAAATAATACAAAACTTGCAGTGTCTTGTCCATGCTAAAGTTCCAAAACAAAGTCGTACTAGTTACTGGCAGTGGAACAGGAATTGGTCAGGCTATAGCAAAAAAATTTGCAGAACATGGTGCAAGTATTATTGTACTAGGCAGAAGAAAGGAGCCACTGGAGCAAACAGCAAAGATTCTTGAAGAGATTTTCAATAAAGTACAAAGCAAGGCATTTGTAAAAATTTTTCCAGGCGTAGATGTAAGTGATGAGCAACTAATTACAGAGATGTTTGAGTCTTTGAAAAAATCAAACATCAATTTAGATATTATTGTAAACAATGCAGGAGTATCAGGACCTGTAACATGTTTTCCAAATTCACCACTTGATGAGTTCAAAAGTACTGTTGCAATCCATCTTACCGGCACATTTTGGACCTCGTCACAAGCCCTACGCGTCATGAAGGCTGGCTCTAAAATAATTACAATTTCAACTTTCTTTGCAGAGGAGCGTCCACTTGAGCAACGCCCTTACAGATTTCGTAGCCCCTATACTGCATCTCAAGGTGCAAAAAACAGACTTGCAGAAGCAATGTCTTGGGAATTAACAGACAAGGGAATAATCTCTATTGCTACAAATCCAGGTCCTGTTCACTCTGATAGAATTTACAAAACAGTTTATCCAAAAGCTGCTTCTGAATTTATGCGCGTAAGTGGTTTTGAGGATCTTACTCCACTTGAAGTAGAAAAGGCAAACAAGGAAATTGTTCCATTATTAGGCGAAGATGACAATACTGTAAAAAAAGGAATTTCAGAGGCAGCGGCTAATCTTGCCAAGACAAAACCTGGTGCAGATATCAAAAAACTTGAAGATACACTAGCAAAACTTCTTTCAAAAATCCAATCTATTGCCGAAAAAATTCAAAAAAACACAGCAAAGATGATTGCAGACGAGCAGTTCCTATCGCAAGAACAAGTTGCAGAGACAGTTCTTGCATTATCAGATGACATCTTGGCAAAAATTCTAAATGGCAAGGTAATTCCAGGCGACAGAGTATTTTATCCAGTAAGACCGCACATTGCTACTACAACTCCAGACGTTACACAGCCAGACTTTAGCTCAAAGGTTTTTGTTTTTACGATTGATGCAACAGACAAGACAGACTCTGATAGAGTAGAGTATATCTCAGAACACATTGTAAAAAATGGTGGAAAGGTAGTTTGCCTAATTTCTAAAAATTCACCAAAGGAATGTCAAGACTCTATTCAAGCAAAGTTTCATTCACATGTTATTGATTTGAAAAACCCAGCAGAAATTGAAAGATTCCTAAACACAGCAAAGGGAATGGGAATACTTGATATGGTAATACACGTGGCAGGAAAGGTTCCTGACTTTGCAAAAATACTCGAACTTTCAAGATCAGAGTGGGACAATCTAGTTGACAAGTTCATAAACACACCTGCAACAGTGATTCAAAAAGCATTTGAGATTTTTGTACCAGGTGGAGCAAAGGACCCACGCCTCTTTAAAGGAAAGACAGGAACTGTTGTAGTTATTGGTCCTGATCTACCTGTAGGAGACAAAATTTCTGGCGCAGAAAGGGCAAAAGTGGAGGTATTTCGTGGTGCTCTAAGGCCGTTTACAACTACAATAAATCAGGAACTAAGTGACGTGCTAAATTCTAAAGTGAGATCGTTTCTGATATTGCCTGGCACCATAGATGGAAAAAAACCAGACAATGAAAAGATGTGTCAGGCCATAAACTACTTTAGCTCAGATAATGCACCTTCCTTATCTGAAGTAATATTTTGCACCGATGAGGTGCGTTAGGCACGAAAAAGTTTTCTGAACTGAAGACGGCGAGCTGGTTGTAGTATCAAAAAGAAGTCTTTACCGAATTAAAAAGGAGCCTCCAAGGAATCAATAAAGAGCTTGAGTGTAATGATTTTCGCTCAAATAATTTGTGGGATGATTTGTTCCACGCGAAGGGTTTGTTAAATTAGTTTAATCGCTTCATATTTTTACGAATGAAATGGATCGAATCCGAAGGTATTCAATAAGCCAGGTACTAGTTCTTCATGATTCTATAACTAAAAGCACGTTTTGATCCTTCCAAGTTACTTTGTTTACATCATCATAATTCTCCATTATGTTTTTCTTGAATACCTCAAGAGAACTGTCAAATTCTTTCTTCGAAAATAAACTAAATGTGGAATAGTGATTACCTCTTGCTTGTTCCTCCAATCTTGCAAGAGTCGAAATTCTTTCGTATTCAAAGAATCTTATTGATTTTAGACTCAGGTTTGGGGCATTTTCAATCATATGTTCTAACTCGTCTAATTCATAAAGCCTGGTTTCTTTTTTAGTAAAATTGGGAAAGTGTATTCCCCAAACATTTCTCTCATTCTGACTTTTTAGTCGAGTGTAAATGAATAATCTTGATTTGTTTTTCAGTATTCTCGAGGCTTCCTTTAGAAAGTTTGGCATATCGAAGTGATGTATCGCATTAAAGCTGACAACAAAATCTAGTGAATCAGTTTCAAGAGGGATTTTGTGAGCGTCACTATGAAGAATTTTGAAGTGATTTATGCCATGCTCTACAAAGAAGTTTCTTAAGTGTGACAACATGCTTTCGCTTTTATCAACACAGTATAACAGATGACATTTTTTTCCTAGATATTTTACTAGTCTTAAGGCATATCGTCCTGCACCACATCCAATATCTGCACCATGAATTCGATCAGCAGTACTTAATTCCCTTTCAATAAACAAAATAGGCTCGATGTCAGTAGTTCTGAGTTTTCGATATCTAGGCGCAATCTCTGTAAAATGATTTTCAATTTTACGTAAGAAATTAGCAGATTTTGTAATGCATCTTTCTTTTTCCTTCATTTAAAAATATAAGAATTCACTTCATAAAAAAGTAGCTATTTTGAAGAAAGTGATAGGAAATATCTGATTTGATGTTTTTGTTTAATGAAAAGGTCATACTGAAAAGGTGCCATTCATTACGTATGGGTTAGTCCGAAGAGACCCAGCACCATCTGGCACATTAGCTCCGTTCATGGGGTTTGCTATTTTAGTTCAAACCCTAAATTTAGATTCAATATCATCATTGAGATAAGCCATTTATTTGATCGTTGGTAGCATCAAGGAAGAGCTTTATTGATGCGGCTATCATAGCAATCG
>Ga0209109_10000534_pt1 | contig 20314 bp, 15 predicted proteins | sample Rifsed10ft2_FD_184004 | JGI IMG/M metagenome (GOLD analysis project Ga0209109, IMG submission 184004) | Soil microbial communities from Rifle, Colorado, USA - sediment 10ft 2 (version 2) | ecosystem: Environmental > Terrestrial > Deep subsurface > Rock core/Sediment | place: Rifle, Colorado... | reverse complement strand
GTGGTGGAACGCCTCGATGTGGCTGATGTACGAATCCTTCAGATGGGTGTACTTCCCCACGAGGGCGATGGTCACGTCCTTCTCCGGACTCTTGAGTTTCTCGAGGTAGTCCTTCCACTCTGCCATGTCCTCGGATCGCGGTTCGAGGTGGAGCGTTTTCATGACGTACTCCGTAAGGCCCTGGCCGTCGAACAGGAGGGGCACGTCGTAGATCGTCGATGCGTCCGGGGCGCTCACGACACCCTCCACGGGGACGTCGCAGAAGAACGCGATCTTCTTCTTGATCTCCGGGTCCAGGGACCGCTCGCCCCGCGCGATGATCGCGCTCGGCTGGATCCCCATCGATCTCAGTTCGCGCACGCTCTGCTGCGTCGGCTTCGTCTTCTGCTCCCCGACGGCGCCCATGATCGGGACGAGGGTCGTGTGCACGAACAGGACGTTCTCCTTCCCCTCCTCCTGGCTCAGCTGCCGCACCGCCTCGAGGAAGGGCATCCCCTCGATGTCCCCGACCGTGCCACCGACCTCGATGAGCACGATGTCCGCGCCCTCCTTCTCCCCGACCGCGCGGATTTCTGCCTTGATCTCGTCCGTCACGTGCGGGATAATCTGGACGGTCTTCCCGAGGTAGTCCCCGCGCCGCTCCTTCTCGATCACCGCTCGGTAGACCTTGCCCGTCGTGATGTTGTGGTCCCCGGTGAGATTCACATCCAGGAACCGTTCGTAGTTGCCCAGATCCAGGTCGACCTCCGAGCCGTCATCGAGGACGAATACCTCCCCGTGTTGGTACGGATTCATCGTGCCTGCGTCGACGTTCAGGTAGGGATCGATCTTGATCGGACAGACCTTCAGTCCCTTGGACTTGAGCAGGACTCCGATGGACGAGCTGGAGATGCCCTTCCCGAGCCCTGACAAAACGCCTCCCGTGACGACAACAAATTTCACGTCAACTCACGGGATTGGCCCATCCGGCGCGTCACACATAAAGTTTGTGTCTTCGATCAGGAAACGTAGGCATCGGGTGTCGGGCGGCGGGCGGCGTCTCGCGCGCACGGATCTCGGAGAGGGGCAAAAGATTTAACGCCGCCGCGGTCTTGGTGAACCCTGGTGTCTCGATGGAACTGACGCAGTACCAAGGCCTGCCGCTCGGTTCGTCCGCGCCGGACTTCTCCTTGCCCGCGGTCGACGGCAAGACGTACTCCCTCGGATCGTTCCGCGACAAGCCCATCCTCGTCGTGGCGTTCTGGTGCAATCACTGCCCCTACGTTCAGGCGTGGGAGGACCGCACGATCGCCGTGCAGCGGGACTACGCCTTGCGAGGCGTGCAGTTCGTGATGATCAATGCGAACGACGAAGTCAGCTATCCCGAGGACGATTTCCCGCACATGGTCGAGCGGGCGAAGAGGAAGGGCTACAACTTCCCGTACCTCCGCGACGAGAGCCAGAAATCCGCCGAGGCCTACGGGGGCATCTGCACGCCCGATTTCTTCGTCTTCGATGCGTCGAGGAAGCTCCGGTATCGCGGCAAGCTCGACGATTCGAAGGATCCGAAGGGCGTGAAGCAACAGATCGTGCGGGAGGTCCTAGACGCACTGATCGCGGGCCTCGACCCGACCGTGACGTTCGTGCCCCCGATGGGCTGCTCGATTAAATGGAAAGCCGGCCACTGGCGTTGAGCTCGAGGCTCGCCCTGATCGTGCGACTCGCGACGGGACACGCTTGGACCGGCGGCGACGAACCCGGGCCGACTGTCCTTTCGCTGGCGCTCCTTCAGTCGTTCGACGATCGTCTCCGTCGGTGCGATGCTCTCCCTCCACGGACACGTCCTCGGCGGAGACGCGCCAGGCGCCACTCGAGGAACGAGTACACGGCGCCGAGGTTGCCCTTCCGGTCATAGGCCTTTCGGATCCTCGAAACCTCGCTGGGGTCTTCCCGGAGTTCCCGGACGAAGCGCTCGATCTGCACGAGTGCGCGGCTCAGCTCATCGACCACGGGGATGGTCGCCTTCTGAGAGGTCCGGGACAGCGGATTCAGATCGACGCTGATGACGGTCTTCCCCATCCGCACGAGCGCCTCCGCCCGATCACCATCCTCGAGGGGTACCAGCACGACGTCCGCGCCGAACACGCCGTCGCGGTCGGATAGGGCTCGCTTCGAGTCGAGACCCGGGATCCGGGCGTTCGGCTGCCGTCCGAGCACGTCTCTCGCCCCGGCCTTCTGGAGGGAAGCCGCGATGCGGCGAATTCGCGCCTCGGACCGGTGGAACACGTTCACCTCGATTCTTGCGGGAATGGCCTTCGCGAGCCGCACGACCTCCTTCGAGGCGAGGGCCGCGACGTTCCCGTTCACGGAGATCACGGGCCGCTTCGCGGATAGCAGGAACGCGGCGGCCGCCTTCTCCGCAACGAGCGCGGGCGCGCTCGACTCCTCGCCGAACAGGTAGTCGAAGGCCTCGCCGCGGCCGTGCGCGATAAGCCCTTCCGGCACGACGACGCCCGACTTCCACGCGCGCACGAGCCGCTCCCGCCGCATGAGGGATTCGTAGCGGGGGTGGGACCGTGGGATCTTCATAGCATCCCCCGGATCCGTCCGATGAACTTGCCGCATCCGTGCCAGAGCGGATCGGCGGTCGGGAGGCCGTACGTCCGCTCGTACTCCACGACGGTCGATTCGACCTGTTCCCGCGTCATGTTCTCATGATTGAGACCAATCCCAAAGACCTTCGCTCCCCGGGAGAAGAACTCGAGCCAGCGGATCTCCTCGTCCACGGTCGGCATGGGCAACGCGACGACGTCCCGTCGGAACGAACGCGTCTTGCGCGCGGGCGCGTGCATCATCAGGATCCCCGAAGGCATGGAGGCCATGAGGATCGCGCGCGTGCCGCAGACGTAGGCGGGGTGGGAGATGCTCCCCTGGCCCTCGACGATGACCACCTCGGGCTTCGTCTCGGCGTACGCGCGGACGATCTCCGCTTCGAGTTCGCCTACCATGAAGTCTCCTTTGATCGAATCGAGCGGCACGCCGTATTCGGACCCCTGGAGGAGCCCGGTCTGTCCCGTCGCGACGAACGCCGCGCGGATCCCGGCGGCCATGAGGGCGTCCGTGAGGAGGAGGGCCGTCGTCCTCTTGCCGATCGCGCCGTCCGTCCCGAGAACCGGGATGCGGACGCACGGGAGATTCCTCGCGAGGTCGCTGAATTGCTTCGCCTCGCGGATCGGCCGCGGTCGGCGGACGTCGAGGAGCCGCACGCCGTGTTCCCGGGCGAGCGCGGAGAACTCCGGGTCATCCGTCAGGTACTCGTGGAGGCCCGCGACGACGTTCAGGCGGTTCTCGATTGCCTGGCGGATGATCGGTCGGAACTCCTTCGGGATGTACCCACCGAACGTGGCGACGCCGATGATCAACGTCTCCGGACGGCATCGCTCGACCGCCTCGGCCAAGTCGCTAACGATTGGAATCCCCGTCGGCGCGCCGTCGAGGACCTCCCCCGCGTCGCGGCCCGCCTTCGTGCGGTCGATCACGCCGACGATCTGATATCGTTTCGAATACCGGACCAGTCCGTTCGCCGTCTTCCCCGTGCTCTGCCCGAAATACCCGTCGCACAGGATGACGGCACGCTCCAATTCCACCAATCCCCTATGATAACGGCGTGGGAAAGTCCATAATGGAGTATAAAGCCTGAGAGCCGAAAGGCGACGCGAAATGGTCGCAGGATTCCGCTGCAATGAGAGGGCATCCTTTCCACCAGTCCGCGCGGTCTGCGTCGTCCGGGCTCTGAGGGCCTTCGGATGACCTTCCGGCCGGAGGACCTACCCGCATGCTCGTCGTGCGGCGGCAAGACCGCCCCTCTGATCCTGTGCGACACGTGCGGCGCGGCGTCGATCCTCCGGGATGCCCGCCAGCTCGACTGGGCCGCGGCCTGCCCGGAGTGCGGCACGTTCAACGCATGGCAGCTGATCTGCGAACAGTGCCACTCCCGCTTCCCGGCTCCCGGGGCCTCTGCGGATCCTGAGAAGGATGTTCCGACGGCGCCGCCCTCGCCTGCGCCCACGCCCTCTCTACCGCCGAACGAACGCCCGAAGCGCCGGATTCGGTCCGAGTACGACGCGCGGGCCCTGGAGGAGATGCTCCGGATCCTGGGCGTCGACGCGGCCCGTGCGCGCGCCCTGATCGACCGAGGCTACAACGCCATCTGGAAGATCGCCCGGGCCCCGGAGGCGGAACTCGCGCGGATCCCGGAGGTCGGTCCGGTCGCTGCCCGCAAGATCACCGCCTCCCTGCATCTCCTGAACTACCAGCCGCCGCAGCGGACGAAGGAGCAGATCGAGCAGGACGAGTACGAGTGTCCTCTGTGCCAATGCCTTACCTCCTCGTTCTCGCCCGCGTGCCTTGAATGCGGCACGACGTTCGACGAAGAGGAGATGGACGAATCAATCCGCAAGGAACTCGACGCGGAGGGATCTGAGGCCCTCCTGTCCTTCTACGATCGGAAGATTGAGGAGGTGCCCTCGAACCCAGACTTCTGGTACGCGAGGGGCCTCCTCTTCGAGTCAATCGGTCGCGCGGACGAAGCGATTGCATCATTGGACGAAGCCGCCCGACTGGCGCCGGACGCGAAGAAATACAAGGTCGCACAGCTCCGCCTCCGAGCGAGGCTGGCGCAGGCTCCCCAGGGCGCGGAGCAGCTGCGGTCGACTGCCCGCTCCCTCGTGGACGACGCGGCTTGGGAGCAGGAGGTCGCCGAGCTTGACCATCTGATCACGAACGTGGGCGTGGAGTGCGCCCGATGCGGGTCGCCCCTCCCGAGGGACGCGACCGCGTGCCCCTCCTGCGGCAACCCCGTCGGAGCTCCGGGGCCGGAGGCCACAGCGGAGGCGCCGCCGTCCCAGGAGAACGTGGAGCTCGATCTCCTCGTCGACGACCTTCTCGTCGGGGAGCTCGAAGAGTCCTTGACCCCCGAAGAGCTCGAGCGGACGAAGGCCGCGGTGCTCGACTGGCTGATCGAAGAGCTCGAGGCATCCATGGGCTCGGACGCCCTGACGGAACTCCCAGTAAAGAAGCCTGCCGCGCAGAAGCCCGCGGAGCCGTCCCCCATCGCGTCGTCGGTCGGCTTCATCTCCAGCTGGATGCGAGGGAGCAAGGGTCTCGTCAGCGGCCTGGGCCCGAAACGCCCTCGGCGCGGCAAGGCGGGCAAAGTGAACGGCCTCGTGAACGGCAGCGGACGCGTGAACGGACTCGTCAACGGCGTCGGCCGGGTGAACGGGCTCGTCAACGGAGTTGGGCGGGTCAATGGTCTGGTGAACGGCACGGGCCGCGTGAACGGCGTCGTGCAGGGCCAGGGCCGCGTCAACGGTCTCGTCAGCCCACAGGGTCGCGTGAATGGTTCCGCGCTTGTTCCCGGAGCCCAACTTAGGGTTCGCAGTCGCAGGACGCGGCGATCCCGCCAGGTCCGCTATGGACTCATCGCCGCCGGCGTGTTGGTCGCGCTCGTCATCGGGACCAGTCTTTTCGCGCCCACTCCGACGCCCTATTCTCCGATCGTGATCGACGGAGTCTTCTCCGACTGGGCCTCCGTCCCCGCCCTCGACGCGGCGAGTCCCGCGCCCGATCCGAATGTCTCCATTTCCCGTTATGCGGCCCTCCTTGACCGCGACAGCCTGTTCCTGTACGCGTCCGCGTCCGGGTCCACGTTCGGCGACTCGTCTGGCTATGACGGGTTCTACTTCCTCATCGACGCGGACGGCAATCCCTCCACGGGATTCGCATTCCGGGATCTCGGCGCGGATGCGGTGGTCGAAGTGTTCGGAGGGAACAACTCGGTGGCGGGCGCTCGGCTCTATGTCTTCCCCGCCGATGCCGAACTGAACTGGAGCAGGCGTCAGTCGTCGGGCCGCGTGGTCGCAGCTGCATCCGCGCTGGGCCTCGAGGCGGAAATTTCTACGTTCGACGTTGCCCGGTTCGATTCCGACGCATATCGGATTGAAGTCTACACTACGAATTTCCAGGGCGCCACGAGTCGTGGCGCCGCTCCCCTGAGCCCGTTTGGGGGGGCCGTGCTGCTCGAGCCACGTCCCCTCACGGCGGTCATCGGGAGCGCACCCAGCAGTTTCCTCGAAATTCGCGTGCGAGCTCTAGGGATCTCCGCGGCTGACACATGGACGGTCTCCTCGTTCCTGTTCAACACGACGCCCGGAATCACGACCTCCCTTTCAGTGGAATCTGTGACCTTGTCCCAGGGCCGGCCGACCGACACGATTATCGTGTCCGTCGCGGCCCCGGGTCTTTCCCCGGGCGATGTCATCGAGGTCGGTGTGGTCGGCGCCCAGGCGCCGCGCCCCGTCGTCGTGCGAGGAGAGCCGGCGCGCGCGTACGTTATCGCTCCTCCTGCAGACATACGAATCGACGGGCTGTTCGTGGACTGGCTCTTCGTAGACACGCTGGACACCGACGCGGCGCCAGTCAACAACGCAGACGTGGACATCGTCCGAGCCGGTGCGGCTGTGAATACATCGATGTCGTTCTTCCACGTGGCCGTATCCGGTGTCCTGCTCGATGGGACGGTGCCTGAGCGGCACATTCGCGTGCCACCGGGTCCCGGTGGGAATGGATCCTCCGGTCCGCCGGTTCCGCTTCCCCGGCAGACGGGGGAGGACATCCTGCGCGTGTACGTTGACGTCAATGCCTCCGATACCGCAGGCGAGCCCGTTGGGGGGGTCTACGCGGACTATCTCCTCGAGGTCCGCGGTCAAGCGGGTCGTATCACCTCGCGGACCCTCTTTGCTTGGACGGGTCGCTGGTCGACCGTGTCGAATCCCGGCGTGATGCTTGCGAAGAACGCGACGGATATCGAAGGCTACATACCGGTCCTCGCGACGAGCCAAATGCAGATGGTCTTCGCGGCGACGGACTGGTCTGGACTCGGGGACATGACAGCACCTGTGAACGCGACCGTCCTGACGCCCGCGCCTGCCCAGCAGGTCGCAGATAGTCGGCAGATCAACGCGCCCGAATTCCACGAAGTCGCTGCTCCTGTGGCTGGGGCGCTGGTAATCGTGCTCGTCTTCCTTCGAAGACGTCGACGCGAGGGATGAAGCAGGCGGCCTACCCAGCTCCCGACAAGGTACTTGTGCGTGGAGGCCGATGGTCGCCACGTGGAGCTCGGGGTCGTGGGGAAACCCAACGTGGGCAAGTCCACATTCTTCGCCGCGGCGACCCTCGCGCCCGCGCAAATCGCAAACTATCCCTTCACCACAATCGAGCCGAACCGAGGTGTCGCGTTCATCCGGAAGCGTTGTCCGCACATCGAACTCGGACGGCCATGCAAGCCGAACAACGCTCCATGCCAGGACGGCACGCGGCTCATCCCCGTGGAGCTGCTCGATGCCGCGGGGCTCGTCCCGAAAGCCCATGAGGGCCGCGGCCTGGGGAACAAATTCCTCGACGATCTGCGTCAAGCGAGCGCCCTGATCCATGTGATCGACGCCACGGGCGGCACGGATTTCGAGGGGAACGCCGTGCCCGCCGGCAGTCACGATCCCTTGGACGACGTCCGGTTCCTGGAGGAAGAGCTCGCCCACTGGATCGCGGGCATCCTGGCGAGGAACTGGGAGAAGGAGGCGCGCCGCGCGGACCTTGAGGCGGTCCCGCCGGAGAAGATCGTCCACAGCCGGATTACGGGTCTAGGCCTCACGGAGGCCCAGGTGCATCTCGCGTTGCGGGAGACGCCCCTCGATCCGAAGATGGCCCGATGGTCCTCCGAGGACCTCCTTCGCCTCGCGCGAACCCTACAGAAGCGAGGCAAGCCGATGATCCTCGCGGCGAACAAGGCGGACCTCGCGACCCCGGAGGCGCTCGAGCGCCTGTCGAAGGCGGACGGGTACCGTACGGTCCCCACGTCCGCGGAGTACGAACTCGCCCTGCGCCGCGCGGCCTCCGCGGGACTCATCGGATACGAGCCGGGCAGCGGCTCGTTCCAGATTCACGATGCGTCGAGGCTGACCGCCGCGCAGCGGAAGGCCCTCGACACAATGGGCGCCTTCCTTCGTGAACGCGGGACCACCGGCGTGCAGGCGTGCCTCGAAGAAGCCGTCCTCCGACTCCTGGATCTCGTCGTCGTGTACCCGGTCGAGGACGAACATCACTGGACGGACAAGTCCGGGAACGTGCTGCCGGACGCGTTCCTCGTCCCGCGCGGAAGCACCGCGGTCGACGTAGCCTTTAAGGTTCACACGGATTTGGGTAATCACTTCATCCGCGCGATCAACGCGCGCACGAAGATGGTCGTGGGCCGGGACCACCCGGTCCAGGATGGGGACGTCATCAAGATCGTGGCGAAGGCATGAGCGAGTCCTGGGACGTTCGGATCCTGACGGCATCGTACCGGCGTGAGCCGCCCGATGGCCCGGAGGACGCCCAAGAGCCCGTGATCCAACTGTTCGGCCGCACCCGGGAAGGGAAGAGCATCGCGATTGAGTACTCCGGGTTCAAGCCCTACTTCTACGTGACCGCGCCCCCGCAAGCGCTCCGCGGCGGGTTCGCCCGAGACAATCAGGTCGTCGCCTTCGAGGACGTCGTCCTGGAGGTCGACGGCAAGCCGACTCCCTGCGCGCGCATCGTTCTCCGTCAACCTTGGAAGACGCCGGAATACCGCGAGAGAGCGCGGAGGCTCGGATCGACGCCCCTCGAGGCGGACATCCCGTTCCAGCACCGGTTCATCTACGACATGGACCTGGGTGCCGCCGTCCGCGTCCACGGGAGTGCGGGGGATCCCGCCGGAAAGTACACGACAGACCTGTTCCTCGTGGCGGAGCGGTTCGAACCGTGCGAGCCGTTCCGTCCCGCCTTGCGCATCCTGAGCTTCGACATCGAGAACAGCATGCGGGACGGCCACATCTTCTGCATCGGCGTCGCATACCGCGATGCGGACGAGATCAAGACCCGGATCCTCACGGGTAACGAGCGGGAGATCATCGAACGGTTCGTGAAACTCGTCGACGAGCTCGATCCCGACATCATCTCGGGGTACAACATCGACGGGTACGACCTGCCCGTCCTCTTGGAGAGGGCCGAGAAGAACGGGATGCCGAAGCTGGGCCTCGCGCGGGACCACTCGACGTTCTTCCACCTCGGCCAGCGGTTCTGGCGGCTCGACGGTCGGATCCTGACGGACGTCTGGTGGGCCGTGAAGGCCGAGATGCGTCCGAAACAGGAGACGCTCGACTACGTGGCCAAGCAGCTCCTGGGGGAAGGGAAACACGAACTTCAGCGGGGGAAGATCGACGAGGAATGGGAGCGGGACCGGGACAAGGTCATTCGCTACTGCATCAACGACGCCGAGCTCTCCCTCAAGATTCTCGAACGCGTGCGGCGCATCGAGAAGACGCTCGACTTGGCGGCGGTGAGCAAGCTCCCGCTCGAGGACGTGCTCCACGGGCGGACGTCCAACCTGATCGACTCGATCCTGATCCGCGCCGCGGACCGCGCGAAGGTCGCCGTTCCGATGATGAAGATGCGCGGAGGCCGCGTCGAGCAGATCGAAGGCGGGTACGTGCACAGCCTGCAGCCCGGGCTATACGAGTGGGTCATCTCGCTCGACTTCCGGGCGATGTATCCCTCCCTGATCATCGAGAACAACATCTGCTTCACGACCGTCTCGCCGAGCGGCACGATCACGAGCCCGACGGGCGCGAAGTTCCTCGCCGCAGACGTGAAGAAAGGGCTCCTCCCCGTCATCCTTGCGAACCTGATGAAGGACCGTCAGGAGGTGCGGACGAAGATGAAGGAGGAATCGGACCCGCAGACGAAGGAGTTCTACGAGGGCCTCCAGGCCGCGATCAAGGTCCTCATGAACGCCTTCTACGGCGTACTCGCGTCCTCGTTCTACCGGTTCAACGACCCGAAGGTCGGCGCGTCGATCACCGCCTTCGCGCGGGAGCGGATCAAGGGCATCATCGGGGAGCTGGAGGCCGAGGCGGTAAAGGTCGTCTACGCGGACACGGATTCCGTGTTCTTCCAATCCCCCGCGCCCGGTCTCCCGTCCTCCCTCGAGTACGCGCGGAAGACGGCTGAGCGATTCTCCCGCGGGCGAATCAGCATGGAAGTTGACAAGATCTACCGCACCCTGTTCAGCCACGGTCGCAAGAAACGGTACGCGGGGAAGGTCGCCTGGCCAACAGAGTCCGCGGATCAAGTCGTCGTCCGCGGATACGAGATGCGCCGGACGGATGCGTTCGACCTTCAGAGCCAGGCCCAGTTCCTCGTCTTCGATAAGATCCTCGACAACGATCCCGAAGGGGCCATCGAGCTCGCGAAGCGGATCGTCGCAGAGGTGCACGCGGGGAGTCCACCTCTGACGAACCCGGAAAAGAACCCGATCGAGATGCTCGTGATTTCCCGGACGGTGAAGGCGACCGTGACGAAGGAAATGCTCGCCGATCCGAGCTTCCTCGAGGGATCCGAGGAGAACGGAGACGACGAGGAGCAGAAGCGTAGGAGGGGAGGGTACATCAATCCGGGCTCGCTCAGCAACATCCTCGCCGCGAAGAAGCTGGTCGAGATGGGAGAGGAGTTCGTCCCGGGGATGAAAGTCTCCTGGATCGTGACGGACCACAAGAAATCCCCCATGGAGGTCGAACCGTACCTGTCCGGCGCGAAGTTCGAGAAGGAGCCCGACTGGGACTACTACGCGCGTCGCGTTGCGCAGACCTTGGCCTACGTGACCGAGGTGTACGGTTGGGATGAGAAAGCGCTGCTGACTGGCAAGCGGTCGCAGCAGAAATCGCTGTCGAGCGAGGACTTCAACCGGGAGGCCGTCGCGGAAGCGCCGCGCAAGGCGGAAAAGAGGCTGACGCTCGAGGACTTCTTCTGAGGTGCACGATGGCATTCACCGACGCGATGTGCCGCTTCTGCGGGTGGGAGGGCCCGGACCCCGTCCGCGACGCCCACGGGAGCCTCTTCTGTCCCCGCTGCGCTCGGCCCGCGGACTACAAGGCCGTCGTCGAGGAGCTGAAACGCCAGGGTCTGTGGAAGGCCTGATTCATGGTGTCGGCCCGTCCCCGCGTCGCGGCGATTGGCGACGCGATCGTGGACCTTGTGTCGCCGCCGATGACGCCGCTACCTGCGGGGGACGTCCAGACACAGGTGTCCGGGTTCACGCCCCTCCCAGGAGGCAACGCGACGAACTTCGCGCTCGCGATCGCGGCGCTTGGCGCACGGACCTCCTTCGCCGGAGCCGTCGGCCGGGATCCGTACTCCGACACGATTCGGGATTCGTTCCGACGTGGTGGCGTCCGCGGGATCCTGCGCGTCGATTCCACGCGCGCGACCGGGATGACCGTCGCCCTGACGTGGAGGGATGGCACCCGCGCCCTCGTCACCGCCCCAGGCGCGAACGGGTCCCTCCGAGAACGCGATGTCCCGGCCTCCTTCCTGAAGGGCTTGCGACACGTCCATCGCGCCGGATACTGGTGGACTTCGCAGCTCGTCGGTGAGCCAAGCGCGCGTCTCCTCGCGCGGGCCCGCCGCGCGGGCGCGACCACCTCGCTGGACATCTCCACGGACCCCGACGGCTGGCCCCCGAAGCGAGTCCGCGCGGTCCAGATGTGCCTGCCCTACGTGGACACGTTCTTCGGGAACGAGGTCGAGATCCGAGCAATCGGTGGCGGAGGATCCCTAGCCTCGGCGGCCCGCCGGATATGTGCCGTCGGGCCCTCGGAGGTCATCCTCCATCGCGGCGTGCTCGGGTCCGTCCGCGTCGCCGCGCACGGCTCCGAGACGGCGGGGGCCTTCCGGGTGCGGATCGACAATCCGACGGGATGCGGAGACGTGTTCAATGCGGGATACGTTTACGCGCGGCTCAGCGGATCGCCGACGCAGGATGCATTGCGGTTCGCGAACGCGTGTGCCGCGCTTCACCTGCGCGATCGACGTCGACCGTACCCGACGCGTCGCGACGTCGAGCGCTTCCTGTCTCGCTAGTTCGGCCCTCCCCAGGCGGATTTTCACTTTCATCCATCTCCCCCCACGGTCGTGGTTCATATCCTCCCGAGCCGTGGTCGGCGCATGCCGTCGCGGCCTCTGTCCGGCGTTGGGTCCGTCCTCGGCGAGGCCTGGGCGATGCTCGCCCGCGCGGACCTGGAGGCGTACACGTGCTGGGACTTCCCGACGCAGTCCTCGGGTCACGCGGGCGCCGGCGACCCGCGCTTCAACGGGGTGACGCCCGCTCGCTGCGTGGTGAACCTCGTTCGTCGGTACACGCGGCCGGGGGATATCGTCGTGGACCCCATGGCGGGCTCCGGGACCGTGGGGGATGTCGCGCGCGCACTCGGCCGCCGGTCCGTCTCGTTCGACCTCGTGCCTCGGCGGACCGCCATCGCACGGGCCGACGCGCGGGCCTGGCCCCTCCGGGATCGGTCCGCGGTCCTCGCGGTGATCGACTCGCCGTACTCGGACAACATCGATTACGGGGACGACCCGCGGGGCTTGGGTCGGATCTCGTGCCGGGATCCTCGTTTCTACGATGAAATGGGGCGAGTGGCTTCGGAAGCGTTTCGGGTGCTCCGTCCCGGCGGGGTCCTCGCATGGATTATCTGTGACGAATACCGCGCGGGCGTGTACACGCCCGTGGGCTTCCGGCTCCTCGCCGTCCTCTCGCAGGGGTTCGAGCCGGTCGACACGATTGCCTTGGTGCGGCACAACGACCGGTCGGGATCGCCCATGTGGGAGCATCGTGCCCGTCGGTTCAACTTCTTCCTTCGCGGCTTCAAGTTCCTGTTCCTCATGCGAAAGCCCAGTGGGGAAACGGGAGGTTGACACATGGCATCGGTCATCGAAAGGACGAGCGACTCGTCGAGGGCGATCGTCGTCGCGCTGCGGGACCGGGTCCAGGCCGCCGCGGCGAAGCGGGATGATCAACTCAACGAGCGCGTGAGCCGGTATTGGATCGCCTGGCGGAGTCGGAAGGGGAATCGGGTCTTCGCGGAGATACGACCGATGCGGGAGCGGGTCGAGGTCTTCCTGCTCCCGTCGCCGCGGGATCTCCGGGACGGATCCGGACTCGCGAGGCGGGCTCCTCCGACGCAGGGATGGGGCTGGTTCCGCACTCGGATTGAGCTGCGGTCCATGCGACAGGTCGCGGCTGCTGCCTCGCTGATTCGCCAGTCGTACCTGCACGGGCTCCGGCCGAACGGCCACGCTCGGGGTCGGCGGTCCAAGCAAAGGGCTTAATACTCCCCGCTCTTTGGCGCGGCGCTTTCGACGTCCCTGGTCGGGAGATGTACCTTCGGGCGAATCCGCAAATCCAGGGGGTTGCATGATGGCCAAGGAACAGCAGGCTCCCCCACCGGAGCTCACGATCGCGGGCGAGGAGGAGAAAGCTCCGCCACGGCCGCGCAACTTGTACGGATACGTAAAGCAGGCGTGGAAGAATCCGGGCAGCGGCGTCGTGAAGGAGACGCATTTCCAGCGGCTCGTTGAGTGGCGACGCAGCGCCGCCTTCGTTCGCATCGAGCGCCCGACGCGCCTCGACCGGGCTCGGGGGCTCGGATACCGCGCGAAGCCGGGCTTCGTAATCGTCCGGGCACGCGTCCGGCGGGGAGGCCGGCGTCGGCCGCGGCCCATGGGCGGACGTCATCCGAAGCGCCGCGGACTTGTCAAGATCACCATGGCGAAGTCGATCCAGCGCATCGCGGAGGAGCGCACCGCGAAGCGCTACCCGAACCTCGAGGTTCTGAACTCCTATTGGCTGGGAGAGGACGGGATGCACAAGTACTACGAGGTCATCCTTGTGGACCCGCAGCACCCTGTGATCCGGAACGATCCAAAGATCAACTGGATCTGCGCGCCGGCGAATCGCGGCCGCGTCTTCCGCGGGCTCACCTCCGCGGGGAAGAAAGGCCGCGGCCTCATGTACAAGGGCAAGGGCGTCGAGAAGGTCCGCCCCAGCATCGCGCGTCACAACCGCACGGGCAAGTGACGTTCAAGCGGCTCGGATCCTCGCCGCGATCTCGGCGATCTCATCGTCGCCCAATCCAATCACGGGTTCGAAGACGGGGACGGACGCCCGGGGCCTTTCGAGGGAACCCAGATCTCGTCCCCGCGTGCCGACGAACAACGCGTCCGCGCGAGCCAGGCGAAGGAGTTCCTCGATCCCCTGCGGTCCGGGATTCGGCAGCGCCTTCAGATGGACGTCCCAGCGGCGGAGCGGCTCCACGTGCGCCCCGTTGTCCGTGGCCACGGCGACGCGACATCCGCGTTTCATCCCCATCCACGCGGCCACCATGCCCGCGTCGTCGCGCACGATGGCGAGCGCCTTCCCCTGACTCCCGAGCGGCAGTCCGCCGGGACCGGGCCAGATCTCCCGGAATAGGAACGCCCGATTCAAGCGGACCTCGATGTGAATCTCGACGTCCGGATGGGAGAGGTCCACCTTCGATTCGAGGTGTCGCGCCCGGATCGCCGCGCCGAGGTCCCTGGCAAGGTCCTGGCTCGTGAACGGGTGGGTGCCCACGCGGCGCGTCCGCAGCGCGAACGATCGCCCGGGGACGAGGGACCGGTCCGCCTCCGCGAGGGCCGCGTTCCGGAGTGCGGCCGCGTCCGCATGGACCTCTACCGCCGGGCTGGAAGAGACGACGCCGAACACCCGCCGGAGGATGCCCCGGGCCCGCTCCATGTCGTTCGTGTGCACGTAGACCCGGGCCTCGTCGGCCTCCGTGATGCATTCGACGCCCTCCGCAGCGAACATGTCCTGGATGTTCGCCACGAGGCGGTCTCGAAGCTGCCGCCGTACGAATCGGCTCTTGAGGGCGAGCTCCCCGAACCGGACGAGCAGGACCACGGCCGTCGAACTCCACCGAGACGTAAAGGCTCTCGCCACATTCTTTAATACGGTCCGGACTTTCGCGCGACGTGGACCCGTTCCTGCTCACCCTCCAAGCCCTCCTGATTTTCGGGGTCGCGTTCATCTATTCGAACCTGGGACTTGGCGGCGGGCTCCTGTTCGTCCCGATCCTCCTTTCCACGAGCGTGCCTTCGAGCGACATCGCGGTGCCGATCTCCTTGACGCTTACGATCGCGACCGCCGCGTCCTCCGTGATTAACCACCACCGCCTCGGTCTCGTCGACTTCCGTTTGGGGGGCGTCCTCGTGGCCGGCGCGCTGGTCGGGGCGCTGGTCGGCACATTCTTCACCCTGAAGGTCCTCGACGAGTACACGTTCAAGGCGTTCTTCGTCACGGTCCTGCTCGCCTTCGGCGTCTACATGGTCCGCGACTGGATCCGCAACACGCGCTCCGTCGACGAGGACAACGGCGCCCTGATGACGCGACCACGCGTGGTCGCCACGGCGGCCGCGACGGGCGGTTCCGGATTCCTGTCCGGGAGCATGGGGATCGGGGGAGGCCTCCTGAACGTGCCCCTCCTCGTCTACCTTCTCGGCCGGAAGACCCGCAAGGCGATCGGGACGTCGTCCCTGCTCATCATTCCAACCGCGGCCGTGGGATTCGCCGCGTATCTGATCGACATCGCCGTGCGACCCACCGGATTCTCGTGGGCGGAGTTCGCGCTCATCCCCATCCTGATGCCAATCGTCTTCGTAGGTGCCTACATCGGATCGCGGTGGGGCCTGAACCGGCTCAAGACCCGCTCTGTCGCCCTGATCTTCATTCTGGTCCTCTTCATCGCGGCGGCCCGCCTGCTCTATGACCTCGTTTGACGCCACACCTTTTATTGCACGGGCCGACCATCCCGTCCCCTCCGGTCCCGCGCCAGGCTAGGAGAAGCGATGGCCCGAGCACCTCCCACCGCGTCCCCTCCGCCGCCAACGACGGCGCCGCGGAGACATCCCGTCGCGCGGCGGGTTCTTGACATCTTCCGCCGGATCCTGCTGGGCCTCTCGGGGATCTTCTTCTTTATCCTCGGCATCCAACTGATGAAAAACGTCGCGGGTCTCGTGGGCCCACTCCTCCAGACGGTCCTGGGCCGGTTCACGGATACCGCGTGGCACGCCCTCGCCTTCGGGTGGTTGTCCGCGTACGCCGTCCTGAGCGGGTCGCCTGTCGCGGCGATGGCCCTGTCGTTCTACGCGACCGGCTACCTGACGGCCGAGACGACGTTCTTCATGATCATGGGCTCGCGCCTCGGCGCGGCGTTCATCGTCCTCGTCATCGGGGCGGTCGCGGTCGCTCGCGGGAAGCCGCGTGAGAAGGCCCTCGCGATGGGCGTCCTCTCGTTCCTGGTCACATATTCGATATACATTCCCGCGATTCTCTTCGGCTGGATCCTGATCCGCCTCGGAGCGCACACGTGGATCGAGATCCCCACGCCCTCGATTCTGCTCGACTACATCAACCGGTACTTCAACCCGATCGTCGCCTGGATCGTCGACCGGTTCCGCGACGTGCCCATCCTCGCCTTCCTGATTGCGGCGGTCGCGATCTACGCCGGGCTCGCGCTGTTCGACAAGGCGTTCGGCCAGCGGGAGGTGCAGGAACTCAAGTCGCCGCGCATGCACCGCTACCTGAAGCATCCGGCCGTCGCGTTCGCGCTTGGGGCCCTCGTGACCCTCGCCTCGACGAGCGTTTCCCTGAGCTTCGGGCTCTTGGTGCCTCTGTACCTGAACGGATACATCGACCGGCGGGAGATCGTGCCGTACATGATGGGCGCAAACATCACGACGTTCATCGACACCCTGATCGCCGCCTTCCTCTACGGCGGCGGGATCGCAGCGAACATCGTCTTCATCGAGATGGCGAGCGTGACGCTGTTCTCCATCGTCGCCTTGTCCGCATACGGACGCTACAGTCGCGCGATCGACCGAGCGTATACGTGGATCTTCCACCACAACTGGGCCCTCGCAGGCTTCATCATCCTCCTGTTCGCTGTCCCCTTGACCCTCCTGTTCTACTTCTGACGTCCTTGCGGACGCGGTCGAAGCGGTCTCTATACAAAAAAGGTAAATGACCGCCTCCACTTCCCGCGCTAGGGATTTTCCTTGGACGTCCTCATCCTCGGCGGATATGGAGCCATGGCCCAGTCAACGGTCCCGGACCTTCTCGAGAGCCCGGGGGTCCAGAGGGTCGGAATCTCCGGACGCAACGCAGAGAAGGCAAAGGCCTTCGCGAAACGGTTCCCGGACGATCGCGCGGTGCCCGTCCCACTCGACGCGCGGGACCCCGCGGCCCTCGTCCGGGAGCTGAAGGACTGGGGCTGTGTGATCAACAGCGCCTGGTACGACCTGAACGTCCCGATCACGGAGGCCGCGATTGATGCCGGGATCCACTACGTCGACCTTGGCGGGCTGTACCACCAGACCCTTCGACAGCTCAAGCTCCACAAGCGGGCGAAGGACGCCGGAGTGACGTGCGTCCTCGGGATCGGGTCGACGCCGGGGACGATGAACGTGATGGGCGCGTACGGCGCGACCAAGCTCGACCGGATCCACAAGGTCCTCTTGCGGAGCAGCGGCGCGGTCGTGTCCGGCGGCGAAGCGGGCAAGTTCGTGCCCCCGTACGCGATCCGCACGATCTTCGACGAGTTCTCGATGGAGGCGCCGATCCTCCGGAAGGGGAAGATCGAGTTCGTCCCGGCCCTCTCGGGCCTCGAGCGCTCCGAGTTCCTTCCGCCCGTCGGGGTCGTCGAAGGCTACTACACGATCCATTCGGAACTCGCCACGATGCCGGGGAACCTCGGCAAAGGCGTGCAGGAGATGGACTTCATCGTGGCCTTCCCGCCCGAGTTCCGCCAGACGATCGCAACGCTCGTGGGGCTCGGGCTCGCAAGCCGCGAGACGGTCGAGGTGGAGGGCGACAAGGTGCGGCCGTACGACGTGACATCGACGGTCATCGACAACCTCCCGAAGCCGAAGGAGCCGGAGCTGGACGTCGATATCCAGCGATGCGTCCTGGTCGGCGAGAAGGACGGCCATCCGGTGACCCTGCGGTACGAGGCGATCACGTGGCCTCACAAGCGGTGGAAGCTCGGCGGAGGCATCGTCGACACGGGCGTGCCTCCGTCCATCGCCGCGCAGTGGCTCCTGAAGGGTCGCATCAAAGCGCATGGGGTGATTCCGCCGGAGATTGCGTTCGATCCAATCCCGTATTTCAAGGACCTGGCAGGCCAGGGCCGCGGGATTCGCGTGACCGAGTCCGCGGAGGAGACCCGCGCCCTGAACTGAGCGACGGGTTGTGGGCCGACGCGCTGACCCCCTCTTCTTCTAGGGAGCTCGCGACACCCTGCTCGGCCGCATCCGCGCGGCCTCCGCGACCCGCCGTCCAGGGGCTTTCGGAATAGTAGTTCGAGTCCCGTCCAAGGGTGTCTATTTATACCATGCCACAGATGCCCGCGATAGTCGTTTCTGTTGGGGAGAGAGGGTATCGTGGCCGCAGGCGAACAACCACCGCCCCCTCCGGCTCCGCCTCCGGAGCCCCGGGGTCGCTCGAAGACGCTCGTGCTAGTCATCGTGGCCGTGCTCATCGTCGCAGCGCTGGCCGGGGTGACATACTACCTCCTGTCGACTGGGACCCCTCCCGTCACGCCGCCCGCGGTCCGGCTGAACCAAGTGACGATTACCGGCACGAACTCGATGGACCAATCCGCCCTTCTCACGCTGTCCGCAGCCGCGATCGACACGCAAGGGCGTGCGCAGACCGCGAACGCGACGTGGACGTGGTCCGCGAACCCGACGGCCGCCGTGGAGATCCGGGCGACTGCCCAGCCATCCTCCAAGCAGGTGTTCGCGATCCAGTCCGGAAGTGTTACGATCACCGCAAACGCTTCGTGGAACAACTCCGCGAAACAGAATACTCACTCGATAACGGTCAATGCCTTGACCTTCGAGCTCACTCCTTCCGATCTCGCCCCGCTCGTCGACGAGCTCTTCTCCCTCGCCCTCCGGGTCCTGCGCGGCACGACGGTCGCCTCCGCGTACACCGGGACCGTGACCTTCACATCGAGCGATCCGGGCGCGAGGCTCCCCGCCGATTACACCTTCAGCTTGACGGATGGAGGTCTCGCCAATTTCGGTAATGTCAACGTGACGCGGTCCGGTCCCGTGTCGTTCACCGTACGCGATACCCTGGCCGCGATTACTGGGAGCGCGTCCGTGAACGGGAACCGCCTGCCCGAGGTTTCGTTCACCCTCACCCCGAACGCCGCGAACCCCCTCGAGATGACCGCAGACGGACGCGCGTCGTCCGATCCGGATGGCGATGCCATCACATTCGCGTGGGACTTCGGCGACGGCCAGGGCGCGACCGCCCCGCTCGCCACCCACACCTACAGCACCGCCAACACCTACACCGTACGCCTGACCGTGACCGATGCCCACGCCGCCTCGAACTTCAGCGAACAGACGTACGACGCCATGGCGCCGCCGACCGCGAGCTTCCGCATCGTGAGCGTGACGCCTTCCGGACCCGGGATCCGCGTGAGCGTCGATGCCTCCGCGTCGAGCGACCCGGACGGCACGATTGTCAACTACAACTGGTCCTGGGGCGACCTCAACTACTCGGACACGGCCGGCCCTGCGACGTCCCACGACTACGGCGTCTTCTGGCTGGATCAGACAGTGACGATCGTGCTCGAGGTGACGGACAACGACGGGCTGAGCGATACGGCCTCCCAGACGGTGCAGATTACCTTGCTCCCGCGGCCTCCGGTTGCACGCTTTGTAATCACGGATGTCGACAACACCACCCGGACCGTGAGCGTGGACGCCAGCGCGTCGTCCGATCCGAATGCGAACATCATGTGGTACAACTGGAGCTGGGATGATGGGTCCTACACGAACGCCACGATCCCCACGGCATCCCATCAATACCAGAACGACGGGGACTACATGGTCAACCTGACCGTCATCGATTCGACGAACCTGAAGGATTCCACGGAGCAGATTGTTTCCATCCAGCAGCCGGACGTGGCGCCGGTGGCCGCCTTCGCGATCGACCGCTCCTTCCTGCACGTCGATGTGGATGCGAGCGGGTCCTCGGACCTGAACGGGAACATTGCGACGTACGAGTGGGACTTCAACAACGACGGTACCGTCGACGACATCGGGGTCACCGCGAGTTTCGACTACCCGGCGCCCGGGAAGTACACGATTTCGCTCCTGGTGACCGACACAACGGCCCTCGAGGGATCCGCGACACACACGGTGTCCGTCGCACGCTCGACCCTCGACTACCGGTACTACGATTTCTTCGACGTGCCCTATGGCGAGTGGTGGGACTATCGGTACGCCGCGTACGGGGATCTGCCGATCAACGCGGAATGCTTCAACGCGACGTCCATCAGCAACGGGGTGTGCGCCGCGAACACGGCGGACA
>Ga0209109_10000533_pt1 | contig 20330 bp, 23 predicted proteins | sample Rifsed10ft2_FD_184004 | JGI IMG/M metagenome (GOLD analysis project Ga0209109, IMG submission 184004) | Soil microbial communities from Rifle, Colorado, USA - sediment 10ft 2 (version 2) | ecosystem: Environmental > Terrestrial > Deep subsurface > Rock core/Sediment | place: Rifle, Colorado... | reverse complement strand
ACAGCACGCGGCACACGCAAGACGCGTGCCCGCCGGCTCGACGGCTGAGTCCGAGCATGACGGACCGTTCGTGGGTTCACGGGGTGCACGCGGTTCGCTGGCTCCTCAAGCAGCATCCGGAGCGAGTGCGTCTGTTGTACGTGCAGGACACCCGCGACGATGCGCGCGCGGCCGAAGTGCTGGCGCTCGCACGCGAAGCCGGCATCAAGCACCAACGCATTGTTGGTCGCCGCCTGGACGAGTGGACGGGTGGTGCCGCCCATCAGGGCATCGCCGCTGACGTACAACCCGCGCGCAGCTGGGATGAGTCCGAGCTGCTCACTCACCTGGAGAAGTTGGCTGAGCCCGCGCTGCTCTTGCTGCTCGATGGCGTGCAGGATCCCCACAATCTCGGCGCGTGCCTGCGTACGGCGAATGCCTGTGGCGTGCACGCGGTCGTCGTTCCGCGAGATCGCGCCGCCGGACTGACACCGACCGTGCGCAAGGTGGCGGCAGGCGCAGCGGAACTGGTGCCACTGGTGACCGTCACGAATCTCGCGCGCGCCATGCGCGTCCTCAAGGAGCGCGACCTCTGGTTCATTGGCGCCGATGCACAGGCCGAACGCAGCACCTTTGATGCCGAGCTCAAGGGCGCGATTGGAATCGTGATGGGAGGCGAGGGTGCGGGGCTGCGTCGGCTGACGCGCGAATCCTGTGATCTGATCGTCCGGCTCCCCATGCGCGGCGCCGTTGAGAGCCTAAACGTGTCGGTCGCGACAGGAATGATGCTTTACGAGGTGCTGCGGCAGAGACGATAAGAGGCTTGCCACCCCCCGCACGCTTCAGTACCATTCGCGCCCTTCGTTCGGGACAGGCCTGGGCGATCCATAACTCCTTGCCGCATCTGGTTTTTCGCATACCGGGCGGCTACATCCAGAGGGAGAATCGATGCGACACTACGAAATCGTGTTTCTGGTCCACCCCGACCAGAGCGAGCAGGTTCCCGCCATGCTCGAGCGCTACAAGGGCATGATCGCGACCGGTGGTGGCAACGTTCACCGCCTGGAAGACTGGGGTCGCCGCCAGCTCGCATACCCCATCGCCAAGGTCCACAAGGCACATTACGTGCTGATGAACATCGAGTGCGACCACAAGACGCTCGGTGAGCTCACGGGCGCGTTCCGGTTCAGCGACGCGGTGTTGCGTCACCTGGTCATCAAGGCCGATTCGGCGACGACCGAGCCTTCGCCGATGGCGCGCGCCAGCGAGGAGTCCGAAACGCGTCCGGGCCGCGACGAGGGTCCCGGATTCGATCGCGACGATGACGACGAGTCCGGCGCCGGCGCGCGCTGATCCGTCGGACCGCAACCCACCGTATTCGGGGCACACACACATGGCGAGATTCTTTCGACGCAAGAAATTCTGCCGCTTCACCGCGGAGGGCGTGAAACAGATCGACTACAAGGATCTGACCACGCTCAAGAGCTACATCACCGAGACCGGAAAGATCGTGCCGAGCCGCATCACCGGCACCAAGTCTCACTACCAGCGCCAGCTCGCGCTCGCGGTCAAGCGTGCGCGCTACCTCGCGCTCCTGCCGTACACCGACCAGCATTGAGGGCGTCGCGATGGAAGTGATTCTGCTGCAGAAAGTCGCGAACCTCGGTGCCATCGGCGACCGCGTCAAGGTCCGGCCAGGATTCGCGCGCAATTTCCTGTTGCCGCAGGGCAAGGCGACGCTCGCGACGGCGGCCAACGTGGCCAGGTTCGAGGCGCGTCGCGCCGAACACGAGCGCATTGCGCAGGAAGAGCTCTACAAGGCGCAGCAGCGCGCCGAGCACATGCAGGATTTCAAGCTGCGCATGACGGCCAAGGCCGGCACCGAGGGGAAGCTCTTCGGGTCGATCGGTACGGCGGATATCGCCGAAGCCTGCACGACGGCTGGCTTTGAAGTCGCGCGCAGTGAAGTGCGCTTGCCCACGGGGCCGATCCGCGTCATCGGTGAGCACACGGTCACGCTGCACCTGCACACGGACATCAACGTTGCTCTTCCCGTGACCATCGTCGCGGAGGATTAGCGCGGTCACGCCCGTGATCAAGACGCAGAAGGTCCCCGTCTCGTCGGCAGAACCCCTGCGCATTCTCCCGCACTCGATTGAAGCCGAGCAGAGCGTGCTCGGTGGCCTGATGCTCGATGCGACTGCCTGGGATGCGGTCGCCGACGTCCTCACGGCGCCGGATTTCTACCGGACCGACCATCGCATCATCTTCAGCGCGGCCGCCACCGTGAGCGAGCAGGGCAGCCCGATCGATGTGGTGACGCTGTCGGAGCATCTTGAACGGCACGGGCAGCTCGAGGCGGCGGGTGGCCTCGCCTATCTCGGGACGCTCGCACGCGATACGCCGAGTGCCGCCAACATTCGTGCCTACGCCGAGATCGTCCGCGAGCGCTCGTTGCTGCGCCGGCTGATCGAGGTGGGCACGGGCATCGCGAGCTCGGGATTCAATACCGACGGACGCAATGCCCGCGAACTCGTCGATGAAGCCGAACGGCACGTGTTCGCGATCGCCGAGGCCGGCGCGCACGGCCGTGACGGCCTGGTTGCGGTGCGCAGCATTCTGCCCGGCGTCATCGATCGCATCGATCAACTGTACCGCTCGCCCGAAAAGATGACGGGCGTGGCGTCAGGATTCACGCAGCTCGACCAGATGACCGGCGGATTGCAACCCGGCGATCTGATCGTCATTGCCGGCCGCCCCTCGATGGGCAAGTCGACGCTGGCGGTCAACATCGCAGAAAACGCCGCGGTCGGCGCCGGGGTCGCGAGCGCCATCTTCAGCATGGAAATGTCCGCCGAGCAGGTGAGCCTGCGCATGATCTCCTCGCTTGGCCGCATCAACCAGTCGAACCTGCGCACCGGCAGGCTTTCGGAGGAGGACTGGCCGCGCATCGACACTGCGATGACGCAACTGTCGCGCGCGCCGCTGTTCGTTGACGAAACGCCGGCCCTGACGCCGACCGAGATCCGCGCTCGCGCGCGCCGGCTGAAGCGGGAACACAACCTTGGCCTGGTGGTGGTCGACTACCTGCAGCTGATGCAGGTGCCTGGCACCAAGGAGAACCGCGCCACCGAGATCTCCGAGATCTCGCGGTCGCTGAAGGCCTTGGCCAAGGAACTCAAGATTCCGGTGATCGCGCTGTCGCAGCTCAATCGCAGCGTGGAGCAGCGCGTCGAGAAGAGGCCAGTGATGTCGGATCTGCGCGAATCGGGTGCGATCGAACAGGACGCCGATGTGATCCTGATGATCTATCGCGACGAGGTTTACGAGGCCGCCACCGCGCGCAAGGGCATCGCCGATATCATCATCGCCAAGCAGCGCAACGGCCCGACCGGGGAAGTGCAGCTCACCTTCCTCGGCCCCTATACCAAGTTCGAGAACTACGCTCCCGAAGCGTACGGAGAGGGCGTGCTGCGGTGACGCGCCTGATTCGCGCGGTCATCCACTCCAGCGCGCTGCGCGCCAATCTTGCCGCCGTGAAGCGCTTCGCGCCCGGGGCGCGAATCCTGGCCGTCGTCAAGGCCAATGCCTACGGCCATGGCCTGGTGCCCACCGCGCTCGCACTTGCCGATGCCGACGCATTTGCGGTGGCGCGCCTGGAAGAGGGCATGGCGTTGCGCAGTGCCGGCGTCCGCACGCCGATCGTGTTGCTTGAGGGTGTGTTCAATGCGCCGCAGCTTGAGGAGGCTGCCCACCAGGATTTCGAGCTGGTCGTTCACGGCCCGGAACAGGTGGCGCTGCTGGCGGACTGGCGCGGCGCACACCGCTTCAACGTCTGGCTCAAGATCGATTCGGGAATGAATCGCCTGGGGTTCCGCCCGGAGGAGTTTCCGGCGGCCCACAACGCGCTCGCCGCGAGCGCGGCCGTCGCTCCGCGCATGCGGTTGCTCACGCACCTGGCCAATGCCGACGCGCTCGGCGATCCGGTGACAACGGAACAGATCGCATTATTCGAGCGCACCGTCACCGGGTTCACGCTCGAACGCAGCATTGCCAATTCCGCCGGCATCCTCGGCTGGCCGGCGAGCCACACCGATTGGGTTCGACCCGGCCTGATGCTTTACGGCGTCTCGCCGCTTGCGGGGCGGACCGCGGCGGACTTCGGGTTACGACCGGCGATGACGCTGCTGAGCACGGTGATCGCGACGCGGCGCGTGCGGCCCGGTGAAAGGGTCGGATACGGAGGTTGCTGGACCGCGCGCCGCGCAACGACGCTGGCGATCGTTGCGGTGGGCTACGGTGACGGCTATCCGCGGCATATCGCCAATGGCACGCCGGCGCTCGTCAACGGTGCGCGCGCCAGCGTCGCGGGGCGCGTATCGATGGACATGGTGGCGCTCGACGTGACCGACCTGCCAACGGTGCACGTCGGTGCCAGCGTCGTTCTGTGGGGCGAGGGATTGCCGGCTGAAACGGTGGCGCCGCACGCGGACACGGTGCCGTACGAACTGCTGTGCGGGGTCAGCCAGCGCGTCGCGCTGGAACTGGAATAGCCTCAGCTCTCGAAGAAGCCCATCTTGACGCCGGCCAGCTGGATCACGTCGTTGTCGCGCAACCGGCGTGCCTGCGGACCGATCGCCGATCCATTGACCAGCGGGAAGTCGTTTTCCTTGCCGCTGTCGACGTGCACGATGAAGTAACCCTCGGCACGGCGCGTAATGGCCGCGACCTGAACGCCCGGCCGGCCGAGCGTCGTCAATGCTTTGGTGAGCTCGAGCTCGCGTCCCGCGAACGCGCCGCTCAGCACCTGTAGCTTGGCTTTCGGCAGCGCGACCGGCTGCTCGCCTTCCGGCTTTGCCGACGGCGCGAGCCTGGCTGCGGCCTGATCCACCGACTGCGCCACCTTGCGAAGCTGCTCTTCGCCCTGCGAGCTCGGCTGGATCACCATGGTCTTCTCGAATTCGTCCTGCTCGCTGTCCCCTTCCTGCTGGTCGACGAATCGCAGCTGGTGATGGCCGACGGTGACGACGTCACCGTGCTGCAGGGCATGCTTCTTGATCAGCTTGCCGTTGACGTAGGTGCCGTTGGTGCTGTTGAGATCCTCGAGGAACGAGTCATTGAGGATATTGATGATGAGCGAGTGATGACCGCTGACGGCCGGGTTGTCGATGCGGATGTCGTTGTCAGGAAGACGGCCGATCGTGTACCGCTCCTTGTTCATGTTGTATTCCGCGAGGATCTGACCGTCCAGGCTCAGAACTAACCGTGCCATGCGTTACGCCTCGTTCCTTCAGCCAAACCATCCCAGAATCTTGTCGAGCATCCGCCGGCGAGCGGGAAAGGAGTCTACGACATGGGCCATGACCAGAGATATGTTGTCTCGGCCACCGTTGTCGTTCGCCAGCTGCGTCAGTTGCTTAGCAACTGAATCAAGATTAGCACTAAAAGTATTGATAGTTAAGTGAATATCGTCGTCCTCGACCATGTCCGACAAGCCGTCGGAGCAGAGCACGTAGAAATCACCCCGATGCACTGACTCCTCGTTTATCTCCACTTCGACGTTGGGTTCGACGCCCAATGCGCGGGTCACGTAGTTCTTGTTGGTCGCTCGCTGCGCTTCCTGCTGTGAGTAGAACCCGCGATCGACCAGCTCCTGTAACAGGGAGTGGTCCATGGTCACCTGGGCGAACTGGTCGTTGCGCAGACGATAGAGACGCGAATCGCCGACGTGCGCGATCGATACGCGATTGTCGTAGAAGAGGCAGCTCACGACCGTCGTTCCCATGCCCTCGCACTGCGGCTGGGTCTTCGAGGTCTGGTGAATGATCTTGTTGGCGCGATGGATCGCGTCCCGCAGGATGATGCTGGGACGTGCGAGCCCGGTTTCGGGGTCGTTGCCTTCCAGGTCTTCGCGAACCACGGCCTCGCGCACCAGGTTGACGATGGTCTTGACCGCGATCCCGCTCGCGACTTCGCCGGCGTTGTAACCGCCCATGCCGTCGGCCAGCACCAGCAGGCCGATGTCAGGATCGATGGCGATCGTGTCCTCGTTGTGTTCGCGCACCTTGCCGGTGTCGCTCATGGCGACGCACCGCAGCTTGCCTTTCAGGTTGCTCATGTGAGCGTCAGTGTCCCTGGGCTCGCAACAGGCGGCCGCAGTCACGCAGCGCCACGGCCATCTCGCTGCCGCTCTGGTAGCGCTGGTCGGCGTGCTTCTGCAGGGCGCGGGAGAGGATCGCCTCGAGCATCCCCGGCAGATCGGGCCGGACCGCGCGCAACGGCGGGTGCGCGTCGTTGGCGATCTTGAACATGAGACCGGTCATCGAATCGGCGCGAAATGGCAGCTGGCCGGTGAGCAGCTGGTAGAGCGTGACGCCGAGGGAAAACAGGTCGGATGGGCCCTGAACGGTTCGGCCCTCGAGCTGCTCGGGTGACATGAACGACGGCGTACCCAGCACGACGCCCGTCTTGGTCGTACCACTGTCGGTCAGTCTGGCGATGCCGAAGTCGGTAATTTTCAGCCCGTCGCTGGATTGATCGAACAACATATTAGCGGGTTTGATGTCGCGGTGGACCACGTTGAGCCGGTGCGCGTGCGCGAGTGCATCGGCCGCGCGCGCCAGCAATTCCACCACGGTGGAGGCGGGCAACAGCTCGGAGGACGAGGTGAAGTCGCTCAGCGGCCGGCCGGAAAGGAATTCCATCGCGATGTAGGCCAGCTGTTGATCCTCGCCCGCATCGAACACCGTAACGATATTCGGGTGGTTGAGCCGGCCGGCGCTCTCCGCTTCGCGGAAGAAGCGCCGCCGCGCCTCCTCCAACTCTTCGTCGCTGAACTCACGCACCAGGGCGATCGCCTTGACCGCCACCACGCGGTTGATCTTTGGATCGCGCCCCAGATAGACGACAGCCATCGCGCCACGGCCGATCTCCCGTTCGATCTGGTAGCGGCCGAGGGTGCGTGGGGCGGCGGTGGGGCGACTGGGCACTGTGGATAAGTTGGGCCGGTTGACGCGGTTCATCGTCTCGGTCTCAGAACCCGCCCGGCGGGCAGAAAAGAACCCGAAGCGTATCGTGTTGGCGCGCCGCATGAATACGGGGATCGCCGTTCCGTGCGCTGCGCCACGCGGCGCAGAGTCGAATTTTGCACGCCATCACACATTGGCCTCGAGCCCCCACCCCTGGGTCCGTAAGCGGGCGGGAGTATAGACGACCGGGCAAGGGGCTTTCAGGCCCTCGCGTCCGTTTTTCGAGCTGACCATGACGCTGTGCGAGCGCATGCTAGGATTTGCGGCCCTTCCTCCGAGCCCGACCCATTTGGCAAAGCCCAAGACGCTGTTCGTTTGCGCAAGCTGCGGTTCGACCACACCGCAGTGGCAAGGCCAATGTCCGACCTGCGGAGAATGGAATGCCCTCGAGTCGGCGCCGGCGCCCGCGCGTGGGGCGCGTCGAGCGGCCGCCACTGGGACCCTTGGTGCCGATCTGCGGGCGGTCAATTCGCCCGACGTTGAGCGGAGGACTTCAACGGGCCTTGGCGAGCTGGATCGCGTACTCGGTGGGGGCGTGGTCACCGGATCGGTGACGTTGCTCGGCGGGGATCCGGGGATCGGCAAGTCCACGCTGCTCCTGCAAGCCGCCGCCGCGGTCGGCGGTGAGCAGGCGGTTCTGTATGCAACGGGCGAGGAATCGCTGCACCAGGTCGCGCTCAGGGCACGGCGCCTCGGGCTCGATGCCGCGCGAGTGCGGCTGCTCGCAGAGACCTCGGTCGAACGCATCATCGAGGAGGCCGGCAGCGCGGGCGCCCGCATGATCGTCGTCGATTCGATTCAGACCATGATGTCCGAGTCGAGCGAGGCAGCTGCCGGTGCCGTGTCGCAACTACGCGAATCCACGGCGGGGCTGGTGCGCTTTGCCAAGTCGCGCGACACCGCGGTGTTCCTCATCGGTCACGTCACCAAGGAAGGCGCCATCGCCGGACCGCGCGTGCTCGAGCACATGGTCGATACGGTGCTGTACTTCGAGAGCGACAGCGGCAGCCGGTATCGCGTGGTGCGCACGATCAAGAATCGTTTCGGCGCCGCGAACGAGATCGGCGTGTTTGCCATGACGGAAGCCGGTCTGAAGGAGGTGCGCAACCCTTCAGCGATCTTCCTCTCCCGTCACGAGCAGCCGGCGTCGGGCAGCATCGTGACCGTGACGCGCGAAGGCACGCGGCAGCTGCTGGTGGAAGTGCAGGTGCTGGTCGATTCCACAGCGCTGACGAATCCACGACGCGTCGCCGTCGGCCTCGATCACAACCGTCTCGCGCTGTTGCTCGCGGTCCTGCATCGCCATTCGGGAATCTCGCTGCACGGCCATGACGTGTTTGCCAACGTGGTCGGCGGCGTGCGGATCAGCGAAACAGCCGCCGATCTTCCGGCCCTGCTGGCGGTGGTCTCGAGCTTGCGTGACGTGCCGCTGGCGCAGGACCTGGTAGCTTTCGGCGAGATCGGCCTCGCCGGAGAGATCCGTCCGGTTCCCTATGGCGAAGAGCGGCTGCGCGAAGCAGCCAAGCACGGCTTCCGCCGCGCTGTCGTGCCCGCCGCGAATCGGCCGCGACAGCCGATCGATGGGCTGCAGGTGCTGGGAGTGCAACGGCTCACCGAGGCAATCGCTGGCGCTTGCGGCTGACCGGCTCGCCGGGCTCGGGTAGCGCCGGCGGCGTAATGCGCACGGTCTTGACCGTATTGTCCCCCGCCTGCAGCACTTCCACCGTGTAGTCGCCGATCTTGAGGCTTGTCCCCGGCTCCGGAATCGTCTCCAGGTACTCGACGATGAGCCCGTTGAGCGTTTTCGGACCATCGGTCGGCAGAGTCCACTGCAGGGCCCGATTGAGGGCGCGCACGCTCGCGCCCGCATTGACTACGAAGCTGCCATCGGGCTCCGAATGCACGTCCTTGTGCATCATGGTCGCCGGGTCGGTGGTGAATTCGCCGACGATCTCCTCGAGGATGTCCTCGAGGGTCACCAACCCCTGCACGTCGCCATACTCGTCCACAACCAGCGCGATGCGCCGGCGCTGGCGCTGGAAATTGAGCAGCTGCGTGTTGAGCGGTGTGCCCTCGGGCGCGAAGTAGGCGTCGCGGGCACGAGCGAGCTCGATCAGGCGTTCGCGATCCAGATCGCCGCGCGTGAGCTCACGCGCAACGGCCTTCAAATGCAGGATGCCGATGATGTTGTCGAGCTCGCCTTCGTACACGGGCATGCGCGTGTGCTGGCTCTGGCTGATCTGCGCCAGGATCCGGTCCCAGTCATCGTTGACGTCGATCCCGACCACCTCGTTGCGCGGCACCATGATGTCGTCCACGGTGACCTTCTCGAGATCGAGGAGGCTGAGGAGCATCTGCTGGTGCCGCTGCGGGACCCTCAGGCTCGCTTCGGCAACGACCAGGCGCAGCTCGTCGAGACCCAGAGAATGTTCGCTCACGGCCTGCTTCGACACGCCCAGCACGCGCAGGAACCCGTTGGCGAGCTGGTTCGCAACCCAGACGATGGGCATGCTGATCCATATCAGCGGCCAGTAGATGTAGGCGGCGGACAGCGCCATGCGTTCGGGGCGCACGGCGGCGAAGATCTTGGGTGCCAGCTCGCAGAACACCACCGTGAACAGGCCCAGACCCAGCGTCGTTGCCCAGACCAGGGCGTCGCCGCCAAAACGCTGCGCGAGCAGCGTACCCACGGTCGGCGCGGCCATGGTGGTGAGCGTGATCCACAAGAGGTTTACGCCGAGCCAGCGATCCGGTTGTCGAGTGAGCTTCTCAGTCAGTATCGCGGCGCGATCGCCGCTGCTCGCGCGGTGACGCAGCCGGTAACGGTTGATCGTGAGCAGCGCGACCTCCGTGCCGGCGAAGAACGCCACAAGCACGAGGAGGAAAAAGAGCAGGAGGATCAGCGTCAGAATGGGTTGGTCGCTCAAGGAAGTTGCCTCGTGCGTTCCGTCGGGAGCTAACCCGGCCAATGATGCATGGCCGGCCCCGATCATGCACGCCACCGCCCACGGCTATAATCGCGCCGATGTTCGACAAGCTCACGCAACGCCTTGGCACTGCGCTCGATGCGCTGCGCGGGCGCGGGCGAATCACCGAGGAAAATATCGCCGACGCCCTGCGACAGGTGCGGATGGCGCTGCTCGAAGCGGACGTGGCCTTGCCGGTCGTCAAGACGTTTGTCGAGGCAGTCAAGGCGCGCGCGCTTGGCATCGAGGTGAGCCGCAGCCTCACTCCCGGCCAGACCTTCATCAAGATCGTCCATGACGAGCTGGTCAGCGTCATGGGTGGCGCAGGTGCCGAACTCAACCTGCGGGTCCCGCCACCGCTGGTGGTGCTGCTCGCGGGCTTGCAGGGCGCGGGCAAGACCACGACCGCCGCCAAGCTCGCCACGTGGCTCAAGTCGCAGGGCAAGAAGCGCGTGCTGCTGGCGAGTGTGGACGTCTACCGTCCAGCGGCGGTCCTGCAGCTCGAGCGCCTTGCGGCGCAGATCGACGTCGGCTTCTTTCCCGTTCCGGCCAATGCGATCCCCGAAGAGATCGCCGCGGCGGCGCTCGTGCAGGCCCGCCAGGGTCTCTACGACGCGCTGATCGTGGATACCGCGGGCCGGCTGCACGTCGACGCGGAGATGATGGAGGAAGTGCGGCGCATCGACCGCGCGCTGACCCCGAACGAACGGTTGTTCATCGTCGATAGCATGGCCGGACAGGATGCGGTCAACGCGGCCCGCGCTTTTGGCTCGGCGCTCGACTTGACCGGTATCATCCTCACCAAGGCGGATGGCGATGCGCGTGGCGGCGCGGCGCTGTCGGTGCGCCAGATCACGGGCAAGCCGATCCTGTTTCTCGGCGTGGGCGAAAAAACCGCTGCGCTCGAGGCTTTCAACCCGGAGCGCATTGCCTCACGTATCCTCGGCATGGGTGACGTGCTCGGCCTGGTCGAACAGGTCGAACAGCAGGTCGATCGCGAGAAGACCGAGAAGCTCGCGCGCAAGCTGAGCCAGGGGCGCGAGTTTGATTTCACCGATCTGCGCGATCAGCTCGCGCAGGTGCGCCAGATGGGTGGGCTCGGAGCATTGTTGGAGAAACTTCCGGCTCAGCTCGCAAGGACGGGAGCGATGCCGGCGCCGCTCGACGAGAGGCAACTCAAGCGGCAGGTCGCGATCATCGATTCGATGACGCCACGCGAGCGCCGTCGCCCGAATCTCATCGACGGCTCGCGCAAGCGTCGCATCGCCGCCGGCGCCGGCGTCCAGGTGCAGGATGTCAATCGCCTGCTCAAGCAATTCCTGCAGATGCAGAAAACGATGAAGCAATTCTCCAAAGGCGGTCTCGCCCGGATGCTGCGCGGCATGGGCGGGCGAATGCCGTGAATCGTGTTGTCTTCGCCCTGTTTTGCGCCTGGCCGTTCGCAGCGCTGGCCGCTGACGACATCAGCAAGGTCAACGGCTCGATCGAGATCGCGGCCAATCAACAGGCGGGCAGTCTCTCGACGGTGAATGGCACCATCCACATTGGGGCCGGCGCGAGTGTCGCGGATGTGGACACCGTCAATGGCCGCATCACCCTCGACGAACGGGGCGCGGCGGAGTCGCTCAAGACGGTCAACGGGTCGATCACCGTTGAAGCCGAGGCACGCGTGAGACGCCACGTCACCGCTGTGAATGGCTCCATCACGCTTGAACACAATGCCGACATCCAGGGCCGGGTCGCGAACGTCAACGGCGAGATTCGCCTCGATGGTGCACATGTCGGGCAGGGCATCCAGACCGTGGAAGGCGACATCGAACTCGGCCGGCAATCGCGCATCGAGGGCGGTATTCATGTGGAAAAGCACAGCGCGGGCTGGTTCAGTTTTTCATTCTGGGAGGGCATCCCCCGGGTGGTGATCGGTCCCGGCTCGGTCGTGCAAGGCACGCTCAAGTTCGAGCGCGAGGTGGCGCTCTACGTCAGCGATACCGCAACCATCGGGGCGGTCGAGGGCGCCAAGGTCGTTCGCTTCTCCGGTGAGCGGCCCCCTTGATTGTCGGGCCGCTTCCAGACGCTTGATTTCAAAAAAAGTTTCGCCTTCGTAGCGCAGTTTGAGTAGAATCCGCGCCTCGTTTTTCCGGGCCGGGGACTTGACCAGATGGTGACGATTCGACTGACGCGACGGGGCGGCAAGAACCAACCCTTCTACCACGTAGTGGTCACCGACAAGCGCAGGCGGCAGGGTGGCAGCAGCCTGGAGCAGGTGGGCTTTTTCAATCCCCGCGCGCGCGGCGGCGAGAGCCGGCTGCGTCTCGATCTCCCGCGCATCGATTTCTGGACCGGCAAGGGCGCGGAAGTTTCCGATCGCGTGAAGTCGCTCGTCGCGGGTTATCGCAAGCAGGCGAGCGTCTGAGGCGGGGTCCACCCGCCGGATCGTGAACATCCCGGGCTCGCAGCGAGCCGCGTCTCAATGGCTGCCGATCGGCCGCATCGTCGGCGTATTCGGCTTGAAGGGCTGGGTCAAGGTCGAGTCCTACACGGATCCTCGCGAGGCGATTCTCCGCTACGGTGTGTGGCACCTCGATCGACCGGCAGGTGGCGGAGCCCGGCGAGTGCGCGAGGGTCGGCCGCACGGGCGCCTGGTGGTGGCGAGCCTCGAACAGATCGAGGACTGCGACGTGGCACGGACGCTGGTCGGAGCGACGATTGCAGTGCAGCGCGCGGCGCTGCCGGAGCTGAAGCCACGGCAATACTATCAGGCCGACCTGATCGGGCTGCGCGTGGTCGATGCGCAGGGACGTGAGCTGGGGCGGGTGGAGTACTTCATCCATGCGCCGGCCCATCCCGTGATGGTGGTGCGCGGCGCGCAGGAGCACTGGTTGCCGGCGACACCGCAGCACTTGCGCCGGGTGGATCTCGAGGCCGGTGAGATTCGCGTCGACTGGGACCCGGCCGAGGAACAGGATTCCCGTGGCACGCCTCCACTTTGAGGTGGTGACGTTGTTCCCGGAGATGATCCGGGGCGCGCTCGAAGCGGGCGTCACGGGACGCGCCGTGAGCCGCGGCTTGGTGAGCGTCGGAGTGGTGAATCCACGGGATTACGCTACCGATGCGCACCGTACGGTGGACGATCGGCCGTATGGCGGCGGCCCCGGGATGGTGATGAAAGTCGAGCCGCTGCGGAGCGCGATTCGTGCCGCACGGGCGCGTGCACCGGCCGGAAGCACGACGGTGTATCTGTCGGCGCAGGGCCGACTGTTCGATCAGCCGCGCGCCATGGAGTTGTCGCGCCGCGCAGGCTTGATCCTGGTGGCCGGGCGCTACGAGGGCGTCGATGAGCGTCTGATCGAGCTCGAGATCGATGAGGAGTTGTCGATCGGGGATTACGTCCTGAGCGGCGGCGAATTGCCGGCGCTCACCGTGATCGATGCGCTGACGCGGCTGTTGCCGGGTGCGCTCGGCGATGCGCAATCGGCCGTCCAGGAATCGTTTTTCGGCGGGTTGCTCGATTGGCCGCATTTCACGCGGCCCGAGGATTTCGAGGGGCGGGTAGTCCCGCCCGTGCTGGTGAGCGGCAACCATGCCGACATCCGCCGCTGGCGCCTGAAGCAGGCACTTGGGCGGACCTGGCGGCGGCGGCCGGAGTTGCTCGCACACCTCGAGCTCACGGCGGAGCAGCGCACGCTCCTCGATGAGTTCATCGCCGAGAGCGAGCGCGCGAATCAGAGCTGAAACCGCGGGATCGGTCCCGCCCACGAATAGCAGTGAGTGAGATGGCAGCCATGAACAAGATCATCCAACAGATCGAAAGCGAGCGCATGTCGCGCAAGGTCCCGGACTTTTCGGCCGGCGACACGGTGCTGGTGCAGGTCAAGGTCGTCGAGGGCGACCGGGAGCGCGTGCAGGCGTATGAGGGCATCGTGATTGCGAAGCGCAATCGTGGCTTTAACTCCTCGTTCACGGTGCGCAAGGTGTCACACGGCGAGGGCGTGGAGCGCGTGTTTCAGACCTACAGCCCGGCGATCAGCGAGATCGTCGTCAAGCGCCGCGGCAACGTGCGGCGCGCGAAGCTCTATTATCTGCGCGACCTTTCCGGCAAGGCGGCCCGCATCGAGGAAAAGGTCTGAGCTCACGCCGGATGCTGAATCGCGGCGCCGTTTCGAGTTCGACGATGGCCCTCGCTCGCTCCCTGATCCCGTTGGCGGCCGCAGCCGCCCTGTGCACCGGTGCGACTGCCTCTGCCGCGGACCGGACCGCGCTGCTGCAATCACTGAAACTGCCGCCGGGTTTCCACATCGCGATCGAAGCGGACGTGCCCAACGCCCGCACTCTGGCAGTGGGGGACCGGGGCACCCTGTTCGTGGGCACTCGCAAGGGCGGCAGCGTTTACGCGGTCCACAAGCTTGCCGATGGTCGGCACGAAGTGCTCACCATAGCGCGCGATCTCAATTCGCCGAACGGCGTGGCTTTCCGCGATGGCGCGTTGTACGTGGCGGAGATCAGCCGCATCCTGCGCTACGACGACATCGAGAATCGCCTGCAGTCGCCACCGGAACCCGTCGTTGTCACCGCTGATCTGCCGCGCGATGCCCACCACGGCTGGAAGTACCTTGCCTTTGGCCCGGACGGCAAGCTGTACGTGCCGGTCGGAGCACCGTGCAACGTCTGCAACGAACCCACTCATGCGCTGATCCTGCGGATGAATCCGGACGGCAGCGGTCGCGAGGTGTTCGCACGCGGCGTGCGCAACACGGTGGGCTTTACCTGGCACCCGGCGACCGGAGAGCTTTGGTTCACCGACAACGGCCGCGACTATCTGGGTGACGATGTGCCACCCTGCGAGCTCAATCGCGCGCCGCGCGCGGGATTGCACTTCGGGTTTCCGTTCTGTCATGGCGGTGACATCAAGGATCCAGAGTTCGGCCAGCTGGGCAGCTGTTCCGCCAGTGTCGCGCCGGTGCAGAAACTCGCTGCCCACGTGGCTCCGCTCGGCGTGAAGTTCTATACCGGCAGGCAGTTTCCGCAGCGCTATCGCAACCAGTTGCTGATCGCCGAGCATGGCTCCTGGAACCGATCGGAGCGCTCCGGTTATCGCCTGACACTGGTACGTCTCGAGGGCGCCAGGGCAGTGTCGTACGAACCGTTCGTCACCGGCTGGAATCAGCGCGACCGGGTGCTCGGGCGGCCGGTCGATCTGCTCGTCATGGCCGATGGCTCGGTGCTGGTCTCGGACGACAGCGCGGGTGTCATCTATCGGATCACCTATAGCGCGCCGGGTTGACGCGCGAGAGGGCGGCGAGGTCAATTATCAGCATGTCGCAGCGCGGGACTCTCTTCGGCGTCTTTACGTTTATCTGGCGCGTCCTCGACGGGCTGCGCAAGGTGTTGCACCTGATCTTGCTGCTGGTGCTGTTCGCGATCGTGCTCGGGACCTTGCAGACCTCCATACCGCTCGTGCCGCACGGCGCCGCGCTGGTGCTCGATCTTGAGGGTCGCATCGTCGAGCAGTTGAGCGGTGACCCGCTCGAGCGTGCCGTCAAGGATGTCACCGGCGAAGGTGAGCCCGAAACGCTGCTGCGCGACGTGCTGACGGCGCTCGAGGCGGCGGCCAAGGACGATCGCATCCGGATCGTCGTGCTCGACGTGAGTGCTATGAGCGGTGCGGGCTTGAGCAAGCTGCAGGAGATCGGCGCCGCTCTGCGTGAATTCAGGCAATCGGGAAAGAAGATCGTCGCGGTCGGCGAAGCGTTCGAGCAGTCGCAGTACTACCTGGCGGCGCACGCAGACGAGGTTTACCTCGATCCGCTGGGCTATGTATTCATCGATGGCTACGACTACTACCGCACGTTCTTCAAGGAAGCGCTGGCGAAGCTCGCGGTAGATGTCAACGTGTTCCGGGCCGGCACGCACAAGACTTACACGGATGCCTTCACCCGCGACGAGATGTCAGCCGAGGAGCGCGAGCAATCACTGGTCTGGCTGAACGCGCTCTGGGGTGCGTATCAGACCGACGTCACGACCGCGCACAAGCTATCGCCGGGTGCACTCGCGGCCTACGCCGCGCAGATCGCGGCCCTCGTCAAGGGGGCGAAGGGCGATACCGCACGGGTGGCGTTCGCACAAGGTCTGGTGACGGCGCTCAAGACGCGCGATGACGTCTATGAGGATCTCAAGTCACTGGTGGGCGAGGACGAATCGACTCATTCATTCAGGCAAGTCGACCTCGGCGACTATGTCGTGGCCATCCATTCTGAAGAGATGCTCAAGCGGGGTTCGTCGAACAAGGTCGGCGTCATCGTCGCGGCCGGCGACATCCTGGACGGCTTTCAGCCAGCGGGGACGATCGGCGGCGATTCGACCGCGGAGCTGATTCGTGATGCGCGCTACGACGAAGACGTCAAGGCACTGGTCGTGCGCGTCGACAGCCCCGGTGGCAGCATGTTCGCGTCGGAGGAAATCTATCGCGAGCTCAAGGCCGTGCGCGAGGCGGGCAAGCCGGTCATCGTCTCGATGAGCAGCGTCGCGGCCTCAGGCGGCTATTACATCGCAGCCGCAGCGGACGAGATCTGGGCCAGCCCGACCACGATCACCGGCTCGATCGGGGTGTTTGCGACGATCCCCACGTTTCAGGACACGCTCGCCAAGGTGGGGGTCCACGTGGACGGCGTCGGGACCACGCCATTGAGCGGCGATTTCCGTCTCGACCGTCCGCTCGGGCCGGCAGCGCGCGACATCCTGCAGGCTGGCGTCGAGAATGCGTACCGCCTGTTCCTCGATCGCGTCGCGGAGAATCGCAAGAAGACGCCGGCCGAGATCGACGCCGTGGGCCAGGGTCGCGTCTGGTCCGGCACCGACGCGCTGACGCGCGGACTGGTCGACGCGATGGGAAATCTCGATCAGGCCGTGAAGGCTGCCGCACGGCGCGCCAACCTCGGTGAGGACTACGAGATTCTCCACATCGAGCCGAAGTTGGGCTGGCAGCAGCTGATCGCAATGGAGTTGCGCGCGACGGGGCGGTCACTGGCGAAGACGCTCGGATTCCGATCGGCGCCGGCGCGTCTCGTGGAGCGCGTGCTCGATCCCTTGCAGCGCGAGGTCGCGCGTTGGGCACGATTCAACGACCCGCGACACCTCTATTCCTACTGCTTCTGCGCTACCTAGGTACCGGGTTTGCCTTATTGGCCTTTTGGTCAGCAGGCGTATCTCAAGTCTGATTGGATCGTCGCAAAAGGCCAATAAGGCAAACCCGGTACCTGTTCACGTCCAGTCCAGGATGATTTTTCCAGAATCACCGTTTTTCAGTGTCTCGAAGGCTTGGCGAAATTCGCGCGAAGGCAGGTGATGCGTGATCACCGGCGTGATGTCGAGGCCGCTCTGCAACATGCTGGACATCTTGTACCAGGTCTCGAACATCTCCCGCCCATAAACGCCCTTGATCACGAGGCCCTTGAAGATCACCTGATTCCAGTCGATCGCGGTTTCGGCCGGTGGTATGCCGAGCAGGGCGATGCTGCCGCCATGGTGCATCGTGCGTAGCATCTCGCGCAGCGCGCCCGGATTGCCGGACATCTCGAAGCCGACGTCGAATCCTTCCTCCATGCCGAGCTGCTTCATCGCGTCATCGAGCGAGTCGCGCTTGATGTTGAGCGCCAGGCTCGCTCCCATACGGCGGGTGAGCTCAAGCCGGTAGTCGTTCACGTCGGTGATCACGATGTGGCGTGCTCCGGCGAAGCGCGCGATCGCCGCGGCCATGATGCCGATCGGACCGGCACCGGTGATCAGGATGTCCTCACCGACGAGGTTGAAGGACAATGCCGTGTGCGTGGCATTGCCGAAAGGATCAAGGATTGCGGCAATGTCGTCGCCGATGGCGGGCGTGAGCTTGAACGCATTCGCCGCCGGGAGGGCCAGATACTCGGCGAAGCAACCCGGTCGATTCACGCCCACGCTGACGGTATTGCGGCACAGGTGCCGGCGTCCGGCGCGACAGTTGCGGCAGTAACCGCAGGTGATGTGTCCCTCGCCGGACACGCGATCACCGGGCTTGAAGCCCGTGACCTCGCTGCCAACCTGGACCACCTCACCGCAGAACTCGTGCCCGACCGCCATCGGCACGGGAATGGTCTTCTGCGCCCAGGCGTCCCAGTTGTAGATGTGCAGGTCGGTGCCGCAGATCGCGGTCTTGCGTATGCGGATCAGGACATCGTTGTGACCGACGCCCGGTTCCGGGATCTCTTCCATCCAGATGCCGGGCTCGGGCCGCGACTTGACGAGTGCCTTCATGAGTTCCTGTGCTTGAAAGTCATTCGATCAGTTTCAGCTCGCGCCCGACCTTGCAAAAGGCCCGGAGCGCGCGATCGAGATCGGAGAGCGTCAGGCCCGCCGACATCTGTGTGCGGATGCGTGCCTGGTCGCGCGGCACCACGGGATAGCTGAAGCCGATGACGTAGACGCCTTCAGCCAACAGCCTCTCGGCCATCCGGCTCGCGAGGCGCGCGTCGCCCAACATGATTGGAATGATCGGGTGCTCACCGGGAACGATATTGAAACCGAATGCGGTCATCTGCTGGCGGAAGAAACGCGTGTTCTCGAGCAGCCGATCGCGGAACTCGGAGCTCGCTTCGAGCAGATCGAGAACCCTCACGCTCACCGCCGCGACCACCGGCGGAATGCTGTTCGAGAACAGGTAAGGCCGCGAACGCTGGCGCAGCCAGGCGATGATCTCCTTGCGACCCGATGTGTAACCACCGCTGCCGCCACCGAGCGCCTTGCCGAGAGTACCCGTGAGGATGTCGATCCGCTCCATCACTCCGCAGTGTTCGTGCGTGCCGCGGCCGTTCGGGCCCATGAAGCCGACGGCGTGCGAGTCATCGACCATCACCAGCGCATCGTGGCGCTTGGCGAGTTCGCAGATGTCCTCGAGCCTGGCCACGGTGCCATCCATCGAGAACACGCCGTCAGTGGCGATGAGGCGCGTCCGCTTCCTTTTCGTGGCGCGCAGGTGCTTCTCCAGCTCCTTCAGATCGCCATTCGCGTAACGCAGGCGCTGCGCCTTGCACAGGCGGATGCCGTCGATGATGCTCGCGTGATTGAGCGCGTCGCTGATGACGGCGTCCTCCTCACCGAGCAGCGTCTCGAACAGGCCGCCATTGGCGTCGAAGCACGACGAATAGAGCATCGTGTCCTCAGTGCCGAGAAAGCGGCTCAATCGCCCCTCGAGTTCCTTGTGGATCGCGTGCGTGCCGCAGATGAACCGCACCGAGGCCATCCCGTAGCCGTAATCGTCGATGGCGCGCTGTGCTGCTTCGCGCACCGCGGGATGATTGGCGAGGCCGAGATAGTTATTCGCGCACAGGTTGATGACTTCCTGTCCGCCGCTGACGCGCACGACCGACTGCTGTGGGGAAGTGAGCACGCGCTCGGTCTTGAACAGGCCTTCCGCCTTCAGTTGCTCGGTTTGCTTGGCGAGGTGCTTGAGATACTGCTGCCGTTTCACGCGCTCTCCAGGTGCCGCGGCTTGCGCGGGCGCGCATTATAACGGGTGCCGCGGACACCACTCGCGGATCAACTGGCCCCGATGAGCGCACGAGATCACGACACGCCGCACGAGCGCCTGCGAATCGATCGCTGGCTTTGGTGCGTACGTATCTACAAGAGCCGTGCGCTGGCAAGCGAGGCGATCGCCGGTGGCAAGGTCCACGTGAATGGCGAACGGGTCAAGCCGTCGCGCGGCCTCGCTATCGGCGATCGGCTGCGGATCACGCAATCGCCATTCGAACTGGAACTCATCGTGCGCGGATTGCCGGGCCGCCGCGGACCGGCGAGCGCAGCACGGGCCTGTTACGAGGAGACCGCGCAGAGTATTGCGCAGCGCGAACGGCTGAAGGAGCAGCACGCGCTTGCGGCTGCTTTCGCCCCGCGTCCTGCTGCACGGCCCAGCAAGCGGGACCGACGACGGCTGCTTCAACTGCGTCGTCAGTCCTGACCGCGCCTGTCCCGAACTTGGGAATGGAGCGTCCGGCGACCGTCCCGAGAGTGGGACGCCTATCCGCCGCTGCGGCACGCTTTCAGGCCTGGGTAACGCCAGCTATTCCTTTTAATACACTAAGTTACAGTTGATCGTGGCCGGTTGGCATGCCGGGTGCTCTGCTCTACGCGAGACTATTATGGACCGGGCTCGCACTGACTTCGATTCACGTCGCCGCAAGCGCTGGCTCCTGGCCGGCGTCGCGGTACTCGCGGTGGCGAGCGCCGGAATCGCGACGGCCAGCGCCGCGGCCAGGACCACCCAGAAGGCTTCCATGTCCGAACTCCTCAGGTCTCAGTGACTGTGGGCCGCGTTGCGCGTCCAGTGCCC